>Ga0315284_10005232_pt1 | contig 18434 bp, 18 predicted proteins | sample YL17G09_16_MG_FD_203696 | JGI IMG/M metagenome (GOLD analysis project Ga0315284, IMG submission 203696) | Sediment microbial communities from Yellowstone Lake, YNP, Wyoming, USA - YL17G09_16 | ecosystem: Environmental > Aquatic > Freshwater > Lake > Sediment | place: USA: Wyoming | collected...
CTCCGGATTCTAATCTCTTCACAGTTAAACTGTCCTCACCCGTGGCTTTAAGTTCTACTGGCGGTAGTCCCTCGTCCCGGAAGTAGCCCTTCTTTATAGCTGCAAGAGCGCTTGCCCGATGAAAAGCGTGAGCGTGACCTGTGGCTAACATTATTTTATCTTCCATTCCTCACTCCTCTCTTTAGAATCTTATACTTCTTAGAATCTTATACTTCCACTAATTATCTTTTTAAGATCTGCTGTCACCAAACCACCCAGTGTGGAATGTCCTCCTGAAAGCCCTCCGACCATTGTCTTTGTTTTAGCAACCTTTAAAAATTCATCAAATGTCTTCCAGGTCTCAGCATTCACGACCAAGACCTGACTTGACCAAGACCAGGCGTAGATCGGGGTATAATCCTTCGATTTAAAGTTAACTTTATCCGTATATTCAATTACGACGCTTTTGGGATAGGTATACGTAATTAAGGTATAACCATTTGGCTCAGTCTTCTGAAATCTTTCAAAGGCAATCTTTCCACCTCCTTCTTTTTTACCATACCAGATAGTATCAATTTATAAATTGTATGTCAATCCCTTTGACAAAATTAATCCCTTGCCTTACCTTGGATATAGAGCTATCATTGGGAGTCTCTACGACAAGATGAATGTGAAGGCTTCTCAAAACCCTATGGAGTGACACTGAAATTTCTTAACATTGATGATCTTACCATTGTAACTTTTTAGAAGTTTGATTCTTCATGACGTTTCAACACCAACACCGTTGGATCATTTTGAGTATGTTTATGACAGCCCATGCTGTCAATGATGGATTCTTATGGATCATACCACCTCTCTTGCCTGCCGTTCGAGAGCATTTTCATCTCTCTTACACTGAGATGGGGGCCTTTTACACTTTTTTTCGATTTTTTGGAGATATCCTGCAGGCACCAGCAGCTTACCTTGTGCATCTGGCGCCCACATTTGCTATTATTTCTGGTGGCTTGCTATGGTTATCAATAACGATGTTTTTTGCCAGTCTGAGTACAAGTTACAGTATGCTTCTATGGATCTCTGCTGCCAGCGGGATCGGGCGAGCTACTTATCACCCTTTGGCAGTGACCATACTGTCACGAGTCTTTGGTAGAGACTCCCTCGGTCGTGCCATTGCCCTCCACCTGAGCGGTAGTTCCATTGGCCAAGTGATTGGGCCTTTCTTAGTGAGTCTGTTGCTCAGTTACTATAGTTGGCGGCTTACTATCCAGGTATGGTCTATGATGGGCTTATTGGCTGGGTTCAGTCTATTCTTTTTCCTAAAACGCCAAAAAGAAAACCTTCATACAACAGGAAAAACCCTTAAATTGCCTTTTTTATCCCGTTCCCTGGGGATCTATATGTTGGCCGAGGGTATCTGGGGAATCACCCAAACCGGCTTTATGACATTTCTTCCTCTATTCCTGGTGGATTACCGGAGTTTCAGTACAGAAAAGGCTGCTGCACTCTATGGCATGATGGCCGTTGCAGGCACAATTTTCAGACCATTTCTGGGTACATTAATGGACAGGATGGGCAAACGTAAGCCCGTGATCATTGGAGGATTCATCGTCGTTACCCTGTCCATCCTTGGCTTAACCACTACCAAGAGCTTATGGATAATGTATCTATACATTATACTGTTGGGAATCTTTGCATTAGGCCATTCGGGGTTGGCTGATACCTTGATGGTCGAAATGGTCCCCTCTCAACGCAGAGAAGAAACGCTGGGATTTATTTACACAGTGCGCATGGGAACAAGCTCGCTGGCTCCTATCCTCGTGGGATTCTTATCTGAACGAATCACCCTGGTCCATACTTTCCTGATACTGGCATTTATTCCAATTTTGAGCGCATTGATTCTCTCCCTGGCTGAGGAGAAAACGGTGGATTAAGAAAGAGTGGTTTGTGCCCAGAACCAATAATCTTCTATCTAAATGTTCTTTACGACGTGAGGAGATAGAGAAGATGGGAAGAGAGATTCTTGAAAGGATCGATGAAAATCTGTTGGTGAAGCTCGTGCAGGACCTTGTAAGGATCCCAAGTCTGAATCCCCCTGGAAATGAAAAGGGGTGTGCTGAGTATATCTTCAATACATTGAATCAGTGGGGAGTAAAAACGGAGATGGTCTTCGAACCTTTCCCCGATCGGCCGCAAGTGGTGGGCACAATCGATGGTAAAGATGCTGGTCTGACCCTATTTTTCAATGGCCATATGGATGTCGTCCCCGAAGGCTTAAGAAATCAGTGGAAGTATGATCCCTATGGTGGAGCCATCGAAGGTGGACGATTATACGGCCGTGGATCGAGTGACATGAAAGGTGGATTGGGTGCAATGATGATGCTGGCAAAGCTCATCCATGAGGCAGGACTCCCTCGGGGAAGGTGTGTGTTTCTGTTTGCGATAGGTGAAGAGACCGGGGAGCCAGGGACAAAGGAGCTTTTGCTTAGAATGGGGTATAAAGGAGACTTCGGAATCGTGCTGGAACCCACTGCTTTGAGAGTGGCCACTGCAGAAAAGGGATTAGCGTGGTTTCGGATCTCATTGGAAGGAAGACCCGCGCACGCCGGCGTTGCCGAGCAAGGGATTAACGCCATTGAAAAGGCTGTAAAGTTTGGTGAAAGATTGCTTGCATACAATAAGAGATTGCTCAGCCGTGTCCATCCTCTTCTGAGCAGTCCAAAATGCACGATGACAATGATACATGGCGGGACCAAAGAGAACGTTGTCCCAGAATCCTGCTCACTGACCGTCGATCGAAGATTCAACAGATTGTTGATTGTGTTAAAGTTTTGTTTTTAACGGTCAAGGAACTATTGGGATGAGTTATTACCTGGAGCATTAAAATGGTTACATGAGTTCCCCTCACCCTCCCCTCTCCCCAAGGCCTGGGGAGAGGGTTAGGGTGAGGGGTATGGCTTGGCGAATGTCATCTATTAAATGCTCCTGTTAATAATAAACAAGTCCGATGTCAAATTCATATATAGGAGAGTATCATGCCAATAGAAGGGTTCCAGCCGTATTGGCCTGAAGATGTCGAAAGGTACATCAAATACAGATGGTGGTTGGGCCTCACTTGGGGCGACATGTTCGACAAGGCCACCGATCTCTATCCGGAAAAAGAGGGGCTTGTAGATGATACTGCACGTTTCAGGTATCAGGATTTGCGCGAAAAGGTTGATCGGCTTGCCATCAGTCTCATGGCATTAGGAATAAAGGAACGTGATTTTGTGCTCCTCCAAATCCCGAACTGGCACGAATTCATTATCGCCTTTTTTGCACTGCAGAAGATTGGGACTATCGTCGTTCTGCTCATCACACGCCATGGACTCGATGAGATCAACTACCTATGCAGTCTGACGCACCCTGTCGCGTGGATCGGTCCTGACCACTACAGGAACATCGACTATCTGCCCATCATAAAAAGCCTTATGGAAAGGAACGGAGAACTTAAGCACATCCTATCCGTGAGGGCACCAGAGAATAAGTCATGGACCCCTATGGAGAAGCTGATAGATGCAGGCAAGCTGACCCCAGCCAATAGAGAGGCCTTAGCAGATAGGCGGCCCGATCCCATGGAGGTATCGATCATCCTTCCTACCGGTGGGACGACAGGCCTACCCAAGGCCGTTCCTCGGACCCATAACGATTACATCGCAAGTATCGAGTATCATTCAAAGGGATGGGAAATAACGAGTGATGATGTAATATTGACGGTTGCCCCAGTGAGTCACGCTCAAGGCATGCACACCGGTGTCGGTGGTGCCTTTTTCAATTATGCCAAATATGTGCTCACTGATTCAACAAATGCCGAGGACATCTGCAGGGTTATCGAACGGGAGAAAGTAACAGCTTTTCCCACCGTGCCTGCTCTCGTCCAGAGGATTGTCACCCTGGACAGACTGAGAGATTTCGATCTCCGCTCGCTCAAGAAGATCTACGCTGGTGGGGCACCCAGCACACCGGAACTGGTTAAGAACGTCTACGAGAGGATGGGTTGTAAGTTCGTAAATGCGTTCGGCTCTGCTGAGGGCACAGGTGTTATAACACGTCTCGATGCCAATTTTGAAACTATCTGCACGACAGTAGGAAAAAAAGACTGTCCCTACTCACAACTTAAAATTATAGACCAGAACGAACAGGAAGTCCCGCCCAATCAAGAGGGCGAACTGGCCTCGAAAGGTCCCAACATTTTCACCGGTTATTTCAAATCGCCCGAGGATAACAAGAAGACGTTTACTAAAGATGGATTCTTCAAAACGGGGGATCTCGCAAAGATCGATCAGTCTGGCACAGTCATGATCACGGGAAGGATCAAAGAGACCATCCTCCGCGGTGGAGAGACGATCAGCGCTGGAGGGATCGAGCGGTTAATAAGCTCCCATCCTGCCGTTGCTGAGGTCGCAGTCATAGGAATGCCGGACAGGACCCTGGGTGAGCGGATATGCGCCTATGTCCAGCTTAAAACCGGGGCAACACTTACCTTCGAGGAACTGCTTGCCTATCTGAGAAGCATTGGGGCCTCTGTGCAACAGTTACCCGAGCGGGCCGAGTTTATCGATACCCTGCCTCTCACCAAAGTCGGTAAGGCAGATAAGAAGACTCTGAAGGAGGACATCAAGAAGAAATTGGGTATTTCCTAAGTAACCTTTGGACGTCAGGACTCCGTCCTCCTAAAAATCACCAGTGGATGGCACGAGGTGACCCTGGAAGAGAAAAAATACTAAACGGGGATGAAGTCACAAGCTCTCCGCAGTTCGGTCTCCTTGAGCACCTTACCCAAGAGTTCAGAGGTCGCCAAGTTCTCCTCGATCTGCGAGGGTCGTTTGGCCCCGCAGATCACCACGGATACTTCGGGATGAGAAAGAGCAAAGCCGATAGCAATCTGGGTGAGACTGAAAGGTTTTCCCCTGAACGCTTCCCGTAGGGCTTCTACCTGACTCAACTGTTGGGAAAACTCCTCCGGCTTCCACCGTGTATTACGATGATCACCCGGCGCAAAGCGAGCCTTCGGGGAAAACTTGCCCGTCAGTATCCCGTATTCTAAAGGGGCCCGGGACACCACCCCAATGCCTCGCCGGCGGATCTCCCCTTCCAGTTCCTCCAGATCTATGCGGTGAAAAAGGTTGTAGACGAGTTGGATACTTGCCGACGAAGGCCAGGCCATGGCCCGGCGACAAACCTCCGCGGAATCCCGAGTCTTGACGGACACACCCCAGAACCGCACCTTCCCAGCTGCTACCAGTTCGTCCATAATCCCGAATACCTCGCCACTTTCCACGTCAGCAAGATCTGGGTTGTGAAGTTGATAGAGGTCGATGGCCTCCCGTTGTAGTCGCCTCAGGCTCTGTTCCACAGCCTCCATAATGTGGGAGCGGCTGAAGTCCTTGCTCTGTTTGCCGCGTTTGCCCACGTAACCCACTTTCGTCGCCACTACCCCCGGAGGATTTTTCCCCTTTAGAACCTGTCCGACCAAACTCTCGCTGCGGCCTTCTCCGTACATGTCTGAGGTATCATAAAACGTCACCCCCAGGCTGTAGGCCTTCTCGAGGGCCGCAATGGACTCCCGGTCGTCCGTCGGGCCGTAATCATATCCCCCTATGGCAAAACCTCCAAAACCGATCTCCGACACCTCCATGTTTGTTGCTCCCAGTTTCCTGTAGCGCAATCTCCTCCCTCCCTTTCTAATGAATGATAGAAAGCCCAACTTTCAAATCTTCACCGGAGTGGCTTGAATATAAGAAAAACGGAGTTATTTGTCAACTGGCGATGAGGAAGTTTGGGGATACAGAAAGAGGCGTAGCCTGATGTTTGAAAATTTTTATTATCATGTTATGATAGGCTTTAAAGAAGCCTTTCCTTGCGGTATCCCTCACAGTGATTAAAACTATCTTTTTAAAGAAGAGGATTGAAATATGGATAAGGAACAATATGAAGCAGCGAAAGTGAGATTAGAGGAAGTCATAATGATGTTGAAGTATGAAAAAATAAGTCCACAAGAAAGAGAAAGGTTTGAAAGAGAAGGAAAAGAATTGGCGATCGTTGTCATGAGTCCATGGTTTCCATTCGATTGGCGTTACAGAATAGTTATGACTGCCATTACTGCCATTGGTTTTTGGGGATTAATTCAAGGCCAGTATTTCTTCATGTTGGTCTGGTTGCTCCTACCTCTTTTTTCACCTCGGATAGTGGGTAAGTTCCTCGGTGTCATCACAGGGTTTAAAGACTGGTAACAGACAACGTCCTCTTTTCAGATGGGTAACCGAAACAGCTTTCTTGCGTTATCTTCAAAAATCATCTTTTTGTGGGAGGCGGGGATATCCATCTGTTCAATTCCTTCAATGGTCTCCCGAACGAGGCGAAACCCTAATTGACTATCGAAAGGCGTGTCAGTGCCAAAGAGGACATGTTCCGGACCAAAAAAAACATAACCACACATCATGGCTGAAATGCTTCCGTTGATAGCCGTATCCGCATAAAACATACGATAATAATCCAGAGGCAACTTGGTAAGCCCCAGCTTGGGATTTCCCCTGTACCGCATTTCGAGCATATCGTATGCATCTTTGACTCTTCCCTCAAAGTAGGGGACCATGCCACCGCAGTGATGCGTCATAAATTTGATCTTGGGGTATTTCTCAAGTATGCCACTAAATATCAATCGAGTCATCGCTGCGGTCGTTTCATAGGGCCAGCCGAATATGGACCATATTCCGTATTTCGACTCTGTCTCGTCAGCATAATCTGCTTTTCCGGATCCCCTGACAGGATGGATCAGGAGTGGCAGATCATAAGCCACCATTTTCTCGTATAGGGGAAAGAACTGAGGGGAGTCGAGTGGTTTGCCCACGATGGATGAGAAGATTTGAACACCTCTGAATTTAAGATCGTTGATAGCCCTGTCCACCTCCTGCAAGGTTGCGTCCATGTCACTGAGCGGTAGAGCGGCGACGGCTGCGATAAATCGGTCCGGATACTTATGAACGAGCTCGGCCATTTCGTCATTAGCTATTCTGGCAAGATCAACTGCTTCCTTTGGTTCCGCGATATCCTCGATGGGCGGTGTAACCAAGGTCAGTATCTGCGTACAGTCGTATTTATCCAGGATTCGGAATCTGATATCGTAATCGAAGGTTCCAGGATTTGCCTCCAACTGCTTCTTAACCCATGATTTAATATTTCGAGACTTATAGAGAGAGTCCTTAAATCTTAAAGGTAATATGTGTGCATAGCTATCTATTTTCATGACTTACCTCCATAGTTAAATGCTATCAAACTGAGGGATAAGTTAACATAGGCCACGCTGTGTGTCAATCAAAAACCCTCATTCCGGAATTCTGTAAGTGGATGAGAAGATGTTGGATAAACTGAGGAAACGGGGCTGACCCTTTCTACTCCCCCGATTGGCTCTCCTTGACATCTCTCTTATAGGTCAATAGGATAATGTTATTTAGCGATCTGCAAATCCATGGAAATTTCGGCTCCAAAAGAGTGGTTTGGATTATTAGAGGTTCTGGGAGAAGGAAAAGGGATTGCGATTCTTCTCGGGGCAACCGATACAGGAAAGAGCACCCTTGCCAAATTCTTAATTTCTCACCTTTGCCAACGAGGATTAAAGGTTGGGTTCGTCGATGCAGACATTGGGCAATCTTTTCTCGGCCCCCCTGCCACGATCGGTTTCGCTCTATTCAAATCCGATCCAGATTGGGAATTAGTATTATCACAACCTGAAATCTTCTTTGTTGGTTCCACCACACCCGAAGGGCATTTTCCGATCCATCTAAAAGGAATAAAAAGGATGGTGGATAAAGCCTCCTCATGCAGAACGGAAGTAACCTTAGTGGATACAACCGGGTTCGTTTTGGGTGAAGCAGGGATAGAATTAAAAAGAAGAAAAATCGATCTGATCTCCCCGCGTTTTATCGTTACTTTACAAAAATATGACGAAATAGAACCTATCTTAGAAAAATACAAAGAGAACCCCCTTTACAAAATCTATCGCTTGCCTTTATCCGAACAGATCAGACCGAGGTCCATGGAAGAGCGAAGAACCTATAGAACAAATAAGTTTCGAGATTATTTTAAGTTTTCTATGACTCATGAATTGGCAATTGAAGAAGTCCAGATAGAAGGAGAAGTCCTTGATCCCAGTGGCGCCCTCCTCCCTCTTGATTGGTCTCTACGAATCACCGGTCTTCTTATTGGATTAAAGGATGGGGACGGTAATACTCTGGCTTTGGGGGTAATAAGAAATTATTTCGAGGAGAAAAAAGTGCTTAGAGTCTTCACTCCTCTCAGAGAAATTCAAGGAGTAAGGACAATTCAGCTCAGCTCCCTCCGATCCATCCTTCTCTATGAAGATGAGAGTTTTTAACCAGAATGTTTTTCACAAGCCTCACCTTGCCTCTTAATCATTTCTTTTAATCTATCTACGGTTGGAGGAAATACTTCTCCTATCTTTTCATCAAAGCGTAGATGACAACTCCTATCCATCGGAGTCTCCCCCTGATTGATAATCACATAGAAATGGGGAATGTTAAGGGCAGATTTTATTATTGACTTTAGAAATTTGAATGCTTATTAATTTAGTAGATAATGAAGTGAGTGAATATTGAGTGTTGAAGAGAGAGTAAACCCCGTTAGAAAGACTTTTACTTTCTAACGGGAAGGCTCACACAGGGCATTAAACCTCGTGTTCGCTGAAAAAGGAACAGCCATCATCCCCGCTGTTCGCCCCGTTAGAAGTAGGTTACCCAAAGGAACTCCTGGTGGATAATGAAAAATTTCTAACGGGGCGAGCAGCAGGGCTTTCTAACGGGGTAAATATGAGTCAAACATCCATAAAGATTTTGATTGCCTGGCTTGGCATGTTGATCCTATTGGCTGGAACCGTCGTCTCAGTCTTTGCCCAAAAAACCGGGTCTTCCAAAGAACTGGATGCAAAGGTAGAAAAATTTCTGAATGAAAACCGGACAAAATGGCATGACTGGAATGTTTCCTATAAGGACGGCAAATTTTTATACAACCTGATCATCAAAAATAATTATAGAAGAGCATTGGAAATCGGTACCTCCACGGGCCATTCCGCTATATGGATCGCCTGGGCACTGAGTAAAACAGGTGGCAAGTTGATCACCATTGAAATTGACGAAGGTCGGTACAAAAGGGCCTTGAAAAATTTCAAGGAGGCTGGAGTCGAAGACTTTATCGATGCCAGGTTGGCCGATGCTCATCAACTGGTGAAGGAGTTGAAAGGGCCCTTTGATTTTGTCTTTTCCGATGCGGACAAGGAATGGTATACGCAGTATTTCAAGGATGTGGACCCTAAACTTGTAAAGGGCGGCTGCTTCACGGCCCACAATGTGACCGATTCCTTTGGAGGCATAAAGAAATTCCTTGATTTTGTCAGGGGTCTCCCCAACTACCAGACCACCATCGATCGCTCAACCAGTTCAGGTATTTCCATCAGCTACAAGAAGTAAACCCCGTTAGAAAAGGCGGGGCTTTAACCCCGCCTTCCCTGCCTGCGGGTAGGCAGGAATAAGGAGTTAACGCTTTCTATTTATAGCATCCCCGGCATAAACCCCGTAGGATGTTTACTATCCAACGGGGTAAATGCTTGGTTTTTCTAACGGGGTAAACCTCCCCGCTCTCCGGAATGTGCTTCAATTGTGAGAGTTTGATGACATATCATTACTCTCTGCTTACGAAGCTTGGAAGAAGGTCTTGAAAAAAAGGTTAAGAACCAGGATAATGGGGTCTGTGAAAAATCAGCCGAAGGTCACCGTGGGTATTATGGATGGGCAGACTGAAGTTTTCGGTCGTCTCGACGGAAATTTCAGAGGAGATGGGTTCAGCCTTGTATCAGGCCAGTTTGCAGCAAAGGCAACCGAGGGGATGATCGTACTCTTTGATGAGGTTCAACGTGAAATCGTCCGTTCTCCATCGATCAGGCTCACACCCCAGGAGGGTTCGTCATTCTCACTCTTTAACGTGACCATCGGGAGCCACTTCCATTGGGAGAGGAGAGAGAATCAGACCTTTCAGGGAGACCTGATTCTCCAGCTGCGTAATGATGGAACAATTGCCGCCATCAATGAAATTCCTCTGGAGGATTATCTGACAAGTGTGATCTCCTCGGAGATGAATCCTGCTGCTCCGATGGAATTGCTGAAGACCCACGCCATCCTCTCCCGAAGCTGGATTCTGGCTGCGCTAGATAGAAAAAAGAAAACAAAAGAAAGTTCTATACCGACGTGCACAATCACTGAAGGAGAGGTGATACACTGGTATGAGCGGGAGGATCATGACCTCTTCGATGTCTGTGCCGATGATCACTGCCAGCGCTACCAGGGAATGACAAAGATTGTTTCCGAACAGGCAGAAGATGTCGTCCACAAAACCAGCGGGATGGCGATCACATATAAGGATGAAATATGTGATGCCCGATATTCTAAGGCCTGCGGAGGACTGACAGAAGAGTTCAATACAGTGTGGGATGATAAACGAATCCCATATCTCGGAAGCATTCCGGACGCATCAATCCCTCATCAGCCGATCAGGACAGAGGAAGAAGCTTCAGCCTGGATCCTTTCGGAACCTAAGGCCTACTGTAATACAAAAGACGAAGGTCTTCTCGAAAAGGCCCTTCCTGATTTTGATCGTGAGACAAAAAACTTTTTCCGCTGGAGGGTCGAATATTCCCGACAGGAACTGGAAGAGATCTTTCGAGAAAAATCGGATTTTGATTTCGGGATCCTTAAGGAAATCGTACCCCTTCGCCGCGGTCCTTCGGGACGGATCTCACGGCTAAAAATTGTTGGTTCGAAGAAAAGCATGATCGTAGGAAAGGAGCTCGAAATACGGCGATGGCTCTCCCGAAGTCACCTTTACAGTAGCGCATTCGTTGTGACGGTTGAAGGTGAGCGGTTTATTTTTCGTGGTGCCGGTTGGGGACACGGTGTGGGACTCTGTCAGATCGGCGCCGCTGTCATGGCAAAGCAAGGATTTTCAGCGGAGGAAATCCTGAAACATTATTTTCGTGGGACGGAAATTAAAAAGATTTATTGATGGCTTTCAGGAAATAGTAAATCCCCTCTCCCTTGATGGGAGAGGAGTAAGGAGAGGGTGAACTAATTATGACAGATAAACTAATTCCTTTAGCTAAGAATCTTAGAAAACGAACAACCGATACAGAACAGATATTATGGCGACATTTAAGAGCCAAACGTTTCGGAGGATTCAAATTCAGGCGACAACAACCTATAGGGACATACATTGTTGATTTTGTTTGTTTTGAAAAGAAAATAATCGTTGAATTGGATGGTGGGCAGCATACCCTGCCAGCAGAAATGCAGAACGATAGTAGAAGGGAGCAGTGGTTTGGAGCGCAAGGATACAAAGTATTACGGTTCTGGGACAATGAAGTTTTGGCAAATACAAGAGGAGTACTTGAGGTGATATGGACGCATTGTTCGAATCACCCTCCCCTCAATCCCCTCCCATCGAGGGAGGGGAAGTAAAGAGATGCCCTCCCATCAAGGGAGGGGAAGTAAAAGGGAACCCCTCTCCACCAAGGGGAGAGGAAGTTTAATCACTAAGAATTTATCGAGAAGCAAAAAACCATGTTAAAACAGAAACCAACATCGCGAAATCCATGGGCTTGGGTCCCTTCTTTGTACGTTGCTGAGGGGATTCCCTACGTCATGGCAATGACGGTTTCGGTCGTTCTCTACAAGCGCCTTGGCATCTCCAATACCGACATCGCTCTTTGCACAAGCTGGCTCTACCTTCCCTGGGTCATTAAGCCGTTCTGGAGCCCTTTTGTCGACCTCTTCAGAACGAAGCGCTACTGGATCCTTCTGATGCAGCTTTTCATCGGAGCGTCACTTGCCTGCATTGCTTTCACCATCCCGGCGAGCCGGTTCTTCCAGTATACCCTCGCCTTCTTCTGGCTCATGGCCTTCACCTCGGCAACCCATGACACTGCTGCCGACGGCTTTTACATGTTGGGGCTCTCCGAGGATCTACAGGCTGCCTTTGTCGGGGTACGAACGACCTTCTACCGCATCGCCACAATTGCCGCTAAGGGTGGGCTTGTTATTTTTGCCGGTTACTTGGAAGGAAGTGGTCATGACATCCCCACCGCCTGGTCCATCGCCCTCTTTTTGGCGGCTGCTGTCTTTGCAGCCCTTCTCCTTTATCATTTATTTATTCTTCCCTATCCGACGGCGGACCGGCCGGTGGGCCGAAATCCTTCAAAGTCTCTCTCTCGAGAGTTCTTCCGCACCTTTGGTCTCTTCTTCAGAAAAAAGTCCATCCTAACCATTCTTGCTTTCTTTTTCTTCTACCGGTTCGCGGAGACCCAGGTCGTTAAGATCTTAGCACCCTTTCTGCTCGACCCGCGTTCAAAAGGTGGACTCGGGCTCACCACATCAAAGGTGGGAATCATCTACGGCACGGTTGGAGTCATTGCGCTCTTGTTTGGAGGGCTTCTCGGCGGGTATGCCATTTCAAGAAAAGGACTTAAGTTCTGGGTCTGGATCATGGTCTGCGCTGTCCATCTACCGGACCTCGTCTATGTCTATCTCTCACAGACCTTGACTGACAATTTCCATCTGATCAACCTCTGCGTTGCTGTGGAGCAATTCGGTTATGGCTTTGGCTTTACAGCCTACACAATGTTCATGATCATGGTGTCAGAGGGAGAATATAAAACGGTCCACTACGCCATCTCCACAGGTATCATGGCCCTGGGTATGATGTTGCCCGCTATGTGGAGTGGCTGGCTCCAGGAGCAGTTAGGTTATCAGAATTATTTCCTCTGGGTCATGGTTGCCACAATCCCAGGGTTCATTGTGACAGCGCTGGTGAAGATTGATCCGGAGTTTGGAAAAAAGAAGGAGAGAGTGAAGTGTCATTGAAGAAACGACGATTCAAGACAGCCTTTATCCTTGGCGCCGGCTTGGGTACGCGGCTTCGGCCATTAACAGAGCAATGTCCGAAGCCACTTCTGGAGATCGGAGGACGCCCCATCATTACCTACACTATGGATCATCTCCTGAAAGTCGGAGTGGATCGCTTCATCGTAAACACCCATCATTTACCGGAAGTTTACTTGGAAAAATTCCCTGACCGACAGTGGCGCCGTGTGCCCATCATCTTTCGCCATGAACCCGTCCTTCTGGACACAGCGGGAGGGCTAAAAAACATTGAAGATCTTCTAAGCGAGGACGAGGCCATCCTCTGCTACAACGGAGATGTGATGAGCGATCTTCCCTTGCAGAGGCTTCTGGTGGTTCATGAACAGAAACGACCGGAGGTAACGCTTGCTCTGCGATCGAGCGGCCCTCTCCTCAATGTAAATATCAATGAGGCAGGTGAGATCTGTGATCTTCGGCATACCCTTGGGAAACCAGGAGTTCAAAGCTGCCAATTTGCCGGCATCTATGTCGTGGAGACATCGTTTCTCCGGTTTCTTGAAGCCGGCAAAATCGAATCCATCGTTCCGGCCTTTATCAGAAGAATCTTGGAAAAAACAGGATCGATCCGGGGGATCACCATTGACGAAGGCAAGTGGTACGACATCGGCTCTATCGAAGCCTACGAAAATCTGAAAAACAGAAAGGGAAGGAGGAATATTGGAATTATGGAATGATGGAATGTTGAGATTACTTAAAAAGTAATCAAAAGGAGATAACAGGTCTTGTTCCTCTTGTTTTTTTCCCAATATTCCATTATTCCAACATTCCACCATTCCAGTTGAAAGTGGGCCTATGACATCACGGGATGACATGATTCGTTTTGCAAGAGAGGCTCTGGGGCTTTCAGAGTCCATCTCCCTGAAGCTTTCTCCCTTCAAGAGGAGAGGGTCGGACCGGACTTTTTTCCGGCTGAAATGGAACCGCAAAGATTCAGCCATCCTGGTCCATTATGATCCTAAGCGTGTTGAAAACAGATACTACGACGACATTGCGGTATTTCTCCGTAACCACGACATCCCAGTTCCCCGGCTGATCCGCCACGATCCGATTAGATGCCTCATCGTCATGGAATACCTCGGGAATACTGACCTCTGGTCTCTCAGGAAAGCCCCCTGGGAAACTCGACGGGTTCTTTACCAAAAAACGCTTACCATCGCGCACAGACTTCATTCCTTCCCAGAAAAAAACTTTCCTTTGGGACGTGTGAGGCTTATGGAAGGCTTTGGTCTTGATCTCTACCGTCGGGAGCGGGATTACTTCAGAGATCATTTTGTCAGAGATGTCTGCGAGATCGAACTTGAGCCATCTTTCAAGCGGAAACTCGAAGTGGAGCTTTCCGACCTAGCAAAGAGACTTTCGGAAACAAAGCGCTGTCTTGTTCACCGGGATCTGCAGTCCCAGAATGTGATGATCCGTGACGGAGAACCCTTCCTCATCGACTTCCAGGGAATGCGCTTCGGAAGCCCCTTCTACGATCTTGGCTCGCTCCTCTGCGATCCTTATGTCCATTTTTCCGGGAGTGGGCGTGACGAACTCCTGTCATTTTATTTCGGGCTCACCCAACGGGATCTTGATTGGACCACCTTCCAGAAGACCTTCTGGGAGGCTTCAGCACAACGCCTCATGCAAGCCCTGGGGGCCTATGGATTATTGGGCCTCAGGAAAGGGCTTCATGCTTATCTTAACCATATCCCTTCTGGGCTCCGCAATCTTCACCAAGCAGCAAAACATGTGGGAACCCTCCCCCGACTCCGTGATCTCTCCGAAGAATGCCATAGAGCCTTTAAACAAAAGGGCTTGGGTTGACAGATATCGATCATGATGCAAGATTTCAATTGATGATCGATATCTGCAATGCTGCCTTAAAACCTTCCTTCATATCTTGTGGCCACTTTTTACCTGTTTTTACCTTGACCTATCGCTTCTTTTCTCGTATATTCCATTACTCTAATGAAGTTCTTGTTAAACCACAATTTGACCAGATTTGTGTAAAATTCGAATTTTACTTATCCTCCAGGGGGTTTTTATGTCGAAGATTAAAACACTTCTAAGTTGGGAGCCTACTGATTTGGAATTGGAAGCCGTCCAAAGAAGTTTTCCAAGCGATTGTGAGATAATCGTTCCTCAGGATTGGTCGGAACAGGGATTAGTCAAACTTGTTGAGGATATAGATATTATCGTCGGACGTGTGAGAGGTCCTATGCTGAAGGCTATTAAGGCTGCGAAAAAATTAAAACTGATTCACGCCACAGGGCACGGAGTGGACTTCATCCTTAAGGATAATATTAGGGAGACGCTGATAGAGAGAAATATCCCTGTAGCAAAATCTAATCCATCTGCCATCAACATCTCGGAGTTTGTGATCATGTGTATGGTGGCTCTAAGCAGAAGGGTGTTTAAACTGCACGAGGCTTTAAAAAGCGGTAAGTTAGCCGGGGCAGCCGTTGATGTATGGGAATCAGAAGAGGAAAAAGCCCGTTTATCTCAGTATCCGATAGACCGCCCCATACATCAGTATAACGTAATTATGACCCCACATTACTCTGGACTCACAAAAGAAAACCGTCTTAGGGCAATTACTATTGCAGGAGAGAATATCAAACGGCTTATGAGCGGTGAACCCCTCAAAAATCTCGCTGATTTAAGTAAGGGTTATTAATGCTGAAACCCTTTCACGATATGAAACAGGAAAAAAAACAAACCAAAATATTCTATGGTTGGTACATTCTCGCCATCGGTATGGTTGGGTCCATCTTGGGTGCAGGCACGTCTAACCTGTTTATGAGCATTATGCTTAAACCTTTAACCGAAGAATTCGGTTGGAGTCGAACAGCCGTGACGGGCGCGATCACGACCGGTACGATCTTGGCGGGCCTGGTTTCGCTTCCCTTCGGCAAACTGGTTGATCGGTACGGCACCCGATGGTTAACTTCACTGGGTGCCGTTGTGGCAGCGGGCATGTATGTTTTGATGACTAAGTTTGTGGAGTTGTGGCAGTTTTACGTTGTTTTCGTAATGGCCCGCGTCATTTCGATGGGTGCTGTTACAAACATCGCTCCGAGAACCGCTGCTGTTAATTGGTTTCGCCGTTATCGCGGACGTGCACTGGGACTGCTTTCAATGGCAACGCCCCTTGGGGCTTCCATGCTGGCGATGATCGCCCAGTTCATTATGCAAGACCATGGCTGGCGGACCGTTTTCCTGGTGTTTGCTCTGGCAATGTTATTCCTGCAGGCACTTCCGGCAGCCCTGATATTGCGCCGGCGACCTGAGGATTTAGGTTTAGTTCCGGACGGCGGTCCGAGTGTAGATGTCACCCCAGCTTCATCCCTTAAAAGGGCCGATGAAGAAGAGTCCGACTGGACTTTAAGTGAGGCGATCCGGACACCGACCATGTGGCTTCTCATTGCAGCTATTATTGTAGGATTGATAGTCAACACTGGGATTGGTTTCCATTTGGTAGCTTATTATACAGATATCGGAATCGCCCCTTCGATCGCAGTTGGAGCTTTGAGCCTCTATGCCTTTACCGGAGCTCTGGGCAATATTATTTGGGGTTTTTTGTCAGAAAGATTTTCGGAACGATTTTTGGCATCGGTTGTGATGGTGCTAACCGCGGCCACAATCCTGTATCTACAATCGGTAAGGACGATCACGGGGGCATTCATTTTTGCGGCTCTATTTGGATTGACTTCTCGAGGGGAAGGAACGCTGGTGAATATTATCTTGGCGCAATACTATGGCCGAAGTTCCTATGGTGCTATCAATGGGTTTGTTATGCCTTTCCATAATCTCGGATTAGGCTTTGGTCCCCTGATAAGTTCTGTTTCATTCGATCTTACCGGTTCCTATCAAACGCTTTTTAGCGTCTTTATAGGGGCTTCTATGATAGCCGCCGTATTATTTTGGCTTTCAAAAAAACCGACCCTGCCTGTCAGAAACACTTCCTCTCCATTACTGCAAAGATAGAAGAGGCAAATTCTGGTGTCAGGCTTGAATAGATGCATTGACATGATCTTCTTTTAAATGCCCTGATCGGTTAGTGAGCTCTTTTGCCAATCTTTTCCCTGTTACTGTTTGGAATATCTTTCCAATGATTTCTTCTGCTTTTTTCTTATCTTGGAAGAAGCCCTTCTCTTCTATATTAGCCAACCAATCAGCCTCGTAGAGGATTTGAAAATGGAGCGTCTCTTTTTCTTTAGGGTGATGATGGTGTGTAATAATATCACAGACCTCATCATAGATTTCCTTCTGAACATTCAATTTCTTTAAAATATCTCTCGCAATGTCTGCACTTTCTCTCTCGTAATCTTCTATGGAGGGACTTTCATATTTTTCTTCTGCCTTTTTAATCCCAATATCATGAAGATAGGCAGCTCCGATCACGATGAGAGGATGACCCCCTTCTATCTTTAGAATCTCCTCCGCATATTTGGTAACCCTGAGGCTATGGTTCAAACTTTCCACATAATTGGAAAAGTATTTTTTTACCTCCTGGAAAATTCTCTCCTTCAATCGCTTATTCTGTTCTTCCTTTTGCATCACCCTTATCTCTTCAGGTAATGATTCAATGCATTTATCCCCGTAGGAACACCATAGAGCACATCCAAAATCGATCTTTGGGTTAACCATTTCGTGACCACACCTGCATTTCCTCTTTACATCAAATTTAAAAAACTCTACATGATAACCACATTTGGGGCACTCGATTTCAAAAACATCGTCCGGCTTCCAAAACATTGTATCTTGACCCGGGCATTGCATCTTCTCCATACCTCCTCTGAATTAAAGTTAATAAAATTTTAACAACTCATTGAAGAATTGGCTTTGACTTAAGTCAACCCTTCGACTTTATTTTTCTTATGCCCCACGTTTAGGATTGAACGTTAGAGTGAAGCCCTCCTCTTCCCAAAAATCTAAAAAAGGTGCATATTACAAATCATAGGTGATGGATGGCAATCCTGCCCATAATGGTCGGATAACTTTCTTCATTTGGAAAAGGGACGGTTGTATTCTTAATTGAGTCAAATCCTTTGGCCCTGTATTCAAAAACATTTTAGGATCTGCTTGACAATAATATACAAATTGTTTATTATTGTTCCATGATTAAATCATTTCGCTGTCGGGAAACCGAGAAGATATTTCGTCGTCAATTTTCCAAAAAGTTTCCCTATAATATTCAACAGCGGGTTTTCATGAAACTTAATGCCATTGATGCGGCTGTCCAGCTTGGAGATCTGCGTCTGCCACCATCCAACCGACTCGAAGCTTTAAAGGGGGATCGAAAGGGACGGTGGAGCATCCGCATCAACGACCAGTGGCGTATTTGTTTTGAATGGCACGATGGAAATGCGGAACAGGTCGAAATCGTCAATTATCACTGAGGAGGTTATGATGACTAAACATCGCATTACACCAGTACACCCTGGTGTATATTTA
>Ga0315284_10005234_pt1 | contig 18431 bp, 30 predicted proteins | sample YL17G09_16_MG_FD_203696 | JGI IMG/M metagenome (GOLD analysis project Ga0315284, IMG submission 203696) | Sediment microbial communities from Yellowstone Lake, YNP, Wyoming, USA - YL17G09_16 | ecosystem: Environmental > Aquatic > Freshwater > Lake > Sediment | place: USA: Wyoming | collected...
CATCTTGGGCATTCACCGATCATTGTGTTTCTCCTTGGTTGAGTAAAGTTATTACGTTAATTGTTGGACTTCCATTTTCATCAACTTCTATACTTTTAACTATCAAAGTTCCGTTGTGTTCTTTCAGTGCCATTTCCGACATACTGTAACTGATGGTCTCATCGTTCTTTACCCTAGCTCTGGTTTTTCCGTCTGAATCTACATCCGTTTCCAATCTGGTTCCATCAAAATTAATGAATATATTTTTATTAGATATGGAAGCTTTTATAGTTATATCCGTAACGTCCCCTATTTTCTTACCATCTAGAGTTATCTTTAATCTGGGTGAAGTCAAAATAGATTCTTTAAGATTTGGCTCTATCATGCTTCCTCCACTTTTTCAACTTGGAATTCGCTCAATACCAATGAGATTAGATCATTGTTGAACAAATTAGTTCTTACTTTTAATTTCTTTTCTCCGCTTTGGGAAGTCACAACACCCTCTACTATAGCCACAAAATTTGAGAACGGTCCATCTATGATCTTTATCTTTTGATTTTCTAGATAACTAATTCCGGTATTTACTTTAATATTATCTTTATTTTCATCCATCAATTCTAGAACGTTAACCATTTCATCGTCTTCTATCGATTGATGGATCCTATATTTCCCGACGATTCCATGCATATTCAAAATTCCGCTTATTTCAGCGGCCAGGGAGAAAATTTCGAACTCGTCTTCCTCTCTGCATTCTAAGAATATGTATCCTGGAAAAATTTTCTCCAGGTGGTAATACATTTTGCTCTTATAGAACCCCTTTTTCTTTTTCGTCGGTATGATAATTTTTACGGCGATTGAATCTGCTTGTAATTCTAAGGTATTTTTAATCTTCTGCTCATATCCAGGGGTCACATTTAGAATGTGCCATCCCATATTTGTCATGTCCTTTCTAATGCCGTATATATTTCATGATTTATCTGTTCTACGGAATTGTTGGTATCTTTCACTTCTAACATTATATCAAATTTAAATTTTTTTGTACTCTCAAGAAAGGCAAAAATCATGTCTAGATCTATGGTCGCTGAATGACTGCCCTTGACTTTCAGCGGGTCCTGGCAGCTAAAATGTATCTCCGGTAACTCATTTTCGCCCCATGTATTCAGAGCCCTCTCTAGGGCCTGTATTTCATCTATTTTTTCTGGGTTGTGTACTCTGTGGTGGAATATATCTATGACAATTGGAACTTTTGTAACAACATGAACATCCTCTACATCTTTAAAAGAATATGTCTTATCGTCATTTTCCAAGACTAATCTATTCTTTACAGATTCCGGAAGGGCATTGAAGTTATCCGCAAACCTCTTCTTGCCTAATGGTTTCCCGCCTTCGGCCGATCCTGTGTGAACAACTATTCTGTTGTTTTTTGGAAGCTCCATTAAATTCAAAAAGTCTGCCCACTTTTTAAGTTCATGGACAGACTTCTTTACTATTTCTGGTTTGGACGAATTCAATATACAATAAGGACTTGAGTGTATCGATATCCTAATATCATTTACTTTGATCAATTGGCCTAATTCATATATGTCTTCTTCAAAATACTTTAAGTGGTCGAAAGATTCTAGGATCGGATGAGTTATGAACGGAAAGAGATCTCCCATCCTGTAGAATCTGATGCCGTTATTAATGCAATATTTCACTATTTGGGAAGTGTTATCTAAGTTGGCTTTGTAAATTTCTATTATCTTTTCCAGGCCAAGCTTCTGTATTGTCGCCAGCTTTACACTTCTCATGTAAAGCTTTTCTTCCCCGACAACTATATTAGATACAAACCCAAATCGATTGTCCATTTATCTTTCTCTTCGTTTCACATCCGGAGTGGATTCTTTTGGCTCTCTGGTAATGTTGATCTTTGGCGGTCCCTGTGCCGGAGAAGATGCTGGCTTGTTGAACATCGATCCGGCATTTCTTACGATTTTACCACCTGCCTGAGAATTATCTCCAAAAGCATTTGCCACGTCGCTTCCGAAACTAACATGTACTCCATCACCGATTCTGTTTTCCTGACTCTTCATCTTATCGTAACCGGTCCTAATGTCTTTTGTCATCTCTGATAATTTACCATCAGGTAGCATGAGTCCGTTGAACATTAAATATACTCTTAGATAAGATACGTCTTCTTGATCATAGACTCCTCTAAATATCATACCGCCCGCAAGAATCTGTGCTGCCGTATTGTATATAGAATCTATGCTCTTCCTTGAAGATGGATTGGATAGCGTCTCGTTACTTCCGACAACTATAATTCCACAGGCTTTCGCAGTAGTCAGGTCAAATCCTTCTACAAAGAAAGAATTTTCAATTTTAGATAATATGTCTTCTTGGGTATCTGATTCCAAAATCTCTGCCGAACCTACAGCGCATGAACCGCCTATGGCGAATAGTCTTTTCAATTCTGCGCCATCAAGAGTATCTCCCTTGGAGGGTCTCTTGGAGTTTTCAGTGAACCCACGTATGACTTTAACTACGGCCTCATTGATATACTTCCATATTTCAGATATACCGCCCTGGTTGTATCTGTTTGTCATGACGCTATTGTCCACAACTATGAATGGACTAATAGCTGCATTAGTTACGTTCTGATAAATTTCTTTGAGATTATCCAATGCATTTATAAATACAAGTGTGGACTCATTTTTAACTGGCAGGGTAAATATCATTCCCACTCTAAGTCCAAGCTCGCTCACGACCTGAGCTAGAACAATTCCCAATCCGCCACCAGTTCCTCCGCCGCCACCGACTATTACAATTGCCGACGAAGCAGTACCACGATGTTTGTTTATAAAAGATGCAGCGTCAGCGTAGAATTCATCTACCGCAGATCTTATAACTCCTGGATTTTTACCGGCACCTTCTCCGCCAGTTACGGGGATTAAAAGCTTCTGCTCTGCCGGTATAGACAGGGCGTCTAGGTCTGCCGTAGATGAATTTATTGCTACAACATTAGAAAATCCCTGCGCTTTAAATTCCTGGGCTATTCTTCCTCCAGCTTCGCCAGCGCCAATTATCATAATATCTTCATTTAGTGAAGAGTCGATATTTATAGTTACCATTTTTTCCTCCATTTGTTTTATCTTTCTATTAATTATATCAAATAATAATTCTATTATAAATAGAAAAATTAATATAACAGCAGTTATATAGGCTAAATCAAGATATATCTTTAACAGAAGCATCGTGTTCTCTCAAATGCTCTAATGTGACTCTCTGCTTTTGGTCTAGTTTGTTCGGAGTTATCATCTCTATTTTGACAAAATGATTACCCGAAGCATCCCGGGCTCGAACACCAAAATTGTCTATCTTTATTATATCCATATGGTGAGAACATTCTGGTATGTTTATGGTTTGTTTTCCATGTATGGTGTTGACTTCAAGTTTTTTTCCAAGAATTAAATCTAAATAATCTAGTTTCACAGAGCTGTGTATGTCCAGATCCTGTCTTATAAATTCCGAATGCGGACGGACGCTGATTTTAATGTACAAATGTCCTCGTACATTGTGTATCGCATTAAAGCTTCCCCTACCTTGAAGTCTGACTGCATCCCCGTCTTTAATTCCGGCAGGAATCTGGACCTTGATGTTTCTTTCTTTAGCCACGAAAAGATTTTTCTTGCACTCGATATTTTTGCACGAGGATTGGAATTTTCTACCGCTACACGCAGGACAATTTTGATGAACCGTCATGTTCCCTAATCTTTTTACAAAAACGCCAGAGCCAGAACAGGTAGTGCACACAGAGGTTTCAAACTTATTATTTTTGTTGAAGTATTCCATGCAAGAATCACATGGTTCTAAGATTGGATAGGTGATCTCTAGATTCATTCCAAAGCATGCTTCTAAAAAGTCTATGGAGGCGAATTGCGGTACGTCTGGATCTATACCGTTATTGAATACTTGATCTTGCATTGTAAAATTAAAGAACTGAGATGCGAAGCCATTGAAATCACGGTCAAACTGTGGTGGCGGTGGGTTAACTCTTTTATTGACTATATCGTCATAAGCTTTAGATACATCTCGGAATTTATCGGCGGCATGTGGATCTTTATTCACATCTGGATGATACTTCTTTGCCATGTTTCTGTAAGCAGATTTAACCTCTTCTTCAGAGGCGTCATTTTTTAATCCTAATATTTTGTAAGGGTTCATAAATTAAAAATGGGGAGTCTTAACTCCCCATTGATTGAAAAAGTTATCGTTGCTCTTACCAAGACTGCGACGCTACCATTACTTCGTCAGTAAAGATAAGCGGCAGCTTCGCCAAAAATTCTGGTGGCGCAAAAACACCCCCAGACTTCACTAAAAATCCAAGAACAGAATTTGGGTCGGGCTGCATATAGACTATATAATTATCAATCTGGATTTGTTTCTTCTGACCATTTTTTAAAGTTATTACAACCAGCTGACATTTCTTTGAACAATCATTTTTTACGAATACTTCAAATGATTTTATGTTGTCATACTGGTTGACGAATTTACCGAGATCGTGGTGCATCTCACATATCCACTTAAAAATATTCCTGTGCATTTTGCCATTATCGAATAATCTGACTTCATGCTCAGACACGATATAACAGGACGAATTTATACTCAGATCTTTGTTTGTTTTTTCGGCAAACAGCGAAGCAGATACCAGCGTGAGTGCCAACACTAGGGCAAATTTTTTCATGATCCTCTCAGAGAGTTATTAAGATCTTCCGACGATGTTTACATCATTGGCGTCTTGACGATTGTTATACTCGGCAGTCTTCTTGGTATTGACATCCGATCCGACGCCCTTTAGGGCCTGATTCAGATTCATACAAGAACTGCCCTTAAAGCCTTTGGTCTCTAGCGTAACTCTGCCATTGGTCTCGATAGTGCATTCTACGGTTTTTTCACTCATGATTTTCTCCTGTATTATGATTGAATTAAGCTACAATGCCACGGATCTTAATTTGACCGCTCTCTGTTACTTGTTCCGTGATACTTCTCACGCCCATTCTAACATAGTTCTGTCTAATGACGTTGGCCGAATAGCGCTGCAAGATTGGATTTACGATTGAGTTCTTGTCTAGCCCGTAAAAATCTCCGTGGAAATTATACGTTCCGGCGGCGTCCTTTTTGAATCCAATAGATTTATTCCCCTTAATGTCGATAACTAAATCAACCTTTTCGTCGATCCATTTGTTCTTCACATTTGCATCGATTTCAAATTTATGTCCTAAATCTGTCAATGCCTTCTTTAGCATTGCGATGTCTGTGAATTCGGTTTCAGTTGTGCTTACGTGGCTCATGGCTAATCTCCTTAGGGTTTGTATTACATATTATATCTTTTATATAGAATTTTCAAATCTTTTTTTACTTATGCTACCAATTTGTCCATTTTGACATCTTTTTCCTCTTTATTTTCTTCAGTTTTAATAGATTTTTTATGATTCATAAATCTCAGCCTTTCCTTGACGTCCTTTTCTGTAATTACAATTTTTCCGTCCTTTTTGGCTTCATACATAAAGTCCAACAGGACTTCTTCCATTATAGATCTAAGGCTTCTGGCCCCCATCTTCCTGTTCTTAGCTTCCTTCGCTATCAACTTTAGGGCATCTTTTTCTACGCTAAATTTAACTCCCTGAATTTCAAATGTTCTAATATATTGTTTAAGTAGAGCATTTTTTGGTTCGGTCAAAATGTGCTCCAAATCTTCTTCCGTCAAATCATCTAGGGTTACGAGAATAGGCAATCTACCCATCAACTCTGGAAGCATACCAAATTTAATTAAATCTTCTGGCTGGGCGTGCTGCAGAATTTCCCCGACATTTGTGTGCTTGTCACGCTTCATATTGGGAGTTCCAGTAAATCCGATGGTGGAGCCATTATCTTTTCTTTTGCCAACAATTTCTTCCAGACCCTCGAAGGCCCCGGACACGATGAACAATATCTTAGACGTGTCAACCTGAACCATTTGTTGCCCAGGATGTTTTCTTCCACCCGGATGGGCTGCGGCTGGTACGCTACAGGTTGAGCCCTCAAGCATTTTCAACAAAGCCTGTTGCACGCCTTCTCCGGAAACATCTCTAGTGATGGATGCAGATTCTCCTTTCCTAGAGATCTTATCTATTTCATCTATATACACAATACCACGTTGTGCGGTTTCTACAATATCTGAAAAATCTGTTGAATCCTTTTTTATCATGGCTGCATTTTGTAATAATCTAATAAGGACGTTTTCAACGTCTTCGCCAACATAACCAGCCTGCGTTAACGTAGTGGCATCTGCGTGAGCGAATGGAACGTCTAACAGACTGGCTATCTTTCTAATAAGATACGTCTTACCTACACCGGTTGGTCCGACCATCATTATATTGGATTTATCTAATTCAATATCATCTGGGGTTTCATATAAAGTCCTTAGATAATGATTGTAAACAGCCGTAGACAAAACTTTCTTAGCTCTTTCTTGACCAACGATATATTCATCCAACTTCTTGTGAATCTTTTTAGGATTAATAGACTTCAACTTATCAAATATAGAGGTATGGTCTTCTTTTGCGATTTTCAAGGCGGCGGTGCAGTGATCAATGCAATTTTCACATATGGATCCAAGGTCGCCACGAATTAATCTATACTTTTCCCCACGTTCTTTTAATTCAGCCACTGAGCTGCTACAAAATATGCACTTTTCTGGGTTGGAGTTGTTGGCGTTCATGTGGTTTTATCCTTTCGAAGGTCAATGACGTCGTCATTGGTTTTTGTTTTCTTTTTCTTTTCCTCTAGACGCTTTGTCTTTAGTGCTGATGAAGCATATATTGCTTTTATTCCTTCCTGTCTTTCTGCATCCCAATCTACCCAATCAATCAGAGCCTGCAATTCGTCTTTGAATGTCTTAAATAGAGGAATGGTATTTTTAATGGATTCCAATAAATGTGTCTGTTCCACTCCGTCCTTGCCGTCATTGAATGCTTGTAGCATGGATGTCTTAACAACTTGTTCTATTTCGGCCCCAGAATATCCACTGGTTTCTTCGGCGGCGATGTCTAGTTTCAAATTATCTACCTTCTGATTTCTTTTCTCTAAATGAATTCTGAATATTTGATCTCTCTCTTCCTTCTCCGGAAGAGAACAGAAAAATATCTCATCAAATCTTCCTTTTCGCAATAATTCAGGAGGTAGCGCAGTCACATCATTAGCTGTCGCAACAATAAATACTTCCGATGTCTTATCTTGCATCCAAGAAAGTAATGTTCCGACCACTCTGGCCGTTGTTCCTGAATCGCTAAAGTTAGAAGATTTGACGCCGGATAATCCCTTTTCTATCTCATCGATTAAAACCACGACCGGGGCGAGGGCGTCCAGTGTTCTAAGGACATTTCTAACATTTTGTTCAGATGACCCTATGGTTTGAGAAAACAGTTTGCCTACGTCTAGTTTAACCAGTGGTAGATTCCAACTAGACGCCACTGCCTTGGCCATTAGACTCTTCCCGTTTCCTGGATTGCCAAGAAGCAACGCACCCTTTGGAGACTCGATACCAAATTTTTTGGCTTCCTGAGAAAAAGCGCCCTTCCTTTTTTCTATCCATTTTTTGAATGTATCCATTCCGCCGACGTGCTGCATGTCGATATCGGTGGGGATAATTTCCAGAGAGCTATTCTCCATAATATTTTGCGTTTTCAACTTGTATAAAGTTTCTACATTGAACCTTTTGGAATTTTCTGCAAATGTCAACGCTGCGTTTTCATCGATTCTTATAAATGGAAGACCAGACATCGCCTGTACTATGCTGGTGAATTCAGAACGAAGGTATATTTTTTGCTTAGCTCTATCTGGACTATACTTATCTGCCATTGAAATTTTATATGCCTCTAGGGCTTTTTTAGTCTCAGATTCTTCTGATATCACTGTCAGGTTCATTCTTCTGATAAGGTAATTTTCTATGTCCTGTGAGTCCGGCAATTTCCACTCTATTATATTAACAATATTCGCCAACTCTACCGGGATATCTTTGATCGGGTTTAAAACAACAATATGCCTAGTAACATAGTCAGAATTTGCTGCACTAATAACGATATCTTTAATTTTCCTTACAGCGAGACCGTCTTGTTTCAGAACATTGTGAACATCCTTGATTACCAGAATGTGAATGTTTTCCTGTTTCTTTGAAAATGGAGTTTCCATAAAACTAATAAGAGCCTGATTGATATCCGTAGTTTTATCCACTTCTTCTTTGGATCTATCCTTATTTAAGAATAAAATTTTGTTTTCTTTCTTTGGAATCCCATTTTCCATATTTTCTAAGACATTATCCCAAACCAATTCAGGATATGCGGACTCTGAAAAATCCTTTACCGTTGCAGGCTGCAATCCTTCGGTAATAGTATATTCAAAATACTTAAGATTTTCCATGACACACGGATTTTGTTTTCTACCGGATAATTTTATAAAAAGCGACAGACATGCGTTTCTAATAAATTTAATAGTGTTGGACTCATCATTGTCTACGATATATACCAAAGGCGCAACAGCCCTTAGGTAATTCAATAGACTAATCTGATTCTTTTGGATATTCATTTCTACTCCACATTTACTAGATTGCAAGTTTTCTGTCTTTGCATGGGAAAGTATCGCTCGAATATATTTTTAAAATCTTGAGGCTTATCAATGATCGCTAAATTTCTGCTATCGAAAGAACACATCTTTATTTCACCGTATGGATTTACATATACCATTTTGTGCCTGTCGCACATCGTTCCAGTTAGTCCTAGAGAATATCGCATACACGAATCAACTATGATTTTCTCGCTATCGACAAGAATTCCCGCATCGTTCAATTCTGTATACCATCCATAATATACTCTACTACTGACTTGTAATGGTTTTGAGGCTAAGAGATACATCGAGTCAGCCACACTTAAAATCTTTTCTGACAGCCCATTCTTTAGAAGCCTAACCATCCTATCGGATAGAAGTATGTTGCAATTCACCGTTTGCACACTAGACTTAAGATCCGACATAATATTCAATGCTTTGGATATTTTTTCATCGGTTGGCGTGACGAAATCATTGATTGATATGGAAACCAATTCCAGAGGCTTAAGTTCTAACTGAGAATAGTGTTCAAAAAAATCATAATTACAGGTGGCGGTCAGTCTGATAGACTCTTTTAAACAGAAGTTGGCGACCCACTTAAAATAATGTAAATTTTTATCGCAATTATCCCAGTCATGTTCGTTAAAACTATCCAATTGCACTGACGTGTTTCTTTTTTTATAATTAACGTAATTTATTGGAAGTGCGATCTCTTGTATCCCCGCCAATTTAGCTTGGTTTAGTAATTCCATAAAAAACGTTGGTGACTTTTCCTGCGCATTAGAATCTATATCTTTCTTTAAATAACAATTATTGCACCCATAATCACATTGCATAGTTGGATGCAACGACAGGATGTGTGGTCTAGCGACCGCACCTTGCTCTGCCATTACTTATCTTCACGCTTGGTTAAAATCTTATCGATCAATCCACTTTTTCCATATGAGATAGCTTCATCAGGAGACATAAAATTATCTCTTTCGCAATCTTTATTCACTTCTTCTGGCTTCTTTCCAGAGTGCTTGGCGATAATCTCTTCTAGCTTCCTTCGCACTTTTTTCATTTCCTCTGCTTGAATCATGATATCTGTCGCTTGGCCTCTAGCGCCGCCAAGAGGCTGATGAATCATAATGCGTGAATTCGGCAATGCATATCTGTGGCCCTTAGCTCCTGCGGCTAATAATACCGCCGCCATTGATGCAGCTTCTCCGACGCACAGCGTATGAACTGGGCAGGATATAAATTGCATCGTATCGTAAATGGCTAATCCGTCCGTGACGTTTCCGCCCGGCGAATTGATATACATGTAGATTGGAGCCTTTTTATCTTGACTCTCTAAAAACAAAAGTTGTTGCACCATGATGTAGGATGTCATTTCGGTAACAACGTCATTCAGAAATATAATCCTATCCTTCATCAGGCGAGAGGGTAGGTCGTAGGCTCTTTCATACCCGCCAGCGCCTTTTTCGATAACAATGGGGATCATGGTGTTTTCCTTATGGGAGAGTGATGTTTACATTATACCTTAATCTACTATATTTTCAAACCTGTTATCTGACTTTTTTTGACTTTTGATGCGTTTTTTCTTCTTCTTTCTTTTGATTTGAATTTTTGAGAATTCACGAAAACTCTCGTCAAAGGTGGTGCTAACAATTAGGGCTTCCCGACTACCGGAAAGCCCTAATCTTTTATCTATTATATTTAATATTTTATTAAATATATATATTTTTTCCTGATGAGTAATGCTAATCAAAGTAACGTCCAAACAACAGCGGAGAAGACAATCGCATCAGCTATGAATCTCTTAAGGTTATTCTTTATGATCTCTTTGGCAGTCATCTTTGCGGCTACTTCTTTCATTCCCCATTCCAAAGAGATCGACTCAGTAACTTGTAAATATTCCTCGTCACCCAGTATTAAAGCTCTCAATGTACCGAATTGAAAATGTGCGTTGAAGATGTATTTTTGCAACATCTCTGCGCCCTTTTGGAAGACATTCCTTTTGTTGTTTTCAATTTCGTCGTTTTCAATCTGTTTAATCAATTCGGTGGCTTCCTTGGAATACCCCTCTTCGGTATGATTCTTCACCTTTCCAAAGATAGTAAACTCACTAAAGAATGTGTCGTTGATGTCGAAGTTATAGTTAATAATATATAAAAAGGCAATCGAGAAAGCGATCTGATGGGTAAAATCGGAAGTAATTATGCTATAAAATTTTAGCATTACAAAAGATATAGCCACCAAAGTCATGACCTTATTCAATGCGTCGAAAACTAAATAAAATTTTCCGGTCTTCTTGATGTGGGCCATGATAACGGGTACATAAATTAAATCGAAAGCGGCTATGGATAAGAATACAACAGCCATTGCCGAAACAAAGGGGGAGATGAAAACAAAAGAGAGCAAGGTAAGAAAAAGGAAATATCTTACTAGCTTGCTCTCTAACATAATATTTAGTGTATTAAAGATGCTCATGATATCCTCGGAAGAATTGGGTTGAATCCCTATTTCACTTTCCAAGTATATTATAACACATTTTCAGTCAAAAGTCAAGATAAAATTTCTTTTTTCTCTTCCGTGACCGGTGCTTCGGAAACCACTTGTCCAGAAAGGATTTTCTTGATATTTTTAATCCCTCCAAAACGTCTTTCGAACATCTTGTATGATGGGAAATCTGCCGGCTTATCCTTGCTGGCCTTCTTCAGACTATCAACAGAAATAGAGCCATATTTTACTGATATTAACTGCAGAATTCCCTTTAATTGTTCGTCGCTATATTCGGCATGTCTTCCCATGACTTCTCCTTTTGTTTTGCTTGACTTATAATATTATACCCATTTTTGACCAAAAAACAAGGTAAAATTAAAATATCTTTATTAATCAAGGCTAACTGATTTCTTGCAGTATATTACAAAAATATAAGGTTTTATGTTTTTTTGTCTACTAATATTATATACTATTTTGTAATATTTTCAAAATTATCTTATATTATTTTACTTTGTAAATAAAGGAGATTCCAAACTATGGCCTATCAATTTAAAGAATTAGATATAATTTTATTCAAGAAAAACGGATATGTATTCAAGGATTTCATAGGAAATGCTATAGAATGGTTTCAGTGGGGATTGGATTGCAAGTCTCCCGAATTCATCCATGTTGCCGTAATTACTCGAAATTCATCTGGCCTGATTTTGTTTGAAACAAACCCTCCCTCGGCTAAGTATAAAAGATTGTCTGCAATAGATTATTCTAAATGTGTAATATTGTCTAGGACGGTCCCGTTAACGGAGGATGTTCTGAAAAAATCTCGAGAATGGTGTAGATCTAAGAAGGGTCAAGAATACGGGTACGAATCTATACTAAAATTCTTATGGCTTGGTCTGTACGGTAGACTGGGCGAGAGGTTCAGAAAACAATCCAGAGAAGAACTTAGAAAGAAGAGCCCTAAGTTCAATAAAGTATGTAGCCAATTGGTTGATGATTTATTTTACGAAACTTTATCATTAGATATTCTTCCAGATATCGGGGAAGACAATGCGCTTCCGGGAGACATGGTTGCATCAAGAATGCACCAAATAATAAAAGACCCTCAGTTATCTTGAGGGTCTTTTTAATTAACTAGAATTTTATACTGGGCGATTAAACTGGAAGATTTTCTAATTCTTTCCTAGTCAAGCCTTTCATATTCCATCCCGGAACTCTCTCGGATGATTCCTGTTCATCTATAGCCTTATCTTTATCTCTCTTTTCTTTTCTAAAGTATGGCTTGTTCTTTTCCCGATACTGCGCCCAGAATTCAGGGAAGACCTGATATAATTCTCTTATCTGATTTCTGTTTCCAGACATGACTTCTTCGTATTTATTTCTAATATCAGCCGGCATGCCTGTGAAGAAATTCTTTGGCAATTCTTTATATATTAGTCCACTCTGTAATTCGGAAAATAATTCAGTCATAAGCTTTCTATATTCAGAGTTTAATCCTCTAATTTGAGATAGAGCTTCTTGTTTGGTTACGTCTCTTAGGGAAATTTTAACTAACATGGAATTACTCCTTTAATTTCATTCTTACATATAATTGATATTTTATAGAATTTTAATGAAAAAGTACAATATTTTTAGACAATAAAAAGCCCCAGAATTTACACTGGGGCCTTTTGGACAGAATTATTGGGTAATTTAAAAATCTTCTGTTTCTTTATTATGTTTTGAATATGTTTGTTCAATTTCTCCAATTGCTTTACCGTAATCTATGCCCCAGGACTTGGCTATAGTTTTACGAGATATAAGGTCACTTAGAGTATAAATCTGATTGCTAGTAAGCGGCTTTCTGGCTAAGGATCTTATCTTTTCTATGGCCAACGGTGAAGGGATATGTCTTCCATTTTCCCATCTATTCACAGTGGCAAAAGATACTCCTAACTTCTCGGCAAAAATAACCTGTGACATTCCTAGAGTTTTTCTTAAATCTATAATTTCTTGCGATGTCATAATCAGCTCCGTGTGGGACGTTTGTTATATTATACCTTAAAAAGTAAAAAAGACCAAGCGCAAGCTCAGTCTTTTTAAACTTGATTTTTAAAGATTAATTAAAAGTCTGAATCGTCCGTAGCGGCTTCTGGTGCGACGGGGACTGGCTCTTCCTCGCCTTTCAACTTACTTCTATCTAGGAAGGTAACCTTGCTGGCGACTACTTCCATAAAGAATCTGTTCACTCCCTGAACTTCTTTGTTCCGTGTCTTAATTCTTCCTTCGACAAAGACGGGTGATCCCTTCTGTAATTTCTTCATGCAGATATCACCAGTCTTTCCCCAAACAGAGACAGGAATGAAATCACTGTGTTCTTTGATTTCTCCGGTATCGGTTCTCTTTTGATAATTTACGGCGACGGTTAAATTAACCACGTCGCTATTCTCTCGCTTAAGCGGATCCTTGGTTAAGCGTCCTGCTAGCATTGTTGTATTTACATTGATTGCCACGGTATTCTCCTTGTATTGTGAATTGTGTGCTTGATATTATTATATTCAATTTTAGTTATCTTACAAGTTGTTTTTTTCCATGCTTTTCTCAGAGCAAAAAGTATACTTCCATCATGTTGTACAAAGCTACGACCAACAAGAAAATCCACAGCCACTCCAGAGACTTAATAACGAATGGCACTATCTCCGTGTTGTTTGGGTATTTTTTCCGCACCAGCTTCAGAAAATACCGGCTGACCAGAATAAGTCCTAAAGCTATGGCAGCAGAATAAAGATTGTCAGTTATGAGTTTGTACTTATAATCTATCATGTTTTTATTATATGTATATTTGTATAAGTTTCAAGTGATTATGTCTAATTTATTAAATATTTATATGCAAAATTTTATAACATTATATTATGTATAAGGAGAATACAATGCCAAAGAAACCGCCAAAACCACTATATAGACAAATCCGTCACAAAATGCCACCGCCATCCGAAGTTCACACTCCGGATACAGATTATAATAGAAAGCATATGGATGATTACCCGGGATACGACGATGACATCATGGAGGAGGTCCGAGAGATTCTGGAGAGAAACAAACGAAGAGTGGCTAGATTACAAACCATGAAAAAGATATCATAAACAAGAAGGACCGGGGTTCATCCGGTCCTTTCTTTTATTGTCTGCTTACATATTTGCCGTTTGTGTAAGAGGAAACTATTCCTTTTAACATGAATGGCTGTATTTTTTCATAGCCATTTGCCATGAGTTGATTACTGTAAGATGGCTTTATCCCGGAATTTGTAGATATTGTAATGTGTGGATTTGCGTTGTCACTATTGGCGCCACTTATGTGAACAGCTTCTGCATTGTCATCTTTCGCATATCCATCTACTGTCATAGTGACTTCCTGGCCAAGATTGTCTGGATAATAATCTTTACCAAAATCTATGGTCATGTGATGCGAAAAATGATTCGGGTAAATTCCTGGATACCTGGAATTCAATTCTCGCACGCTGGCTTCATCTAAAACAACAGCATTTATTAAAACCTTATCTCTAGATGATATTTTTATGTTTTTATTCTTTAGAGATGATTTATAACCCAGATTGAACGAATGCGGATCTACTTTAACCTGCTTGCGTGTTGTGGGGTCTAAATACCTGATGTGTTTTCCGTATGGAGTAATTAGTACTTGTTTTAAATAATCCCCAGATATGTCTTCAGAAATTATCCTAAATAATTTCTGAAATTGCTTCTCTGGAGCAATATCTCTTTCTGAGATCTTAATCATTTTATACCTTCTGATTCCTTTTGTTCTTTAACGCCCTTGGCCCAGGCTGCATGTGAAGCGGTTCCTTCTAGATATGGATTTGACCCCATCGGCTTTTTGTTTCTTAGCCTAACGGCATTTTTGCCATCTATATATATCGTATATAGTATGTCGCTATCCATATCTCTCATCGATATCTTAATCATAACAACTCAAATCCTTCTTGCTTAAGAATTTCTGGCGTAGATAATTTAAATTTTTCATGTTGTTTATCAATGATGAAATCAGGGACACTGCTGCGATTTTCCCCGGACTCAATAGCTTTTCGAACTCTATTCTTAGCTTCCTGAGGATCTACATTAAAAATCTTTGCTTTTAATATAGCGGTCGGTAATCCCTGTATGAATTGTTTCCTCTGTTTGGAATCTACGTTTGTGGCGTCTAAGATGACACTCTTTCCGGTTCCGAGCGCTTCCATAACTCTTTGCTTGGTAATACTCCATACTTTTGGATTCTGAGTTTGATCAGAGATACTTCCTGTTAATTCTTCCCTAATTAAATCCGGGCAAACAACAATAATATCTCCGCTGGATGTTTGCTGGTTTATCCATGTGCTTTTGCCTGATCCAGATATTCCTATAGTCATTATAAATATCGGCATATCACGTTGGATGATTTTAATCATGGCTTCGGATGAACCTTTTTGAAAACTAGAAATGACAACATTACAAGAGATAATATAAATGCTCCAGAATTCATATCAAAATAATAACCATCAGGTGTGGTGGCCGGGGAAGACGCAGTTCCAGAAATGGCAGTAAGCCCACTCGACCCTTCACCGACATCTCCATCGCTCATTTTAGAAAACTCTAATCTTTCCTTTTTAAATATTTTCTTAGTTTCATAATATCCAGTAACACCCGCTGTCGTGCCAGATACTATGTAGCCTATTATGGTCGCAAATGATTTGACTATATTAGAAACAATATCTAATATAGAACTTATATATTTTAATTTTTCTATGACTTTCTGCTTCGAAGCATCGTAAAGTTTTTTCATCACATCATCTCTTTCATCTTGTTTAATTCGAGCTTCGCTCTGCCTAAATTTCCGTCCTTGTTCATCACTACACCAGCGAAACCATCTTCAAAAACTTTAATGGCTATAAACGAATTAGAAAAGGTTAATATCATATCAATCAATTTATCATGATTATTCTTTAATTTCACAACCGCTGAAGATAATTCTGCCGCCGTAGTATCGACATCTAGACTATTATTTGGTTTAGAGTATTTATCTAAAATTAGTCCGTCGTAGCCACAAATAAACACACTTTGTGCCCCGTCTATATCTTCGCATATTTTTTGAAGTCTCGTGTCCATATCTTATCCTTATATTATAGTATTAATTTATAAAATTTTAACCCATAAAACATTAAAAGCCAAGGTATTTAAACCTGGGCCTTTAATATATTAGACAGAATATGGTCTAGCTCTACTTGCTGTTATCTAAAATCTCAAGTTCTAACAGCTCTGCCTTCATCATTCTTCTGCCCTCGGCAATCTGATCATCTCTGAGTTTTTTAACAAGATCAATCTTGTCCTGCCAGAAAAATGATTTAACGTTATTCGGTGTATTTCTATGTCTGTGTCTGCGTTTCATGTTAAAAATCTCCTCCACCGCCACCGCCGCCACCGGAATCTCCGCTACCAGATGAGGATGAGTCAGATGAGGATGAATCAGATGAGCCGTAAGATGAGCTAGACCATCCAGATGAAGAACCGTCGCTACTGGATGAAGAATTGGATGAGTAACCGCCAGAGTATCCGGAATTATCCGAATGCGCATGAGATGGGAAAAGAACCCAGTGCCAAAACAGGAGATCTACAACACCGAAGCCTCCATCTGATTTATTAATACCAATATATCTTGTCATGGACGGGATCTTTGAGGATACCCATCTGCGCTCGCTCTTAGAGGCATTCTTCCATCGACTCAGAATCTTCTTTGCCTTTTTCTTATCTGCTTCAGGAAGTCTCTTAAGTTTCGAAGAAACTTGCTTACGCAATCTCTTCGCAATTTTGTGGGCTTTCTGTTTTTCGGTTCTTATCTTTTTATTTTTCTCAATCTCTGCCATTCGCTTTAGACGAGCCTTTTCTTTGACTTCAGCAATTCGCTTCTTTTGGGACGGAGTCAGCTTCTTCTTTTTTGGAGAAACAGCATTCTGTATTGTCGTAATTGGATCGTGATCATCTGGATAACGTTTGTGGTGATAGAATAAAAACCCCACAAGAAACATCATCAAAAGTCCTCCGCCGATTCTTCGGATGTTTGTATATAATTGCTCCTGGTTGTTATGAATTTCAGGCGCATACTTGGTTTCATCATTGATTCTGGAATCGGGAGGCTGAATTTTGTACTGATACAAAAGAAGCACTTGGTCTGCGCCTTTGCTTAGGGCTATTGCCCAATCTGCGTTCTTGGCCGAAGGGCGCATATAGTTCTGATATATGTCATCAGCATTACTGTCTGTCATCCATTCCTTGGCCGTCTTATCAAAGGCCACACGGATTTTTCTTTCTTTAATGGCAATTAGCAACAGCACGCCGCCTCTTGAGTTTCCAACTTTCCACTCTGAAATTGCTTTATTGGTGAATTCCTGAGGGGATAAGCCCTGTAAATCCGGGGCTATGATAGCCACAATTCCTGGGCCATCCTTGGCTATATCTCTTAATTGTTTACATGCCCTGACGGCTTCGGAAGCAAGGAAGCAAACAATGAATTGTTCAGAACCAGCACGGCAACCATGGCAACCAATAACATCTTATTCATTATTCCATCTCCTGTGTGTATGAAAAATTAACTTCTTTCAATCTCTCTAAGGTTCCATTAAAAGAGTCAACCAGTTCTCCGGTGGCTACATGCAAAGTCGAACCATAATTAAGCATATCATCATTCACTTCTTTAACCATCTCTTTATGAAATATTTTTAATGGTTTAGACCCGTCAAAATCTTCATGAACATCAATCCATTCAAATCCATTATTCATTTGAATGGTATATTCCATATTAATTTTAATTTTCATTACTTCTCCACATTAAACGATTCATGTGTTCCATCCTTATATATGACAACCAACGGCTTCTTGGATTTTTTGGCATATCTAATCGTAGCCCATGTTCCTGACCTAAGCTGTTCTTCTTGTTCTTTTGGCGTTGCGATCATTACTTCAGAAGCATTCACGATATCGTGATTCCTGTCTATATACCATTTTTCAGGCAGAACTTCAATCGTGATTCCTTCAAATGTTTTTTTATCGCAGAAGGCTCTTTTGGAAGCGTAGTTTGGAGGGTGAATGACTATCTTAGCCGCAATGTCTAGACCTGATTCGTGAGCATCTGCATCAGCCCCTATACAATCCCCGTGATGTAGTTCGTGACATTTAAAAATAGCGAGCTGTCGATTAAACTCATTCTTTTGCTGGGGAGTCATGCCGTCTTGTGTTCCGGTAAATCCAACAATCATATTAGGCCCATCGGAGTAACCTCGTGATAATATTTTCTTAGCGTATGTCTAGTTAGATAACAGTAATGGT
>Ga0315284_10005235_pt1 | contig 18429 bp, 9 predicted proteins | sample YL17G09_16_MG_FD_203696 | JGI IMG/M metagenome (GOLD analysis project Ga0315284, IMG submission 203696) | Sediment microbial communities from Yellowstone Lake, YNP, Wyoming, USA - YL17G09_16 | ecosystem: Environmental > Aquatic > Freshwater > Lake > Sediment | place: USA: Wyoming | collected...
GAAAGTAAATTTGGTCCATACTTTAAATGGTTCTGGTTTAGCGGTAGGAAGGACTTTGGTAGCTATATTGGAAAATTATCAGCAGAAAGACGGAAGTATAGTTATCCCTGATGTCCTTCGCCCTTATCTGGGTGGGGTTGAAAAGATAACTCGAGAGTAAATAATTAACCAATATTCCCTCGCCCCTTGACCCATTTACTAAAGAGATGATATTCTATACTGGTAATTAGGGAGGGGTGGCAGAGTGGCCGAATGCACCGGTCTTGAAAACCGGCGATATGCAAGTATCCGTGGGTTCAAATCCCACCCCCTCCGCCAGATTTTAAAAATAAGAAAAATAAATCAAAGAAGATTTTATATAATTCACCAATTTAAATTGTAAGTTACCGAGGGGAACGCGTCAATCTCTTTTCTAAAAACCAAAAACCAATAACTAAAAACTTTCTCCCAAAAAAGGATTTCCTACAAACTTTGTCGAACTATTAATAAGTATTCAATAATAACTAAAAAAATCAATTTTTTCACTTTTTAAAATAATTGTTGCCCTATAGTTGTCAAACCAATGTGATATAATTATATTTAACTGTTAAAATCTTTGAATGATTCTTTTCCTATTTGGACATATTTAAACTTCTTAGGCATTAGGTATCTTATTCACGATTATCTATCTATTTTTTAATCAATTAGGAGAATATCTAAAATGCAATTACCAACCCTATCCCAAGATTTAACTTTTATCACCAATGAAAAAAATCAAAGTCTCGCGAATAGATTTAGAACCCTTATCAAAGACACTCAATTTTTTGATGTATTAGTTGGTTATTTTTATACCAGTGGTTTCTATGAAATTTATAAATCACTCGAAAAGACAGAAAAAATTAGAATTCTTGTAGGAATAAATACCAATGTTTCTAATCTTTCCACCCCTCCTATTACAGATGAATACTTAACTAATTCCATACAGCAGGAATCTCTCCAATTTTCTCACTCAGAAGTAAAACAGCAATTTTCTGAAGAAGTCACCAATGAAATGGAAAATTCTCCAGATAACCAGGAAGTAGAAGAAGGAGTTCATATCTTTTTAGAATGGCTAAAAAGTGGGAAATTAGAAATAAAAGCATATCCCTCTGCCAATATTCATGCCAAGCTATATATTATGACTTTTACAGAAGGTGATCGCGATATAGGCAGAGTGATCACTGGTTCCAGTAATTTTACCAAAGCTGGTCTCCTAGATAATTTTGAATTTAATGTAGAGCTAAAGAATAGAACTGATTATGAATTTGCCTTAAATAAATTTAATCAGTTATGGGAAGATGCTGTTGATTTAAAAGATAAATATCAAGAAACTATTCAGACCAAAACCTGGTTAAACAATAATATTACTCCCTATGAACTTTACTTGAAATTTTTATACGAATATTTTCAAGAAGACCTTAAACAAACCAAAGAAATTTTTTACAAATATGTTCCAAAGGATTTTATGAAGCTTGAATATCAGGAACAGGCAGTTTTAAATGCCAAAAGAATCCTTCAAGAATATGGTGGTGTTTTTATCTCTGATGTAGTAGGTCTTGGCAAAACCTACATCTCTGCCCTCTTAGCTCAGCAATTAGATGGTCGCCACTTAATTATTGCTCCCCCTATGCTATTAGATAAAGAAAGTCCTAGTTCTTGGCCTAGTATTTTTTCTGGTTTTAAAGAACAGGCAGATTTTGAATCATTAGGAAAATTAGACAAATTACTCAAACGAGGTACTGATAAATATAAAAATATCTTTATTGATGAAGCGCACCGTTTTCGAAACGAAACAAACGTTACTTATGAAATGCTCGCTCGTATTTGTCGAGGTAAAAGAGTAATTTTAGTAACTGCTACCCCTTATAATAATTATCCTAAAGATATCTTAAGCCAAATAAAATTATTTCAAAACTCTAAAAAAAGCAATATCCCAAATTTACCTAATTTAGAAAGATTTTTCTCTCAGTTAGAAAAGAGATTAAAAAAATTAGACCGCCAAAGAGATTATCCGGAGTATATTAGAATTGTAAAAGAAAATTCCCGAGAGATTAGGGAAAAAGTTTTAAAATATCTGATGGTGCGGCGAACTAGGACCGAAGTAATTAAATATTTTAGTCGAGAATTAGAAAAACAAAAATTAAAATTTCCTGAAATTGAAAATCCAGAAGCAGTATTTTATCAATTAAATGATCAAGAGGATAAAATTTTTAGTAAGACTATCGAAATGATTGCCCTCGATTTTAATTATAGCCGTTATACTCCACTTCTTTATTATCGTGGAGAAATTACTCAACCGGAAGAATTGGCTCAAAATAATATGAGAAAATTTATGAAAATTCTATTAATTAAGAGATTAGAGAGCAGTTTTTATGCTTTCAGACAAAGTATAAATCGTTTTATTCACTCTTATCAAGAGTTTATAAAAGAATTTGATCGGGGAAATGTATACGTTAGTAAAAAATATATTAATAAAATATTTGAATTTCTGGAAAATGATGATGATGCGGCAATTCAAAAATTAATTGAAGAAGATAAGGCAGTAAAATATTCATCCCAAGATTTTGACTCCCGATATAAAGAACTTTTAGAAAAAGATCTAAAGACTTTAATTAAGATTCAGCAGATGTGGAATACTATAGATCGAGATCCAAAATTGCTCCAATTTTTAGATATTCTTTCTGCTCATCCTATACTTATGAAAAATAAATTAATCGTATTTACCGAATCCAAAGAGACTGCAGATTATTTAAGTGAAAATTTAAAAAAATATAAAGTACTTGAATTTACTGGAGGATCAAGCGAAGTTATCCGAAAACAAGTAATTGATAATTTTGATCCCAAAGCTCATTCTATCCGGGATGATTTTAGAATATTAATCTCAACTGAAGTCTTATCAGAAGGAGTAAATTTACACAATTCTAATGTAGTCATTAATTACGATATACCCTGGAATCCTACTCGTATGATGCAAAGAGTGGGTAGAATTAATAGAGTAGATACTAAATTTGGTAAAATTTATACTTTTAATTTTTTCCCTAGTAAACAATCCAATGACCTCATTAAACTAAAAGAAGCAGCGGCAGCAAAAATACATGCCTTTATAACTTTATTAGGTAATGATGCTCGATTGCTTACCGAAAATGAAGAAATAGAATCCCATGAATTGTTTAACCGTTTAGGTTCTAAAGAAACTATTATTGGTGAAGACGAAGCACAAGAAAGTGATTTAAAATATTTAAAAGTTATTAAAGATGTCCGGGAAGATCATCCGGATTTATTTGCTAGGATTAAATCTTTACCTAAAAAGGCCAGAACTGCCAGGATAAACCCTCAAGAAAGCAACAGACTTTTGACTTATTTCCGTAAAGGAAAACTTCAAAAATTTTTTATGAGTACTCCCCAACAAGAAACTCAAGAATTAGATTTTATCACTACCGCGAAAACTTTAGAAGTAAAAGAAGATACTAAGCGTGAAAAAATTAATCCTAACTTTTATTATTTATTGGAAAAAAACAAAAAAGCCTTCGAATTTAGTACCCAGGAAGAAGCGTCAGAAATAAAACTAACCGGTGGTAGAGATTCTGCTACTCAAGTTTTGAAAATCTTAAAAGCCATCTCTAAAGATACTAGAAAATTTACTGAGGAACAAGAAGATTACTTAAAAATAGTAATACAAAAGATCATCAAGGGAGCTCTCCCTAAACAGACTACCAAAATATTGCTTCAAGAATTAAACAATGAATTAAAACAAACTATAAATCCTTTAAGAATATTAGCAATATTGCAAAAAAATATTGCTCCGGAATTTCTACAAGAGCATCTATCAGAAAGTGCTGCTCAAACTTCCGGACCAAGGGAAGTCATTTTATCTGAATATTTGATTGGAGAATAAACTATGGATATACAACAAGCACGAAGAATAATAAGAAATACTTTTGAAAGTTCTTTTAATAAGGTAAAATTTATTGATTTTATTAAAGATTTGCTTAACCAATATGATGAGTCAAAAGCATTTCACCTGCGTGGCTGTTACATACCAAAAGCATTTGAAAATATTATTAAATCTTATGAGCGTATTGGCACTTACAATGACCCGGAAGGGAAAAAGATAGACCTACTAATCGTCTATTTAAAAAAAGAAACTACAATTGACCGTGCTCGTACCGCTCAGCGTAATTTTATAGCCAATTACCTAAAAGGGCGCGGTGAAAAAGACGCCGGGCTTGTAGCCTTCGTATCCCCGGAGGAAGACGACTGGCGTTTTTCTTTTGTAAAGATGGAATATAAGTTTGAAAAAACACCGAAAGGTGATGTTAAAGTAAAGGAAGAATTTACCGCCGCCCGCAGATATTCCTTTTTGGTTGGGAAAAATGAAAGCAGCCATACCGCCCAAAGTTGCTTCATGTCCATTTTGAAAAATGACACTTACAATCCAAAACTATATGAATTAGAAGAAGCATTCAGTATCGAAAAAGTAACTAAAGAATTTTTTGAAAAATATCGTAATCTTTTCCTGGAAATTAAAGATTCTCTTGATGAGATAGTAAAAAGAGATGAAGAGATCAAACAAGAGTTCCAAGAAAAAGGAGTTAATGTTGTTGATTTTTCTAAAAAGCTTTTAGGGCAAATTGTTTTTCTTTATTTTCTACAAAAGAAAGGATGGTTTGGAATTGAGAAAGGTCAGAAATGGGGTTCGGGTTCAAAACATTTTTTGCGTGAGCTTTTTGAGAAAAAGCATTGTAATTATGAAAATTTTTTTAATAATATTTTAGAACCGCTCTTTTATGAAGCATTACGAAATGATCGTTCATATGATGATCACTACTTTAGTTATTTTAAATGTAAGATTCCATTTTTAAATGGAGGATTATTTGATCCTATTAACGATTACGATTGGTCAAAAACCGATATACTTTTACCCGATACTCTCTTTTCAAATAATAATAAAACGAAGGAAGGGGATATTGGTACAGGTATTTTAGATATCTTTGATCGTTACAATTTTACGGTTAAAGAAGATGAACCATTAGAAAAAGAGGTAGCGGTTGATCCGGAAATGCTAGGGAAAGTTTTTGAAAATCTTCTGGAAGTTAAAGACCGTAAATCTAAAGGGACTTATTATACTCCACGAGAGATTGTGCATTACATGTGTCAACAAAGCTTAATTAATTATTTATTTACAGAAGTAAATAGTAAGCAGGAAAGTAGAATTAAAGAAGAAAAAATTCAAATGAAACTTTTAGGTAAACCAGACCCAGTCCAGCAAAATTTAATTATAGAAAAAGATTCAAATATAATTTCCAAAGAAGATATAGAAAAATTAATTAGATATGGTGATACTACAATAGAGAATGATAATCATGTAGCAACCAAGGGAGAAGAAACTAAGACTTATTCTTTTAAACTTCCGGAAAATATTCGTAAAAATGCTGAGATTATTGATGAGGCATTAAAAAATATTTGTGTTTGCGATCCAGCCATTGGCTCCGGTGCTTTTCCTGTAGGAATGATGAATGAAATTACCCGTGCTAGGAACGTACTAACTTCTTATTTATCATTACGAGAAGCAGAAGCGACGAAACAATCTCGTACAATTTATAATTTCAAGCGTCATGCTATTCAAAACTGTCTTTATGGTGTGGACATTGATCCGGGAGCTGTGGAAATTGCTAAACTTCGTCTCTGGCTTTCTCTTATTGTCGATGAGGAAGACATAACTCAGATAAAACCACTTCCAAATTTGGATTATAAAATTGTATGTGGGAACTCTCTTTTAGGAGTAGAGCGTAATTTAGAGAATTGGAAATTATTTACAAAACTTGAAGAACTAAAACCGCTATTTTTCAATGAAACCAATCCAACAAATAGGCAGACATATAAAAAGCAAATTGACGACCTGATCAGCAAGATTACCAACGGGCATAAGGACTTTGATTTTGAGGTATATTTTTCGGAAGTGTTTCACAACAAAGGCGGATTTAATGTGGTGATTGGCAATCCACCGTATATAGATTCTGAAAAGATGGTGCGTGTAATGCCTAAATTTAGAGATACTATCAGTAAATCCTATATTACCGCGAAAGGAAACTGGGATCTGTATATCCCTTTTTGGGAGCTTGGCGTTAAACTTTTGAATAACGGAGGAAATTCAGTTTTTATTACACCGAATAAATGGCTCGCAATAGGATACGGAAAGAATCTGAGAGAATTATTGCGGTCTTATGTCTACAAAATTGGCAATTGTGATCAAGTCAAAGTATTTGAGGCGGGAAATTCACCAGTAATCGTATTTATCAGTAAGTCCTTAAACAACAATGATGTCCAAGTAGATCATTTTGATATAGACTACAACATTAGTAAAAAGGTCATTTCACAACACAGCGTACTTAACGGAGAAAACTGGGGGTTTTTACTATCAAGAAATCTCGATTTGATTTTGAAAATAATGAGGAGTCCCCAGAAAGTTAGTCAAGATTATTACGCGGAAAATCCCTTTACTGTCTCGGAAGCATATGAAGTTCAGAAAAATTTAATTGATTTAAAAACTATTGGGGATTTTGACAATTCAAAATACTTTAAGTTTGTCAATACCGGAACGATCGAGAAATACTATTTTTTGTGGTCGTTAAAGCTGACGACTTATCTAAAGAAAAAATACCAGGCTCCAATGATTGAAAGATATGTTTTTAAGAAAAAGTTTCCAAAAAGGTTTGATCAGATGAGCACGTCGAAAATTATTATTAGTGGTATGCGTCACTTTGAATGTGCACTGGATCTTGATGGTGGTATGGTAGCGGGCAAATCTACAGTTATACTAAAAGGCAAAAATAACGCAAACATCAAAATAATATTAGCTCTATTAAATTCAAATCTGATTTCGTTTTTTATAAAGGAGGCATTCGGTGTGCTTGGTATTGGTGGTGGTATCAATTTCACCGCTCAATTAGTAGAGAATCTCCCACTACCAAGTATAGATGACGAAGAGAAAAAGAAATTAAGGGGGCTTGCGGATTGTATTTTAAAAATAGTAGAGAGTGAAAAATGGCTAAATAAAACTAGCGAGAAAGCTAAAATCAACGACTACGAAAAACAAATTGACCAGTTAGTTTACAAACTTTATGACTTAACCAAAGATGAAATAAAAATTGTGGAGAGAGAATAATTAGTTATGGAAAAAGAATTAAAGAAAGAAAGTAGGCTAATTGATTTAATAAAAGATCAATTAGACAATGACGCAGAACAACTCATAGAATTTTTAGATTTTAAAAAAAATAATGAAGAAATTATCCAGGATTTAGTTAAACGCAATATCTTAAACTTTGGAGATTCCTAAAATAATGATAAAAAAAGTTGATAAGATCCTTAATGTATGGTCGTTTTCATTTTTTGATTGGGATAAAGTCAACCCCGAGAAAGGAAATAATCCTAATGACACTATAGATACTTTCAAAAAAAATAATATTATTTTTGGAGAAAATGGTAATGGGAAATCATTTTTGATTAAAATATTTAAGTCACTTGATGGTCAGGATGTAGAATTAATAAAACATTGGGATTATCCATCAGAAAAACAAGAAATAAAATTGATATTAGACGATAATTCAGAAACTCTCTTTATAAATTCTAAGTGGTCAAACAATATACTTCAAGATAGATTCATTATTTTTGATGAATATTTTGTTGATAAATATGTTCATTCTCTCGGGCCAGACAATATAGATACCTCCTTAAGGAGACAAGAAAGAGGAAAGAATATTATATATTTGGGAAATTTTGCTTCCTATAACAATGAAATAGATAAAATAGATACACTTAAAAATGCTATTTCGGAAAAAAATGAAGCGTACCTTAAAGAAAAAGAATCTGAGATTAATACAATAATTTCTAACAAAAATATTACCATAGAGGAAATACGAGAAAATAAAAACAAAATTGAAAAATTAAAAGAAAGTGATTTACAAAATAGAAAAGATAAGATTGAGAAAGAAGAAAAAGAATTAAATAAAATTAGTAATGCCATAAAAGAAAAAAATAAGATTAAGGAATTGTTATTTCTTGATGAAATTGATACTGGTTTTTCATTAATGGCAAAAATGATTGAGGAAGGTAAAGAAAATGAAATTGAAATTGATCCCCTCGAAATATTTTCTTTTACCATTTCAAAAGGATTACAGACAACCCTTGATAAAATATATCATAAAAAAGATTTTATTAAAACTGGACTTTCCTTACTTGATTCCAAAAAGGGCATTTGTCCATTCTGTGAACAAAAAATTAAAAACGAAGATTATATTCAGATTATCAAAGATTATCAAAAAATATTTGATCAGTCATTCGCAGAGGAAGAACAAAATATTAAAAAATTATTATCTGAATATCGAAAAGTTTTGGAAGGAATAAGGGATTTACAGACATCTACTAAAAATAAAAATATTATGAAACAAATAATACAATTTATATCTTTAGATAAAGAATTGCCCGATGTCTTTATTTCTGATGAAGATAGGGATGTAATTAAGAATGAACTAAATTTGATTTTAGAAAAAGAAAAGAAAATTTTAGACGAAATAAGGGGATCCAACGTAGCCCAGATCAGAGGGATAATAGAAAAAACAAATAAATTGACGAAGGAATACAATGATTTAACAAAGGATGTAAATGAAAAAATTAAGCAGCTAAAAAAAGATGTGACAGAAGGAAAACTCGAAGTTCAAAAAAGTGATATAGTAAAAGATATTTCTGAATTAAATAAAGAGATATTTTTCATTGAAAATAAAAAGTCTATTGAAAGATATTTTGAAATTTTAAGGAATTACGAAAGTAATAAAAAAGTTGTAGAATTACTTGAAAAGCTATTCAAGTTACTTAAGAATAAAATAATAGACGAATTTAAAAATTTTGTTTCAAATTATTTTTCTTTAATTAAAAGTTTTGTCAAAGAAATCAGCCCCACAATGGATATTTTTGAGATAGAGGGAGAATCAAGATATGATAGGCGTTCACGAGAAGCGACACAATGCGGATTTTGTATTAAATATAAAGGGGAAGAATGTACAAGAAATTTAAGTGAAGGAGAAAAACAGGTTATAGCCTTATCCTTCTTTTTTGCACAATTAAAAAAAGAAAATGATAAAAAGAAAATTATTATTCTTGATGATCCTATTAGAAGTTTTGATGCAGGAAAAAGGAAATCAACTGCAGAAGTAATACAGAGGGGAACAAATGATTTTGAACAATTATTTATTTTTACTTGCGATCCACTTTTTAGAGAATTTTGTCTAACACAGTTTCCCAACCGCAATTTTTATTATATTTTTAAAACTAAAGGTTCATCTTCCATCCATTATGTCCCAAAAAAACGAGAGACCATCTATAATAGTTTTGAAACTGATTTCAGAAACGTGGATAATCTTGATGGTTCAAATGAAAATGTAGTAATTTTCGGTCAGAAGTTGCGTTTCTGTTTAGAAACAAAAATAAAAGAAGATTATTTTGGATATTCCCAAGATAATCTTTCAAATATGATTGAACAGGTATCAAGCAAAGGAAAATCTAAATTTGACAAATTAATCGATAGTAAAGATATGATTTTACAAATCTATAATTATTGTAACACGGGTGGTTTAGCTCACTACCCTAAAGATGGTTCAACAAGTTGGAATGAATTAAAAGACAAAATTAGGCAATATTTAAATTTAGATTTATAAAAATGGAACGGTTATTTTTAATGTAATTCTACCAAGCAATCAAAAGTTAAGGAATACGAACGCCAAATTGACCAGATGGTTTACAAGCTTTACAATCTTACCCCGGAGGAAATAAAAATAGTAGAAGAATTTAAAAATAAATAATTTATTTAATTAGTCATGAAAAAATATAGAAAATATGTTTAGATGGTCATTAAGTATATTTTAAGGAATTAATTATTATAATGAATTTAAAAAAAGAAATAATTGAGAAATTTATTGATGAATATAAATCCCAACAATCTACATATAAAGAGTTTGGGAAAACTGTATTCAAAATTGTAAGAACTATTTTAAAGAATAATGAATTTAGACATCAGAGTGTGACTTATCGGGAAAAAGGGATAAATTCATTACGGAAAAAAATTATTAAAGATAAAAGATATCAAGAATTAAAAACGATAACAGAAATTGATGACCTTGCCGGTTGCAGGATTATCTTCTACCTTGATAAGGATATTGAAAGATTTAGAAATCATATTTACAAAGAATTTAATGTAATTAAAGAAGAAATTAAATATTCCGAAGATGAATATAATGCTCTGCATTTTGTAGTCACTCTTAATAAAGATAGATTAAAACTTATGGAGTATGCTAAATATTCAAGCTTGAAATGTGAAATACAGCTTACCACAGCTTTGTATCATGCATGGTCAGAAATGAATCATGATATAATTTATAAACCTCAAAAAGAACTCTTCAATTTTGATAAACAGACTTTTTCCTCGCTAAAAAAAGAATTCTCTGATGTAATGAAAGATCATATAAAAGAAGCACAACATACATTCGATTTCATTTCTTATAAAGTCGAAAGTATTAAACAAGGGAAACAAGTTTTTGATACTAAATTTTTAAACAATATTATTCATTCTGAATCAAATAATGAATTACATGAAAATCTTGCACTATTGCATAAATATATCCAGGAGTTTGGAGATAAAACACCAAAAGAACTAAATATTATTAAAATTATAGAATCTGCTTTAGAGAAATCAAAACCACTAAAGACAAAACCAATTCAAATGACAATTGGTCATTTGAAGGGTTATACATATGCTGATGTTGCCGATGTATGCTTGGATATATTAAATGATTTAAGATATTTTTATCTGGAAGAGGTTTTTAACTTGCTTATTATGCTTTCAATAGATAAGGAACCTGAAGTTAAAAAGAAATCTTTAGAGGTACTATCGCATCTTTCTAAGTATAATTTAGATGCTTTAAAAAATATTGGTTATTATCCACAATTATTAATTTTAGGAAAAATCGAGAAATGGAGTACAGAACAATTAATTGAAAGAATTGAATCTATTACTGAAATTTCAGAAGAATTATTAAGTCCCTCTTTTGAAGGACATTCAATGAAAGATTATAAGACTTTTTCCATTCAATTTGGAGCACTAAAAGTAAGTAATGACTTAAAAGAAATTAGAGAAAGGACAGTTGTATTACTTAAAAAACTTTATTTACTTGTCAATGATCTAAAACGGAAGCAAAAAATTATCCAGACACTTCAAGAAGCAACCAGGCTACCGGATCGAGGCGGTTATGACAAAGATATGGAGAATATGGTATTAGAAAATACTAATGCTTTAATTGATTACTACATTTCAATTATTCCCAATGCTGATAATGAGATTGTTAAAGATATAGAAGAAGATGCATACTGGTTGTCTCGAAGGTTTGATGCAAAGAAATTAACTCGAATTAAAGAATTGCAATCGTTGATTAGTTCTAATAAGGAATATGATATATTTAGAGTATTCGTTGGTTATGACTATTATGTTACAGAACCAGAAAAAGCAGATCCAGAAAAAATAGATTGGGAAAAAGTAGATACACGAAGAAAAACTAAAATACAGGAATTTATTAATAATATTTCAGAGGAAAATTATAAAGATTGGGAACGAAAAATATTATTAGTTTTAAAAAATTATTCTTTCCCGGAAGACCAGGGTAAATTTTGGCATTTCAATTTTTTTCTTAATGAATTAGGCAAACAAAAGCCTGAAATTGCATATAAATTTCTAATAAAAAACGAAGTTAAACTTGAGCCTTTTCTTGCTCATTTAATTGCTGGGATTTGGGAGAGTAGATTAAAAAGATTGGTAAAAAAATTAATTTCTAAGTGGATTAAAGAAGGTAAACATCTTTCTGAATGTGCTCTTGTTTTTGACTATGTTGGAGCGATGGATAAATCACTGGTTAATGAAATTTTTAAGAAGACAAAAGAAATTGAAAATAAAGATGTTCAAAACGATACTTTTTACAATATTATTCGATCAATAGTGAAAAATTATCCAAAACACGAAAATACCAAGAATTTATTTATCAATTCCATCAAGGAATTAACGAAAAACAAAAACTGGTATTGGATTTATAATGAATGGCGCAGTAGAGATTTAATTTTAAAAGCATTAACTCAAGTAGATGTTGATACTATTTTTGAAAATTTATTGATTCTTCCAGATATTAAATATCCTGCTGAGGAGGTTCTCACTCCGATTGCTGAAAAATACCCACAGAAAGTAGTCAGTTTTTTCTATAAAAGATTTTTAGTTAAAAAAAGGAAAAAACAAGAAGATCATTATGATGCAATTCCTTATAGCTTACATCAACTAAATAAACCTCTTGGTGAAAATGTAGAAATTGTCATTCCGGAAATACTAAAATGGTTCAAGAAGAAAGATTCTTTACTTCATTGGGAGGGAAGTCATTTAATTGAAGCAATTTTCCCAGCCTTCAATAAAATCCTTGAGGAAGAGTTGATTAAATTAATTAAATCTAAAAACAGTAAAAATGTTGAAATAGTATTTAACATTCTACGTGCTTATAAAGGAGAAGAATTTTTACACAACATTTGTAAGGAATGGATAAAAGAATATCCTAAAAATGATGATTATCACAAGAAGATATTTATTGTTCTCTCACAAATGGGAGTAGTATCTGGTGAGTATGGATTTGTTAAAGGATTTGAAAAGAAAAAAGATGAAATTCAAAGCTGGAAGAAAGATAAAAATAAAGACATTCAACTATTTGTGAAAAAATATGAAGATTATCTCGATAAACGAATTTTATTTGAAAAAAAACAAGCAGATGAAGTCATAGAATTAAGAAAGAGACAATTTGATAGTTAATATACTAACAAACGTCAGATTAAAGAAATAACTTACATTCTGTAAACTTACATCAGAGGATTTTAAAATAGTAGAAGGTTTTTAAATATGATCAATTTATTTGGTTATCAAGGAGAAACAGAAGAATTTGCTAATTTAAAATTATTTTGTGACGAATCAGGTACAAATGATTGGCTTTATTTAGGAATTTTAATAATTCCCAAAGTATTAGAGCAAGAGTTATTACAGGATTTATTAAATAGTCGTTGTGGTAATCTAAAAGGTAAAAAGATTTGGGGGAAATGCAATCCTTTTTGTAAATTTCACCGGAAGAATGATACGGAGGTACATTTTTCTGAAATTGAAAAATCTAAAGATAAATATTTTGTGGCCAAAAGATGGTTGGATTATTTTTTAAATGATAGAAAAAATATTTATTTTTATATATTAGGGATAAATCTTACTAAATTAGATAAATCTAAATTTGGAATTAAAAGACAACAAAATAATATCTACAACAGATTTTTTAGAACTGCAATTTTAAAATCTGTAAAATCGTATTTTTACAAATATAACAAGATTATAATTGAAAATATATATCACGATAACAGTATTTCTTTGCAAACTCATTCTTATTTCTCATGGCATTCAATATTTTATATAAGTGATAAAGATGAAAAAGTTTATTTTAGAACAAATGAAATTGATTTTATCGATTCTGACCATAGAAAATCTTCTAATTCATATTCTAATTTCATCCAGTTTATAGATTTAATTCTTGGATGTGCAAGAAACTGTATAGAATATACCTCCAAAAATATTGATAAAGAAGAACTTTTGATACAATGTTTGCCTATTATAAGTCGGCTTATCAAAAATCCAAATAATATAAATAGTAAATATAATTATGTAGGCCGACAAAAAATTGAATTTTTTCCAAAATATGATCTGAAGAATATAGATGAAAATACTTTAGAATATAAATACAAAAAAATGAATGGATTTTTCACAAAGAAGAATTTAAGAATAGAAAATAGGAAACAAGGAAGCTTATTTTAACAAGTTAAATAGGAGGTTAATTTATAAAAATAAAATGATAAAAAATGATAGTTCAGATTTTGATGTATTAGAAAAAAATTTAAATAATATTATAAAATCTATCGAGCTTTGTTTAAATGCAAAATTACAAATTTCTAGTTTGATATTATTATATTCTGGAATTGATATAATAGCTTGGTTAAATCGTCCTGTTTCAAAAGAATTTGCAAACAAAGAAGATTTCATTAGATGGGTAGATGATTATCTTTTACCAAATTCTAATATTAAATATGAGGCAATTAATCTATACGCTGCAAGATGCGCAATAATTCATTCGTATTCGTTTTCTTCTAGACTAAGCGAAGAGGGGAAAGCGAAAGAAATATATTATGCATGGGGGAATGCGAATGCTAAATTATTGCAGAATGATATAGACGGTAGATCTAAAAAAAGTGCTATTGCAATTCATATTAATGATTTTTTAGAAGCATTTAAAGAAGGAGTAGAGAAATTTAAGTTGTCTATAAAAAGTGATAAAGAAAAAGAAAAGATTGTTTGTGGCAGAGCTAATAAATATTTTTTTACTAGCATGCCCTCCGATATATATAGAAAATTAGGGTTAGAATAGATTTTCAAAGTAAAACATTTTTTAAGAAAATTAAACTAATATTTAGTTAAAGCTAACTTAGAGGGGATAAATTTTATGGAAAAAAATAAACTAGTTTTGGAAATAAAAAATGTAGAGTATTGGAAATCTTTTTATAGGTTTTTTAAAAGATTATTTTCCTTTTTTGATAAAATGCCAAAAGAATTAATTCCTGAAGAAGATGAATTTTCCATAAAAATTGATAATCAACTAAATCTTTCTTTTGGAGAATTTCAGATAATAAATTTTGAATTATTAATTAAGAATAATATAAATACTATAATTAAATGGCCTGAATATTTAGCTTTATCTAATAATGTAATTTTTCTAAGTGTTGTTGGGACTGTATTTAAAGATGAGAATAATTCTCATTTAAATAATAACTATATAGGAGCAATAACTAGAATACTGTATAAAAAATATAATTATTCATTTAAATTTAAAAAAAATTTTACATTTGATCAATATAAGCTAGTTGAAAATTATATCTACTCTAACGATTTATTTTTTGTCGTTAAAGCACCTATTTATAATTTAGAAATAGAGCAAAAAGTTATTAAAATTGAAGATAAAATATATCTAAAAAAAATTGAAGAATCAGATTTAAACTTATTTAATCCTTCTTTTGCAAGCTTCGGATTTGGTTTGGATCCTTTTTTATCTTCATGTAAAACTTTAATAGAAACTGAAGAAAAAATAAAAAAGGGAGAACCATTTACAGTAAGTGCTGATACTATTAAAAATATTAATAGAGTTATTTCTTCATTATGTGTATACAAAAAAAATAAAATTGGGATAGGCCCAATTTTTTCAAAACCTAAAAATTTTTGGTCAATATTCACTGGTATACATTCATCATATACACATAATGAAACTTATATTAATTATAAAAAATCTACTTTTGAAAAAAAAGATCTTAGACCATTTAAAATATTTTACGAAAAGTATATTAATTCTGCAAAAATGAATCTTTGGTTAGATTTAGCAGGGAAAAGACTATTGAGAATGTTTTATAATATGAGAATTGAAGATCAAATTGTTAATATAATGACTATTTTCGAAATGCTTTTTTTGCCTGAAGAGGATACTGAATTAAAATATAGATTGTCGATAATAGGAGCTATTTTACTAGGCAAAAGTTATGAAGAAAAAATAAATATATATAAGATATTTAAAGTATCATATAACATTAGGAGTAGTATAGTACATAATGGTCTTATTTCTAAGGGAAACAATAAACAACTTGAAAAATTAAAAATAAATTTAAATGAATTGTATGAGAAATTACAATATTATCTTTTTAAAAGTATTGAAATATTTACAAAAAATCCAGATATTAGGAATCAATTTGAAGATATTATATTCCGATAAAGTTATTTTTTATATAAATTTTATGCTGAGTGACGATAATAACCTATTAGGAAATTGTTGAGATAAAGGCAAAGTCATATATATAGATGAGAAAAAAAGCCGTTAAGGAAATAGAAGGTTAAAAGAGGAAATTTATAAATATGAAAAGAAGTAAGGATTGGTGGAATATTAGCAATAGATTATCTACAAAGACAAAGCTTGAAATATTAAAGAAATGTTTTAACGTATGGCTTGCAGTTTGGAATAATCAAAATTGGGTATCTAATGAATGGTATGTTGTGGATTTATTTGCAGGAAGAGGCGTCTATACAGATAATGGCAAAAGAATAAATGGTTCTCCCCTTATTTTTCTTGATACAATTTCTAATAAAAAAGAAAAATTGAAAAAGAATTTAAAAATTAAATTATTTCTTATTGAAAAGAGCAAAGGGAATTTTAAAGATTTAAACAATAATGTTAATGAATTTATCAAAAGCAACCCTCACCTAAAAGATATAGTTGAAATAGAGTACTTTAACAATGACTGTAACAAAGTTATTATAAAAATTTTAGAAAAAGTAAATAATACCAATAAACATCCATTTTTTATTCTAATAGACCCGTGGGGGATACAGATAAAAAAGTCTACGATGGAAGAGCTTGTAAAATTAAAGAATCCTAAAGATATAATGTTTAACTACATATTAGAAGGGGTAAGAAGAACCGGAGGAATAGCAAAGAAAACACATTATGGAGAGAAACTTAATATTAAGGAAATAAAAACATTGGATACATTGTTAGAATTTATTGGTGATGATGTTGATATTATTAAAGGCAGTGATAAAAATATTATGGAAGATTATGTAAAATCTATTTTTGTTTCAAAAGATTTAAAAGTAGTTGGTTATGATATGAAATATCCTGATAGAAAAGATACTTTATATTATCTTTTATTTGCTTCCCGAAAATTAACAATCACGGATATAGTCAAAGATATCTATGCAAGACAAAAAGAAGATAGCCAAGGTATGACCTTATTTGGAGGGAAAGATTATTATAAAGAAGGAATTTTTACTGTTACTTCTAAAGTTGGGACATTAGAAAAGAAATCGCTTTTATATAAAACGAAAGTAGAGTATGGTAATTGGACCATTAATCATATAGTTGGATGTATGCACGGTTGTAAATTCCCTTGTTATGCTATGATGATGGCGAAGAAATTTGGATGGATAAAAGATTATGATGACTGGAGAAAGCCGAGGATTGTCACAAATGCATTAGAACTTTTAGAAAAAGAAATACCTAAATATAAAAAACAAATTGATTTTGTCCATCTTTCTTTTATGTCAGATCCTTTTATGTATGACTCAGAGAAAGGAACGTTAATCCCAGAGATCAAAGATCTTACTTTGAATATAATTAAAAGACTCAATAAAGAAGATATCAAAGTAACAGTTTTGACTAAAGGATTCTATCCTGATGAAATTCTTAATGACAGTTTTTTGAAAGATAATGAATATGGCATAACATTGGTATCTTTAAATAATAAGTTTAAACAAGAGTTTGAACCATTTTCTTCCCCTTATGAGAAGAGGATAGATTCTTTAAGAAAACTCCATAATGCAGGACTTAAAACGTGGGTTAGTGTAGAACCTTACCCAACTCCTAACTTGGATGAGACTGCTGTAAATGTTGAAAACATATTAGAAAAAATTAAGTTTGTTGATAAAATAATTTTTGGAAAATTAAATTACAATGTAAATTCCTCAAAATTTTATAATAATAAATCTTTTTACAGTGAAATTTCTGAAAGAGTAATCAATTTTTGCGAAAAGAATAAGATTAAATATCATATAAAATTTGGAACACCTTACAGTGATGTGAAAACGAAGAGAATTTTTAAAGAGAAAAATGACAGATAAAGAAAGAAAGCAAGGTTTTCACTTTTAATACAACTTTTTCTTGAATCGGAGGAAATAGCATTACCAGCCATATATTCGAACAAATATATAAGAAATAATAGGGACAGACACCTATTTTTTTGAGATAAAAATAGACAAAAAAAATATTTCTTTTGGAAAGTATGTGAAGTTGTGAAGCCTGCCCCCCCTTGGAATCTTACAGTCTTATTAACCATGCTATAATTTAAATTAAAAATTCGAAACGTATCCAAAAAGGGGAACCAGACATTTATAGTCCTTTGCATTTTGCCGAAGGGCTTTTTTTGTTTGAAAAAGGGTTTATAAAAGATTTATAGTATAATAAATATAGAAAAATGATATTATATTGAAATAAAGTACTTGAAAAATATACAAGGTTGAACGCACAAACAAAGTAGTCCGGCTATTTTAAGGAGGTATAAATGAAATTTTGTTGGGTAACTATCAATGTAAAGGACATGGAAAAATCATTGCATTTTTATCAAGAGATCATTGGTCTTAATATTAATAGGAGAATGAAGCCAAACTCTGATATGGAAATTATTTTTCTGGGATCTAGCGGAACACAAATA
>Ga0315284_10005236_pt1 | contig 18428 bp, 19 predicted proteins | sample YL17G09_16_MG_FD_203696 | JGI IMG/M metagenome (GOLD analysis project Ga0315284, IMG submission 203696) | Sediment microbial communities from Yellowstone Lake, YNP, Wyoming, USA - YL17G09_16 | ecosystem: Environmental > Aquatic > Freshwater > Lake > Sediment | place: USA: Wyoming | collected...
CGTCGTGCCGGTCGAGAAGTTCCACATGCTGTTGGTCGCAGTGGAGGTGGTGTTCTGGTAGCACCAGATCAGCTCCTTCACCGGGTGGTTGTAGGACAGACGGATCGTCTGGGCACCGCCGGTGCTGGCGACGGTGATGGAGTCACCGCCGGTGTGCTGCACCTGCTCGATCAGGTACTCGTGGCCCTTCTGGGCGAAGCGGCGACGCTCCTCAGTGTCCAGGTAGACATAGTTGGCCCACACCTCGAACACGGGGCTGGAAGAGCCGAAGTAGCTGGAGAAGGTCGCGGTCAGGTCGAAGTCCAGGCGGACCTCGTGGTACTGCAGGGCAATCAGGGGCAGGAACAGGCCCGGGTTGCGGTTGAAGAAGAACAGCAGGGGCAGGTACACGTACGTGCGGTTGGTCGCGTTGGTCGTGTCGGGCGACGCGGAAGAGGTCATCTTGCCGTAGTTGATCTTGTCGGACTCCGCCAGGAACACCTCGGCGTACAAGCGGAACCAGGCCTGGTAGTGCTTGTCGATGCGCTGGCCACCGATGGTCAGCTCCACGGCGGCGATGGCGCGCTCGGCCACCCAGCACGAGTCGAAGCCGGCGTTGTTGGTCACCAGCAGAGTGGCGGAGGAGGGCACCAGCGCCACGTACATGTCACCGACCAGATCGCCGTTGCGGGCGATCGTCACGGACACACGGCCGCTGTTGGAGGGGGTACCGTTCACCGTCTGCTGGATGTTCTCCATCGCAAAGTTGGTGTGGCGCTTGTACACCGCCTGGAAGAAGGTCACCTTGGGCTGACCGGTCAGATAAACGTCCTGCGCGCCGTAAGCAACCAGTTGCATAAGTCCGCCAGCCATTTGTAATAGTACCCAAGAAAAAAATTTAGACTAATTCGAGAACATGACGCCCCCCATACCGGACGTAATCTTGAGGACGTTATAGTTGACCGCAAACATCTTCTGGAGCAGATTGCTCGGCATGCCCGTCTTCAGGTACACAGAGGTCTCGGCGATATCGATCCGGCTAAAGTTGCAAGTGCCGCTCGGTTGGTGCTCCTCCGGCTTGAGGGCGAACGAGTACGTATAGATCCCCGGGTAAGGGTGTCCTGTGTGGTACTGGTACGGCTGGTACTGGTTGAAGTACTTACCGGGCTGCTCGATGAACCGATCCGTCCCGTTGAGCATGAGCTTGAACTTGTGCAGGGGGCCGACCTCGACGCCGTACACCTGCGCCCCCGAGACGTTGGACGAGCGAATAGGAAGACCAGACTCCATCCAGAGGCCCGTTCCTGATACGACGTTCGACTGGACGTTCATGGACAAGCCGGCGGTAGATGTGAACGTCTGGTTTATGAAAAGGTTCGATGACAGAAGGGGGGGAATGAACAATCTCGGTGAGCCGATGCAATTCGGGTCCAGAGCAGGCGTGGCCATCAATGACATGTCGACTGTCATTTCCACATTGGCCGTGCTGGAAGAAAAGTTCCACATGGCGTTTCGGTTCGTGAACGGATTCGGGTCCTGGTAGCACCAGATGAGCTCCTTGACCGGGTGATTGTACTGGAGACGGACAACGCCCGGGCTGTTCTCGTTGGTCGAGCTGACCGGGTCGCCCGCGACGTGCTGGACCTGCTCGATCAGGTATTCGTGCGAGCCCTTGGCGTAACGCTCACGCTCGGCCGAGTCGAGGTACATGTAGTTGGCCCAGACGGCCGGGGGATTCGTACCAAAATAGCTCGTGTAGTTGGGCGCCAGAGAGAAATCGATCCGGACCTCGTGGTACTGGAGAGCGATCAGAGGGAGGTACAGACCTGGGTTGCGGTTGAAGAAGAACAGAAGAGGCAGCATGACGGTCCCGGTTGAGGTCTGGCCGACGTTGTTCGGGACTGATATCGAGGTCAACTTGCCATAAGTGGCCTTCTTGGTGTCGTCGAGATAAACCTCAGAGTACAGGCGGAACCAGAGCTGGTAGTGCTTGTCGATCGACTGGCCTCCGATGAAGAGCTCGACGCTCGTGAATGCACGCTCGGCCACCCAGCACATGTCGAAGTTTGCGTTGTTCGAGGTGAGCTGAAGAGCAGACGTCGGGGTCGGCGTCAGCAGGACGAACATGTCGCCGACCAGATCGCCCGAACGGGCAAGAGTCGCGGACATGAGGCCGCCGTTCCCACCGGCGCCTGAGAGGGTCTGCTGGGAAAGTTCCATAGCGAAATTGGTGTGGCGCTTGTAGACCGACTGGAAGAAGGTCACCTTGGGCTGACCCGTCAGGTACACGTCCTGTGCGCCGTAAGCGACCAGTTGCATCAGAGCGCCACCGGGCATTTTATTATAGAGTGCGAAAATGTTCCAGCCCAAAAATCTCCAGACAGAGTACAGATGTCTCGCCCTACCCGCCCAGTACCCGAGGAGGAACCCGAAGAGGAGTTTGACCAGGACGAGGAGTTTGACGAGGGCATGGACATGTTCGAGGCTCTCGGCAGTCTGCTCGCGACCGAGGATGGTGAGACGGTCGCATCGACCCTCGTGGGTCTGAAGGAGGCGACCGAGAAGATTGCTCTGGGTATCGACATGCAGAACAAAATTCTCGTGAAAATCCTGTCCGAGATGAAGAACTCGAAGTGCGCGTGCCCGGCTCCGCAGTACATCGCCGCGCCCGCTTAAAAAAGTATCGCTCTCTCTTATTAATGGCAACCAAGGGAGTCCACACAAAGGAGAAAAAGGCGCCGGCCCAGGACGGCAGCGTCTACCAGAAGGAAATCAGCACGTGGACTCTCGGGGATCTCGAAAATCGCCTTCTTGCATGTGAACGTAATTTGCATCTTGATGTCCAAGGAAGCGACCGCAGAAGTGAAATTTTCAGACTCTTGAGCCTGAAATGGCTCCCGGCGAGTCCAGACCGGGACGATCAGGGACTGCCGATAAATATCGACAAGGATGATTTCGATCGAATGCTCGTAAACCAACGTACGGCCGTAAACATCGCTGGGTACATGATGGCCCGGGCCGAGCTCATCGAGGTCCTGAAGAATGAGACGACCGACATTAACGGAGACGTCATGTCGGTTGAGCGTCGGATCAGACGCTTCAAGAAGCTCTACAAGCAGGTTGTTGAAAAGTTCGTCTCGAACGACGCCGATTATCAAATTTTCAACAAGCCTCTCAATCAGAATTCTGAAATTGATTTCGATCTCGAGAAGGATGCGAGCTCGTACCAAAAGCTCCTGGTCCACCTGCTGAAGGAGGGGTACAAGAACGGCTTTCGTCGGTACAGAGACCAGTGCTGTAAGGAGATTACGGCAGGCCGGTTCCCGACGCGTGCCTGGCGTCAGGTGAAGGAGATTAAGGAATTTGTCTACGACGAGACGCAAAAGGAGGACAATCCTGAGATGTGGATGAACCTGACGAATCGCGGGAACATGGCCTCGGACGTCGTGAAGCACCTGACGAACTGCAAGGATATACAATTTCCAGAGATTCGGAAAGATCGGCACGTCTGGTCTTTCCAGAATGGTCTGCTCGACTCGCGTCCGATCGATTCGAACATCGAAGAGACGGGCCGGCGTGCGTTCAAGTTTTACTCGTACGACTCGGTCGAATTCAACGAACTCGACCCGTCGCTCGTGTCCTGTAAGTACTTTGATCAGCCGTTCGATCCGTACGGGGACGTCGAGGACTGGTACAATATTCCGACCCCTAATTTCCAGAAGGTCCTGGACTATCAGCGTTTCGAGGAGTCCGTCTGTCGGTGGACGTACGTGTTCATGGGGCGCCTGTGCTTCGACGTGAACGAGCTGGACGGCTGGCAAGTCATCCCGTTCCTCAAGGGTATCGCTCGGTCCGGTAAATCGACCCTGATTACCAAGGTCGCCCGCAAGTTTTACGAGTGCGAGGACGTCTCGACCCTCTCGAACAACATCGAGAAGAAGTTTGGGCTCTCGAGCATCTACAAGGGGTTCATGTTCATCAGCCCCGAGATCAAGGGCGACCTTCAGCTCGAGCAGGCTGAGTTTCAGTCGCTCGTGTCAGGCGAGGACGTGTCGATCGCGCGCAAGAATGAGACGGCCCTGAGCTTCCAATGGAAGACTCCTGGAATTTTGGGTGGAAATGAGGTCCCCAACTGGAAGGACAATTCCGGATCCATCCTTCGTCGTCTGGCGACGTGGAATTTTGGTCGTCAAATCGCTGAGAATATGGCCGACCCGCACCTGGACGACAAGCTCGACGCTGAGATGCCCGCGATCCTCTGCAAGTGTCTCCGGGCCTATCTCGATTACGCGCACAAGTACTCCGACAAGGACATATGGAACGTCCTCCCCAAGTACTTCAAACTGGTCCAGAGCCAGGTCGCGACTGTCACAAACTCGCTCCAGCACTTCCTGTGTTCGGAAAAGTTCAAGTACGGGCCGGACCTCTTCATGCCCCAGAAGGTGTTCATCGAGCGCTTCAATCAGCACTGCCGCGAGAACAATCTCGGTACGTTCAAGTTCAACCAGGACTTTTACGCCGGCCCCTTCAGCTCCAAAGACCTCGAGGTCCGGAGCGACTCGCGAATTTACAACGGAACTGCTTACTCGACGCAGCCGTTCATTTTCGGTCTCGATATCAAGTTTGATGAGAATTAAAATGTAATAAATATGTAATGGAAGAGGACGCGGCTCGAAAGATACAAGAGGTATTCAGACGGAAGCGCGTTTTTACAAATACGCAAGGAGTGTGGAAAGTATCGGCTTCGACACTCACTGCCAAAATCGTCACGTTCAAGTTGCCGGTTAACTTCCAAGCCGTCTTTGACGGAGCCCCTCGTGGGTTCACGGAGGTGACCGGGTACACCAAGGACTTTAGGAAGCCGGTCGTACGATGGGTCCCGACCCAGGGCTGGATCGGCGACGCCTCTGGCATCAAGAAGGTCATTGCCAAGCGCGGCAAGCAGACGATCGTGATGACCGATAAGTACTTTGACGTCATGGGACTCGGGAACCACGAGGAGGCTCTCATGGCCATCGTCAAGAACGGCTGGGCCCCAAAGATGCTCCTACGGGCTCCACCAACCTACAAGAAGATTGATGGAATTTTCTACGTAAATAGGCCATTTGACCTCGAGGCCCTGAGTCGGGAGCTCAAAAAACTCCCCGAGTCTATGCGTAACGGCGTTCCGACGTACACGCCACCGGGCGCCAAGTTTGGACTTCCGGTCGTGGTCCTCAAGCTCAAAAGCCCCAAGGTGACGTACCAAATTTTCGCGAACGGCGTGGTCCTCTTCACTGGCATAAAGAACCCGTCTGAGAGCGACGTGCCTAGCCAACTCTTCAAGGAGTTTTTCACGTCAAAGTACGGAATTCCCATCGCGAGCGTCATCAATACCGGAAAGTCGCCCCTGATAAAGAAGCCCGGGGCCCAGAGCAACGAGTCCAAGAAGGAGAAGCTCGCCGACCGTTACCGCCTCGCCGGCACGTGGAACAAGCTCAAGGCGCCTCCGGCCGGGTTTTACATTCGTCCGGGGACCAACGGAAAGCCCCGTCTTTATATGTGGCGCAAGATGGTCCAGAACCGAGAGACGCGCGAGTGGCTAAACAAGGGGGCTATGAACCTTGCGGGCGTTGCGCCCAAGGTTGTCCGGGCTTTTGAGGACGCCGGGAAGCCCATTCCGCAGTCGACGAAGAACGCGTTTGCAAAGGCTGGCCACCCTCTCACGGCCAGGGCGAGCACGCCGGCCCCGTCCTTCGCGAACCGTCGCGCCCCGTCCTGGAACGCCACAAAGCCTGGCTTTTACGTGCGCCCAGGTCCCGGAAAGCAGCCGTACTGGTTCAAGATACCGTCCGGGATTGCCTCTGGGCGCAAGACCGTCATAAAGACGTACTCTGACGCTGGCCACAACATCCCCAAGGCGGTCCGGAACATATTTAAGATTGGAAATAACGTCGAGACGAACGGGGTTGTTCGTCACGTCGTCAAGATGGGTCTGAACGGAGGCTTGCGGGTCGATGACCGCCAGGCGACCCGTCTGACCAAGTCGGAGCTGCTGACCATAGCGCGCAATATGAACGTTCCACAGGCGAACGCGTCAATGAACCCGGTGGCTCTCATTGGCCTCATACAGAAAAAGGCGGGCGTGACGAACAAACCGAACAGAACCTACGACGTTCTAGTCAACGGCATGTACTATTCGTTCCTGAACAACGGCCGCGTCGCTCGCGTGACATCAGATGGCATCCAGACGCAGCGCGCGTGGGCGACAATGCCACTCGCCGAGCGGAACAAGATCGCCAAGAAGTTCTTGCCGTCCAATTTGCACAACGAATACAACGCCATGCCCGTCCAGAACAAGTTTAACGCGCTCCGCGGCATGGTCGGCATGAACCGGACTCGCAAGGCGACCGACGCCAAGGCCAAGGCGAATGCGAACGCCGCGGCCAAGGCGAATGCCAAAGCGCGTGCGAACGCCAAGGCGAACGCGAACGCCAAGGCCAAGGCGAACGAGGCGAAGGAGAATGCCGAACTCGACGCGATGGCCATGCGAATGGAGTGGAATATGCGCGTCACCCAAAATCTCGGACCAGCCTACGAAAAGAACAACGTCAACAAATTTATGGCGATTTACAAGAAGATTCCGGTCGGTGCGCGCGGCAAGCCACTCAAGGCGAATATCGAGCGGGCCTACAAACAATTCATTCAGAACGCCTATACTTTCAGGGGACAAGAGAAGCCAAAGAAGGAGCGGGCCCCGAAGAATCAGTCGCTCAATTACGTGTATAACATTCCTAGCAACGCCGTCAATTTCTCCAACAAAATGGAGAGTCTCGGCTTGAACTCGAGCAGGAACTGGACCTGGAACGAGATTCGCGCGGCCCTGAAGGGCAAGGCGCCCGCGTCGCTCAAGGCGATGTGGAAATCCAATGTGGTCTCCAGGGCTCCCAAGGGGCACACGGGCCCGATCAAGCGCAAGGTCCCTCGACGCACTTGAGAACGTCAAACACCTTGTAGATCATGTTGAACATGTTGATGTTTGTATGAATTTTCTTGAGATCCACAATTTCCATCTCAATTTGATAAGTCGTGTCCTCATCGCAGTCCTTGTCGTCCGGCGTCCCCTTGACGATCGAAAGGTCGATCGAAAGATTCTTACGCACAAAAGACCAACGCTCCCTGGTCTTTTGTTCGGTACTCTCCTCTTCGCCATCGTACTCCCATGGGTCTTCGGTCGAGATGCCAAGGCGTGCATCCAGTGGCGACCCGTCGATGGGGAAATCATCAACCAGGACGCGCTTCTTGATGCAGCAGCAGACCTGCTCGTCAGTCTCATCGTCGGCGACGAGGCGCTTGTCGCCCGGGAAATAATACACGGTCGAATTCGTGTGAGACGTTGAATCCCAACCGCTAAACTTCGTGAGGGCCCGAAGAACCTTCTGGAAAGTCTCCTGACCGACATTCGTGTCAAAACCCTTGCGAGCCTTGCGACCGAGCCGAATCTCAATCTCGGCGTGGGGCGTCGCCGCCTGCTTGAAGATGAGAGGTTCCCACTTGTCGTACATTGTGATCGCAATCGGATTGCACGGATGAAACTCCATTTTCTGGTTAGAGACTAAGCGTCTAGAGTCTCTAAGGCGAAATGCGGGGTCTTTGGAACCTTGGAAACACGTGCTGGTTTAATACGAGCGTTCAATGTCTGGCGCACGTCCCTCCCCTCACAAAACACTTTTTTAGCACTCCGTACGAAGGGCCTTGTGACGTGACCCGCGAGTACCAGAAGGTCATAAAGCAATTATTCGTAAAAGGCGAGACGACCCCGGTCAGTCCGAGCGACCTCTTGGGTGCGTTTCGGGCCAGGTTTCCGAGATTTGCCGGGCACCAGCAGCATGACGCGCAAGAGGCGGTTCTGCTCCTGATTGATATATTTGAGGAATCCATCGGAAAAGAATTCATCCAGAACCTTTTCAATGGGGAGGACGTCCAGGAGACGATGTGGGACGAGGGAATGTCGACCCTCAAGACGCCGTTCACGACCCTTCTTCTGGATGTGTCCGAGCCTTGTCGGTTGCACGATCTTATCGAAGACCGCCTCGAACCAATTGCGATCGAAAATTACGTCGACGATTCTGGGAAGACGCACAATATTGCATCCGTCCGGAACCGTGTAGGTCGTTGGCCCAAGTTTACCAGCTTTTCATTCAGCATGTACGATTATAAATTCCCGGTCGAGCTTCCTTTCGAGTTTGAGGGACGCAAGCTATTCGCGTGTATTATGCACCAGGGACACAAGAACGGGGGACATTACGCGCTGCTTGTTCGGCGATACGATAAGTGGTACATTAAAGATGATGAAAGTGTTCGTGAAGTTCCTGGCATCGAATCACTCCGGGGTGAATTCTATCTCGCCTTTTACAGGCCCATGAATTCACTCAGTTGAATCCTCTCCCGCAGGTTGACAATGGTCCGGAAATAGGTTCGCCGGTTGTTCGGGTGGGTCTTGTCGGTCCGTATCTTTTCGACGAACCAACCGAGATCACCGTATCCACACTCGGCTATGGTTCCGTCCGGAAGGTCCGACCGCTTATTCTTCATATGCAATTCAGCCTCTTTGTAAGGGACGCCCCTGTCTTGTACAAAAAGTTCAAATCCATTTTGCAACTTGAAATCAATCGTGATGCGTTCGAACGGCTTCCACTTGAACATGGTCTCGTGGGTTCCCATACGGATCGGTTCGTTGACGGGGGTGAAGACGAGTCCGTCCGTCTCATAGTCGAACGAATTAAGATCCGGAAATGACTCCAGGTCTTTCAAGTCCGTCATGGTCTTGACCCGAACCTCAAAGGGGGCCCCGGCCGTCTTGATAATTCCCTTGGCGAGCGTGCGTGCCTTGTCGAGCCGTATATTGAGATCTGAATTTCTCAAATCCTCACCCTTGACTTGGACTGCGTCGTACACCATGAAGAGCCATCGGCCATTCTTAGCCTTGACGAGCTCGCCGTCGAGCAAAGTCCCTTTTGGGACGCGAATCTTTACGGATTCTGTATGAAATGCGCGATCCACGAGGAAAACCCCGGACTCGCTGCTGATGAGAAAATTGCGAACACCATCAGTCTTTTCAGACACCAGATAAGGTTGGCGTTTGAGGAGGCTGAAGTGTCGACGTTCGATCGACACGGGTTGTGGACCGGGGAAACGTGAAGGATCGCTCGACCCCCACGCTTCCGCGATAAATTGATTCATTTCTTAAATTTTAAGAGTTCTAAATCTCTAAGGCTGTAGCTGAACGCCCGAAGCCTCGAGGATATTCCCAAAACACTCGTGCACGTAGTGACACACGACGATTGCCTCGGACGCGACACCAATTTTGATGCCGTTCCGAGCGAGGCAAGAAAACATATCCTCGCTGTTCGTCAGAGGAAGTTTGACCGGGTCCTTACCGCCCCGGAGCTTCTTGTCGACCGGCTTGGCGTCCATGACCCAGACGCGCGCTGACGTCTTGGTGCACTCGTAAAGGCCCTCGCCGAGCTTCTTCCCAACCTCGGTGTCGAACGAGAGACCGCGCTGCCCGACACTCTCGGTCGATCCCGCCTTGGTCTTCTTCTCGAACATGCCCCAGTCGATTCCCTCGCGGACCGAAGGGAAGACGAGAACCTGAACGCCCTTCTCGAACGGATCCAGAACCTTTGAGAGTATTTCGGTATTCAAATTCGTTCCATAGTCCATCCAGAAGATGCGCTCGCCCGTCTTGATGAGCTTGGGCAGACTCGACTTGTCCTCGACGAACTGAATCTCAAGGTGCGTCCCGCGCATCATACACAGCATGTGGACGTTCATCATGGTGTGTAGGGTTGTCGCGCTGATAGACTTGTTTCGCGTGACCGCGACGACATGGATGACGGTCATTAAATTTTATGAGAAGCTACGCCTTATCTACACACTCGTTCTAAGCCGCTCCTCGAGAGTCCCTTGGAACCGAATGTTTCCGACGTGGCCCAGGACCGTCATGACGTCGGCATAAATCTTACCGTCCATCTGCTGCCAGCGGCGACAAAATGCGTAATCCTCCGACAGGTACCGGCGCGACACGGGATCGATCATACAATCAAAAACTGCAAAATACTCGTCGAGGTCCTTGTTCTGGTGATCGTTGACGCACAGGAGCTCGGGGTACTTGGCGTGCATCTTGGTGAACACGTCGCGCTTGATGAGCAAAAAGCCGGTCGGGCCGTCGAGCACCTCGGCGAATCCATTTACGATTTGCGTATTTTGATATTTGAAATTCATGACGAGCGACGCTGCGACCCGCGAAAGATCCTTGCCGGTCCCACCCGACTTGATGTGCTGGTCGACCGACTCCCACATGACGCACTTCTTTGGATAGCACGCACACGAGACGTCGTGACCCGACTTGATGAGCCGGATGACAGACTCGGGGTCGAAATGAACGTCCGCATCGACAAAGAGAAAGTGGGTCGCCTGCGGGCACTTCTGGTAAAAGCGCGCGACGGCCAGGTTGCGGGCCCGGTGGACGAGCGACTCGTTCTCGGTCGTGTCGAGCATCATCTGGATATTATTCGTGGCGCACGTGCGCTGCAGACGCAGCATCGACTCGGCATAGGCCTGAAGACACACACCCCCGTAACAGGGGGTCGAAACGAATAGAACGACCGGCGTCGACATTACACATAAATACAGTCAGTTCCTTAAGTCTTGAGTTGGTTCTTGATAATCGTCTCGATCTTTCCCAAAGTCGGGACGGACACGTCGCAGATTTTACAAAGCTCCGCCTTGTTCGGACCGAATCCAGAGTCGGTCAGGACTATGTACATGACCGAACACACGACAGCCTTTGGCGTCCGACCCATGAGTTCGACGCAATCCTCGAGATCTTTGCAAATCTTGGTTATTTTCATGCGAGTCTTTCCTCTCTCGGTGTCTGGGACGCACGTGATCGAGTTGAAGAAGCGCGCGACCAGGTCAGCCGGGGTCGTCACGTGAACCCGAGTTTCTGGGACCTGCTCCTGATACATCTCAAAAGTCCGCGAAAGATCCCGGGCCGGAATTCCAAAGGCGGTTGCAATTTCCTGGGTCGTACGAGACACCTTGAACTCACGGCACGCCTGAAAGATGCAATTCGCCTTGATTCCGCTGCGGACCGCTCCACGAGTCAGGACGGCCTCGTTGAACGCCTTGTACTTGATTTTGGCCGAGTACATGACGGCCTCTGGCAAGTTGAGCGTCTGACGGCCTATGCGATCCATCTCGGCGTAAGCGTGGAAAAGCGCCCGGTCTCGGTGATTCATCATCGAGTGAAAATTGATGCGCGCCAGGCGTTTCTGGGCGTACGTCCCACTTGGTCTCACCGTCATGATGGTGCCCTGACCCCAGGCTGCCGAAAAGTGATCCGTATTTGTCGGAGCACCGACGCGCGACGCGTCAACACCGTCCTCGCATCCAGAGCGCCACTCAGGCTCCTCGCATATATAAGACTCATCGACGACTCCACACTCAGTACATACAGGGAGGTCGTCATACACACCAAACGATTTGATGCCGCCACATATTCTGCAATGAAATTCAGAATGTGTCGCGGCGGTGGGCTCGGAAAGTTTCAGGGAATCGAACGCGGCCCAGGCCTCGTCTATTTCCATTACAAATTAAGGGGAGGTGCGGCACCGTGGCCGGGAAAAAACATCTTTTTTTAGTAATGAGCCCGACTGCCCCTCCCGTCGTCGATCACGTGAAGCGGTCCATCATTGATGACATCAAGTCCAAGTCTTTCTTCAGTGTCTTTAACATCGTGGCCGTCGTGGCCATACTCGTGATTGGGTACTTCCTGTACAAGAAGTTCAACGACAAGTTCAAGAAGGGTGAGATTAAGCTGCCAAGCATGGACCCCGTGTCCATGGTTCAGACCGCCCAGGCCGCCCCGGTCCAGGTGATCGAGGAGGAGGAGGAGGAGGTAGAGGACGCCAAGGAAGACTAGGACCAAATAGAATCAACCACCTGCCAATCCAGGCACTTGGCCGCGTCCATGTAAACGTCCCGCTTCAGTAGCTTCTTCAGGTCCCGCTCGGGAATTTTAGTTTCGCGCGTATAAATATCCTTAAATCGTTGCATAAATTGTTCGAGATTTTCCATCTGATCCTTGAAATCCTCGAACTTTCCCCACGTCCCGTCCATATTCAGTTGGTGAATCATCACGTACGAGTTCTCGGTCATGTGCCGGGACCAGCCTCCCATGAGCAAGAAGGTCGCGGCCGAGGCACAGACGCCATCGGCGATCGTACGAACCTTGCAGCGCCGGATGGATCGAATGCAGTCCATCCCGCTCAGACCCGCGTGGAGATCGCCACCGTCCGAGCGAATCCAGATTCGAATCTCGGGGCTCGACTTGATACCGAGGTCTATGTACTTGTGGAGTAATTCATTCTCCAGTTTCTTGAGTTTCATGTTGAGCTCCAAAATTGATGTCTCGTGGACGTCACAGTGAAAGTAAATGTCTGATCCCTGCACCTTCACGAAAGAATCGTCGACTTCGACACGGCACGGACACTCAGCCATTTTTCCTACCAGTTAAGCGGGTCGCGTCTCTAAGTCGTAAATGGCCGCGACCCTCCTCCGAGCGATAGGCGAGCAGGCCCTCGCGAATCAGCGGTCCAAGTCGACATGGGCCGGCGATTCTCTCTTCTCCGCCATGGATGAACTCAAGCCGGACTATTCCGGCAAGGTTGGTGAGCTCCTCCTGGCTCGAGTCTGCCAAATTGCTGGCATCGACCATGTATACGTGGACGATGACAAGAACTCAAAGGACGGTACATACGATATCATCATCCTCGGCAAAAAGATAGAGGTCAAGACGGCCCGACTCGGCGTCCAGGGCGGCTTTCAACACGAGAACCTGCGTGACGCCGGGTGCGATTTCCACGTGTTCGTCGACGTCAAGCCTGCCGAGTTCTACGTGACCGTCATCCCTACATTTGACATGAAAAATAAGCACCCTGTCCTCGGGCGCAAGCCACACCTCCGCAAGGGGACGAGCGACGTCTACAAGTTTGACTTTGGTGAGTCCAATCTTCTCAAGGCTGTCAGTAACGGCATGACCCTTAAAGTCGCACCCGATACTTCGGTCGAGACGATCGGTGAGTTCATCACTCGGCAAATTGGTCGTGAATGATCGAGGTCCTCAGGTTCAAGGCGGAGTTGGTCGACAAGAAGCTCACATTGGCCCAGTCTATAGATTTGGCGCGCGCTATGGACCCTATTTTGTCAGCCTGAAATACTATACCGTACCCTTTGCGTCCCGGAAGTTCTTCGAACGCGTCGTAGACCCGCATAGCATCCCGCCCGAAGCACGTCGACGGAAGGTACACGTCGCATGCATCGAGCATCGCCTTGTTGCGCGTCGTAGCGACAGTCCCCCCGTCCGAGAGCGAATAGACGCGAAGGCGCTCTGTATCCGGCGCGCGAATTGTGAACCTAGGATCGGATGTGCCCCTGGACCAAATCTGAAACACACCATTAATCTTGATCTTCTTATCGTCCGGTGTGTAGAACATGGCACTCAGAGACTCTGAGTGAATCAGGTTGAGCCCCTTGACGCGTTTCCGTGGCGACCCCTTTCCGTCGCTTTCGAAAAGTTGCGGAAGAATAAAACACACATAATCGGCAAACTCGGCCGCGTGGTTCATAAACGCCAGGGCCAGGTGGCCTCGCAGGCCGAACGGTGGGTTCCCGAACACGATGTACCTATGGCCTTCTGCCGGTCGCCACGTCAGAAAGTCACACTGGGTCACGGCGGCGTGGCGCGGTTCCACGTCGATCGCGATCGTACCGGGCGGCAGAACCTTCAGAAAACCACCGTCGCCCGCGGAAGGCTCGATGAACTGGTACACAGTGAGATCCTCTTTCACGACCCGCCGGAACGCCTCCCAGCACCGTTGGACCTCGTCCGCGGGCGTGAAGAACTGATCCTTGTCCTTGTGTGAAAACGCGCCGTAGTCGATAGGTCTCTCGAGCATCTTGAGAAGGTCGAACAAGTACTGTCCGGGCACGGAGCCGAGATCGACCCACCGTTTCACGGTACCGGGTGACAGATTGAGCTTCTCGGCTACATGGCGCGTTCCGTATCTTGCGAGGACCTCCTCGAGCTCGTCCATGATATTTATTGGAGGCTTTTCTTTAGGGCGGCCAAATTCCGCACCTTGATTTTCCTAAGGGGACTCAGGTGGTTCAGGACGTCCAGGTCTTGTGGGAGGAACCCGTACTCTCGGAGTATTCCAGTGTTTCCGCTCTCGGCAATGTCCCTGATGAGCATCAGTTCATCGATCGTCAATTTCTTACCCGGAATTCGTTTAGACATTGCCGAGATGCGCTTGGTTCTCATGCACATGTTCTGGTACTTTGTCCACGTCGACCCAGGTCGGAGCGGCAATCGAAGTGTATGCCCAATCTCAATCGCAGGAAGTACACAACTGAATATGTTATAGTAAGGATACAGATCCCATACACCCGCATATACTCGGGACTCGAGAACGTCACCCTGACTGAAAAAGTCGGACACGACCTCGTATCGGCAGTTCAGGGCGTCGACGTAATTTTCATGCAAAATTGAGGCAATGTTCCCCGGCTCCTGAACTGGGTGCCCCATGAACAATATAGGATTGGTTCTCGAGTGGACCGACACGAGATCGGACACAAAGTCCCTCGGACCCTGGAAATCGTCCGGGGCGTCCCCTTGAAACTCGAGACTTCTCAGGGCGTATCGAAGGTCACCCCGACACTGCCGGACGACAATGTCCTTGACGCCCGGGGCGATCCTCTGTATATCCTCAGGAGTGGGAACCGGAAAGTGATACGTCTCAATTTTGAAATCAAATTTGACAGGAATCTGTGAAATGACGCAAAATATTCCATTGGTCGGGGGCTTTGTAATTTCACTCAGACCGGCAAGGTCCGAGATGCATTCGTACTCGTCCAAGACGACATTGATCGATGACCTCGCAATTTTATCCAGAAAATCAATCGTCCCCTGACGACTCCGAAGAATTTCAGACGTCAGCTCGACCAAGGGCTGAAGAGCCTGGTGCGCCGCCCACGTCTTTCCTATACCCGATCCACCGAGCAGACAGACGGCCGGTCCGAGCTTCGTAAATTCAAACTCTCTTTTTTGTAGATCCTTCTTAAGGTATCGATCCATGGCGTCAAGTGAAGTCGATCAAGAAGAAGAGTCTCTTACGAAGCAGGTGCTAAATATGCTGCTGGAAAACAACGCAATTCGTGGCTTGGCCACCCCTTACCTTACAGGGTATATTGTTTTTAACATATTGATCTTGATACTTCTGATTTATATATCTGTCAAAATTAGCTTGCGATGAAGAGCCGGGTCATTCTACGCCCCGCGCGCAACTCGGTCCACAAGTTCGAAGCGATATTCCCAGACGGCACTCGGGTACGCTTCGGCCGCAAAGGATATTCTGACTATACAAAGCACAAGGATTCAGACAGGATGCAGCGTTACTTGACGCGGCATCGGCGGCGAGAAAATTGGGGCCGTTCCGGGCGACACACGGCCGGTTTCTGGTCGCGGTGGATCTTATGGAGCGAGCCTAGCCTAAAGACGGCCGTAGCCCGGACGAGCAAGGTGCTCGGTCAGCGCATCTGCCTCAGTCGCGCCGCCGCGGCATTGTGAGCCGCCCGAGTTCCCGCATTCACGGTGTTCACCAGGGCCCGAGACGCGTTGGTGTTGCCGAGCTTGGAGATGATCACCTTCTTCGCCTGATTCTGGGCGCGGACGGACGCCTGCCGCATCTTCTGGAGGGCGTACTGCTTCGCCTGGTTCTGAGCCTTGGTGGCCGCCTGACGAGCCATCTGCTGCGCCCGAGCCTGTGCGGCCTCAGCCATCTTTTTGGCAAACATGGCAGACATACTTATATTAATGCCGAGATAAAAAGACGTCGCTTGTGATATTTAATGGAAGAACTCAAGGGTCTCCTGATTTTCTCGTGGGTTTTCGCGGTCCTCGTATTCACTTTGTGCGGAGTGGCCGAACGCCGACTTCAAAAAATCGCATCTAGTCTAGCGCAGGAGTACGATGACGACAAATATGTAAATTGAACTTCTTCTCGCGATTGAGCATGCGCGTCGTCCGAATCTTCTCCGTCTTGAGCCGATCGCACTCCTCGGCCGCCTCCTCCATCTCAAGCTCGACCCGGTACGGAGCCGTAATCTGACGAAGCTCGTCGGCGCGCGTCTTGGCCGCGCGCGCCTTTGGAGGGTGCGCGGTGTACTCTTTCCAGGCCGCCTTTGCCTGCTTGTAGTCGTCAAGGCTCCGCTCGAGCGCCACCTTGTTGTGCTCGAGATATCCCTCGAGCTCAGTCATCTTTTCGGTGTGCAGACGAATCTTTCTCTCATCCTTCAAACGTCCGTATTGGGACAAGGCGTAGCCGATGTGCTCGTCGCACGCCGCAACGAGACCCGCCGCAGTTCCAGGACACTCGTCTCGGACCATGTCGAGCTCACTGTGCGCCTCCAGCTGAAAGTACTCGAGGACAGCCTGACGCGCCGAAGGCCACTCTGGGTAGCCTGCATAGTCCGCTGCGCTCGATCGCCACTTGCACCCGTCGGCACAGTACACGTAACCGTTGTGGTCAAGTGCGAAGTGAACGCCCCAACCCATTTGATCCATAAACGCCCGACGGCTTTAACCTTGTGTAATTATATGAGGCACGTGACTCTCAGCCGCCTCTGGCCGGAGAGATACTTTAGTGGTCTCAGCCGCTCCATGAAGCTCGTGCGCGAAAAGGAACTCCTGAAAAGACGCAGGACGCCCTACAGCAAGTTGTCCCTAGGCAAGTCTGACAAGGGTGGCACCAGGCGCAAGTCCCGGTGGACGGGTTTATTTCATAAAACCTACCCTGGTCTCAAGTTTAATAAGGATGCTATTGCTCGGCGAACTGGGATTAGTCGTTCGACGCTCAATACAGTATACAACAGGGGCCTGAAGGCTTGGAAGACGGGCGGGAGCCGCGTCGGAGCCACTCCACAGCAGTGGGCTATTGGGAGAACATACCGTTATATATTAATTACAAAAAAGAAGGCGCCTATTAGTTGGTATAAAGGGCGATTCGATCCAGACGACTATCTAAGGAGGCGAGGAACTCGTGTTCCCATGTGACCACCAAATTATACCCTAAATCTCGAATCTTCCGTTCTCTTGCTAGGGTTCTTTCATACACCTCACCCCACGTCCCTCTTTTCCGTGGGTGAGGTTCATCTTTAGAATACCTCTTATTCGACGGATGTGCATGCCAATAATCTCCATGAAATTCATATATAGTATTCGTCGTTTCATCATACCCATCCACCCTCCATTTAGTCTCGGGTATATTAAACTCCCCGAGAGGACTGTCAAATGTTCTTAATTTGAGGATATTTAATGAACTCAACCAATTTCTTGCAATTTTAGATGTTGTGAATCTGACGCATTTTTGACATCTCGCTCCACTGATGTGATTTCTGGGCTGCTGAAAAAACGATCCATGAATTTTACATATTATCTCAACATTCGTTCCGCAATTTTTATACACCACCTTCGAATAGTCGTATTCATCACCATGTGCTTCTTTCGCTTCTTTTAGAAAAGAATGTTCTATATTTTTCCTATAAGTAGTGCATCCAGGGCAAGCCCAACCTCTCAGCATGTTATTATATAAAGTTTCAAACTCTCCATGGGTTTTACACAAAACTTTAAATTTTTTAAGAGCACCTTTATAATCTGTCATAGAATAGTCATAATTATCGCCATGCATTCTCTTGAAAGTTTGTATTATTTCATCCGTCGTGTGTTTTTTCTTGCCACTACACTCTTGACATCCATCACCTCTCATGTGAACCGCTGGTCGTTGTTCGAATGACCCGTGAGTTTTACATATTATTTCTACATTTGAACTATTATTCACGTATTCTACGTTTGAATAATTGTAAGTATCTCCGTGAATTTCTTTGAATTTTTCTACAGCTTCGTTGGTCGTATAAGCCTTAACCATCTTTAGTATGGACTGGTGTTTTTATGTACGGCCTGGGCGCACAAGTCTGTCCTGGTGTTATTTTAGAGAGGGTAGAGCATACGTCTCAGGCGTAAGCGCGCGCCTTTTTAACCGTGCTCGGCTTGCGGATGGGAGAGGGAGACCGCCCATGCTTCACGCGAAAAGTATTCACAGGGACAAATCGGAGCGCATTGAGCTCGGCGTGCATGGCGGCCGTCCGCGCCCTGTGGGGGCCTTTCGCGAACCGACTGACCGCCTTGCGGACCTGGTCGTTCACGCGCTTCTGAACGCTCGCGAGGGCCCGATTCACCTCGCGGTTCCCGTAGAGAGCCTTCAGAAGGTCTATGTTGTTGTTGATATTCATGATGCGCTGCTGTCCTTCATTACTACGCGCGTTCCTCCGACGACGGGCTATGTTTT
>Ga0315284_10005237_pt1 | contig 18427 bp, 42 predicted proteins | sample YL17G09_16_MG_FD_203696 | JGI IMG/M metagenome (GOLD analysis project Ga0315284, IMG submission 203696) | Sediment microbial communities from Yellowstone Lake, YNP, Wyoming, USA - YL17G09_16 | ecosystem: Environmental > Aquatic > Freshwater > Lake > Sediment | place: USA: Wyoming | collected...
TTGCCAAAGAATTTGAAAAGAATAAAGATAAGCTTGATGAGCTTAAGCAAAAAGCTATGGTAGCAAAGCAGGCATTGCAAAATGAATCTGAAAAAACTGGCATTCCAGTTTCATTGGAAGGAGAGATATATCTTCCAAAATCATATTTCGCAAAATATACTAAAGACTTTCTTCGTGAAGCTCAAGAGATCGCCTCATTCCAAATTTGGAGATATGAGCATAGCGAATACTATGCTGGGGTTTGGCAAACATCTGCTGGGACATGCTAGTAATCATTAGGCAAACAAATGAAAATTATTAAAAGAACACCACAAGAAATCAAGCTTGAATCTGAATTTAAAGAGGAATGTTTTAGGCATCAGATTACACTTTCAAAGCTAGTTGAGAAAGCAAATGCTGCTATTGAAGCTCTGGAAAAAGAATCTGAAAAAACTGGAATCCCAGTTCAACTTGGCAAGCAAGTATATTTTCCAGAGTCTTGCCCAGATAAATTTCCAGATCTATTGAGATGGAAAGCTCAATGGATTGCTGGAGTTCCTATCTTCTGTCAAGATGAAGATGAACTTGGTAAATGGCTAACTTCTGTTGGGACCTGTTAACTTCAATAAAGAAAAAGGAGAATAATTATGTCTGATAATTTTAATCTTAATATTGAATTCAATAAACTTATTAATGAGGTTTATTCTAAAATTGATGCTTCTAAGAATGAACAGAATAATGAATTGAATTATTCGTTCGATCAAGCCAATCAGCTAATTAGATTGATTGAGGATAGAACTGGGGTTTATCGTGAAACGAGTTCTGATGATTATTGGCAAGCATCTTCGTCTTGTTATGAAGATGAAAACTGGCAATCAAGTCGTCCGTGTTACTAACATACAATAAATTATTAATATAAATAGTTTGTTAGTAACGGCCATCTCTACAAGTCCAAATCCCTTATTGAAAGGACTATGAATTAAAATGTTGTTGATTGGATCCCGTGCCTTGATGCTTCGAGCAAGTTATCTTCTCAAAAGAAAACCTCTCGATTTTGACTTTATTTGTACTAAGGACGAATTCGATTCGTGGCTTATTGCAAATGAACATAAGGTTGAAGCAAAGAAGATCTATCCTCTTAAGGATGGTTCTAAGATGATTATCGAAGGCAATGTGAATTGTGAATTCGATATCATTACTCCTGGTTCAACAAATGAAATGTTTGCAAGGTTGGCTGAGAATGATCCCGAGTCTATTAAGACTTCATTCGGACTGGTGCCGAATCTTGATCTTCTTTTTACCCTTAAGACTAGTCATCGCTATCTTAAGAATTCTCCTCACTTTTGGAAAACTCTTGCCGATTGGCATCTTATGAGAATGGCTGGCGCAACTATTCGTCCAGAATATGCCGACTTCCTTAAGATTCGTGAGAAGGAAACTTATAATTATAAGCATCCTAAACTTGCAACTGATAAGAAAGAATTCTTCTCAGAAGAACATGGCGTTACTTATAAGTATGACCATGACTCAATCCATAGAGCCATTGCATTGCAAGAGCGCCCTGCTTATACTTATTACATTAAGGATGGACAGGAAGTAGATTGTGATAAGAATAAGTTCTTTGCTATTGATCAACAGGTTCGCATCAATGGCGTTATTGAAGAGGCTTGTGTTCTTGCAATTGAGCGCGCGCTGGTTCCACATCCAGATGGAATGAGTCCTGAAAAGGCTTGGAGATTTGCCTTGAGCAAGGTCTGTTCTAGCATTACGTCGGGGTGGTTTAGATCCTTCGCCTATTCTAATGCTTTGGAAATTATAAAGCAATATCCAGTAGGATATTGGGAAAAATTCCAGCTAGGCATTACATCTGGTGTAGTAAAACTGCATGATCCTACTAAAGCATATTAAACTGCTAAACCGCATGTTATATATGTTAGTATGACAAAACTAGTAGATATAACAAATTTAAGATTTGGAAAGCTTACCGTATTAGAAATAACCAGTCTTCGTGCAAAGAATGGTCAAATTTTTTGGAAATGTCTTTGCGATTGTGGGATTGAAACAAAAGCGCTTGCTAATTCTTTAAGACGGGGAAATACTGCATCTTGTGGTTGCTATAGATTATTAGCAAATATTAAGTATTCTCCACAAATATCTACGGCAAGAAGAGCTTTTAAGAATTATCGTTTCAATGATAGGGGCATACCAATAAGCATTTCATTTGATGATTTTTATAAGCTATCACAATTAAATTGTTATTATTGTAGTGCAGTTCCAAGCAACTGCACTAAGTCAGAAAATAATTCCCCATTTTTCAAAGAAAATGGGGAATTCATTTATAATGGTTTAGACAGAATAGATAGCTCCAAAGGTTATGATATTGATAATGTTATTACTTGTTGCAAATACTGTAACAAATCTAAGTGCGCAATGACACTTTCTGAATTTAAATTGCATTTGCAAAATATGCTTAATATAAGAAAATCATTGTATGATGGTGATTATTGTAATATTAAGCCTATAAATGCTTCTATTATTATTCCTCTAAATAGAAATCCTGATTTTTCTAAACCATTTATAGATGAAATAGTTAATGGTATTACCATAGGTAAATGGAAAATATTGTGTTATGCCGGGAAAGATTCCGGTGGCAAGAAAAAATATTTATGTGAATGTACATGTGGGGTTCGCAAAGAGGTTGATGCGAATAATTTAAAAAGTGGTAAGAGTAGGGCATGTAGTAATTCTTCTTGTTATCAAGAATATCCATCTGATATCTATAAAGCTAGAGCCATTTGGATATCAAGGTATAAAGATGATGATTTATCATTTGAGGATTTTTATGCACAATCACAAATGTCATGTGCTTATTGTGGTGTGAAGCCATCACAGATAGTTTATGCTAAAAATAATAAACAATTCATCTATAATGGACTAGATAGGATTGATATTTTATTATCACATAATAAAAATAATATTGTTCCTTGTTGTTATGATTGTAATAAAATAAAAAATGATCGTTCGCTTAGTCAGCTAGATAATTGGCTTACAAATATTAATAAAAATTGGATATCAAAACTAACATCATGAAAACTATTATAAGAAATAGCGTAAAGTGTTTGAAGTGTGGCGATGGAATCGAATCCGTTCATCGCCATGATTTCAAATATTGCTCATGCGGAAATATCGCAGTTGATGGTGGTAAAGATTATCTCCGTAGACTTGGAACTGCCCTTGGAGACGATTCTTATAAAGAAACTTCAATTGAAAATTCATCCTATAAAGATGAGGAGGGTGTTATTATTAAAGCTACATCTGAACAAATTGTAAAGCTTGCTGATATTCATATTCTTAAATATAGGGAAATGATTAGGCTTGGAGAAGATGATTCTGATCCTTGTAACAAGTATATTAATCTTCATGAATGCTATTTGTATTATGATCTTTGGAAAAGTATCATCAACAAACAAGGATTGCATCTAACTGATCTTGAAGAGTCTGAGGTTAAGGATGCTTGTTATTCTGGAGAATATGATCATATTCTGATGGTTGATCCCGATTAATAAACGGCCATCTCTTCTTGCTCTCAAGCATTGTTGAACGATAACAAATCAATTTAATAAATAAACAGTTTATATTTTAATAATTAAATGACTAGATATTATCTTTGCGAGTGGGAAGTCAATGGTTACAGTGATTCCGACTGGATGGCAATTGTTTATGATGATGTAACCAATTCTTGCCATGAAGTTCAAATTGGAACCACTAGATGTGCTTATCCTCCAAGCATTAAGAACGCTAATGCCGAACCACCTACTCTAGAAATTGTTGAGAAGGCAAGATTGGTTCTGCAAGATGCTCTGCTTGAAATTCTTATTCAAAAGAATAAGCTAGATATTCTAGAGCCTAATAATGTAGAGGCTGGCTATAGAGTACAACTACTAGTTAGTCATCGTAATCAAGCTAAAGAAGAAGTCATTTGTGAGAAGTGCAATGGTACTGGGCAATGGGTAAATCCTAAGAAGCTTACAGATTTGCGAGATTGCTTTTGGTGCCGAGCCAAGGGATTTAAAGACGGCGAGAAAATTAAGACAGAAGATGGAAAAGTAAAATGGAAAGTAATTCCTGCCGGTACTGAAGGAGAAGTTATTAGTTGTGAAGCTTTTGGTAAGTTTTATTCAAATGGATATAATCAGCCAAATCGTTTTAATAGACAACTTAAAGTTAAGCTGGATGATAGTTCAGTAATCAATGTTCCACTAGTTAAATGTAGAATGGCGAAAGAACTTTCTACTGATAATGCATTGAATAGTCTTGCTATGAATATGAGTTATTCATATGATTTTGCATCTGTATTTGGTGGAAAATTTGCTTGGTATTCTAGAAATTATGCAGTTGAACTTACTAACAATAAAGCAGACTTGGCAGTTAATCAATAAAATAAGAAACAAAATATATGAGTTATACATTGGTAGTTGTAGATATGCAAGTGAATTTTAAAGCCTATCGTGGTGTAATTTCTGCTTGTGAACGAGCAGTTAATAAGGCTATGAAAAACAAAGCCGCTATTGTATTCCTCGAATATAAGGATCATGGTCCAACTCATACTCGCCTTAGTAAGCTTGTTAAAAATTACGAGCGTAAAATTTTCATGACTAAGCCTAGGAATGATGGCTCTAAACAAGTAAATAATGCCTGTATTAACTTTAAGTTTCCAAAGAACCATTACAAGGTATGTGGAGTTAATACAAATTATTGTGTGCGTGAAACTGTATGTGGATTGCACCAGCTATTCAAAATGAATGCTGGCTTCAAACTTGAAGTTCTTGGAGATAGTGTTAACTGTAATGATAGGGGCACACATGCTTATGGACTGACACGGATGAGTTGTCTATCTAAAGTTAAGGTAACTAAATTGCCTAAAAAAGCTAAAAGGTTTCTTGCTAACCTGCCTAAGAAAGCAGCTTATCTTAAAAGACAACGAAATGATTAATGTTCAAAATTTAATTCAAGGATTAGAAATCTTATCTAAGTATGATAAAGATATTAATTGTTATGTAACCTATGATGTGTTATATACATTGTATGATAATTTCTATGGAATATCAGAAGAAGATAGAGCTAAACTTTATGATTTGAATTGGGGATTTAATCAAATATATAAATGGTTTATTTCCGAATATAATTATAACGATTAATTTTACAGTATAAATGTTATGAATATTGTTTCAGCGATTGTAAATCCATTTGGATTTGGATATACATCATTTATTGTTTTGGGAATGATGGGATTGTTTTTTATATTTAATGTGCGGACAAGACGAGACTAATAAATAGTGGTTAATTTTAATAAAAGGAAATAAAGAAAATGAGTAAGAAATCGAAGCGAACAGCACAAGATAAACGTCGTCGTGATAAGCGAGCCCGTAAAGATGCTCGTCAGGCTCAATGGCAAGCATATGCCGCAGAAGGAAAGAATAAGAAGTCCAAGCGCGCAAAGGCGAATTCTCAGCGCGCTAAGATTAGAATGGGAAGACATCTAGATGGTCCCTGCCCTAATGATGGTTGTCTAAAATGCAACAGAGGACTTTGGAATGATCCTTGGCTTGCTCCAAAGGGATCTGTTCTCTATGGACTTCGTTGGTCTAGCTCGAAGTGGCGAGATAAAGAAGCTGCGTAATGAATTGTGCAGTTGATACAAGAAAAGAAGATGGTAAACTCGATAAAGTATATCATCTTATAATTGTATTGTGTTTTTGATTGATCTATATGTATTCTTTGTTGGAATGGTATCTAACGGCCATCTCGACCATCCATAAACTGTTGTTGGAAGACAACATTAACAAGTAAAAAGGAATAAAGAAAATGAGCGAGAATCAGGAAGTTGTCCTAAGCAATGAGCCAGCGCGTGGTCCATGTGGTATTGTCGGTGAAGGTTCCGCGTCTTCACGATTGAAGCGTGTTCATGCAAAATCTAAGAGTAGAGCTTCCCTTAAACAGTTTGCAAGGGATCTTGCGAAGTCTGGTGATGGTGATGCTCAGGCTTGGTTTCTTCATAAGAAACCTTCCTTTTTCAATGAAGCAAAGGCTGCGCGTCTTGTAAGGCATGGTGCCCGAATTTCGGCAGAAAAGGCAGCAACAAAGCTTGCTCGTAAGAAGGATAAGAGCAAGCAGGCTAGTAAGTAGTAAGTAGTAAGTAGTAAGTAGTAAGTAGTAAGTAGTAAGTAGTAAGTAATTTGCAGTTTGGTTATTCTGTAAAGTTAAAAATAACCATTATCTACTTCCATTTTATTTTAGAAATTCAAATGAATAATCTAATTAATATTGTTATCATGACTCATTCTCTTTTTGAAGCTGACCTATATAAATATACAAAAAGTATTGGAATTAATAATCTAAAGAAATCAAAAACGGGACATAGAGCTATCTGTGGGGATTTTGTTATTGAATTTAGACAAGCAGCTAATGCCAATATGTGGCAAAAGTTCTGCTCCTAATATAGATAATTCAATATCTCCTTCTCATATAACTTTATGAAGTGCCAAATTAAATGAGCAAGCGAGACGATCTTGATTATGTTAGGTGGCTATTCACCACCAATGAAAAGGCTGTTGAACGCGCCATCCTTACTCTATATAGTCTTCAGACTAATGATGAGAAAAACGATGGTACTACCAAGTACAGGAACGGACGTGGATTCTCAGTTGCGGACGCTCCTATGGGAATCTATCTTGCTAGATGGATCCTATCTGGTCGTCCTTTGACTGGCGCCTTTCTTGACCAGGGAAAGGTACTCGTGCTTAAGTATGTGAAGCAGCTTCAAAGAGCCGCTTCTAATGGCATGGATATAATGCCAACTCATTATCTAAATGGTAGTGAGTTGGCAGATGATTCAATTGCCTTATAATTAAAATGAATATATATAATTAGAAAGCGAATAGATTGTGAAAAATAATAACAGTCCAATTTCAGAAATACTTGCCAGGCTATTTTCTGGATTTATAGTGATGTGGTTTCTAGGTATCTTGGCAGGATTGTTTACCACAATCCTTGTTCTGTATATTCTTGTGCGTATTGCAATTTTCTTGTCTTAAATATAAAGCGATAAACTAACAAAATAAATTACTGTTAATTATATGAGTAATAAAACTACTGAGATGCTTCGAACTGCTTGTAAAGAAATTGGTAATAAGGGAATTAAGCTTGAGCGAGGGGCTTGGCTTACAATTAAGAATGATAAGATTATAGCATGTGATGCAATCCTTGCTGCCCTTATTCATTTTAATAAGGTATGGTATCATTTTGATATGTGTACGGATGGTACTAAGCGACCATTTGTAGTTAATGATATGTTGACTACTGCACATGAACCTGGCTTTGTTAGGGCAGCATGTGGATTGCTTAATGTAGATGGTGCTTGGATTACAAGGTTCCTTAGAGGTTGGGATCAAAATACTCAGATTGTTTTGACAGATGAGGGTGATAAACAGCATCGAGATGAAGTAAGTGGATTTGCAATTACTCTTGCAAAAGAATTTAAAATCTAAAAAGGAAATTATTTAATGTCATTTAATATTGGAGATAGTGTTAGAATTACTGATGAGTTTGCAGCAAAGATTCGTCCTAATAGGAAGATGCTTGTAAACAAAAAGAAGTCAGAAAAATCTGATTGTGTATGGGTAGAATTTCTAGAGCTTCCTGTTCAGGCTGTTCAGAATAATCTTTTTCTTGTTCCTCTAAGTATGCTGGAACTCGACGTATAAGTCGATAATTTGAATACTTAAAAGGGAATTTATAATGAGAACTAAACCAATTAAAGTTGAGAATACTACTTCATTTTCAGTAAATGACAGGGTAGGTACTGAACCTGTACTTGATCCTTCAGGATACGCAGATGTTATCTATGGTAGAATTGTAGAGCTAAATGGCGAAAAGGCTTTGGTAAAATGGGATGAGCCTGCCTGGAAGAAAGGTGCCACTGAAGAGTATGTAAAGACTCTATTTCCAGAAGCTTCTGTTAAAGCGATGATTTGTGGTCTTGAAAAAGACTTCGCAAAAGTAAGTGACGAGATTAAAGTTAAGATGGAATTGGCTGGAAAGCTTCTAAAGGAAGCTTCTATTCTAGCAGAATCTGTTGGCGCAGAACTCCATTTTATGGATGGTATTGCGCCACTACATAATAGTATGGAAGAAATTGGTTGGAATACATCTTCACTAACATCTTCACTAACTTGTTAACAAATTATTGTTAATTATTATATGTTAATAAAATGGATAGCGTTACAATTGAATTTATGAGATGTTGGCAAGATCATACCTGGGATTCTCATTTTGTTAGGTATGACAATATTGATATGGATATGCCAGTTGAATTGATTCTTGCCGATTATATGAAACGAAATGAATTGGATTTTGCCAATGAAATTGTTCATGTTCAAATTCTTTCAATCATTCATAATGATGATCTAATTAAAGCTTTGGACAACTGAACCAAAATTATATTAAGTGGTATATAAAATGAATTATATTAAAGTAGCCTATCCATTGGGAGGTAAGCATTACATTGCCAATTGGTATGAGCATGATGAAGGCAATCATATTGTTATCGCTCATTCTAAAGCAGCAGTTGAAACAACACTTAATAAACTAATCCATGTTCATGGTCTTGGTACAGAAGTAAAGTACTTTGCAGAAGTTGATATTATGTGTGCTCCTGAATCTTATCATAAGATTGCTTATGATTTGGTTAGAGCAGATGATATTGAACATTTTATTAGAGAAGTAACTGGAATGCTTTCATCATTGGCAGATGAAGGATTTAAGATTCCAATTGGAAAAGTATGTAGTAAATTTAAAGCTAGGACTAAAGATTCATCAAGAGATACTTATGTTGATAAGTATCATTTTGATTGCAAGAATTGCACAGATAGAATTATTCTTCCATATTCAAAAGAAGAAATGTATAATAAGTATTTTGAAACTTATGAAAAGCTTCGCAAGGAAAAAGTTCAAAAAGAAAGAAATCGTATTATTAAAAGCACCTCTTCTTATGTAGAGAAAGAAACTATGTGGCTAAGTAAAGCTAAAGTTTGTGATGATGAAACTGATTTGAAAGTTATTACTACAAATTTTGGCGATCATAGTTCAGGTCTTAATTTTAATAAAAACAAAAATTCTTTTAAAGATTTTGCTAATGCTAGCAATGTTAAATCAATTCTTTTCTTTTATAAAGAAATTCAGCAATTTGATTGCGATCAATTTAAAAAGATTACTGATAAAATGAAAGAAGATAAAAAGCAATCAAGTATTCTATGGACTAAGGGTAATGCAGATCGTAGAGCAAAAGAAAGTCAAGAGAATCTTGATCTACTTAACAAAGTATTTCTGGCTTAATATACACAATATTATATAGTAATTAAGTAATTTTAATAGGGAGAATATAAAAGTATCATGAAGGTTAATTATTTGGAAGAGCATGATGATGAATGTGATTGCTCTCGTTGTCATAAGAAGGTAGTTCGTTCAGCAAAGAAAACTCGTGAATCAATGGAAAATAAAGGGCAGATTTCTATTAAGAAAATTGCTCCAGTAATTCAATTGAATTCTGATGGAGACCCAGATGAATGCGACAACTTCTAAGCAGCCAGATACTTGTTATATTGTAATGGAATGTTCTGGTGATTATGATGAATACAGAGAAGTACCAATGAAGGTATTTCTTGATAGAGAAAAGGCTGAGGCTTTTCTATCTGAGCTAGAAAATTTTGCTACAATTTGTAATAAAATTGAAGATAAATCACTTATTCGTCGTGTAGAATGGAACGTCCTCCATCCATTTCCAGGTGGATTTTATAAAGCGATTGGTGCTTATAATGCAATGAGAGATGAAGCTTATAAAGAGATTAGTGATAATCTTCTCATAGATTATGAAAAAGATCTTTTCTTTGACCAATTGAAAATCAAAGTTTATAACCACGAATCCGACATGAATTATATCATTAATGAATGTGAAATAGAATGAATAATAAACTAAAATCAAACAATGATATTATTGCAATGGTTGCAATGATCGTTGTTATATATGCATTGTTTTTTCTGGTAACTGGTGCAAGAGGTTGTTAATTAACTATAATTATTATCGGTTATTTACGGCCATCTCTACCTAGCTTTCAAGATAATTGAAGCGATGAATACATATAAAATACTAGAACAAGCAGCAAAGCTTGCCCATAGCAATGATGACGCCAAACACTTCTTTCATGGAGGAATTGGTATTAGATCTGATGGCGCTAAGGTTCGTGCCATAAATGGTATGCAGCAAATACCAGACCCTAAGCATCATTGCGAAGCAAGGCTTTGTCGCAAAATGGATAAGGGCGGCACTATCTTTGTTGCCCGTGTCCTTGCCAATGGCGATTGGGCAATGTCTAAGCCCTGTGCTTCTTGTGAAAAGGTTATGCGTCGGTCCTTGCTTCGCAAGGTATATTATACCATTGCTCCCAATGAATTTGGTTGTATTAAATTTTATTAAATATAATTAATATTATAAATGAATAAATGACTTCTCTATGTTTTCTATGTGATACATGTAATGTGTGCCATGCTAGTGCTCCAACGCATTTGCTAATGCATCCTGATGCTATGTATGATGGACCTCTTGAACTTTGTGATACAATAGTTAGTAAAGAGATTCGAGATCAATTCATTCATGATGAAGATGAATATTATTATTCAATGGTAAAGGATCAAGAATAATATTAAGCATAAAACAATTCTTATATAATATAAAGGCAATTGATTATGAGTTTCAAATTTCTATTGAATCAAAAAGTATTTATTAAGGTTAATTCAAATCATGAGCCAATGCTTAATAGTACGCTATATTTGTCTGCGCGTATTATTGCTGCTGCTAATACTATTAGATCTTATTATGGAAGATCACCTACTGTAAATTATATGCTAGTCTTTGATAGTACTGTCAGTAAATCATACAAACTAGAAAGTTTGGATATTAAAGATACCATTGATAATGGGGCGAATCATTGTATTCAAACGGCTGAGATGTATAATTATCTTGGTTCTAAATTCATCTGGGCAGATGAGAAGTTCATCTGTGATTCGAACACTGTTAAAAGTGTAGCTATGCCAGATGGCGGAATGACTTGTGCCAAGTGTCAAGATAATAATCCATATGCCGATTCAAATCAAAATGATGGAAGTTATATATGTCATAAGTGTTTGAGTGGGTGGTAATTTAAAAGGAATTAAATGAGCGAATTTATAACTAATAATCCAGGCTGGGCTACAATTTGTTTTATTGTATTGTGTATTACTCTTTATAATATTACTGATTCTCTGGCAAATAGTAATAATAAGAAAGATAAATAATGCAAGCTTTTATTGATAATCATCCAGATCTAACCACTATGATTGCTATTGTTACAACTGCAATGGTAATGTTTACCATTGTGAATGTTCTTAGTAGAAATCTAGAAAAATAACGGCCATCTCAGCTGCACTGTAAGTATGGTATGAGCAAGGTCAAAGGAAATTAAAATGGTTGTAATTGGTACATTTTCACGTAATGGTAATATTTGTACGGTTGCTAGGCGCTGGTCAATGGATCCAGTGAAGCAAGACATTGCAGACTTTCTTTGTCGAGAAGTCATGCTCCCTCAGTCTTCCTTGGAAGATGTTGTTGTTATTGAAGATGAATCCGTTGTTGATCGCTTTTCTCCAAAGAAGACAGATCATAGATCAATGAGTGAAATTATTGATTGGATTAACTCTCTTTAACAATTTATAAAGGAATAATAAATGAAAAAGAAAAAGAAACAATATCATACGATTGCGCTTTTTACTGGCTATGTTGAATCAAACTCTGTAACAAGTTTGATTATGACCTCTACCAATAAGAAGTTTGATTCTCAAAAAGATGCCGTTACTTCTTTGGCTTCTGAGCTTTATGAAAAGCATAAGGTAGATAGTGGCGCCCTTGATGACGGGGCGCTATCAGATCTAGCCTGTTGTGCAAAACATATTGAGGCTGGAGCCGCATTTTGCTCTACCTGTGGATATAGGCTTTATCAAAAAAAGTTTGATGATTTTAGTTTTTCAAATTTTGTTGGATCGTTGATTGGTCGAGATAATGATTCTTGGGGAGCTAATGCTATCTATTCGGATGATTACTCCACTGAAGATGGTGTTCAATGGGATTATATTGAAGGGCTGTCTAAAGCCCTAGACGATCCTGATGGAGTGATTACCATTAGGGAATATGGTGAACGAGTCATGTGTCAAGCTCTTGATCCAATGATTACCGGATATGATGATAAACAACGTTCTACGTTCTTGTCAGGTGAGTTTGAATCATTTAAGTTTAATTTAAATGATTAATATATAAGAAAGGTTATAATTAATATGAATTCATATGAAGTAATTGATAGGCTTATTACAGAGCTTCTAGATGCAAAATTCGCTCTAGCTACTGCGGAAAGCAATCACGACATTGATTGTCGTAGACATGAACATGATCTAAATCAGTGTAATAAAAAAATCAGTGAGATGGAATCTATGCGGGTGTCAGCACCCGAGACTATCTATATTGATAGAGAACCAATAGTTCAATCATCTTACATTAAAGATACTCATCAAATAGTTGAAATAAGAAGTTAATCTTAAAGAAAGGTACATATAACATGTTTCGTTGTGAAGTTACTCAGAAGACTAGTAAGCTTGGTGAGAAGTGTCATAAACTCGCTGTCCAGAAGCGCGAACGTGGTTATACACAACGCGTCTGGGATGAGGATATGAATGAATGGATTACTGTCCATGTAGGTACAGGTTGGGAAATCGTTAGAGAAGTAAACGTCACAGAAGAAGGTCTAAAGGTTTGGGATTCCCTTTCCGATACAGATCGTAACCTTATGTTTTCTCCACGTAAATCAAAGTAATTTACATTTCCACAATTAAGGATTTAATACAATGAAAAAGCTACTTCTTGTTTCTTTGTTCGTTCTCGCGTCTGCGTGTGTGCCCCCATCTAGGACTGCTAGTAATCCAAATGATGTTCCACAGCAACCGCAACCGCCACCGAATCCTTCTCTTGGAGTATTTCCAGATAAGGTTCCCCAGGACAATTTTGATCGTGCTGGGGTTGTAATTGGTGATAGTATGCGCTACGTTTGGAATACTTCCAAGGGCGCATATGAATGGGTTACTGCCGAGGAACAGCAGCGCCGTATGCATGAAGCATATGAAGCTGCAAAGGAAAAGGCTGCTAGAGTTATGGAAGCTGCCAAAAAGACTTATGAAGAAAATAAGCCAAAAGAAAATACAACGAAGTAATATTTGTCATTAAATTATAATTGAAAAGGAAATATTAAATATGTTCAATCGTTTTGATAAGGTTAAGTATGTCGGTTCTAAGTCCGAAGTTATGGACGAAGTTGGAAGCAATGTTGGCGAAGTAGTCGCCAAGATTGGAGGCTCAACTGGTTATGTAGTAGATTTCGGTCTAGACCAAGCATTCGTTGTAAGCGCTTCCAGTCTTGAACGTGCTAGGGGTATTGATTCAATTGTTAACCTTAAGCCACCCAAGGCTGATTATAAGCCCAAGGGTAAGCCTAGTAAACAATCAAAGGATAGCTGATTATGTCTGAGGAGAGATTTGCAAGACAATATGTTCTTCTTAGTCCCGAAGATTGTGACCCTCCTCACAAACTAGATCTGTCTCCTGGAAGTAGGGATTCAATTAAAGTGGATTGGCTTACTGAAGCTTTCACGAAGGAGGGCTTCAGTAAGCAGCATTCTTGTTTGGTTGGATATCCTTTGAATGGTAGGGTTCAGCTATTGAGTGGTACTCATAGGCATGAGGCGGCTAAGCGTGCGCATATACGTTTGCCTGTTAAAATGGTATTGCGCTCGCTTGTTGAGGCTTATTGGGGAACAGATAATTGGGCTGATCTAATTAAAGATATTCCAGTTGAAGAATTGGAACTTGCCATTGTAAGGGATACCGTGCCTCCTGGCATTGATGAGCGAGTTAATCTTGAAAGGTATTATGATGGCTCGTCATCTTAAAGATGATCTTGAAGATATTGCAATGTATCATTCAGTTTATGATTGTAGACTAATGGATGATGAAGATGGTATGTGTAGTGGCTCACTACCTATACTTGTTAAACGAGTAGCATCTATAACCAAAGAAGAAAAGAAGTGGCATGATGCTTGGTATGACCAGAAAGAAGCAACTGGCAGGGCTTGTTGGAATCAATATTATTCTGGAGTAAAGGCAGCCAGACGTGGACATGTATACGAGCCTATCTCTACTGCTCATAAGCAACTTGCAAATACTACAGATATTCATGCTGAACAAATTATGTCAATGATTGAAGGTTATAAGAGAGCAATTGTAGAGGCTAAACAAGCAGGAGATCCTTCTGAAACATATGCTAAGAATATTTATATTCTAGCTGGGCTTGAGCAAGCATTGAAAGCATTTGTATGAAAAGCATTAAGCTATTGTTTGTTTTGAATACGCTAATGATAGTGATAAATCTATTGTCAGGTATTCTATTTTTTATAAATGGGTATCAAAAAGTTGGATGGATGTATCTTGTTTCGACATGTGTATGGTCAATTAATCTTTTGATATTCAGTTCAATTTCACAGAAGAAATAATAAAATGAAAGCTCATGTTGTATATTTTATTGTAGATCGAATGGGATTTGCTTGGGGAATTGCGCCATCAAAAGTACAAGCGCGCAAACAAATGGCATGGTTTCTTCCCAGGGGAATCAAGTATTCAATTGAAACGGTAGTTACATATGCTTAAGTATTTCTCTACAAATGAGAAGGGGCGAATCAAGCTTTATGAGGTTGAAGCATGTCCTGCGAATTATATGGATTCGGTTTATGCGACTCCTGTATATTCAAATCATAGTCTTTGGAAGATTGAAAAGCCTTATTTTTCACATTTGAAAGATAATGTATTGCAAGATTTTGCGCTATATGATTCGATTGAAGATTTCCTATCAATGTATTTTTTGAGTGTTAAAGGTTTTGTTTTGGCAAAAACTGGCATTCAAATTTCATATGAAGATTTCTGTATGAAGATGTTTATGGAAGCTGATCCAGTAGTTAAATTGAACTAAATTTTTGTCATATATAATAATGAATGTTCTTGAAAAGAAGTCTAAAATGGAAGAAGAAATTACTCAGCTTGAATATGAGCTTAAGAGCCTTGCCAATAATCGCAATGTTCTATTAAAAGAACTTGATATAATTGAAGATAAAATTATTGGCAATAAAGAATTGCTTAGAAAATCTAAAGATGAATTGTACGTTTTTGTTAATAGAAAATTTCCAGATACATCTATTGAAGATGCTAGAATAAGAGATATTGAAGATTTCAAAATTCGTTTAAAAGATATAAAATGATATATAAAATCATTGATATTTGTTAATTATTTATTATAAAAGAAATCATTTAAATAATTAATTGATTCATGTGTTCCGGCATCGGACCATAAACCATTAGTAAATGTATAATCTAAATCATCGTTTTGATGGTATTTACAGATAATATCTGTAATTTCGAACTCGCCTCTTAAGCTTGGTTTTATTTTTTTGAAGTATTTAAAGAAGTTTAAATCAAATAAATAGCAGCCAGTGATAGCATACTGATTGAATGTAGGATCCAATTTTTTTGGCTTCTCTTCAATCTTATAAATTCTATTGTGGCGTAATGAAGCTACGCCAAAGCGATTAAGTTCTGAGTGTTTATTAAATACTACCTGAGCCATGCGGAATGAATCTTTAAATTCAATTGAATTCTCAAAGATATTATCTCCAAGAATTACAACGAATTTATCATCGATAAATCTTTCGCAAAGATTAATTGCTTGAGCAATTCCGGCTGGAGCATTTTGATAAACATAATTAATATTCATTCCAAGATGTTTCCCATCCTTAATATGGGAAACAATTTGATCAAAATGAGGACCTCCTAAGACAACGGTAAGGTTTTCAATGCCCATTTGTTTTAATGTATTTAATGGATAATCAATAATAAATTGATTATGAACTGTTACTAAATGTTTATTAATAACATTTGTTAGCGGAAGCAGCCTGGTTCCTGCGCCACCTGCTAATATAATACCAGACTTAATATTCATAAAATAACCTCTCTTAATATATAATTTTATATATCAAAGGATAAAATGTCAACACATTCTCTAATTAAAGTAAACGGCCATCTCGCTGACCAGTTATAGATATATGGAAGGATAAGGAATTCAAATGAATAACAATGATGATGAAGAAATGATGGATGAAGCGCTTAGGTCACTTCTTGAAAAGGATTTGATTAAGGAAGTGCTTGTTGATGGTAAGGTATGCTATATGATTACTGATGATGGTGAATCAGTTATTAGCTCTGCTACGCCTGATATTAAGACATTGAACTAATATATTGTTAGTAGTATTTGCCGTAATAGCTCAATCTGGTAGAGCACCCGATTCGTAATCGGAAGGTTGGTTGGATTCAATTTCCCCTTACGGCTCCATAATTTATTAATCAATAAAGGAATAATTAAGATGGATGATGATAAGCTATTCAAACTGTATATGTATTTTCTAACTTTGCAACCATATGCTGGACCTCAATATTTTGAAAAAGCAGCAATGCAAGCTAAAGGCGCTCTAGAAGAATTTAAAAAGATTAAAGGCAATCAGCCTTTCTATTCAGATGTAGCAGCAAGCACGGTAGATGATACAATTAAATTAATAGCTCGTTCCTGGACTCCAGGTTAATAAATTAGTCTTATAAAATGAGATATGGTAAAGTATAAGGAGCATGGTTATGATTGGAAAACTCGTTGCACAGGTCGCAAACATCACGGAATCGTTGGTTGATGAAACTTCAAACATTAGTTTGGCAGGACTTCCTAAACGGCTAGGTGGTGATGGTAGATGTAGGTTCGTGTGCGATTGTTCTTTTTATAAGAAAAATATACGTTCATGTAAACATATTAAAGATCTTAAAAAGAAAGTTAAAACTAATTCAATTGGTTTGGATCCTAGATATTCAATTACAAATTTTGGCAAACAAGTTCTTAAAATTAATTGATTTTTATTAAAAGATAATTAAATGCAAACACTAATCTTTAGTAATAAGCAGCTAACAAAATCCATTAATTTTGTTAGGTCAAGAAATATAGCATTTAAAAGCCTTTCTATGAAAAACTGTAGAAATGTTATTACTATCCTTGCAATGGAAGCTATTGCTAAAAAGACAGGATTTGCCAGCCTATATGGGATTACTGTTTTTGTTGATGATGCTATGGCAAATCCTGGTAATGATAAGTATTATGTAGATGTGTCTGTAAGTCTAACGGTATCAGATCCCGAATCTTTTTCAGAAGAAGATATTTATACAGTTTAATATTTAACTATTTATAATAAAATGATTCGACCAGGATTTAAAGTGGATTCAGTTCTTAAAAAGAAAATCAACAAATTAGCAAAACTTGTTGGTGTCAAACTTAATTGGGAACGTGAGTGCGGCATCCAATATAATGGCAAAGATATTGCCTGTAAGAATCAAGATGCCAGCAATATTATTCATGATATTGCGCATTATGCGGTGGCTTCTAAGCCGGCAAGAAAGCGCAGTGATTATGGTCTTGGTCCAGGACCAGATACAAAACCTATTACTCCTAGAAATAACTGGACAAAAATAGATAAAATATATCCTATCTATAAAAATAGCAAGTGTTCAACTATTGAACAAAGAGCAAGTGCATTGGGAATTCATTGGGAAAAGCAACTTGGTCTTGATTGGAAAGCTACTGCTATGTATCATGCTTGGATTGATCAAGGTGACTTTTCTGAACTCAATGATGTCTTGAAAAGTCTAAAGAAAATTATTGATAAATATAATATATAAAGACATTATCTTATAGAGGTATTATATGAAAACAATTCAAGAGATTAAAGAAGTTAAAAAGCTATTTGCTGCACAATATAAACATCTTCATACAGAAGATAATAAGACTGGATTAAATGGTATTGGTTTTGGATCAGATCCAAAGGATCTTGGCATAGCTGTGCGTGCGCTTGACCAAGAGACATTAAATAAGATTCCAGATGAATTCATGGATGTTCCAGTATTTAAACAAGTTATTGGACAAATTAAAATTCGTTTATAATTAAATATTGAAAGATATAAAATGGAAGACCTAAAGATAAAAGCGCTAGCTGAAGCAATTAAAGTTTATTTCAAAAATGATTGTAATGGATATAGTCCTCTTAATGCTGCTAGAGTAGATGTTTCTTTTGAGAAAGATGATACTAGATGTACCGTTCACCTTCAGAAAATGCATGAAGGTATTGGTGATTGGGTTAATTTTGAACGTCTTACTTGGCTGTCAAAACTTCTTAATAC
>Ga0315284_10005238_pt1 | contig 18424 bp, 13 predicted proteins | sample YL17G09_16_MG_FD_203696 | JGI IMG/M metagenome (GOLD analysis project Ga0315284, IMG submission 203696) | Sediment microbial communities from Yellowstone Lake, YNP, Wyoming, USA - YL17G09_16 | ecosystem: Environmental > Aquatic > Freshwater > Lake > Sediment | place: USA: Wyoming | collected...
CCTTGACTTGATCTGTTTCAGGATGTAAATTGTTCTTAAAGACAAATTTTCTTCAAACACAGAATAGGAGGTGTAACTATGGCCAAGATGCCCAAAGAAGTGATGGAGGTGTTCAATGATCCCAGTATTGCGAAGGTCTTAGCCACAGCAGGCACGGTCTTAGAAATCAATGCAGTGCCAAAAGGAAGTTTGAGGGCAGTCGATGATGAACGAATAGCCTTCGCTGATATATTTGGAGACAAAACGAATAAAAATCTTGAAGTAAATAAAAAAGTTTCTGCCTTAGCCTTTAAGATGAGCCCTTTGGCAGGTTACCAGATTAAAGGGACCTTTTTAGGGTTCCAAACCTCTGGAGAACTCTTTGACCGATTTGCCAAAGAGATAAAAGAGAGGATAAAGCTGAATATAAAAGCAGTCGGGACAATCAAAGTGGATGAGGTTTATGCCGTAGCCCCACCCCAGCCTGGGAAAAAGGTTGTTTGATAAATTTTTGGTTTTGAAATTCAGAATTCATCACTCCGAACCCTGTAGGGGCAATTCATGCTTGCACGCCGAAGTGCGGCGTTTCAGCACGCAGGCATGAATTGCCCCTACTTTTGCAACTCGGGAACGATCTTCTCGAAGTAATCCAGAACCTGTGGGTTCATCAAGGCGTCCCTGTTCAGAACCGGTCTTCCGTGGATGATATTGGTTACAGCACTCTCTACCTTCTTCATATTCATGGTATAGGGGGCTTCTGGCATTTCCATGATGATCGCCGGGACATGGCGGGGAGAGGCTTTTTCACGCAGGGTCTTTCGGATCTTATTCTTCAATTCCTCTGTTAAACTTACTCCCTGGGCAAGTTTAACGAAAAGGATGATCCGCTGGTCACCCTCCCAATTTTGTCCAATGGCAAGGCTATCGGCAATTTCTTCCAGCTTCTCCACCACATTATAAATTTCAGCTGTGCCAATCCGAACTCCTGAAGGTTTCAGAACGGTATCGGAGCGACCATAAAAAGTAATGCCTCTGGTGTCACTGTGCATAACAATATAATCGCCATGGCGCCAAACATTAGGATAGTGCTCAAAGTAAGCGCTTTTATACTTTTCCCCACTGGGATCGTTCCAGAAATAGAGAGGCATGCATGGAGCCGGAGCTTCGCATACCAGCTCACCTTCCTTGTCCCATATAGGTTTCCATTTTTCATCATAGGCTTTTACCTTCATGCCCAGGCCCGGGCTTTGCAACTCCCCGGCATAGACAGGTTTGATGAGGCTGCCGATGGCAAAACAGCCATTGATATCCGTGCCACCGGAGATAGAATTGAAATGGAGATCCTTCTTAATCTCCCGATAGACCCATTCGAAACCTTCTGCCGAGAGAACAGAGCCTGTTTGAGAAATCTCTCTGAGCGAGGATAGATCGTAATCCTTCCCAGGTCGAATCCCCTCGCTTCGGAGATAGTTGACATAGCTCGCGCTGAGGCCAAAAATGGTTATCTTTTCATCCTGCACCATTTTCCACATTGCCCCAGCATCGGGGTAGTTTGGGTTACCGTCGTATAAGACGACAGTTGCCCCAACACCCAGAGAACTGAGTAACCAGTTCCACATCATCCAGCTACAGGTGGTGATGTAAAAGATTCTGTCCTCGCGTTTAAGATCTGTATGGAGGATGAGCTCTTTCAATTGGTTGACCAGAATGCCACCTGAGCTCTGAACTATGCACTTAGGTTTGCCAGTCGTTCCGGAGGAAAACATGATAAATACAGGATGGTCAGCAGGTAATTGTTCAAACTCAAAGAAAAGCTTCTTTTCTTTGGATAAAAAGTCCTCATAATGGACAGCGTTAGGGATATCACTGAGATCGGGCTTATTTTCCACATAAGAGACAACGACTACTTTCTTCAGGGAAGGGATGGCTTTGGCCACTTCTGCTGCATTCCCCAAAGAGCTGAAGGGCTTTCCTTTGTAGAAATAGCCGTCCACTGTGAATAAGACCTTGGGTTCTATTTGGCCGAGTCGATCGAGCGCAGCCAGTGCCCCGATGTCTGTGGCACATGAAGACCAGACTGCCCCGACACTCGTCGCAGCCAACATAGCGATGCCAGTCTCCATCATGTTTGGCATATAGCCTGCTACCCTGTCCCCTGGACGAATCCCTATTTCGCGCAGGGATGTTGCCAGGCGTGCTACTGTGGAGTGGAGCTCTGCATAGGTCATCGTAGCAGATTTCTGAGTTTCTCCCCTGAAAATAAAAGCCAATCGATCATCTCGATACCGCAGGAGATTCTCTGCAAAATTCAGCTTCGCCCCGATAAACCACTTCGCTCCAGGAAACTTGTTAAGGTCATCGACGATCTGATCATACCTTTTTGAAGCTTTGATCCCAACAAAATCCCAGAGGGCTGCCCAGAAGTCGGGGATACGATCTATGGACCATTGGTATAAATCATCATAAGATTTGAAATTCTTCTCATATTTCCGATTAACAAATTGGATGAATCGAGTCATGTTGGCCTTCTTGACCTGAGCCTCAGATGGAGTCCATAGAGGCTTTTTTGAAACCTTTATAGGAGGTTTTTTAAAAAGCTTTTTCGAAGTTTCTTTCAAAGGCTTTTTTGAAGCTTTTTTTGAAAGCTTCTTTGGAATTTTCTTCGAAGTCTTTTTCATAAAATCCTCTCTCCTTTCTATCTAATATATATAAATTTTGCTGATGGATGTCTATTGAATACCATCCCTTAGTGTTTTCCGTCAAGAACAATTCATTACCTAAATTGAGCGATTCTTTTAAAAATGACCTACAAATTACCTGTAGCCGCAGGCTTTAGCCTGCGCAAAGAAATCACCCCTTGGGTGAAAATGGCAAAGAAACAAAACACCTCGCAACCTAAAGGTTGCGGCTACATTTCAAAATAGAAATCGCTCAATTTAGGTCATCAGTTGATAAAGAGTTAACGAAAGCAGTCTTTTATTTTAATAATAAATATGTTATTCGTTTCTATAACTTATCTTACAGGCGATTGGGTGGGATTTTTAACAGGACAAAAAATGCTTGACCTCTCGAGACTTCTCCCCGGGCCTTATTGTTCTCTCCTTTTAGCAGATTTGGGCATGGAAGTGCTCAAGGTTGAAGACCCCGAACAAGGAGACTATATGCGCAAGATGAACCCTATCCAAAAAAAGGAGAGCGCTTATTTTCTCTCTCTAAATCGAAACAAGAAGAGTATGACACTGAACCTCAAAAATGAGGAAGGGAAGGAGATTTTTTATAAATTAATCGAATCCCATGATATCGTTTTAGAGAGTTTCAGACCAGGGGTGATGGATCGTCTTGGCATCGGTTATCATGAGCTAAAAAAGAGAAATCCCCGTGTTATCTTCTGTTCCCTTTCAGGATATGGACAGGATGGACCTTATCGAGAAAGATCAGGCCATGATATCAATTACATCGGTTTGGGAGGAATCCTTGAGTTGACCGGGATGAAAAATAGTCCTCCTATACCCCCTTCAGTTCAAATCGCAGATATCGGAGGAGGAGGGATGATGGCGACCATTGCCATTCTTGCTGCTATCATCCACCGGGAAAAAACGGGCGAAGGACAATATCTGGATGTCTCTATGTTGGATGGTGTCATCTCATGGCTCTCGATGGTTGCAGGAAAATATTTCTTCGACGAAGAACTTCCAAAACGGGGGGAGATGCCATCGACAGGAAGATTTGCCTGTTATCAGGTCTATCCAACCAAGGATGGAAGATATATGTCTCTTGGTGCTCTGGAGCATAAATTTTGGAAGAATTTCTGTGAGATGACCGGACGGCAAGAACTCATCCAGAAGCAATTCATAGAAGGAGAAGAACAGCTTCGCCTGATTGAGGAGATTCAAAAACTTTTTAAAACTAAAACACAAAAGGAGTGGATTGACTTTTTCAAGAAGGCAGATGCGTGCTGTGAACCAATCTTAACTCTTGAGGAGGTCTTTCATCATCCCCAAGTTCTCTATCGACAGATGGTCAAGGAAGTTGAACATCCTGTTGAAGGGAAGATCCGACAGGTCGGACATCCCATTAAATCATCTCAATTTGATTTTGAGGTCCGTATCCCTCCTCCTGCGTCGGGAGAACACACGATGGAGGTCTTGAAAACAATCGGTTATTCAGAAGAAGAGATCAAACATTTTAAAGAGGTAAAAGCAATCTAACAAAATGATTGGAATGATGGAATATTGGGGTAATGGAATAATGGGTAACGGAAGATAAAGAAATAGAACGACTTTTCTTTGGACCCATCATTCCAACATTCCATTATTCCACTATTCCAGTGGGTAGTTCGTGATGGCTAAGATTGAGATTGATCGAGAGAGATGCAAAGGATGTGGGTTGTGTACCATCTCCTGTACGAAAGGATTGATTCGAGTGGGAGACGAAATCAATCGCCAGGGATATTTTTACGTCTGTTGGGATGAGAATGAAGCATGCACGGGTTGCGCCCTCTGCGGAGAGATCTGTCCGGATGTAGCCATCCAAGTGTGGAAGTAGAGTGGAAAATCAATATTCAGAAAAGATCCTGATAAAAGGGAATGAAGCCATTGCCATGGCTGCCATTGATGCGGGTTGTCTCCTCTATTTTGGATACCCCATCACCCCTCAGAACGACATCCCGGAATATCTTTCTAAACACCTCCCCCCGTTGGGAGGGGTGTTCATCCAGGCTGAGAGTGAAATTGCTTCCATCAATCTGCTTTTAGGGGCTTCTGCCACTGGGATGAGGGCTATGACCTCCTCCTCCAGCCCTGGTATCTCCCTCATGCAAGAAGGAATTTCCTATATGGCGGGAAGTGAACTTCCTGGGTTGATCGTCAATATTTCGAGGAGTGGACCAGGACTGGGCGGAATTTCACCTTCTCAAGGTGATTACTTTCAGGCCACCCGAGGGGGAGGGCATGGAGATTATCGGACGATCGTCCTTGCCCCTTCCGCCGTCCAAGAAATGTATGATCTGACTTTCCTTGCCTTTGACCTTGCCGATAAATACAGAAATCCTGCAATGATTTTGGGAGATGCCCTCATTGGACAGATGAAGGAGCCTCTCCTACGAAAAAAACCTAAAGCAGTGGCCCTACCCGCTAAGGATTGGGCCTTGACTGGAGCAAAAGGAAGAAAGCCCAACCGGCTTAAATCGCTTTATCTCCAGGATGGCGAACTTTCAGAACATAACTGGAAACTCCATCAGAAATATGAACAGATGAAAAAAGAGGAGGTTCGTTTTGAAAGTTTTTTTTCAGAGGATGCCAAATTAGTTGTTGCTGCCTTTGGAAGTATGGCCAGGGTATCGAAGACTTCTGTCGAATTGGCGAGAGAGGAAGGGATGAAAGTGGGGCTCCTCAGACCCATCACTCTCTTTCCCTTCCCAGAAAAGGCTTTTTATGACCTCTCCCAACGGATCAAACTATTTTTGACCGTCGAATTAAATACAGGACAAATGGTGGAGGATGTTAAGCTTTCGGTGGCCCGGGATGCCCAGGTCTATTTTTATGGAAGGCCTCCAGGCTCTCTTCCCACTCCAGAAGATGTGCTGGAAGAAATAAAGAAAGTCTATCATCTGGGTCAGGGCTAAAGCCCTGAGTTACAATTACGTAACTCAACCCTTTAGGGTTGATGGGAGGAAGTATGGACCTTGTCTTCAAACGCCCTGAATGTCTCATCGATATTCCATTCCATTTCTGTCCTGGATGTCACCATGGCATTGCTCATCGTTTGGTCGCAGAAGCCATTGACTATTTTAAGATCAGGGAGAAAACAATTGGAGTCGCCTCCGTGGGTTGCTCTGTTTTTATGTACGATTATTTCAATATCGATGTCCTGGAGGCACCTCATGGAAGAGCTTCGGCAGTGGCCTCTGGCGTGAAACGGGCCAGGAAAGACCGGATCGTCTTCACCTATCAGGGAGACGGAGACTTGGCAGCCATTGGGATAGCAGAAGGCATCCATACAGCCAATCGAGGAGAGAATATCACCATTATCTTTGCCAACAATGGGATCTACGGAATGACTGGAGGCCAGATGGCCCCGACCACCCTTCTCGGACAGAAGACCACTACCAGCCCTTATGGAAGAGATTTTACATATGATGGTTACCCCATTCGAATGGCTGAGATGTTGGCGACCTTAGAAGGAAGTGCCTTTGTGGCAAGGGTGGCTGTGAACAATCCTGCGAATTTGATGAAGGCTAAAAAAGCAGTTCGAAAGGCCTTTCAAATGCAGATTGAGGAAATGGGTTTCTCTTTTGTTGAGGTGTTATTGGCTTGCCCCACTAATTGGGGGATGACTGCCTTAGAGGCCAACCGCCGGGTTGAAGAAGAGATAATCCCTTACTTTCCATTGGGCATCCTTAAAGAACGGAAGATGGCAGACTATTTATAAAGAATCAATGAAAAATGGACAATGAGCAATTAACAATTAGCAATGTACCCCCACCTCGTCCCTCCCCCTTGAAGGGGGAGGGACGAGGGAGAGGGTGGTTTTTGCCATTTGCCATTCGCGCAATTCACTTGGGAATAACTCATGTCGGATAATCGTTTCTATTATGATGTGATCATTTCTGGTTTTGGAGGACAGGGAGTCATGGTGATCGGAAACCTCCTCGCCTATGCTGCTATGGAGGAAGGTAAACATGTCACCTATCTTCCTGTTTATGGAGTTGAGATGAGAGGAGGGACTGCCAATTGCACGGTGGTGATTTCCTCTCGTCAGATCGGATCCCCTGTTGTGGGAAAACCCCATGCCTCCATTGTGATGAATCTGCCTTCTCTAAAAAAATACGAACCCCTCATTCTACCCGATGGGCTTTTATTCATCAACTCCTCTCTCATTGATCCCAAAGAGACTTATCGAAAAGACATCCAAATTCTTTCAATCCCTGTGAATGAGATTGCGATTGAGAATGGGAGCCCAAAACTGGTAAATATGGTGGCCTTAGGGGCTTTTAACGAAAAGATGAAATTAGTTCAAATGACTTCTTTATATGAATCCTTAGAAAAAGTATTGGATGAACGTTACCACAATCTCATCCCATTCAATATCAAGGCCATCGAAATTGGGGCCAAATTCGTTCAAAATTTTTCCACCCCCGCCCTCACCCTCCCCCGTCGAGGGGGAGGGGATCTGCAGTGAACGACTCCATAATGGCTTCCCTCTCCCCTTGTGGGAGAGGGCCAGGGTGAGGGGGGAAGGAATCCAACAAAGCCCATCAAAAGGGGGATTTTATGGAAGAAGAAAAGGATTTTGAAGAGATCCGGGTTGGAGAAAAGGTTAAGGTCTTGAGAGAACAGAAGGGTCTTTCATTAAAAGAGGTTGCCGATTTAACAGGATTTTCAACGGCACTGCTCTCCCAGATGGAAAACCACCTCGTCTCCCCTTCCCTTGGGACGATTATCAAATTGGCCAGAGCATTGGGCGTAAAAGTCGGTGACTTTTTGGGTGAGACCCAAGGAGAACCCTTCACCATTGTGAGGAAGGATGAACGAAAAAACGTTTCCCGGTTTGCCTCAAAGGATGGCGTGAAATATGGTTATTCGTATGAATCATTAGGGTTTGAGAAGAAAGACCGTCATATGGAACCTTTTATCGTAACCCTGGAACCTGCTACGGTTAAAACCTCTAAGACCTCTGTCCATGAAGGCGAGGAGTTCATCTTTGTCCTGGAGGGAGAGATGGAGGTCATTCTGGGAAATCACCCCGATGTCCTTTACCCTGGGGATTCGATCTATTATGATTCGACCATTCCTCATCGAGTTCAATGTCACCAGGATAAGGTAACAAAAATCTTAGCCGTACTCTATGCGGCTGGTACATGAAAGGATCATTGCAAATTGAGCATTGAAAAATTAGCAATGAAAATTTTATCTTTTTCTTTTTCTGTTCTTCTTCTCTTCACCATAATACCTACTTCTGTTTCTAGTCAACCATCGCTCAAAGTAGGAAGTCTCATTCCTTTTACTGGTCGATGGGGAGATTCGGGGAAGGAATGCGCCAAGGGGATGTTGGATGCCGGTAAGTGGCTCAATCAACGAGGAGGAATCTTTGGTATGAAATTGGAAGTATTTCTTATCGAAGATACCTCCGAACCTGCGGAAATAGTGGCTGCATTCCGAAAATTGAATGAAGCAGATCAAATCCTCCTTTTTTATATTTACTCAACGGAGACAACCCTTGCACTGCTTCCTCACATCCACTTCAATCGAATCCCTACCTTGTCGAGTTCATTCCCTTCCCATTTAGCCAATCCTGTCAAATACCCCTATATTTTCTCAATTAATCCGACAGATCTTGACTTAACAAAAATTGCTATAAAATTTATCTCAGAGAGGTCCGGCATCAAGGTGAGAAAACCAAAAATCGTTTTCGTTGGGTCTCCTGACCATCCAAGCAGATACTTCTTAGATGAGGCAAAAGAATATGCCAGACGAATGGGTCTCGATATTGGGCCAGATATCTGGGTCTCCGAATCATCTCCGTCTTCAGACATGATGGTGAAAAGACCATCCTCTCCTTTTTCAATGATAAGCTCTTACAATCCCGACTTTGCTTACTTAAGTCTCACATCGAAAGAAGCCTCTTCGATACTCCAAGAAGCCAAGGAAATGAGCCTCCGAACCAGATGGATTTGCAATGCCAAGGCCTTTGATGAAAGTCTTGTTGCGTTCAATGGAGTGTTTGGAGCTCAACCCGTTTCACCTTTCGGAGAAGATATTCCAGGGATGGCTGGGATCAAAGAGGCTCATCAGAAATGGCATCCTTTTGATTCTCATACCCTCTCTTATGTGGAAGGGTGGGCAACCACCCAAGTGATCGCAGAGGCTCTTGGAAGGTCGCTCCAGGAACAAGGGTTTTCTCGTGAAAGGGTGAAGTTAGCATTGGAAAGTTTTAAAGATTTTGTTTTGGGAGGCCTTGTGCCACCTTTGACCATTACCGCTATGGATCATCGCCCAAGTGTGGAATCCAGAATCTTTATCATCAAAGATGGAAAGATCTCGCGATATACTGAGTTCATCTCCATCGGAAGGTAGGGGGTGACAGAGAATATATGGATTTTCTCTATCTGATGAAAAAATGTCTATCCATCTTTTGGATACTCCTTCTACTTTTATCCTGGCAATCTCCGACCAGCGGGGCACCTCAACATCCCTTAGGAACACGAGTGCCGATTCTCCTCTACCATCGTTTCGGACCTGTCGTTGCCGATAGTATGACAGTCACAACCTCCACCTTTGAATCACATCTCCAATACCTCAAGAATCATGGATATACGGTTATCCCGCTCAGGCATTTGGTCGATTATTCTCTTGGGAAAAGGCCTTCCCTCCCTTCCCGATCTTTGGTGATCACTGCTGACGATGGCCATAAATCTGTCTATACTGAAATGTTTCCCCTGTTAAAAAAATACAATATTCCCGTGACCCTTTTCTTATATCCTTCGGCAATATCCAATGCATCTTATGCCATGACATGGAAACAACTCAGAGAAATAAAAGAGTCAGAGCTTTTCGACTTCCAGTCTCACACATTTTGGCATCCCAACTTCAAGGAAGAAAGGAAGAGATTAAAACCTGCAGAATATGAAGATTTTGTTGAAAAGCAGCTAAAGAAGTCGAGAGAAAGACTGCAGAGGGAGTTCGATGTCAAAGTGGACATGCTGGCATGGCCTTTCGGTATCTATGATGAAGGGCTTCTCCGCAAGAGCATTGAGGCGGGATATATAGCCGGATTCACCATGGAGCGGCGTCATGCCAGTCCTTCTGAAAATATAATGGCCCTTCCCCGATATCTCATCGTCCATGAGAATGCCCTTCAACCCATCTTCGATAGTAAGTGACTATCTAAATTTTCCCATAAAAGCCTTATCGCCGTTCACCCCGTTAGAAAGGGCAAGGCTTTGACCCCACTTTCGATAAGGAGCTGAGACTTTCTATTTATACCAATCCCGGCATACCTGTCTGCCGACAGGCAGGAATGCCGCTCCTTTCTAACGGGGTAAACTCAACGAACCAATTTTACAACTCTCCTAAAAAGAACCCTACCTAAAGAAAATCTGGCATTCCACTTGCATTTATAATCTTTCAGATATTCATCAAACTATATAGAGGCGAATGAGATGTTGCTAAAAATTACAAATCTGTTACCTCATTTTTCCAATGAATTTAAAGCATTACGTATATGCCACCATTGGAATCCTATCTCGAAAAACATCCTTTTTAAGAGTACGATCATTCTATTTTTGATCCTCTTTCTGTTAATGCCTCATGACATTTTTGCATACACTATTGGAAAAGTGGTCGATTTCTTTACAAGGAAACCCCTGAAAGGAGCAATCGTTGTCAGCAACCACAGCAGCCATATTGAACAGACAGACGAAAATGGCATATTCTCCATAAAAAACAACGGAAGCAAAGTGGCAGTGAGGGCTTATGGATATTTAAGAGCTGAGCAGGCGATCATTCCAACTCTAAGTGCTGCCCCCCAAGAGATCAATCTATTCCCCTTCACACCTAAAGCGGTCTATCTCTCATTTTACGGCATAGGGGACAGATCGTTGCGAGAATCGGCTCTGAAGCTTATACAAGAGACTGAGCTCAATGCTATTGTTGCCGATGTGAAGGGAGATAGGGGTATGATACCCTACAAAAGCTCCATCCCTCTCGCCTCGGAAGTCGGGGCTCAAAAAATAAAAACCGTAAAAGACATGAATGGGTTGATGAGTGATTTGAAAGAAAAAAGTGTATACACCATCGCACGGATTGTCGTTTTTAAAGACAATCTCCTTGCTTCGAAGATACCTGACTTAGCAGTGAAGAATCAGAAAGGAGAGATATGGCGCGATCGGGAAAATCTCGCATGGGTGGATCCATTCAAAAAAGAGGTCTGGGATTACAATATCGAAATTGCCATTGAAGCCGCTCAATATGGATTTGACGAGATACAATTTGATTATGTCCGTTTCCCTGATGCGTCTGACCCCCGATTTTCTATGCCCAATACAGAGGAGAATAGGGTAAAGGCTATCTCTGGATTCCTCATGGAGGCAAAAAAAAGACTGAAGCCTTACAACGTCTTTCTCTCTGCAGATATTTTCGGTTATGTATGTTGGAATCTCAACGACACGCTCATCGGACAGAAACTCGAAGAGCTCATCACCCATCTTGACTATCTCTCTCCAATGCTTTACCCTTCTGGCTTTCAATATGGGATCCCAGGTTATCGAATTCCTATTGCAAACCCCTACGAAATTGTTTATCTTTCCCTCAAACGAGCCCGAGAACGCTCCCATCTATCATCTGTTCGTTTCAGGCCATGGCTCCAAGCATTCAGAGATTATGCCTTCGACAAGAGAGGCTTCAATGGCGCAGAAATTAGGAGCCAGATCAAAGCAGCAGAAGCATTTGGTTCCCATGGCTGGATGCTCTGGAATCCGAGTAATGTTTATTCTCGGTATGGACTGAACGATTAATCGGATCGAGAAGACCCGCTTAAAGGAGGCTAAAAATTGTGATGCGACTGAGGATTGCCCTCGTCACATTGATCCTCTGTATTCTGATGCAACAGTCTTTCTCAATCTTGGCAAGGGCACAAGGTGAGTCAGAAGGCATCCTAGGAATTAACGAAAAGCAACTGACTGCTATCGCTGGGATCGTCGACAAGGCGATTCGTTCTGGTAAAACTCCAGGAGCTGTTGTCCTGATTGGGAACCAGGACAAGGTTGTCTACCGCCAGGCCTTCGGCTATCGGGCGATTAAACCCAAAAGACTGCCTATGAGGATCGATACGATCTTCGATCTAAGTTCACTCACAAAGGTGATTGCTACCACCACTGCGGTGATGCAACTTATGGAGAAGGGAAAACTGCGTATTGAAGATCGGATTGCAGAGCATTGGCCAGAGTTCAAGATTAATGGTAAGGAAGAGATCACCGTGTGCCAACTCCTCACGCACTATTCCGGACTTCGACCAAGTCTGGAAGTAAGTTCAAAGTGGGTAGGGTATGATGCTGCACTCAAGATGATTACTGGGGAGAAACCCTTCTCTCCTCCAGGCACTCGTTTCATTTATAGTGACATCAATTTCATCATCCTGGGTGAGCTCGTCCGCCGAATTTCAGGGCAATCCCTCGACGTCTACTGTGCCGAGTACATATTCAAGCCACTTGGAATGAAGGACACACGCTTTAAACCTTCACCCTCCCTCAGAAGCCGCATTGCTCCTACCCAGTATCAACACGGAAAGAAAGGAAAGATTCTCTGGGGAGAAGTTCATGACCCTGTTGCCTATCACATGGGTGGAGTGGCAGGTCATGCCGGACTCTTCTCCACTGCTGATGATCTTGCCACATTCGCGCAGACACTCCTAAATGGAGGATCTACAAAAGGGCTGCGCATTCTGAGCCCGCTCACGGTTGAAAAGATGACCACCCCTCAGACACCACCTAATAAGATGGTTTTGCGAGGACTGGGTTGGGATATTGACTCACCCTTTGCCTCTAATCGAGGGGAGTTGTTTCCAGTAGGTTCTTACGGACATACAGGGTTCACCGGAACTTCAATCTGGATTGATCCGGTTTCCAAAACTTACATCATCCTCTTGACAAACCGAGTTCACCCAGACGGGAAAGGGGATGTGGGATCACTTCGGTCGCAGATCGCTACGCTCGTTGCTTCTGCTCTTAAACCCGTTTCAGCAGAACAAATTCTATCAACCCATCGATCTCTGACCGGTTATTATGAGGTTATGAGGAGTTATCGCATACAAGGTTTTCGGAGCGGTAAGGTTCAAACGGGAATCGATGTTTTGAATGCCCAGAAATTTGAGCCCGTATCGGGGCTGCGTGTCGGACTCATCACTAACCATACAGGCATTGATTCTGAAGGGCGGCGTACGATCGACTTGCTTTATAAGGCACCAGGCGTGAACCTCGTCTGCATCTTTACTCCAGAGCACGGCCTCTCTGGGAAAATGGAAAGAAGGATTCATTCTACTACAGATCCTACCACAGGGTTACCTGTTTATAGCTTATATGGAGAAGTTGATCGCCCTACACAGAAGATGCTCGATGGTCTGGACGCACTCGTCTTCGACATCCAGGATGCAGGGGTTCGATTCTACACTTATATCACTACGATGGCTTATGCGATGGAGGCTGCAGCCAAGAAAGGCATTGCCTTCTATGTACTCGATCGACCCAATCCACTCACCGGTTCTGCGGTACAGGGCCCTGTGATGGATAGGGATCTCAAATCATTTGTCGGCTATTTTCCCGTGCCTCTCCGCCATGGCATGACAGTGGCTGAACTCGCCTCCATGTTCAATGCCGAAAACCAGATTGGCGTGAATCTAAAGGTTATCAAGATGCGTGGCTATCAACGGACAGATTGGTATGATGAAACAGGCTTACTGTGGGTGAATCCGTCTCCTAACTTACGAACTCTCAACCAAACAATCCTCTATCCTGGGGTGGCGATGGTCGAGGGAGCAAATGTGAGTGTGGGGAGAGGAACGGATACACCTTTCGAGCTTCTTGGCGCTCCATGGATCAATGCAAGGGAACTTGCTGACTATCTGAATGGACGAAAAATCCAGGGTGTCCGATTCATGCCTGTCGAGTTCTTACCGAAAGCCAACCGTTTTGAGAACGAGTTGTGCCATGGCGTCCAGATCGTCCTAATCGATCGGCAGGCTCTGGATTCCCCCGCCCTTGGAGTGGAAATCGCCAGTGCACTCTACCGGCTTTATCCCAATGATTTCAATCTCGATAAAACACTCCCCCTGATCGGCTCCTGGGAAGTCCTTCAGGCCATCAAGGACGGTCAAGATCCAAGTTCCATCGTCCAGAACTGGCAACCCTCCCTCGAAATCTTCATCAAGATAAGGTCAAAATATTTGCTCTATTAACTATCTTGCTGCTTATTGCATTACCGGAGCTGGGATGACGAGTATTAGTACCTCTGTTGACCCTGAGCGGACTACCTGACGGTAGGCAGACGCTTCTCTCCCCTGCCTTCAAAGGAGGGGCTTGGAGCCGTCGAACAGGTCATTCTTCCAACCACGCCATATCAAACTTAATAACTTCTTCCTTAAGTCAACGAGTCGCCATATTGGCATGGGATGCTTAACTTGAATCGGTAATCATTGGTGGTTTTTCGTTGACACATAACTCCGTTTTTCGTATATTCAACTCACCCTAGAGTGATGTGGAGGAGATCAAGGAGCTCAGAATTACTGCTCTTGGAACTGACAAAGTCTCATCCTCTTGGATTTAAGAAGCTCGGGTCAGCTTGGAATGCCGGCTCATGCCGACATTAGAAATAAGAGTTGGAGAAAAGCTAAGAACTTTGATCTTTGGGGGAGTACTGCTCTTGCACGTGAAAGATGAGGTTTGGGCTGAGGATAACATTGATCCGTCATAATCCAGAGCCGTCGGGCGGTTATGGAGTGGAATCTCCTGTTGGACCACAGATTTTTCTGAATTGAGAATATCCCAAATCCCTTGAAGAAAGGAGCACTACAATGCCGACTAATCAAGAATGGGTGAAAACCTTTTGTGGGTACTGTCATACAAATTGCGGCATGAGAGTCTTGGTGAAGGATGGCAGAATCGAAAGGGTTCAGGGAGATCCTGAGTATCCTGTTCGCAGAGGCTATATATGTCCGAAAGGGGCCGCTGCACCGGATGTGGTCTATTCTCCGCAACGGCTCAGGTATCCCCTGTTGAGGGAAAATGGTAGCTTTGAGCGAATATCGTGGAATAAAGCACTAGACATCATTGCGACAAAGCTTCTCGAGATTAGAAATCAGCATGGTCCGGAGGCAGTGATTCAGGTGCGGGGGGCCCCGACAACCGAAGAGATAAGGGATGGATTTGTCCAGTTTATGGCCGCGTATGGTTCACCAAACGCTACCGGCCCATCTCATCTTTGTTCGGCTCCCAGGAATTTAGGCCAAGAGTTGGTCTTGGGCGGCCGAACGGTGCCGGATTTCCGGAGGACCAACTGTATCGTGATCTGGGGTGCCAATCCCAACGATTCCAGAAGTTACGGTGAACCTCTCACTGTAGAACGATTTTTCACGGCCATACCTGAGGCTAGAAAACGAGGTGCTAAACTCATCGTCATAGACCCCAGGCGAACTGAACTAGCCGCTTCGGCCGATGAATGGGTGAATATCACTGTAGAAACAGACCTGGCATTTGGACTCTCCTTGCTAAATGTGATCATTGATGAGCAGCTCTATGACCAGGAGTTTGTGAAAACCTGGACTGTTGGCTTCGATAGCTTGATCCAACACGTTCGACAGCTGACACCGGAGTGGGCCGAAAAGATTACCGATGTTCCTGCTGACACCATCAGACGCATAGCCAGGATTTATGCCACCACCAAACCAGCTGCTATCTTGGACGGAAATGGTCTGGATCAGCATCCCAATGTCGTTCAGACCATCCGAGTCATCAGTATGCTCTTGGCGATCACAGGCAACATTGATGTTCCCGGCGGCAACATATTCGCGCCGGGACCTAAGACCGCGCCCTACCCAACCGTGCGGCCACCGATTAAACATCTGGCCTTTGACGTCACTCCCCTTTTTCCACGAGTCCCGATACCGTACCTGATTGATGCTATTCTCACCGGCAAACCTTACACACCGAGGGCCCTGCTCATCCACCACGCCAATCCACTGCTCATCAACGCCAATTATAAGAAGATACGGCAGGCGCTGGAGAAGTTAGAGCTGGTGGTGGTCTATGATATCCTCCCGACTGCCACGGCAGACATTGCCCACATCATTCTGCCGGCAGCTTCAGACTTTGAACGACATTGCTTCGGTGTCTGGCCTAGCTTCGAGGGGGGATATGTTGCCTTACAGCAAAAGGTTATCGAACCCGTCGGCGAATCACGCTCAGTATTTGATGTGGAATATGAACTGGCGACGAGACTGGGGCTGGAGGAACACTATCCCTGGACTACCAATGAAGAGTGGATCAATTACAAGCTGGGTCCTTTGAACGTGACGTTTGAAGAGTTGCAGAGGCAGCACGTCATCTATGTGACACCTGGCATTGAATACAATAAATACAGGGCACAGGGTTTCAAGACTCCTACTGGAAAGGCTGAGTTGTACTCTCAGACATTGAAGGAAATCAAACAGGATCCTATGCCGGTGTACCGACCATTCGAGGACAGCCCCAATCTGATCAAGAGATATCCTCTGGTGGGGACTACCAGACGACCGGCTAATTATGTACATACCAGGTTCCGGGATGTAGCCTCTTTACGCAAAATGCAGCCGGATCCTCTCCTGAGAATGCATCCCAGGGATGCTGAACGTAGAAAGATCGTTAATGGAGATTTGGTCTCTATTGAATCTCCAGAAGGAGCGATTTCAGTAAAGGTTATGGTCACTGATGAGATTAGACCTGGCTTGGTGATTGTTGATTTCGGGTGGGGTAATTCATGGGATGGAGGACCAAACGTGAATATCCTGACCAGTGATCAACCGCGCTGTCCTCTTTCGGGCGCCACACCCAATAGGCGGTTTCGTTGTGAAATAACCCGAACTCCAATTGCGTAGACCACCGGGGATTCTTCAGACCCAACGATTTCACTGTTTTCACTACAGGTTCGATGCACCTAATAAGAATGCTTTGCACAGGTGGAGAGCCTGTCGTACGTATGCCTCTATTCTATGCTAAAAAATAGTCATCGGGTTCTGGGAAAGGTTCGTTGTATTTTCAGAAGTTTGCCTGGCTTGACACTCTAAGGCCACAAATTATATACTCGGACATAAAATAAAATCTTAGTTATACTCAGGAGGTATCGATAATAACCGCACAGACTTCTACCAAAGCCATAAGGGGTTACTGTTCACAATGCTCAAGTTTTTGTCCTACCGTTTCTTATGTCAGGAATGGAATATTCATCGAGGTTAAACCGGATAAGGAACACCCCAATGCGTCTAACCTTTGCCCAAAAGCACTGGCCGGCCCCGAACTGGTCTATAGTAAACAGCGACTGCAATATCCAATGCGGAGGACAAGACCCAAAGGCGACTCTAACCCAGGCTGGGAACGAATAACCTGTGAAGCTAGGGTGTCAGGCCTTGAATGTTGACAGAAATTGATGATTTTGGTATTTTGGAGTTATGGGCAGACCAATCCGGATAGAGTACACTGGCGCTTTATATCACGTCACGAGCAGGGGAAACGAGCGGAAGGAAATATTTTTGGACGATGGGGATCGAATTAAGTTCCTTGAAATTTTCGAGGATTATCATGATCGGTACGGCATTCTGGTTCATACATATGTTGTGATGGACAACCATCTCTTATGTTGAGCTCAACATAACATTATCATGTGATTCTGGAGACACCGAAGGGAAACCTCCTGAAGGTGATGCATGGTGTCAACGGGAGCTATACGGGTTACTTCAATCGGAAATACGGCAGGGTGGGACATCTGTTTCAAGGGCGGTACAAGGGGATTATCGTTGAGAAAGAGACATATTTGATTCCGCTCAGCCGATACGTTCATTTGAACCCTGTGAGGGCGGGTGTGGTGGAAAGGCCGGAGCAGTACCGATGGAGCAGTTATCGGGGATACATTGGGAAGGTGAAAGAAGAGACATGGGTGGAGTACTCATGGGTATTGTCTGGGTTTGGCTGTGATAAGATGCGGGCGAGGAAGAAATATAAGGAGTATACCGAAGAAGGATTAGGGAGGGGAATGGAAAGTCCGTTAAAGAAGTTGCCGGGTCAGGTCATTCTTGGAGGGGAGAAGTTCATCGAGGAGATGAGGAAGCTGGTGAGTAAGAGGAGACTGAGTCACGAGATTGTGGAGCGGAAGAGGTTCATGGAGTATCCGAGGATAGAAAAGGTAGTGGAAGCAGTGGCCGAGAGTTTTGGAGTAAATGGGGAGACGATTTTAGAGAAGAGCGGCAAGGGGAATAAGGCGAGGAGGGCAGCTCTTTACTTGTCGCAACGTCATACGGGGCTCAGTAATGGGGAGATTGCAAGATACTTTGAAGGGATTCAGAGTAGCGCAGTAAGCAAGGCGTCATCGAGGTTGAAGGAGGAAATGGTTTCTGATAAGAAGTTATCAAGGCTCATCGAGAAACTCGAGTCAATTTTCAAGGCCTGACACCAGTTTTCTGTACTGCCCTTGGTATTCCTGTTCCTCACGAATCTGCGAAGCCTTCACGCTATTGGCGTCAAACTCCAAGCCATCCGGTTCCACTTCAACGGCACAGACATTCCGAAATACTCCCGTAAGTCGCTCGCCGGAAGCTACACCATGGCTAAGGAAATCCATGTCAACGGTTGGCCTGTATGATTGACCTGTCCATGCCATAAACAGCATGGCTCCCTTGAGAATGAAATCCCCGGCGTATTCTGAGACGG
>Ga0315284_10005240_pt1 | contig 18419 bp, 15 predicted proteins | sample YL17G09_16_MG_FD_203696 | JGI IMG/M metagenome (GOLD analysis project Ga0315284, IMG submission 203696) | Sediment microbial communities from Yellowstone Lake, YNP, Wyoming, USA - YL17G09_16 | ecosystem: Environmental > Aquatic > Freshwater > Lake > Sediment | place: USA: Wyoming | collected...
TTGCGGGTGGGACAGGTATTCTTGGGCTTGCAATTACAGATTTTTGGAAGCACAGGGACGCCGATTCGCTTCTGTTGCTGCTTTGGATGTCCGGGACATTTATTTTTGCAAGTCTTATAAACTGGACGATTAACGCCCGTAGTATATTGCCGATGATTCCGGCGGCGGGGATTTTGCTGGTACGGCGGCTCGACCATCGCGGCACGGGGGAAAACCGGACAGGGGTGCGGCGAATTTTATGGCCGGTGGTGCCGGCGGCAGTTATAGCAATGTCGATTTGCTGGGCGGATTATACATTGGCTGACAGCGCCAGGATTGCAGCCAAGACCATTCACGAAATATTCGCCAATGAGACCGGAAAGATATGGTTTGAGGGACACTGGGGATTTCAATATTATATGGAGGCTGCCGGTGGAGAGGCTTTTAATTTTAAGAATCCACATGCACATCCAAGAGATATAATAGTAGTTCCCACAAACAATACAAATCTCCAACCGATGCCGGAAGAATTAGTCATAAAAGATAAGCTTTTAGAGTTTGATTTGCTGCGGTGGGCAGGGACAATGAATTTTCCGCTCGGTGCAGGTTTTTACGCAGATATATGGGGACCGCTGCCTTTCGCAATAGGAGCGGTTGAGCCGGAAGGGTATATGACTTTTATCGTTAAGAAGTAAGGGATATAAAGAGATATGAAGGCGTTGATTACGGGCGGAGCGGGCTTTATCGGGTCTCATCTGGCAGAGCGATTGCTGAAAGAGGGCGACGAGGTGACGGTTGTTGATAATCTCAGCACAGGCAGTTTAAAGAATATAGAGAGTTTCAGGGAACATCCGGAATTTGGCTTTATTGAGGGGGACATTTGCGATATCGGATTGATGGAAAAGGCGGCAAAGAAATGTGACGTCATTTTTCATTTGGCGGCGGCTGTGGGTGTCAGGCTGATAGCCGACAGGCCGGTTCATACAATAGAGACAAATATCGGCGGCACTGAAGTAGTGCTTAACGCAGCTAATAGGTACGGCAGACGGACTCTGATTGCCTCAAGCAGCGAGGTCTACGGTAAAAACGAAACGGTACCTTTCCGCGAGGAAGATGATATTGTTCTGGGCAGCACGAGTCTGTCACGATGGTCATACGCATGTAGTAAAGCGATAGATGAGTTTCTGGGGCTGGCTTTTAATCAGCAGTACGGCCTGGAGGTGGTGATAGGCAGGTTTTTTAATACAATCGGGCCAAGACAAACGGGGCAATATGGTATGGTGGTGCCGCGTTTTGTTCAAAGTGCGCTGAAGAATAAGCCGCTTCTGATATACGGCACGGGCCAGCAAAGGCGATGCTTTTGTTATGTGGATGATGTTGTCGAGGCAATTGTGGGGTTGATGAACTGCAAAAACTCGGCGGGGAAAGTGTATAACATCGGCTCGACAGAAGAAATTTCCATTGAGGGACTTGCTGATAAAATTATCGAGATGACGGACAGCAGAAGTAAAAAGGAATTTGTGTCTTACGAGAAAGCTTACGGAAAGCCTATTGAGGATATGATGCGACGGCTGCCGCATCTGGGCCGAATCAAAGAGACTATCGGCTGGGAGGCTAAAACACCGCTGGATAAAACGCTGCAAGTTATTATTGAAAGCTTTAAATAGCATACATAAAGGACAGTGTACAAAAGTTGCCGCAGGGAAAGGTTGATGTTATGAAAAAAGCGATAATTACCGGCATTACAGGACAGGACGGTTCATACCTTACAGAGTTGCTGCTCAAGAAAGGTTATCGTGTCTGGGGCATTATACGCCGAAGCTCGTCGTTTCACACAGGCAGAATTGACCATCTTTACAGCGACCCCCATAAACAGCCGCCTCTGAAGCTGGTTTATGGTGACCTAACCGATGGCAGCAATCTGTCGGCGATTATAAATGAGATTGAGCCGGATGAGGTTTATAATCTTGGCGCCCAGAGCCACGTCCGCGTGAGCTTTGATATGCCTATTTATACAGCGGACACGGATGCGCTGGGGACATTGCGGCTGCTTGAGGCGATACGTTCTATGAAGAAACCTGCAAAATTCTACCAGGCGTCGAGCAGTGAGATGTATGGCAAGGCGGTGGAAATACCACAGACAGAGAAGACACCGTTTTATCCGCGAAGTCCGTACGGCTGTGCAAAAGTATATAGTTTCTGGCAAACGGTAAACTACAGAGAAGCTTACAATTTGTTTGCCTGCAACGGGATTTTGTTCAATCATGAATCATCCAGGCGAGGCGAGACATTTGTTACGAGAAAAATTACGCGAGCAGCAACGCGAATCAAGCTGGGTTTGCAGGACAAATTGTACTTAGGTAATCTGGAGGCAAAACGCGACTGGGGATTTGCGGGCGATTACGTTGAAGCAATGTGGCTGATGATGCAGCAGGAAAAAGCGGATGATTTTGTGATAGCGACCGGTGAGACACATTCAGTTCGTGAATTTTTGGATGAGGTTTTTGGGTATCTTGGATTAGACCGGCAGGAATATGTCGAGATTGATGAGCGATATTTCAGACCGACCGAAGTTGATGTTCTGCAGGGCGATGCGAGTAAAGCCAGAAAAGTTCTTAAGTGGCAGTCGAAGGTGGGATTTAAGGAGCTTGCGCGAATGATGACGGATGCCGATATGAAAATTGCTGCGGAGGAGAAAATATTGAAGGGTTGCAGATAATGAGCGGTTTTTTTAAAAACAGGCGAATTGTTGTTACCGGCGGGGCGGGTTTTCTGGGCAGCTATGTTATTGAGGGGCTGCGGAAACGCGGTTGTAAAAATATTCTTGTGCCGAGAATAGAAGATTATGACCTTGTGAAGCTCGAGGACATTGTCAGGATGTATGATGATATGAAGCCCGATATTGTTATTCATCTTGCGGCGGTTGTTGGTGGTATCGGCGCAAACCGCGCACATCCGGGCGAGTTTTTCTACAAGAATTTGATAATGGGTATTCAACTTATTGAACAGGGTCGGCTGCGAGGTATAGAAAAATTTGTAGCTATAGGAACGGTTTGTGCGTATCCGAAATGTACGCCGGTGCCGTTTAAGGAGGAGGATATTTGGAATGGATATCCTGAGGAAACAAACGCACCATACGGTCTGGCAAAAAAGATGCTGCTGGTTCAGTCGCAGGCCTACAGGGCGGAATACGGTTTCAATTCGATATTTCTACTGCCGGTAAATCTATATGGTCCCAGAGATAATTTCGACCCACAGAGCAGTCATGTGATACCGGCACTGGTAAAAAAATGTGTTGACGCTGTTGGAAGTGGAGCGGACCATATTGACTGCTGGGGGACAGGCGGTGCTTCGCGAGAGTTTATTTATGCTGCTGATGCAGCGGAGGGGATATTGCTGGCGACGGAGCGTTATAACGGAGCTGAGCCGGTAAATATCGGAGCGGGTTTTGAGATAACGATAAAGGAACTTGTCGGGAAGATTGTAAAGCTCACAGGATTTAAGGGAGAAATCTGCTGGGATGTCTCTAAGCCTGATGGCCAGCCCAGACGTAAGCTGGATGTTTCAAAGGCCAAGAAATATTTCGGTTTTGAGGCCAAGACCTCTTTCGACCAAGGCCTAAAAGCAACAATAGACTGGTATACCAGAAACAAAAGACTCCTCTCATAAAGTGACTGAGACAAAAGGGAAAGGAATGATAAAAGTCATCTGTGTTTGTGGGGCCAGGCCCAATTTTATGAAGATTGCGCCGATTATGAGGGCGTTCAAGGAACATGGCGGTTTTGAGATACTACTTGTTCATACGGGTCAGCATTACGATGAGAATATGAGCAAATTGTTTTTTGAAGAGCTTGATATTCCCAGGCCGGATGTGAATCTTGAGGTCGGTTCCGGCAGTCACGCATTTCAGACGGCGGAGATTATGAAACGTTTTGAGCCAGTCGTTCTGGATTTCAAACCGGATTATGTTCTTGTTGTAGGTGACGTCAACAGCACAATCGCCTGCGGGCTGGTTGCGGTCAAGCTTGGCGTGAAACTCATACATGTCGAGGCGGGGTTGCGAAGTTTTGACAGGACGATGCCGGAAGAAATTAACCGTATATTGACCGACAGTATCAGCGACTTGCTTTTTGTTACCGAGCAATCTGGAGTTGATAATCTCAAAAGGGAAGGTATCGATTCCGACAAGATGTATTTTGTCGGTAACGTGATGATAGATACGCTTATGGCCAATCTCAAAAAGGCACAGAAGTCGGACATACTGGTTCGGCTTGGGCTTTCGCCCAAAAATTATGGGGTGATTACACTGCACCGGCCAAGCAATGTTGATGATACAGAAAAATTGGAGCAGATTATTTCGGCGTTTGAAAATATAGAGAAAGAGATAAAACTGGTTTTTCCAATTCACCCGCGGACGCGGAACAACATAAAGGGAACCGAACTGGAGAGGCGTGTCAATGCGATGAGTAATTTGCTGCTGATTGAGCCGGTTGGTTATCTGGACTTTTTATGCCTGATGAGCAATTCGGCGTTAGTGATGACCGACTCGGGCGGGATACAGGAGGAGACGACTATTTTGGGGATACCGTGTATGACGCTGCGTGGGAATACGGAACGGCCGGTGACGGTGGAAGTGGGAACTAATCGGCTGGTACGTATCACCAGCGAGGATATTCTTAAGAATTATCGGGAAATAACGGTCAACAGGGACAGTTTTAAGCCGAGAGTGCCGAAGTTCTGGGACGGCAAGGCCGCTGAACGCATAGCAAATATTATCACCAGCCACGGATAGAGTGAGACAAGGCACAGTAAACAAACTTTCGTCCATTTCCACCGTCGGCTCAAACCACGGGGTTTGTGCTGATCAAAAAGAAGATATGTAGAGAAAAGTTAGTTTTAGATTATATTATCTCCTGATAAACATTTCATTGGATTTTGATGTGTGAGTAATTTCTATGAAGGCGGGGGGTTCAAAGAGCAAAACAAGATATCTTTTTTTGGGAAGTGCGGAATAGGTAGAACCGCATTGTATGATGTTTAACATAGTACTTCAGTCTTTTAGATTAGTTTTTTCCGGCCCTTTGGATACCTCGTCTGTTGCGGGAAAAAGTAAGGAGCGATATCGCAGAGCTGGCAGAAACGCTATCACCGCTTTTATTGGCAGAGTGGTGAATATCGGTACAGGTCTGGTCACAATTCCGCTGACTTTAAACTATCTTGGCAAGGAACAATTCGGCCTTTGGATGACACTGACTGGTTTCGTGGGTTTCCTCACTTTTACGGATCTGGGGTTGGGCATAGGTTTGCAAAATGCATTGTCCGAGTGTCATGGAAAAGAGGACAAGCAAAATCCTTCCAAGTATATATCAAGTACGCTGTTCGTGATGGTTTTGTTAATGTTTCTGTTCGTAGTAATTGCGTTGTTTGTCCTGCCGCATTTAGATTTGGCGAGACTGTTCAAAGTTGAGACTGAATTAGCAAAAAAGGAGTTATTGCTTACCGCTCAAGCGTTTTTGATAACTTTTGGTTTTGGGCTGCCCTGCGGCTTAATTCAAAGAATATATATCGGATACCAGGACGGGTACAGAGCGGACCTGTGGCTTACTATCGGAAGAGTGGTTGCCTTGTTTGGCGTTCTGATATGCATATACTTTAAGCTCGGGCTGCCTCTTCTTTCAGCTATATTTATGGGGTCTCCTTTTCTGCTCCTGTTGATTGGCAGTATATTTTTTTTCCGAAGACACCCGTGGTTAAAACCCAGCTTTGGAGATGTAGGCTATTGCTGTTTAAGACGGATATTCGGCACCGGACTGACGGCCGTTGGCGCACAGGTAGGGTATGTCATGATATATAGTGGACCGGCCTTAGTAATCGCTAATCGACTTGGGGCTTCTGCTGTCACATCGTTTGCTGTAGCTCAGAAGCTTTTGGGCACTGCGGCAATAATTCTAACAACAGTGGTATTGCCGCTTTGGCCAGCTTATGGAGAGGCTGCGGCACGCGGCGATTGGAGCTGGGTTATGAGAACATTTAAGAGAACAGTTCTTGGCGGTTTCATCATACAGATACCGATATTCTTTCTTGTCGCAATCTTTGGCCGGATTGTTATCAGAGTTTGGGCAGGTCAGGAGGCGGTTCCTGACTGGACATTGCTTATGGCACTAAACGTATGGTACCTGGTTGCCGTGTGGAACGTGTGTAGTTCGACGATATTGAATGGCTTGGATCATATGATAGGCCAATCTACATACGGGCCTATTTTGGCCTTTGCAGCACTGCTGACAGGATTTTTTCTTGCACCAAGACACGGTGCCGCCGGTGTTACTATATCTGTCGCATTAATAGCGATGTTGACGGGGGGTATCTGCAGTGGTCTTGAGTTGTTATGGGTATTGCGAAAAAGGGTGGGAAACATAAGAATAATCAGCAACAGTATTATTTTGTCTCGGATTATAAGATAATATTTTTATTTTTAGGGGGTTCATAAAAATGTGTCATATATGTCCTCTCTGTCATTGTAAAGAATCTGAAGAGTTGGCAACTTTGAAAACCGGTACTATTATTTCAGCCCACAGGGGATTATTGAGGCAAATTCTTGGGAGGGACTTTGCCACCTTTTCTGAATTGAGGTATTTGTCCTGCAGAAACTGCGACTTAAAGTTTTTTGACCCAGCGTTGACAGGATCTCCGGAATACTATGAACAATTGGCTCTAAGATATGAAAGCTATTATTTAGAAGACAAAAGCGAGTATGATTTTGCCAAAACTTTCATAAACGAAGATGACAAAGTTCTGGAAATAGGCGCAGGTAAAGGAGTTTTTGCTAAAAAGATTTCAGCAAAAAGATATATCGGGCTTGAGTTGAGCCTAAAAGCCATAGAAATGGCGCTGCGACAGGGAGTTGAGCTTATCGACGAGCTTATTGAAGAGCATAGTTTGAAAAATGAAGAAACTTATGACGTTATTTGTGCATTCCAGGTTTTGGAACATATTTCTGACATTTACGGATTTATTAGTTCATGTATTCGGTGTTTGAAGCATAAGGGTATTATTATTTATTCAGTTCCGAGCGCAGATTCTTATGTATCGCTTGTTCCAAATGCGACTTTAAACTTGCCGCCTCATCATATAAGTCATTGGCCTGATTCGACACTCAGGAATGTCACCAAGATATTTCCTCTTGAATTAGTAAAGATAGAGCACGAAATATTAGCTGATATTCATAAACGTAACTATTCTGTAACTGTTTGTGAACAGGCGATAAACAGCCTGATAGGAAGAAAACATACGCTTTTAGATATTTCACTCAAAGGCAAGATTGTTCGAAGCTTTGCATCGCTATTCAGCAGGTTTTTTGTCAGGGGTCTGGCAGATTCTCGTATTCGACCTCAAGGTCATTCTGTTACTGTGGTTTACAGAAAATATTGAGGACAAGAGGATTATATAGTGAATGTTGTAGTAGTGAATACCGGTGACGGCGGCGGCGGTGCTGCGAGGGTAGCGCTGGATGTAAGTCGGTGTCTGCGTCAGCGTGGACACAGAGTCACGTTCTACTGCGGCACGCCCCCCAAACAGAATGATAGTATAAACCTTATGGGGACCGCAGACTGGTTTCTCGGCCGGACAGCGAAAAGAATCGGCTTCGCGGATGCATTTTCATTTGCCGCGATGAGGTTCCTGTCTCGAAAAGAAGTGCGAGGTGCGGACATCATACATTTTCACAATTTACACGGTTTCTATTTTGGGATGCTGTCTGTTCCCAAGATAGCAAGAAACAAGCCGTGCGTTTGGACTTTACATGATTTCTGGGCACTAACAGGCGGCTGCTATCATACTTTAGATTGTCAAAGATGGAAAGCACACTGCGGCAACTGTCCGCAGCACGGTAAATTTCCTATGGTGGGTTTTTTTGATACTTCTTATCCTATGCATTATATAAAGAGAAAAGCCCTAAATGCGGTGGTGAAATGCGGCGCAATTGTGACTCCGTGCCAATGGCTTCGCAGGAATCTTTCCGTTATTCCTGGAATCAATACGGAGAACGTAAAGATTATAAATAATGCGGTTGATATGGAAGTTTTTAATCCTCTGCGGCGTGATGCTGCTCGGTTTTCGAGTAATTTGAAGAAAGATGAGGTGTGCGTGCTTCTGGTTTCGGCTAATCTTAAGCACCCTCTTAAAGGGATGCGTCATGCCATCACCACAATTAATACGGTGGCAAAAAAAATATCATTAACAATTGTTATTGTTGGTGGGCAAGACAAAGAAATGATCGAGCAGTTCCCAAACATCAAAGTTAAGTGGGTTGGCTATTTGGACAACAATATAAAACTTGCGGACTGCTATGCCATAGCGGATGTACTTGTGTTTCCATCCGTTGCTGAAACGTTTCCACTGGCGGTCTTAGAGGCAATGGCATCCGGTACGCCGACTGTGGCTTTTGATGTCGGAGGCGTGGGCGAGCAAATTGTTGACGGGGAGACCGGATATTTAGTTCCGCCCGAAAATACCGAAGCGATGGGGAATGCGATTTACCGACTGCTTGGCGACAAGGAATGCCAGGCCAGAATGAGACACAATTGCAGGGAAAGAGCCGTGCGCAATTATTCCCTGGAGCTTTTCTATCAGAGGCATCTATCTTTATATGATGATGTTCTGTCACATTGGCGGTCGGAACGTCATAAAAACAGCCAACGTTGAAGTTTATCTTAGCCGGATATTGCAAATATGAGCGATAATTTGGAACATTATCCTGAATACACGGATACAGGCGAAGACCGGTATCATGAAAGCCCACGGAAGATACCTCTGATATTAAAGTTGTGGGTCTTTTTAGGGTGTCTGTATCTATTGTCTATGCAGACGCCCTGGGCGTATTTGTCAGGTGTTCGCATTACTCATACACTCTATTATTTTGAATTATTAATATATCCTAGTGTTTTAATCTTGTTATTTTCCGGTTTTAAGAGAATACCTGTAATCATAGTTTTTCTGGGATTTTGGGTACTATTAATGGGTTTTGTAGGGTTTTTTAAGGGTAATTTCCCAAGCTTTATTTATGACAGAACCCGTAATTGGGCGGTTCTTCTGGTACCGGCGCTGTTTTACAGATACAATATAGACCGTAACCAACTGCTACGAATGTTAAAGCCGATGTTCTTCTGCGCCTGGATTGGTAATATTGTTGTAATATATATTATCAACGGATCCGGCTTGGAGGAAACACCCAAAAATATTGTCTCAATAAATTTCTTTGGCGCATTATTTTATCTTCTGATGTTCGCCACCATGCCAAAGCCGTGGTATCTGGCAGGGCTGGTGGTGGCTTTTGCCTATCCCCTTTTTGGAGCTATTCGTGGCGCGATGATTGCCATGGCAGCCTCAATTGCAGTAATGGTAGCGTTGTATTCTAAAAAGCTCAAGCCTTCCGTCATTCTGGCGGTTTTCGGTATTATGCTCGCGGCTTTTTTGGTTTGTAAATTTGTTCCTCTCCACTATGAACGCGCGAGCAAAGATATCAGAGCCGGTGGTCTGGAATTGTATGGCTTGAAACAGACGTGGGGTATCAGACTGGCGGAAATAGATTTGCTTAAAGAAAATATGCATTCGATAACTGACTGGGTTATTGGCAGGGGTGCCGGCGAGGAGTGGTCTGCCGTAGGCCTGTACGAATCTGTTACCGGCACCGAAAGATATACGTTCCATATTTATTATGCACAGATACTGTTCAATTACGGGCTTGTAGGACTGGCATCGCTTCTTGTTTTTCTGGGTATTCCCTTAATAAGGGGGCTATTGACATTTTCCAAACATGGTCTTCTTGGACAGACATGTATTTTATTTTTAATAGCATTACTTATTTACTGGGGCAATTCAGCAGCGGATACATGGATAGAAGTATTTGCCTATTGTCTCGCGGTTTATGGGATAAATATTGACCAAAAGGACAATGAGAAAATCACCGAATATGATACATCCATAAGTTATCAGACAACGGAGACATATTAAAATGTTCAAATCTCTACTACCCTATATTGCCTGGAGAGTTAATCTTTTGCTTCCAGGCAATCACCTTTACAGACTGAGGGCATGGGTATGGAGACGAGCAGGTTTCGATGTAGATAGGACCTCACGGATAGTAAATTGTGCCCGCCTGATATGGGGCGATATACATATCGGTCGAAATACTTTTGTGGGAGCTGAAACAATGATTACAGGCGGCAAAATAAATATTGGCGATAATTGTGATATAGCACCAAGGGGCATTATTCATGCTGGCAGCCATGAGATAGGACCGTCTGAACACAGAGGCGGGGAAAGTTATGCCGGACAGATAGAGATTGGTGATGGCAGTTGGGTTGGAACAGGCGCTATTTTAGTTGATGGGGTGAAAGTCGGAAAAGGATGTATAATTGCAGCAGGAAGTCTTGTTAAAGGTACATTCCCGAATAATGTTTTAATTACCGGTAGCCCTGCAATAGTAAAAAAACATTGTCATAATTTTGTATGAATAAAAAACTTAATATCATTTTTGTTGGCGGCTATCAAGGGCCTAAACTTGTGGTTGACAGGAATATCATAAGGAACAGGAGCCTGGCCGGTACTAATAAGATCCGGGCAATATGCACAGCGCTGGCGATGCGGGGTCACAAGGTATCCATATACAGCGTCGGGGGCACGGCTGAAAGGTCCGGCAGATGGTATAAAGCCATGAAAGAAACTATCAAAATGAATGCGGGTGATTATCAGGATATTGATGTCTGGTATGGTGAATCGCTTGACGTAAAAATTTTGGGCGGACTGATATCTGACCTAATGATTCTCAAATGGTTGCCGCGAATGTTCAGACAGACTAAGTATAACGCTGCTATCATCTACAACCTGAACCCTGATTCATTACTGACTGCCTGTTATTTGCGGTTTGTACGAAAGATACCGGTAATACTGGAATATGAAGACTCGATTGTTACTGCGCGTTGCGGGCAATTGCCGATATGGAAAAAGGGTTTTGTTTTATTTGAGAGAATAGGAACAAAGCTTATAAATGGTGTTTACGCTCCAAGTCCGGAGCTTGTGGAAGTGATGAAAACTGATAATGGTGTTGTTGTACCCGGTGCGTTGAGCAAAGAACTTGTTCAAGCGGCATGTAATCGCTTGCCTCACAGCGAATTCGGCGAACGTCTGAAGGTTCTCTATTGCGGAAATCTCGACCCCAGTAAGGGCGTGGACCTGCTGATGGATGCTGTTGAATTGATAGAGCATCCTCTGGAAGTGAATATCTGCGGCAAAGGTCCCCTTGCGGAGGAACTCAAAGCAAGATGTGAAAAATGCAGACATCCTGCCATTTTTCACGGCGTTGTCTCCAATGAAAAATTAATCGAACTGCAAACAAATACCGACATTGCAGTGAATCCACATAGAATCAATTGGCATAAGGGTACACTATGGCCTTTCAAAGTAGTCGAATATCTCGCTGCCTGCGGCGTTGTGATATGCGCACGAACCGGAAAGATAGAAAAAGATCTTGAAGAAAACCTGTATCTGTATCATAGTGACGATCCGGCTGTGCTCGCTGAGAAGATAAAATCGGTGATAACTGATTGGGAAAATGTAAGACGTGCCGCACCGTCAAGGATGGATTGGGCAATCGGAAAGTGGGGGCCTGAAGGTATCGGTAAGACAATTGAAACTCTCCTGCTCAGGGCCGAGGCGTTTTCGTGGCGTTTCCGGCGTTGTTGAGGGTAGTCACGTTATGCATAAATCACTAAATGAATCTGAGACTTTTTTGAAGGGGTTGTCAAATGTTAGCACCTTTTGAAAAACCGGTTAATGTAGCCAGACCATTTTTACCATCCTTAGATGATTTCCGCGATGGTCTGAAGGAAATATGGGACAATCACTGGCTTACGAACAATGGCCCAATAGTGCAGCGATTTGGTCGAGAGTTATCCAACTATTTTGAGACCGACAATATTTGCCTTTTTACAAATGGAACTCTGTCGTTGCAAATCGGCCTGCAAGGAATGGGGATTGCGGGCGAGGCGATCACTACTCCTTTCACCTTTGTAGCCACAACACATGCCTTGTTCTGGAACAAGATAAGGCCTGTATTTGTTGACATCGAACCTGATTTTTATACGCTTGATCCAGAAAAAGTTGAGGCTGCTATAACACCCTGGACTACCGCTATTGTCGCTGTGCATGTATTCGGGCATCCATGCAAGCTTAACGTTCTTGCAGATATCGCACGCAAGCACAATTTGAAACTGATTTATGATGCGGCCCATGCTTTTGGCGTGCGGGTAGGCAGCAAATCAATTGCCCATTTTGGCGATATGAGCATGTTCAGTTTCCATGCTACTAAGCTATATCACTCTATCGAAGGTGGAATGCTGACTTTTCAGGATTCGGGCATTAAAGGCATTTTTGATTATCTGAAGAACTTCGGTTTTGAAAACGAAGAGGAAGTGGTCATGCCCGGCACCAACGCCAAGATGAATGAGATACAAGCCCTGATGGGCAGTATGGTGTTAAAACATCTCGATGATATCATTGAAAAACGCAGGCAGATTGCCGCTGTTTACCGCGAAAAACTTGAAAGTGTTCCAGGCATTTATTTGAGGCCTGAACTGCCGAAAGACGTTCGCTACAATTATGCCTATATACCTGTTGAGGTGGATGAAAAAGAATTTGGCATGAGCAGGGATCAGCTTTACAAAGAGCTGAAGGAATATAACATCTATTCAAGACGGTATTTCTATCCGCTGGTGTGTGATTTTGCCTGTTATAAGAGCGTAGCTGTCAAAGATCCCCTGACGGTGGCAAGAAAGGTGGCGGAGAGGATTTTGACGCTGCCGATTTATTATGATCTTGACTTAGATGATGTCCAAAGGATTTGTGATATTATCATCGCTATTGGCTCAAAAGAGAGAGATCACTAAAGCTCCGAACTTGCCGGAAAGGTATGAGCAGTATTTCTATCCGTTCGGTACGGATTTTGGATGCTATGTTAATGATACTGTCTGTAAAACAAAGGTATCCCAGTGGCAGAACACGTGGCAGAAAGGATTTTACGTTTGCCACTCTGCAGCAATTTGAATATGAATGATGTTATGCTGATTTGTGAGATAACAAAGTTACTGGAGGAATACTTATGAAAACAAGTTTTTATAGTAGAAAAGAGCTTGAATTGATAGGTTTAAAAGCCGTGGGTGGGGATGTTCTTATAAGTAGAAATGCAAAATTCTATAGCCCTGAAACAATAAGCATAGGAAACAATGTAAGAATAGATGATTTTTGTATTTTGAGTGGTGCAATTACAATGGGTAGCTACATCCATATTTCGGCATCTACAATACTTAGTGCTGGACAAGCTGGGATTGAAATAGGAGATTTTGCAAATATTTCACAGAGAGTTAATGTTTTTGCTAACAGTGATGATTATTCCGGACAAACAATGACTAATCCTATGATACCAGGAAAATTTAAGAAGTTAAACCAAGCCAAAGTTACGATAAAGAGGCACTCTATCATAGGCTGTGGCACTGTGGTTATGCCTGGAGTTACCATTGAGGAAGGGACAGCTATTGGTGCAATGTGTTTTGTTGATCGGAGTACGAAGCCCTGGACTATATACGCAGGAATACCGGCTAAGGCAATCAAGGAAAGATCTCGAGAACTACTAAGGTTAGAAGAAAAATTTCTTGCAGAGAAAAATAGCTTATAATGACTACCGATCTCAAACAAGAAACTATATCTGGGATATGCTGGCGGGGTCTTGAGTAGAAGTTAAATGGATCGTTCACTGAAATCAAAAACCCTTCAGGGTTTGTTCCGGAGCTTTTTTGAGCGAATTAGTCAGCAGGGAATCCAATTTATCATCTTGATTATTCTGGTACGGCTGCTCATGCTGGAATAGTTCGGGCTGATTGGGATGCTGGCGATCGGCGAATAAAGTATTTTGTCTTTGAATACAAGGGAGTACCATAATAATGAAAAAGCGTTTCGTTTTTATTTCCAACATGGCATCGCCACATCAGGTACATTTTTGTGACCATCTCCAGAAGTTTTTTGAGACCGAGTTCTGGTTCTATGAGCACATTGACAGCACGAGGCCGGAATGGTGGAAGATCGATTTGCCGCCCAGTTGTAAGGTTATTGGTCACTTATGGTATAAGAGGAACGGGCGATACGTGACGTTCGAAGTCATTAAAATGCTGAGAAGGTACAATCCCGATGTTATAATGCTCGGAGGCTTTGTCATCCCATCAAATTACCTTGCTTACCTGTGGGCGAGAAAACACGGGAAAAAAGTAATCGTCTACACGGAAACGTCTCGTAAGAAGGGCAAGTTGTGCGAAAAGAGTATCATCTTAAAGCTGTTTGATTTTCTTTACAGACATATTGACGCGCTTTTTGTTGTTCATGATACGGCGGCAGAACAGATGCGCCGTCTGCTTCCGCATATGGGTAAATTAACTCACGTGGCGCACTATTCAACAGATATTGACCGGTATTTTGAGCATCCAATTCGTAGAAAGAAGGCGGGTTATATTTATATATTTCCCAATAAGCTTATTGATATATACAATCCATTATTGGCAATAGAAATATTTGCTGAGATTCACGCCATGTATCCTCAGTCTATTCTGAGGATAAACTCCCAGGGGCAGTTATTGAATGACTGTCACACACTGATAAGGAGTTTAGGCATCGCTGATAGTGTTCAATTCCTATCTGAAATCAAGCACTGGGACGATCTGTCGGATATTTACAGGCAGTGTGACATCCTGCTGTTTCCCGCGAAGTTCAGCAACGGGAATTTCACTATCTTTGAGTGCATGGCATCAGGCATGGGTATCATCATCAGCAATAAGATTCTATTACAGGCATCTATAATTAAAGATGGAGAGAATGGATTTGTGCGAGAGCCCGACAAAGTTCAGTTCTTAGATGCTGTGCAACAGTACATAGATAACCCAGAGCTTTTCAGGAAGCATGCGGCGATCAACCGAGAGATAACCCGGGCTTACACGGGAGCCGAGACCGCAAAGCTTTACGCAAAGCTGATTAACGAAAAGGTGCTCCACAATTCATAATAGCATACAGAATGCCTTCACATAGCGGCATTATTCGAAGTCTGCCATGAGTAGTCCAAATGATGTGCGTGAAAAATCAAGAGCAACAGACAGCTATAAAAAAGCACTTAACAACATAATTTGAATTGCAACGACGCAGGATGCAAATATCTTTATTTCCGATGGTTTCAGGAATACCACAATAATGATTTTTTACCGAAAAAGGGCGGTTAATTAGCAATGGCAGCAATGTCTCTTTAGACTAGGCAGTGAATGCCGCAGGAAGACTCGTTTTTCTAACGAAGACGAGATTTAAGGTACATAAAAATTGTATGTCAAAAGCATTTTATAATAAAGAGGACTTAAATTAATTGGTTGAAATGCGAGGATGATTGAAGTGTCATTTTGGAATAAGGCTTGATTATGGTTTGATAGGTGAAAATCTGGATTATAAAGTAGGTATTTATGGGATTAAGACAGTAAGCTGACTATACGGTTATATAAAATATAGACAGGTTCATGAATTATTATAAGGATCCTAATGGAAAATAGCATACGAATTAATATAGGTTGTGGTTTAACGCCGACAAATGGCTGGAGAAATTTCGACAATTCTTGGAGTTTTTTTCTGGCGAGGATTCCTCTCTTGCCTAAACTTCTCTATAAATTCAAACTTCTTGAGGCGTCTCAATATAAAGCCATACTACAATGCACTCAATTCAGACAGGTCGAGTATGGTGATGCCACCAAGGGGTTACCGCTATCAACAGGTTCTGTTGAGGCACTATACAGTTCCCATATGCTTGAGCATCTAGACCAGATTGAGGCAGCGGCATTTCTAAAAGAGGCCAAAAGGGTACTTCGTTCTGGCGGTATCATTAGGCTCGCTGTGCCGGATATCCGCCAGCAGGTTCAACAATATATTGAATCAGGTGATGCAGATACATTTATTGCAAGTACTGGTTTATGTGAACCTCACCCCAGAGCATTTATGCAACGTTTAAAGATGTTGTTTGTGGGACCTCGCCGTCATCAATGGATGTACGATGGGAATTCTCTGTGTAAGCTTTTACTGTCGCACGGTTTCGTAAATGTGAATATTATGCAGCCTGGCGAAACAATGATTCATGATACAGGACCGTTGGATCTGAAAGAGAGATTGTCCCAAAGCGTATATGTGGAAGCTAAAAATCCGTTAAATATGGTATCCTCCTGAAGTTACGGATTTGCTACCGCGAAATAATCCAGATGCCTTTTTCTTGCGATTTTTTTGTATTTTTACCTTATAATAAGTTGAAATAGAGGGATATATGTCGGAGTTGTTAATTGCGGTTGATGCTCTGGCAATAAACCGTAGAAGTGCAGGAGGTTTCACGGTTTTACAGGGGCTACTACCTGAATTGGTTAAGATATGTGATTACCAGTTCGTCTTATATACAGTCTCTAACGATATCCAGGCCAGTCTGGGGACTTTAGACGGCAGAGTAACTTATGTTTATCCACCTAAGTGGGTTGGAAGCATAGTGACGAGGTGTTTTTGGCAACAGTTTTTTTTCCCTGGATTAATCAAGGACGCCGGCTGTAAGCTTCTTTACAGTGCTACAGGCTGCCCGGAGATTTTCACAACAATACCTGTAGTTTCTCATCAGCAGAATCTTTGGCCTTTTACAGAATCTCAGCTATGGTGGACGGTTAAAAATCGAGCAAAGTCATTTTTGCGAAGAAGAGTTGCCAAAATAGCTCTTAAAACATCTAAGGCCAACATTTTCATATCAGATTATCTTAGAGACTGTGCAAATAATTTGTTTCCTCAGACCAGAGGAAAGAATTTTACAGTTCATAATGCTATTCCAAACCCCAAAGACATATTATCAACAAGCATTGGAACGGAATGGATTGATAAAGATTTTTGTGTTGCTGTCGGAAGCATTGTAATTCATAAAAATTATGAGAATTTATTAAAGGCTTTTAAGATAGTAAGTGAAAAGTTTCCAGATTTATATCTTGTGATTGTAGGAAATAACACAAGCAATTATGGAGTAAGAGTAAAAAATTTGTGCAAAGAATTTAAAATGGATAATAAAGTTTTTTTTGCAGGTTCTTTAAAATTAGAACAGATATTTTATTTATATAAAAGGGCTGTTTTTTCGATAAATGTGTCTTTGCTTGAAGGGTTTGGGTTGCCGGTTTTAGAATCTCTTGCAATGAGTTGCCCTGTAGTTTGTTCTGATATTCCTGCATATAAGGAAATCGCTGCGGACTCGGCAATATATTGTGATTCCAAAAAACCAGAGAATATCGCAGAAAAAGCGATTCAGCTTTATGCCGACGAGGATCAAAGGGAAAAAATGGCAGTAAGAGGTATCGAACAAGCGGCAAAATTTTCATGGAATGATTCTGCAGAAAAACTTTTAGCGATATTCAATAACATTTTAAGGATTTAAAAACCTGTTTGTTTTGCGTCTCATTTTTATCCAAAACAAACACAGCTGTTTTCTTGCCAAACCCGCACATTTGAGAAAATTTCTAAAAAGACAAAAGAGGATAATGAGTAATAATTACTCGGAGATAATTCATGAAGCAAGTTTTGCAAAATCTTAAAACTGGTGAAATTGAAATAGCTGACGTGCCGGCGCCGGTTGTAAAACGTGGGTGTCTGCTTATACAGACGCGGGCAAGTCTGATTTCAATGGGGACGGAACGTATGTTGGTAACCTTTGCCCAAAGCTCACTATTGAATAAAGCACGACAGCAGCCTGATAGGGTTAAGCAGGTTATTGATAAGATGAAGACCGATGGCTTACTGCCAACCATTCACAGTGTATTTGCCCGGCTGGATGAACCTTTGCCTCTGGGATATTGTAATTGCGGTACGGTGCTGGAGGTTGGAGCCGGTGTTGAGGGTTTTGAGGTTGGAGACCGGGTTGTCAGCAATGGTCCGCACGCAGAAATAGTATGTGTACCAAAGAACCTTTGCGCTAAAGTGCCTGCTAATGTCAACGATGAGCAGGCGGCATTTACCGTTCTGGTATCGGTCGGGTTGCAAGGTATAAGATTGGTACAGCCGACGTTCGGAGAGACGATAGTTGTTTTCGGGCTGGGACTGATTGGTCTTGTTTGTGTGCAATTGCTTAAGAGTTGCGGCTGCAAAGTTATTGGGATAGATATTGATAAAAAAAGACTTGAGCTGGCAACTGAATATGGTGCTGAGGTTATCGATGTAAAAAGCGGGGCGGATGTTGTAGTGTCGGCAAAGGCAAAGACCAACCAGAAGGGAGTGGATGGAGTCCTTATAACGGCCTCGGCCAAAGACGATTCGATAGTTCGTCAGGCGGCGCAGATGAGTCGCAAGCGAGGTCGAAT
>Ga0315284_10005241_pt1 | contig 18418 bp, 22 predicted proteins | sample YL17G09_16_MG_FD_203696 | JGI IMG/M metagenome (GOLD analysis project Ga0315284, IMG submission 203696) | Sediment microbial communities from Yellowstone Lake, YNP, Wyoming, USA - YL17G09_16 | ecosystem: Environmental > Aquatic > Freshwater > Lake > Sediment | place: USA: Wyoming | collected...
CCAATTATTCAGAAGATGAGAATGCGGTCTTAGCCAATGTCGAGGCACCTTACGCGTCGAGTCAAGGACCAGACAATTTTAGATTTGATGATGGTTTAGACCCAAATAATGAGCATAACATAGTTAAGGGCGCTAGATTTGATATTGGCGCGATATATAAGTTGGCTGTAGATGATGATGTACCAACAGCTAATGCTATGGATGTTGTTGATATTGGCGACGTTTGGCCAGACGCTGAGATTGTTAGGCAGGCTAAAGACCTTCGCAGTCAGGGGATGGATGAGAGCTTGGTATTTAAACAATTAGTTGAAATGGGTGTTCTTGGCAGTTTAAGCCCCATGTCGCAAGATCTTGACTGGTTGGCTCAACTGATTGGTATTCAACCTTAGATTGTTCCATCACCCGGCTTAATTATAATTATGTTACTATGACTGTAAAAATATACAATAAGTGGGATGATATTAGGCAAGCGTCGTCTGCTACAAGCCAGCAAGATGACGCTCACGGATTATCGTCACAGCAAATTGGTGACATGGCCGATAGGTTCAATAAATTTTTGCCGTCATTAGCTGGTGGTCACTCATCAAATGCTGTTCGAGACCAGTTTACATCAAACCTACCAAAGGGTGCCAACTGGACGCCTGGACGTTCTGCCCAGAGCATGACTGGTCCGAATGGTAGTGGCAATACGATGTACACCCAGCAAACCCCATATGCACCTGAGTTTGCTAGTCCCGACCGGCAACAGTATCCTGTACATCGGATACTTGCAAATAGGTATTGGCGGCTATTCTACAAGTTAGATCCAGTTATTGGTAATTGCATGGATTTGTACTCAGAACTCCCATGGTCAAATTTTGAACTGACTGGTGACGGTGTTGAAGGTGAGATTAGGCAGACATACGAACATATGTGTCGCGAAACGCAGATTCTTGCGATGCTACCATATTTTGTAAAGGAATTCTTAGTGCTCGGTGAATGCATTCCGCATACATTCTTCTCCGACGAGAAGGGCATCTTTACACACGTCTCATTGCACAACCCGGACCAGCTTGAGATTATTGACGCTCCATTTATTAAGATGGATCCGATCATTCAGTTTATTCCCGATGACCGTCTTAGATCTGTGCTAACATCCGACCAGCCAGCATTGCGTGGCATCCGTGACAGTCTGCCACCAGAACTTCTATCAAAGTTGCAGAGCCGCGAGAATATTACCTTATCACCAATTAATGCAACATTTATTCCACGCAAGATGCATCCATATGACACGCGTGGAACATCCATCCTATCTAGGATGTGGCGCGTACTAATGCTTGAAGATGCAATATTTAATGCGTCGCTTCAAACTGCTAGACGTAATTCAGCGCCGCTCAAGGTTGCGAAGCTTGGAAATGCTGCTACCGGATGGATTCCGCCACCGGAACAGGAAAAGCGTTTGCTAGAGTTGCTTGCGCAGGCTGAGCATGACCCAGCTGCATGGTTGGTATATCACTATGGTATTCAATTTGAGACGATTGGCACGAACGATCGTGCGATGTCGATCAGTCGCGAATGGGATATTATCGAACGTATCAAGTTGGTTGCTATGGGCATCAGTAGGGCCTTCGTGCATGGCGAAGTGACTTATGCTAGCAGTGCAACTGGCCTACAGGTGTTTTTACAACGTCTAAAAGCACTCCGTATGATGTTTGAGCAGAAGTGGTTGTATCCGAAGTTCTTTAAGCCTGTTGCAGAAATTAATGGATGGATTAAGCCAAAGCCTAATGAGGTCCAGCATAGATATCGTGTGAAGCGCTCTGCAAAAGAAATTGAGGAGCAAAACCTGTATATCGTTCCAAAGATTGTATGGGATAAGACGCTTGACCCACAAATTAATACAGAGTTGATTGGTGCCATGACTGCGTTAGAGGCGCTTGGTGTCAAGTTTTCTAAGACTTCAAAAATGGCTAGTGTTGGTTTTTCATTCGAAGAAGAGACCAAGAAAATTTACAGAGAGTCTCAGTTTGAGAAGACGTACTTGCCTAAGGTTGGTCCACAGCCAGATGCTGGTGCTGGCGGTGGTGGAGCACCACCAATGGGCGGTGGCGGAGCACCACCCCCACCACCAGGTGGAGACATGGGACTAGAATCACCCGGACAAGAGGCACCCCCAGGAGGTGATGGCGAGATACCACCTGGTGTAGAAGGCCCACCGACCCCACCGACGCCAGAAGGCGCATCGTTGGCTGTAAAGGCTGATGACGATAAGGATATGTCAGTAGAGACTATTTCTAGAGCACCTGGTTCAAAATCGAATAATTCGAATCTTGTGTCAAAGATATGGGTGGATGATAAATTCGGTAATTGGCACGCTGACGAGGTATCTGACTTATTAGATCTTATTAAGAGTGGTAAGACAGATTCAGCTTTCTTTATGCAGCTTGGAGCTGACGATGGGTTTGGTAGTGCCATGACATCTGGTGATATGGATGCAGTGTTTGATGTCATTGATGGGTATTTGCAGTCAAAGGGATACCCAGATAAAGATATATCCGAACTGCATAATATTCTTCAACATGAGGGAGTATTAGACAAGCCGCTTTCTGCAGAGAGTCAATCAAGGTTGTTACAGCTAGACCAATCATTGCCTGATAACGCGTCTGACCTAGATGATAATGCTTTCGCACAGGCAGTATCGGATATATTGAAGCGTGACAATAATAAGATAGCCAATGAACAGAGCAACTTACTAACTGGGCACTAATAGTTATGTAGCCAGTATATGCGCGGTTTGCATTATATATTTAGGTGACATATGGGATTTAAGAAAAATGGCCGTGGGCAGTCGCTTGGGATTGTTAAGGCACCAAAGCAGGTGTCAGCTAGTGACACTGATGCCGCAGTGAAAAGATTAGAGATCGCTGTAAAGGCATCATCCGATGAGAAGCAGGATGACGATAATTTGGATGATAGCACTAAGGAATAAATATGTCATTTAAAAAGTATGCCGACGTGCAGGTCATTGCTATAGCCGATGGCGATTTTGATGAGCAGACTAAGAAAATTGCATTCCATAGGAATGCAAGCCATAGTATGACGGCATCTTTTTACCAAAGTAGTCCGGTTAACATTGATGTACAAACCGCGCTGAATACTGTTGCAAGTGAATATGACATATCGAATAATCCGAATGACTATATCTTTGAAGCAGTTCGTGCTGTCACTGCTGAGGTACCCAATCAGAATGGCGATGCATTTCCAAAAAATGAGCTTTTAAGGTTCGACCATCGTCTAAATCGTTCTGTGTATCAGACATTTGTCTTAAAGCCACATCATATTAACCATCGTACGGATAATCCAAGGACAGCGCGTGGTCTAATCTTGGATGCGTCGTACAATGCGTTGTCTGAGCCAATGAGTGCCTGCCCAAATTGCAACAGCAAGACTGCTGCCAAAGAAGATCGCGATGACATTGGTTTACACTGTCGTAAGTGCGGCCACCTTGTTAAAGATGAGTTTGTTGAACTGCTTTTAGCCATTGACAAGAAGAAAGACCCAACCTTTGCAGAAGGTGTTCGTGCTGGCGCCCTTGACAGTGTAAGTATGGGATGTGACTGCATGTTTACGGATTGTTCGATTTGCGGCAATCGCGCACGTAGCGTGTCTCAGTTTTGCCAACATATTAAATCTGGCAACAAAAAGAAGATCTTTAAGACTGCGTCTGGACCAAAAATGGCCTTTGAGAACTGCGGAGACGTAATTTTTACAGAAATATCACGTGTTGACCAGCCTGCAGACCCCACTGCCAAGCAACGTGAGATACTGTCTGCCGAACAGCTACCAATGGCGGTTGAATCTGAATTATTTTTAATGTCGGCTAAGATTGCGAAGTTAGAGGCTATGGTTAAAAACGCATCGTCTAATGTTGGTCCGATTGATGTCTCACCGCAGATTCCGTTTAGGACTATAGCTGAGTCTATCTCGTGGGCGGAGTCGTCTATCGCTAAGCTCCGTGGGCACAACGCCAATCTCCTATCGGAGAAGGAGCAGAAGGATAAGTCGGCCTCGTCTGAGGGTCGTGCATTCTATGCTTGGGAGAAGGCAGCGTTTGATTCTCAGATTATCGCCAATAATAAGTATATTACTCGTCTTGAGACCTTTACCGCAAAGGCTAAAGAATTTAATAAGGCTGGCAAGACGTGGAATGGCGAGCTAACTAGGTCGATGTCTAGATTCTTTGCGTCAAAGGATGCTCAGCTTGATGATGGTTCTGATGCTGGTGACACTCAGGGGCCACCTTCAGGTCAGGCTAATCCGGCAGTGCCTGGCGTACAAGATGTGAGCACCCAGGGTCAACCTGGTCAGTCTGGCGACATGTCATCTGCACATGATGCTATCGACAAGATGCTAGCAGCACACCCAGACCTCGTGTCTGATAAGGCCATGTTGGATTTGTCAGAGTCAGTTGGACATTCTATGGATGACTCTAGCTCTATGGAGCAGATTACCGACAAGCACGAGAAAGATAGGGACAAGAATGTATCGCTTGCGGAATTTGGTGCGAAACCAGATGACAGCATGCGGCCACCGTCTGGTACGAGTGGCGGTGGTAGTATGCCATCACCGAATACACCTGGCGCACCAAAATCTGGTGCGAGTAACAATATTCGGGCATCGACGCTCGATTCTGTCAAATCAGATTTATCTTTACTATTAGATTCAGTTAAGGAGAATAGAACAGTGAATACCAAAGAAAAGGCGCTTAGATTTGCCAGTGCGTACAAGGATTTAGACTTAATTGTTACAAAGAGTGGCAATGCTAAGGTGTTTACGCCTGATGGTACACTATTTGTCATCCGCCCAGAGGTAAAGTTTACCAATGCCGATGATGCCAACAAATTTGGCATGCAGGTAATGGCAAATATTGCTGAGAACGGTCTTGTTGATACGGTTAACAAGTATAAAGTTGTGCTTGGGCCGAAGATTGCTCAAGTACTTCAGTTTGTTACACTTGACCATGCTGATGGCGTTCAAGATGGTGATAAGAAGCCACACCATGCCGATGGTGAGAATGATATGCAGGAGGAACGTGCTACGCCGCCTGAGTCAATGATTAAGGAAGAAAGCACTGATGCCGCAGAGGCACATGTTTCTTTGACCATGTCGTCTGGCAGTGTTACCAAGGATCATGAAGCTGACCACACCGAGACTGTCTCTAAGGCTCCTGACAAGGTGGCAAAAGAAGAGCACTCAGATCGACGTGATGAGCGTGAAAAGTCGCCCAAGACTACCCTTGAGGATGAACTTCATGACCGCGCTGCCGCACTCAAGACTGCGTCGCCACAAGAAAAGAAACATGTATCACGTCTTGAACGTTTGTACAAATCACGCCTAGAGAAGATATCTGCTGATAATGCTAAGGCTGTTGAACAGACCAAGAAAAGTGTCGTTGAAAAAGTTAGCAACAAATTCTTACGAGCGGTTAAGCTTGCTTCTAAGCGTCAGGCGCTAAACATTGAGGCATCACCACTAAAGACGGCCATGTTTGATGTGCTATCATCTGAGCTTGATTTGGACAGTGAGTCTTTTTACCCCGGTATGGACAGTGTAACTGCTGCGCATATTGTTGAGGCCACAGCTAATAAGGGCTTTGATCAATTTACAGACACTCTCGTTAAACGCGCTACTGAATTATTTAACCTGTCAGACGATGCGTTCAATGCAATCGAATCTGATGTTAAGAACCTACGTCCATTCTCTGTCTCGGTACCTGCATCAGACATTACTGCAGGCCATAAGAATGCCCATATGAAGCAGGCTGCCATCGATGGTAATTTGCAGCTAGCACCGTCTTCTTCAAATGAAATAATTTCTAACAACGACAGGCGTGACAATATTAGATCAGCTTTGGGTTCTACAAAAGTACGTAGGGCTAGTAAAACTTTATTTGATAAGAAATAATCATTGGGAGATAAACAATGGGCTCTGTCGGACTTGGAAATAATGCAAATTTGGGCGCTTTTTTAAACAGGATTTTTCCTGAAGGTCTTGACCTAGGGCGTTGCCAGATCACTGAAGCACTTGGTACTTTCGTAGCCGATCCGGCCAACACGTTCCGTGCTGGTATGTTGGTTATGCGCAATGCAGCTGGCCTTGTTATTCCGTCAGATGGTACGGATATGCTGGGTGTCGCTAAATGGAATCATGCGACGTCCATGCTAGCGGCTGCTGTTGATGAACCCGTTGTTCTTACTGGTGTTATTGCTAGCAACCTACAGCATGCCCTAGTTTCGAACGTACGTGTTGCGTCTGCGGTTGCTGGTGGCGGAACGGTGTTCATTGATGCGACTGATTATACGCTTAATGCCACGAACGGTACGCTTACCCGTATCGCGCTTGGTGCGATTATCTCTGGTAGCACTGTGTATGTAACGTACACGTTCCAGCTATCAGCCAGCGACATCTCACAGACCCAGGGTGCGAACTTTTGGAATAACCTTGATGAAGTCAGCCAGGCTGATGGTCGCGTAACGGTTATCACTGATGCAGCGATGATCTTCACCAGCCAATACGACACGTCAGCCAATTTCTCAATGACTGGAGCACTGAGCAATCTATTCGCTTCGACTGCAGTCGGCAAGGCCGGTCTGTTTACGTCTAGCCCTGCTGGTGGCGCCAAGTTCGTTGGTCGCGTACTACAGGTTCCGACTGCTGCCGATCCGTTTCTTGGTCTACGTCTAGTCAAACAGGTAGTTCAGTTTTAATCTATAGGTCTTGGAGAAAATAACAATGTCAACTATCAATCCTTACCGCCAACTTAGAGGCGCACCAGTTCAGAAGCAAGCCGCAACTGAACAACCTAAGACCGAAGAGATTAAACAAGCTCTACCGGTTGCTAAAGTACACGCTGCCTCAAAAAGGCAGTTAACCGCGTCTGCCGATGAGCAGATGTACGACGAGAGTGGCACGTTCAATCCTCGTCCATATGGTGGTAGCACTGATACGCGCAGTGGCGTTCAGGCTGCACTCGGCGCTCCTAAGGGCCGCATGTTCGACAGCAAAGGCGAAATCAATGCCAATGACAAGAAGGACGCGCTGCAGCAAATTGCGTATCTTCTTCAGAACGTGACCAAGAAGGCGGCTCCCGGTTCATTCTACCGTGAAGCTTCAGCGCTTAATGCGGAAGACCGACGTAAGGTCCTCGCGGCTGCGATGAAGGATCCGACTGGCGAAGGTTTTGCCATTGTTGGCCAGGAACTCCTCCTCCCGATTAAGGACATCATCGACTACGAAGGTTGGGCGCGTAAGATTTTCCGCGTTCGTCCACTAGCTCAGGGTGAGCTATTCCGCGTTGCCAAGGACGTTCGTTCTACGGCGTGGGTTGTTGGTCAAGATGGCCAGACGATTGAATCACGTCTATACGGTCGCTATGTAACGCCGTCAGAATTCAAAATCACGTCCTCACCGACTGTTGATATTGAAGACATCTACCAGATGAATTTCGACGTTCTTGATCGTGCGCAAGATACTGCACGCCAGGAAATCGAACTCGAAGAAGACAAACGTGCTCTATCTATTCTAGATCGTGCGTCGACCACTGTTAATGCGGCGACCATTTTTACGACCCTAGGTGTTGCGGCTCTAGAAGATATCCGCTACCAGGTTGAGCGTCACCGTCTCGTTGTTGATAAGTTCCTTATCAATCGACGCGAGCTAACCGACCTAATCAAGACTGCGGTTGGCGTTGGTGCTGGTACGCAACATGTTGATCCTGTTACGGAACGTGAACTAATCCTTGCTGGTTATGTTGGTAACGTTCTTAATTCACAGATCATCACTGCGGCTGGTACTGGGGTTCAGGAAGTTGTTCCCGCTGGTACGGTTTACGCTGCGACTGGTTCCGAATACCTTGGCGAAATGGGCGTTCGAGTTGAGCTATTCTCAGAACCGTTTAACAAATATGCACAGCACGAATTCGTTAAAGGCTGGGCTTTCTGTGAGATCGTTGGCTTCGTGGTACCCAATTCAAGGGCCATTGCCAAGGGTCACAAGTAATTAATTTTGAATAGTGTAGAGCTATAAAACCCTGCCAACTAAGACTTGGCAGGGTTTTTGCATATTTGTGATACCACAAAAGTTGTAGACAGGTGTGGATGCCTTATCCCAAGGCAGAATCGAATAGTGATATAAAATGAATCATTCTGATTTAGAGTCTGTCGAGCCGTCTGTGTGCGACGATATATATTATGAATTTAATAGCAGGCAAGATTTGTGTGCCAGTTGTGTAGACGCATTAAACAATATTAGTGAATGGTGGTCAGCATGCGGATGTATGCGTGCGCATGTTATAATTAGGCCGTTCCGTTTGGTTGTGGTTTTCGACCAGATATTACCTTAATTCGCGTTTTAGTGTGTCCTATACATCTGTTTTAGGAGATAGTATGACCGATCAAACTTGGTCCCCGGCCACTTATAGTGATATTGCAGTCGCAATGGATGATAAAGATGTAGCCCCAGATTTTAGACATGTCGGATGCGCTACAGAGATTTCAATTAAAGATGAGACGATGTGCTGTGAATGTGGGCTACAGATTAAGTTTACTGATATACGCATGTTTCATGACATGTGGTTACGCGACAATATTGAGTATAGGCCAAAAGTAAATGACGTGTGGAAGCAGGAACGTCACCCAGACGGGTATGATTATTTGCGACCCGCTACGCCTGCAGAGGCTGCTAACTACTACCGTAAAGCGCGTGAGTGGCACCACAAGAAGTCGATTGGAGCGTTTGACTAATGGATGATAAAGATGATGTCGTGTCAAACGGCTTAGATTATATGGTTGATAAGGGCACGTCTGATCCGTATGGTGTGGTTAAGGCTGCTACGGCTATGCAAGAGCAGCCCAGGAAAAATTTAAACCCATATGTGAAGGACCTAGTGTCAAAAGATATATCAGACAGATCAGAATTGGGACGCGAGAGATATGGTGTATATCTGCAAGCGAACAATGGTCGTGACACATTGGTTGATGCGTATCAAGAAGTATTAGACCTGGCTATGTATTTGCGGTCATTGCTATATGAGAGAGACAAAAAATGACAGACCACACTCCTGTAGTAAAGAAGTCTAGTAGACCGTCGTGGGATGAGTATTATATGCAAATTGCTCGTGTTGTCGCTACTAGGTCAACATGCAAGCGTAAAGCTGTTGGCGTTGTCATGGTTAGTGGCCGCATGATTATTAGTACTGGGTATAATGGGTCTATGAGTGGCGCGGCGCATTGTGAAGATGTTGGCTGCATCGTTAAGGATGGGCATTGTATTGCCACAACACACGCTGAAATTAATGCCCTAGTCGCTGCAGCTAGACATGGCATATCAACCAACTATACTGTGATATACACTACGGTGCAGCCTTGCTTATCTTGTTACAAGGCCCTAGTTGGCGCTGGGATTAAACGCATAGTATATGATGAAGCGTATGGTAATATTGATTATGGTGTGTTTGGTTTGAATGCCAATTTAACGCCATCTGTAAAACATTTAAGTGAGCATAGTGATTCGACGTTGCTGTCTGATTGATGCATAATATTGATATAATAGGTGTAACTGTATTGGATGCTAATGGTCGATTTGTATCCAGTGTGCACCCAGCATTAGCACGCAAACTGTTAAAACACAAGTTTGCATCAATTAATTCCGCATCACCATTTATTATACAATTAACGCAGACCGTCAGTAATGCTATATCCAATGGGTCTGAATCATTACAAGTAATACTTGCTCGAATTAAATAGAGTGGTTATATTTAACGTACTAAATAAGGAGTTGTAATATGGCAATTACTAATTGGACAGAGTATTTTAGAGAAGAGCGGGACGTTTACTGTAAGAATTGTTCGTCATGTCAGGTGTCTGTAACGTTCGATGTAGGCGGTGGGCGCTCAGAGTCGTATACTTTTGCTAGTAACAAGGACCCCGTAAACCTTAGTAGGTTCATCCCCTTTCAGGCCATCAAGTCGTCGCTTGACTTTCGCAAGATGTTGAACCGTCAACCGCTTACCCTAGTACTTCTTACTGAGGAAGAATATCTACAGCACTTCCAGAAGGTTGCTGATACCCATAAGATTTCTGTCGACGCTGCCATGGATTTAGTTGAGCAGCGGCGTATTGCGGCGGCCAATCATCTGCCGCTACCAGATGCTCCTGAACCAGTAAAGCTCCACACAGTGGTTGAAGATGGTAAGGAATTTGGAACTAGGAAGGTTGTTCGCTCAGAAGTGCAGGCGGACGAATCAGAGCTAAATAGTAGGGTGCTGCATTTATGCTTACAAGTGCACCAATCAGTACCCGACCAAGAAAAAATGTCAGCTCAGGCCTTTCTGGCTGAGCTGGACGACATTCCGGATACCAGCATGACGATGTCCGATTGGGAGTATGTCCAGAGCCATGGATATTACAAGAGCGTTAAAGCCACGGCACGTAAGCACATTGCTGAGCTGGCCGCTTCTGAGGACCTGGGCGAAGAGGATGTCGAGGTAGCACCCGCACCTCCTGCGCCCAAGAAGAAGGCGAAGAAACCGGTTTCGCCTACCGTCTAGATACATGCCGATTCTTGATAAAGACAAGGCCCTGAGTTTGTACAATCAGGGCCTAACACTATCAAAGATTGCAAAGGCATGTGGCGTGTCCAACCACACTATTAGACGGTGGCTAGACAGTAGCAATTTACATATTAAGCAGGCATATGCCAATTTTAAACCATCTAAATCAAAACTTGATGACGACTTAATTTATAAGCTGTTTAGAGATGGACTATCTGATGCAAATATTGCAGTCCAACCCAATTATTGGTATGTTGATAAGGATGGGTGGGTTATGCATAAGAAAACCCTGTGGAACCACTCCCGCAAGATGAAACTGACCGAAGCCGGGTATGCTGAAGCTTACGGCTTCACCAAAATCTGGGGCAAAGAAAAGTACAAGTACACCAAGGAGCTACAAAATGGCAAATAAATTTAGTCTATATAATATTACTGATTTAGTACACACCTTTACTGGCAATTCGCCTGGTACTGCGCCAGATGGGGCAGTGTCTACTAGCTCAGCTCGCATCCAGTGGAATAATGTTTCTGGGGGTGGATTAATTGATCTGGCCGATTTGGGTAATGAAGGTCCGATGCGTGTTGTACGTGTTGTGCTTTTTATGGCCGGTCAAGCTACGTGGTCACTAAACCTGCTCGACGGCACCAACTCGTTAGTGTTAGCTAGCGGGACTACTCAAACATCGTATACTGCTGAGGCGTTGGCGTATCTAATTGGGGGCCAGAAGCTACAGTTAGTTACGACTGGTGGCACAACAGCGGTCAAAATGGTAGTAACTGTTGCTGACGCACGTAGCCAGATGCCTGCTCCGCGTGGCGTGTAGGTAGTAGCTACTTAACATATGCATGTAAGTATTAATGATACGGGTGACACATGCATATGTTAATGATGGCTATATTAGCGCAATCTGACGTACAGGTCCCAGTTGCAGATGACTCAGCCGGGTGGATCTTGAGTTCAGTCAAGTGGGCAATGGAACAATACCAGCAGAAAAATTATCTGCCGCTAATGTCGTTTGTGATTATGGTTATTGTGTGGTCTGTTGGCCACATATTAGAGGACAAGGTCGACAAGAAATTCGTGCCGCTTATCTCTTCAATAATCGGCGTGGTTGTTTCTATTGCCACTAGTCTTACCGCCTTAGCCTTAGATGCCAAGCCAGTTGATATAGTTTCCACCATCGTGTCTGGTCTTGCTGTCGGCGCTATGGCCAATGGGTTTTGGTCTCAACTAGGTAAGTTTGTGCTGCCTAAACGTAAAAAGTCTCCGAAGAAGCCATCTCATAAATAATTAATGTAGGTGACCCGCATGAGTAAGCAGCCTAAAGACATGTTAGTTGCAGATGTGTTATTGAGAATAGAAAAAAGCATATCTAATATAGGCGAAGACGTTGATGATATGCGCAAGTCTATCAATAGTTTGAGCATAACCGCTGGTAAGCAGCAGGTCATACTTGAGGAGCACATACGTCGCACCGAAGTAAATGAGCAGGCATTAAAGCTAATGGAGGAAGGGCACGAGCGTGAGCTTGACAATCTAAACTCACGTGTTCTACCACTTGAGAAGCATACGGCTATGTGGGCTGGTGCTGCAAAGGTTGGCGCTGTCTTAGTGGCAATCATAACATTAGCTATCACGATATATAATGCGCTATGGCAGTAATATTACAAAGAAATATACATGTTGAAGTAATAGGCGAGATACCATCAGGTGTTAAGAATGGTGTCAATGCGGTGTTTAGTACGACTACACCATACCAGAATAATACGACTAAGATATACTTCAACGGCAGACGTTTGGTTATTGGTGTGACTGCAGATTATACAGAGGCACCACCCAATAATATTACGTTAAATCGCATACCAGAGTCTAATGATTATGTAGTAATTGATTATCATAAGGCATAAATTATAGTATGAATGTGACATATGCCACTATCATTGGTTCGACTTAGAGAAATCCGCAGGGGTGATTCGTTAAACGATCAGTTATCTGCGGCACAAATACTTTCAGTTGAGTCATCTGCTACTACACAGGATGATTTACAGGATGGTATTCTAAGCCAGCTTAAACGTATTATATGGGGTAATGACGCCGGGAATTGGAATGATGATTTCATGGCCCAATATGTTTCTACTCTTAAAGACCTATCCAATGGTCGCTTATTTTTTGCAAACTGCTTAGCATCCGATTCAGAAGGACATCTTGTACGCATTGCAGCTGCTGATGTTTTAGGTGTTGCCAGTGTGGCTAAAGTAAGTCCAGAGTATGTTGCTGACATGCCGTCCATTGGTATGCTCGTTGAAAAGATTTCCACGACCACATGTATTGTGCAGACATCGGGCTATGTTAAAGTCATTGCATTACCGGCACTGATTGCTGGTAAGCGGTATTTTGTTGGGCTGAACGGTCTACCTAGTCAATACCCAGCAGATTTGGGTGGTAGCATTACAGGCATAGCAATTGTACAGGTTATTGGTGTTGCTCGTGATATCAACGTTTTAGAGCTAAATGTTAGTTTAGACATGCATAAACAAAAGGTGTGATATGGCAAGTAGAAAGAAGATTAAGATTGTAGAAGTAGCAGAGACTGTTGCTGCTCAGGAATCTATGCCTGTGCCTGAGCCCATACACGAACCCGTGCCGCTAAAACTAACACGTGAAGAGATACTAGAGATGGCGTTCCTAGAACAACAGGTGCGACATGGTAATGCTCTGACCGAACTAGAGACTCTAAAGCGTGATGCGTTGTTGGCACAGATAGATCCAAGTAGCAGAATTAAGTTATTTGATACCAAGATTAAGGCGTCGACCACGATGGTTACCAACGCCAGGGACCAGTGGATTCAGGCACGTGCGCTAATTAGTAAGCGTTTGGGCGGAATCGATCTTGACCAATATGCCTATGATGACCAGACTGGCACACTACAAAAGCCGGATCAGTAATGTCGTTGTCGCCCGATGACCTCGACGACCCCCATATTATGTGGGGCCATTATGAAGATGTAATGGCTACAATTAGATTGAGTAAAATTTATTCAAAGAGATTACACTCATTACTTACAGTGTCGCGCGTATGGGTAAATATTAAAGTTGCGGTCATACTCCCCATGTCTAGACTGTATAGTACTATCTAAGTCAGGGCTGTCACTATGTGGTATACACATGGAGGCCTACGATGGCTTTAGTCAAATTTCTGATTTATGATAGTAATGAAGGATTCACACAGCCACAGAGCGCCACTGATGAGCTTTCGCTTGGCAAAATTACACTCCTTGGCGTATCAGGAGTCGCGATTGCAGCCGGTGGTCAGCTTATCTCAGGCATTGCCGATCCTGTCAGCGCCCAAGATGCTGCTTCCAAGGCATACGTGGACGCCATGGTGCAAGGACTTAATGTCCACACCGCCGTCCGTCTAGCCACCATCGCAGCCTTGCCAGCATATACCCAGGCTGGTGCTGGTGTAGGTGCAACACTTACTGCTACCTCCTTGGGAGCTTTGACTGTTGACGGCGTCCTAACGGCTCTCGGCAACCGAATCCTAGTCAAGAGCGAAGCTAACTCAAAGAACGGCGTTTATACCGTCACGACTGCCGGTGTCACGGCGGCGGCAGCGACTGGTAGCATTACGGCTATTGCAGGTTCCCTGCTAGTTGATGGCGAAACTTTTACCATCAGTGATGGAACGAACACCCCAACCATTTTCGAATTTGATTCAGGTGGTGGTGTCGGTGGTGGCAACATTGCAGTTACGTTCACTGGTGGCGATTCAGATACTACAGTCGCTTCTGCAATTGCGTCGGCCATCAACGGTGTCGGCGGAACCCTCAACGTTACAGCAGCGCCTTCCGGTGCATCGGTAACGCTAACTAACGACAATACTGGAGCTTCAGGCAACGTTGCAATTTCTGAAACCGTACTAGATGGCGGATTTATTACTTCAGGTATGTCCGGTGGAGCCACTGGCGTAGCGTATGTTTTGACCCGTGCAACTGACTTTGACGGATCACCTTCCTCAGAAGTCCAAGATGGTTCCTTCTTCTTTGTTGGTGAAGGCTCTCTTGCCGCAACTGGTTGGGTCCAAGTCACGAATCAGCCTATTACGGTTGATACGACGACAATGCTCTTTAATCAATTCAATGCAGCGACCATCTATACAGGAGCAGAAGGTATCCTCCTCACTGGTTCTGCATTCAGTGTTGAACTAGACACCGCAGCGGCTGCCCAAACGGCTGGTTCAGGTGGTGGTTCGTCTGGTCTAGAATTTGACACAACCGGCGCAGCAGCTAAACTCCGCGCAGCGGTTAACGGAACGGCTGGCCTTGAACGCACTGCATCAGGATTGGCTGCCAAGCTTAACGGCACCACGCTTCAGTCCAACGCCTCCGGTTTGTCTGTTAAGGGCCTACCTTCGCTGTTCGAAATTGCTACAGTTGCAACTTCAGCTAACGTCACTGCCGCTAATCTCGGGACTTTGACCGCTGGTCCGTCTTCAGATGCCTCATCCTTGCACTCACATGGCAGTGCTGTTGAAGTCTGGACGACTTTGGGCACGGTTACTCTTGGTGGTGGCGTTTATATTGGCGGAAATAACGTTGTCAGTGAAGGCGACGCTTCTATTGTTGCCAAATCACACGTAATTGGCGTTGCGGTTTCTACTGTAACGACTGGACTTCCTGTTAGTGTTGTAAGTTCTGGTGTAGTGGTTGGAGCGCTAAGCGGGGCTACCGCGAATGACTCATATTATCTTGGACCAACTACTGGATTGCCAGTTCTATACGCTGCTCTTTCAGGCGGCGATCGACAAGTTCGTTTGGGGTTTGCTAAGAATGCGACCGACTTAGAAGTAAGGATAATGGATTTCGGTAAGAAATAAGTAGTTTTTCGTAAAGAAGTGCGATTTATAAAATCCCCGCCAACCAAAATTGACGGGGATTTTGTTTATTATGGCAAGTAAGAGAGATATACAGTGGTTGCAAGGGCTAGCTGCTGCCAAGGGTGGCAAGTGTTTGTCAACCGAGTACAAAAATGGCCACACTAAATATTTGTGGGAGTGCAACCTGGGTCATCAATGGGAAGCTCGACCAGTTAGATATTTCTGGTGTCCTAGGTGTGCCGGACAGGCAAAGCAGACCCTACAATGGTTAACAGATCACGCCTCGTCTAAAAATGGTAGATGCCTGTCAACTGAATATATCAACAACAAGACCAATTGTAGGTGGGAGTGTGGCCTAGGCCACCAGTGGGAAGCAACTGCTCATAATGTAATTGATAGTGACACGTGGTGTGGCGCATGTGAAGCCAACCAGAAACTAAATATAGATGATTTATATGCGACAGGCGCCGCTAAGGGTGGTAAATGCCTGTCAACTGAATATATCGGCACTAGCGCCAAGTATTTGTGGGAGTGTAGCCTAGGCCATCAGTGGGAAGCAACTGCCAATAGCGTTAGATGTGATCACTGGTGCCCAATATGTGCTGGCAATACGCTTAATGATATTCAATGGCTATACGATTTAGCTAAAAAACGTGATGGCACATGTCTGTCAATCGAGTACACCAGTAGTAGGTCCAAGTATTTATGGAAATGTAAAGATGGGCACCAATGGGAGGCACGGGCCAGCGATATTGCCTATAAAGAATCGTGGTGCCCACGATGCCCACTTAAGATATCGGCTAGCCATCAAGGGATACTTGATTTTGTTGTTTCATTAGACTCTACTTTAGAAGTTATTTGTAATGATCGTGCTAAAATATCACCGTTAGAGCTTGATATCTGGATTCCATCTAAGAACTTAGCAATTGAATTTTGTGGTCAATATTGGCATGGTGAGTTACATAATAGTGGCGTTGCAAATACACGGCACTATGACAAATACAAAAAATGTCTTGACTCTGGCATTAGACTGATTACTATATTTGCATCTGAATGGGTCAACAAGACAGACATTGTTAAAATGATGCTGTTGCGTGTCATGGGCATTTCTACATCCACCAAGGTAAATGCAAGGGACTGTGTAGTAGACGTGACATCTGAACATGCCATCACAGAGTTTCTTGATAATAATCACATACTTGGTAGTGTAGCGGCTAAACATCTGTCGTTAACATTAGACAATAAGTTAATCGCAGTATTATCTTATAGGCAAGACCAAGGCGGCGTTAATATTATAAGATACTGTGCCAAATCTGACGTAATTGTACGTGGCGGGTTTAGTAAATTGCTTACGAGACTAAAGAATGATTTTCCATCTCATACAATTTATACATTTTCAGATAATCGTTGGAGTGGTGGCAACTTATATAAAAAGACTGGGTTCCGGCTAGATGGTGAGATTAGGCCCAGTTATTGGTATTACAAGAAGGGGTCTGAGCAAATTTTGCAGCATAAGTCTAGATATCGCAAAGAAAAGATACTAAAGATATTTTCAAACGAAGAGTTCTCAGAAGGTGCCACAGAATGGCAGATGATGCAACAGCTTGGGTATGATCGTGTCTGGGACTGTGGCCTTAAGAAGTGGACATTGGTGTAATACTATTACTTGCGTTGTGCACATTATTAAATATGGCAATCGTTCGTACACGCCCACAAAAAGACAATCCAACAGACGGTTCCGAGGAGCCGTTTGACCATAACTCCGACGCCGTCGATGCCCGTGGCGTGTACGTCCAAAACGATACCAGCGACAATACGAGTGTATTAATTAGCCGCGATGCGTCAAATAACATGACCTTCGCAGACGGGGTTGTAAGCGGCACTAAGACTTTAACGGAACTCCTTAACACAGGTGCCGCCCACGAAGCTTTACTGAATCTCATTCACTTCATAGATGAGGGGCCTGCTAAGGGATTCGCGACCGGCGCAACCAAGACAGTCACGGGGGGTATTTTCCCCAGCAATATCTCGTGGTTCAGAGCAGATACTAAGCTGTTGATAAAACAGACAATAACTTGGTCTGGTCCAGTCCCAACTGTGATAAAATCAGAGCTATTCGGTAGTGATGGTACTACGATATTGGAGACAATACAGGACACTATCACATATAGCGGTATCTTTGAAGTCTCTAGAGTAAGGGCCATCTCCTAATGGGTTCATCAATTAGTCCAGCAAGTATTATCTACGATTCGGCTGGCAATGAAAAAGCCACTGAGCTAAATCCCCTTATTATCAGGCCGAATAGATATGGGCTGTCAGCATTTGGGGCGCAACGTACCGTCCATCCTCGGTCATTGGCTGACCTTGGATTTGCATACGAAATCGACTCCAGAGACTGGGATACATCCACAGCCACAGCAGGGACCGTAACATACCTGCCTAATGAAAAATGTGCGTCGTTAAGTGTTACAGCCACAAGTGGTAGTGCCGCCAAACTCCGCGCCAATACTTACTTTAGGTACCAGGCAGGCAAGGGCCAGCGAGTCTTGATGACATGCGTCCATGCCGACACAGGCCAAGCCAACCAGACACGACGTTGGGGCTATTTTGACGACCAAAACGGTCTCTTCTTCCAATTGTCTGGTACAACCTTCGGCATCTGCCGCCGAACCTACACCACCGGCACGGCTGTTGATAACGTACTGAACCAGTCAAGCTTCAATGTTGACAAATTAGATGGGTCAGGCACTTCAGGCTTTAACCTTGACTTAACCAAAGACAATATCTACGAGATTGTATTCCAATGGCTTGGGGCCGGGACTGTCTGGTTTTACGTCAATGGTATCCTAGCCCATCAGATCCTGAATGCCAATACATTGTCTACTTCGTATATGGCCACAGGTGCCTTACCTATCAGCTTGGAAGTTGTCAATACTGGAGCCAGCACGACTTC
>Ga0315284_10005242_pt1 | contig 18416 bp, 37 predicted proteins | sample YL17G09_16_MG_FD_203696 | JGI IMG/M metagenome (GOLD analysis project Ga0315284, IMG submission 203696) | Sediment microbial communities from Yellowstone Lake, YNP, Wyoming, USA - YL17G09_16 | ecosystem: Environmental > Aquatic > Freshwater > Lake > Sediment | place: USA: Wyoming | collected...
CGGTCTTGTTCATTGTGCCCCCCCTTTCAGTCAATCCCAACAAGGGATAACCTACTCAAGTTTAGTTCACAACCGGAGCACCCGATGAAGAAGCCCGCCAGCAAGAGGCTCAAGCCTCTCTCCCTTTATCCGCTAAAGGCGGAAGAAGCCCTAGCACTGTTTATGCGGGTCGATCCGGCCGAAGTGCATCGCCGCATATCACAACAGAGGGGTAAGGCGGCTGCTTTGCCAAAAGGATAATTCCGCTACCTTGTTAGCCGCAAAGCAACTCGGCCGGTCGTGCATCGGTATCGAACTCGACCCTCATCACTGTGAGATCGCTATATCGAGATTGGAGGCCCAATGAGCAACATCGGAATCACCATCGAACGCATTGTGTCATTGGAACCGCACCCCAATGCCGACCGGCTGGAGATCGCCCACATCCTCGGCACTCAGACGCTCGTGCCAAAGGATCAATACGAGGTCAACGACCTTGTAGTGTTCTTCCCGCCCGACATGCTCCTGCCGCCGGCCACGGCGGTTGAGTTGGGTGTGGAAAAGTACCTAAAGCACGCCGAGTGGGATGGGGCGAGCGTTCGTTGCCGTGTGGCCGCCTGCCGTCTGCAAGGCATCCCGAGCTACGGCTTCGTGACTCCAACTACTGGGCACGTACAGTTGGAATCGGCCGCATGTGGACTCGACGTGACGCAATACTATGGCGGCATCAAGTACGAGCCGCCTGTCAAGACCAGCATGGGCAATGCCACTTTCGATCGGCCGGCATTCCACAAGTACACTGACATCCAGCATTTCTACAGACACCCCGACCTGATCCCTGATGGGATGCTGGTGCGAATCACCGAGAAAATTCACGGCTGCGTCAAAGCAACTACTCGCATCACGATGGTGGATGGCTCCAAGAAAAAGATTGGGCAGATACAAGCTGGCGACACTGTACTTGGTGTGCGAAACGGTCAAGTAGTGCCCTCGCGCGTTCTCAATACCTACAACAACGGCCGCTCAGATAATTGGCTCCGAGTCGAGGTCGAACGTAAATCCGCCGGTCGCGGCGGTAACGCCACCGGCAGCCTATATTGTACACCAAATCATCGTTTCTGGTCGCCGGAAGCGGGAGACTACATTCAAGCCGATCAGTTGCGGGTGGGCGGTTCGATCAGTCTCCTAAGAACTGACTGCGATCTGACGCCAGTTCAACATAGTGTCTTACTTGGCATGATGCTGGGCGATGCTTCAATACGTCTGTTTGACTGCGGAACGGCCCTGATAGCCACTTGCCATGTCTGCCAGGAATTACTTGACTGGACCTCGCGCGGACTTGGTGGCCTGCTTACGCAAACAAAAGACCAAGTAAGTGGCTTTGGCTCCACTACCCACCGCGCGCACACTGTCGCGAGTTGGAATATCGCTAAAGCCTTTGGCGACTTCTATACAACAGACAGGGAATTCGGCGCAAAACAAGTCCCCACTTGGGTTGCCGACGCCTTAACACCGCTGGCTGTCGCCTTCTGGTATATGAATGACGGCAACCTTAATCACGGTGGCGATGGGTCTCAAGATAAAGCAGGATTTGCAGTCTGCCGTTACAACGAGGCGGATTGCCGAGTGCTTGAACTCGGTTTGGCAAAGTTTGGCATAGGTGTTGTCTATTTCCGTGACAAGCAAGGCTACTCGCGTTTTCGACTCAATGCTGATGATGCGGAGCGACTTTTCTTGCTAGTAGCGCCCTACCTTCCCGCTGCCATGCAATACAAATTGCCACTGCGGTATCGAGGGCACGCGGGTTGGCTGCCGCCCACTGGCGTCTCCTATAAGCCGCTATTAGTCCCGCAACGTGTGACCGCCATTGCCGAGCACATAGCGCCCCGGGCAAACCGTCACGACATTGAAACTGAGACGCACAATTATTTTGCCAACAGTATCTTGACTCATAACTCAAACAGCAGAGTCGGCCTCATCAAGACGGACACGGGATTCGAGTTTCTGGCGGGTTCGCACAACCGGGTTCGCGTTCATCCCGAAGAGGGCAGCGAATCGTTGTACTGGCGACCGCTCGAAGACAAGGGTGTGCTGGACCTGTTGACCGATCTGTGCGAAGGCTGTGATGGCCAACCGTCACACAACGTCGTCGTGTTTGGCGAGCTATTCGGACCCGGCATACAGGACATGGACTACGGAGTCAAGCAAGGCCACGTCGGCTATGAGGTGTTCGACATCTCGGTTGATGGCCGGTATCTCAACTGGAACGACGTATTTCGGGTGTGCTTCATCTATGGCGTTCCGACAGTGCCGTTGTTCTACGAGGGCCACTTCGTCAAGGCGGACATGGACCGATACACCGACGGGCCCACCACCTCGCAAGGTGTGGCCGCCAAGTTCACTGGCCGAGAGGGCTGCGTCATCACACCGGTGGTCGAGCAATACGTCCACGGAAGCCGGGTGATTCTCAAGAGCGTTAGTGCTGACTACTACGACCGGAAGGGGGCGAAGGACAATGGTGAACTGTAAGACAAGTTGTAAGACACTGGCCAGAGGACTGGTCCTGGGCCTCTTGATCTACTTGGCCCTTCCGTTCATCGGCGGGTTGTACTACTGGCGTTGTGTCGACGTGCAGTCTGAACAGCACTGGCTCGATGCGGCTACAGCCCATCTACGGACGCTCCGCGACCGCTGCGATGACCCCGAGTTGTACGCTGTCCTGGACTATACGATCCAACGCTATCGCCATGTTGGTGCATGGGACGTGATGGTCATGCCTTGCGCCTCACCTGATGCAATCCCTGTGCTAGGCATCAATTGCCCGTGGTGCCCGGGCATCACTCTGGACCCGGCAACACTGCGAATGTCGCTGCACGATGGAGCCCTGGTGCTAGTCCACGAAGCGCTCCACGATTACTACCCGTACTTCGGGCACGCACACGTTGACCCCGTTATGAAAAGAATCGAGAAACTGGAGCAGTTATGAACGAAGACCAAGTGAAGACTCGTGAAGTAGTAGAACAGTTTATTCGTGGTTTGGTGGTGGTCGGCGGCGACCCCGTAGCCATCATGGCCGGCATCCACAATGCGTTTATTCACGGGGAAATCTTGGAAGGCCGGGACGACTACCAGGACACCAAGAAGTGTAAATACCTGGGAAAATTGTTCGACGGGTTCGACAAGTCTTCCGACGCCTTACTGGCCATGAAGGAGAGAACACGCGGATGACCGATAAACTACAGCTACCCCCGACCGAGCAAATCTACGAGAAAGCATTGGAAGTGTCGGACGAGATCAACCGGCAGGCGACTCGCGAGCGAATCGTCCGTGCCGTGGACCTTGCGGTCCTGCATCCCACCGCTACCGCCGACGACGTGTTCCGCGCCTGTGAGATTGTGGAGCGGGATGGCTGCGCCTCGGTTTGCGTGGCCCCAGCCCATGTCGCCTACGCCAAGCGGTTCACGGATCGAGTCTGCTCGGTGATCGGGTTCCCACATGGCAACACGTTCCCGAACGTGAAGTGGAAAGAGGCAACCCTGGCGATGGAGCGCGGGGCAACTGAACTGGACATGGTAATCAACTATGGCCAGTTCCTCGCTGGGCGGTCGACACTGGTCCGCCGCGAGTTGAAAGACATTGTGCGAACTGCCCACAAGGGTGGCGTCAAGGTCAAAGCGATTCTGGAATGTTGTTACTACACCCCAGAACAGATTCGTGACGCTTGCGAACTGTGCTGCCAATACGAAGTGGACTGGGTGAAGACCAGCACAGGATTTGGAAGCAGCGGGGCCAGTGTGGCGGCCGTCCAGGCCATGTTGGATGTTTGTGGTGGTCGCTGCCAGGTCAAAGCGTCAGGCGGGATCACTGATCCGCTCGTCTATCTCAACCTGGGCTGCACCCGACTTGGTATGGGACTCAAGAGTTTCGAGGCACTCCAATGAATCGTCTCTTCTACAACCGCGTATATCTGTCGGGTCCGATCGACAACGCCAAAGATTTTGGCACGGGATGGCGTAATGCCGTTAAGGCCGAGTTGGCTAACCTGAGTCTAACATTCCTTGATCCCTGTGAAAAGCCGATGCAACCGGGGTTTGCGTGCGAAGATTTGGAGAATCACAAACGTAGGTTGGAACTAAAGCGGGCGGGTGATTTTGAGACCGTTTCGCACGATATGCGACTGATTCGCTGTATTGATCTTCGGCTAGCGGACTTATGCGATTTTTCCATTGTTCATTTGGATATGAACATTTATTCCACAGGTACTCACGAGGAGGTGACCACACTTAACCGCCGTAAGGTCCCGATTCTTATTCACGTTGAACAGGGAAAAGAACATCTGCCCGATTGGTATCTCGGCGCACTCCCGCATCAGCACGTCTTTAGTGAATGGGGTGATTTGTTTGCATACATCCGGCACATTGCCCATGATGCACCGCCCATTGATACCTATAATCGTTGGCGATTTCTGGATTATGGGCGCATCTACCGGATGAATACTGTCCCATTGACACAAGACAAAACAGCAATTGTTAGCCCGGACGATTACCGGCACCTCATTCAGTGGAGTTGGCACGCCGCAAAGAAAGGCAGCCTAACCCCTACGTATTATGCCGAGAGGGGGATGCGATGTAAGGGTGGTCGCGCCCACGTAGGAATGCACCAAGAGGTGATTCGCCACATGGGTCTGTCTGTGCCTAGTGGACACGTCATTGACCATATCAATAATGACCCCCTTGACAACCGGCGAGAGAATCTACGCATTGTCTCAAAAAGCCAAAACCAGTGGAATCGCCGCTGCGATGACGATAGTGCGACAGGCATCAAAGGAGTGTGCTATGACGAGACTAATAAGAACTATAAGGCGGCCATTTGGAAAGACAACAAGCAGGCATGGCAGAAGCGATACCCAACACTCAACGAAGCCGTCAAAGCTGTTAAAGAAATGAGACAAGACCTTCACGGCGAATGGGCGCATAGTTAGGAGTAAGAACAATGACGCATGACTCCCCGAAGCGGACAGCACTCAAGGCTTTATCGTGGGAGACGTTCTCGAACCTCGTGTGCTTTGGACTGGCCTATGTAATGTTCGGAAACCTCGGAGACTGTGCGATCTTCACAGTCATTGCGATCGCTGTGAAGTTGGTTCTTTTCTACGGACACGAACGAATATGGGAGCAATTCAATGACTGATACCTGGAAAGAAGCCCAAGAACACGAAGCCACGTACTGGCAGAATTGTCTGGGAATGAGAGCTTGGGGCGAATTCACCAAGCAAGAACTCTATGGCCGCGAAATGGGATTGATCGAAGACTACGGCGACAACGGCGAGTTGGACATGCACGGCCTGTCCGTGCTCGACGTGGGCGGTGGCCCTGTGTCCATGACGCTGCGGTGCTACAACGCGGGCCGACTCGTTGTGGTCGACCCTTGCCAGTGGCCGAAGTCTGTTCACCGCCGCTACCGCAACTACGGCATCGAGTTCGTGCAGGCTAGAGGTGAGGAACTGGACTCCGTATTTGAGGGCACGGACACCAAGTTCCCCGAAGTGTGGATGATAAATGTGCTCCAGCACGTTGAGAACCCGTCTCTCGTGCTGCAACAAGCCATGAATCGAGTATCTGCGGATGGGAAACTCCGCATCTTCGATTGGCTGTACATTCCGTCCGACGAGTGCCATCCCCACGTTTTGACACCTGAGTTGATTCTCAACGGCCTCAGCGGCGCTCGCATCTTGAAGATGGCAACGCCACGCTTACGCGAGTATTGGTCAGATGCAACTGCATTCGTCGGCCAATTCCAGCCCTGAAAGGTACACCATGCAACCCATCGTCAAAGAGACAATCCCCCGCCGCAACGACCCGTGCCCCTGCAAGTCCGGCCGCAAGGCCAAGGTGTGCTGCCTCAAGGCCATCAAATGGCTTCGCGATCTGCCGCCTGCCCTGCGCGAACAAGTCGTTGTCAGCCGCATCCTTGGCCGAGACATAGCCGCTCCGGTGCCTGAGAAGTCGGATGAAACCTCAATATGAAGTTCACGCCAGGGCTGCCAACTGAAATCACAGGTGAGTACGCTCGCTTCAAAGTGTTTCCTGCACCAGACCGACCCGAGTATTGGGTGGTCCTTATCTTCCCAACAAAGACCGGTATGCGCCGAGCCTTTCACACGCTGAACACTACTGGCGATAAGGACGATCGCTTTGGTGCAATCGTCATGCCGCTGGAAGTTCAGAAGTTGGTCAAAGGGAGATGGAAAACTGTTGGTCACTCCCTTGGGCATGTTTTGTTATCACGCTCACAACTCAACATGGAAACCCAGTGCCACGAGTCCCTCCACATGGCTCTTGGCTTCCTGCGACGGTTAAAGATGACGCCAAGTTTGAAGCGGGAAACAGACGGTGAAGAAGAGATACTGGCCTACTATACAGGGCGGTGTGCTGCCCAACTCAATTGCGGCCTACACAAAACCAAAAGCTACAAGGTTTAAGAATGAGACTTCCCAAAACCCTTTCCTATACCAGCATGTCCTTGTGTGAGACAAATCCCGAAGACTTCTATCTCAGATACTTGGCAGATGTTCGGCCTCCGCGTCTGCCTCAAGAACCTCCGATGATCGTGGGTGCAGCGTTCGACGCCTACACCAAGAGCGCCCTGGCCTACGACCTATTCGGCCGCGCCATGTCGAGCCAGTTCGAGTTCGGCAATATCTTCGAGAGTCAGGTCGAATCGCCCAACCGCGACTTCGGCCTCAAAGCCGGCAAACACGTTTGGCGTGCTTACAAGTTCTGTGGGGCCTATGACGCCTTGCTAGCCTTACTGCGGGAGTCTGTTGAGCCGCCTCGCATGGAGTTCGGCGTCGAAGGAATGATCGGTGATGCACCGTTCATGGGCAAACCCGACTTGCGATTCGTCTTGGATCGAGGCCACGGCCGTATTCATTGCGTGTTTGATTGGAAGGTCCGTGGGTACTGCAGCAAGTATGGTGCCTCGCCCAACAAAGGCTATGCCGTTTGCTTGGATGGGTTCCAAGGGAAGCCGAGCCGCAGCCAGAGCAAGGAACATGCTTTGTATCTGGCAACCGACTTCAAGGGCCTGACGATCAATGCAGGCTACTTGGAGACTTGCCACAGAGAGTACGCGGACCAATGCACCTTATACGGCTGGTTGCTGGGCGAGAAGGTCGGCGACGAGAACGTGGTGTGCGGTATCGAAGAGATCGTGGCCAAGTTCATGGGTGAAGGGAATCCCCCAACTTTGCGCTATGCCCGCCACCGCGCCCGCGTGAAGGGCGAATATCAGAAGGCACTGTTCGATCGCGTGCAAGCCGTCTGGCAAAAGTGCATCACCGGCCACGTCTTCACCGACCTATCGAAGGAAGACAACGATGCCCGTTGTGCCGTCTTGGATGACATGAGCAAGAGCCTGGCGCTGGATGTCAGTGAAGAAGGCCAGTGGATGAATGCGGCAACGAGACCCCAGTACAAGAGGTAGTCATGTTGCTGCTCTTCGCCTTTGTCTGCGGACTTCTCATGGATGCAATCTGGTCCATTTGTGTCGACGCCGTGACTCACAAGAAACCCATACTGGCCGCCAACATGAGCGTAGTCCTGTATCTATGCACTCTTGTCTCGACGGTCTTGATTGTTGAGAAACGCTTCGAGGCGGTAGCGGCCTACATCATTGGCGGCTGGATCGGAACCTACATCGTGGTGAAACATGCTAAATCCAACTGATTACTCCCGCCTGTGGCAGTGGTCCGTGAAGGAGACTCAACGGCTCAAAGCCGATCTCGCCAAAGAGGAGGCGACCCTGGAACTGGAAACACGGAACAACACGATCATGCGGGACAAGGCCGCCCAATGTTGCCTCGATCTCTGCTACTGGATCGAGCGTGAAGAGGACTACCGAACCTACCTGGACGAAATGAGGCTTCGATGAAGATTCTTGTCTATCACGGGAAGTACGGCAGGGAGTATTGGGTCGTGGATACGCAAGCACAGATGAATGCCGCTTTGGAAGCGTTGTTCAATCAACTGGATGGCTACGGATTCTATGCCGACATCGAAGATGATGACGACCTCGCCCCGGCTCGCGCCGGCAACCTCAAGGACATCTTCAGCATCCTCTCCCGACGCATCCATTGCGAGTACGAACGCTGGGAAATCGTGGAGGCCATTGACCCATGCACCAACTAATCAACGCTGATTGTCTCGACTACCTCCGGCACACTGACCAAATCTGGGACACCATATTTGCCGATCCGCCGGACAATATCGGACTCAAGTACGCCAACTACAAGGACAAGTTGCCCGACGAACAGTACGTGGACTCACTGAGTTACTGGCTGAGCATGTTCGTCCTACACGCTAAGACCGTGTGGTTTAGCTTCAATGCGAAGTGGACTTTCGAGATGGGGCGGATTGCGCTACAAGTAATCGGTCGGCATACTGGCGAGGTGGAAGTCAAACCGTGTGTCCAGACGTTTTCATTTGGCCAACATCGGCACGATGACCTTGGCAACAACCACCGACCACTGTGGCGATTCCGCTGGAGGGATGCCCCGCTGCTCCCGGATGCCATCCGTGTGCAGTCTTGGCGACAGGCAAATGGCGACAAGCGGGCAGACCCGCGCGGGCGAGTGCCAGGCGATGTAGACCACTGTGAGATACACGGACGGGACACGTTACCGCTGCCAAATTGGAACGCCGACGACATAGAGCGGTTTCTGTCCAAGATTATCCGCGTGGGTGCTTCGGACTGCTGGGAGTGGACGGCCAGCAAGCGTGAAGGATACGGGCGTTTTCGTATTGGCGAACACCTGTATGTCGCCACACGACTCATGTGGCGGTTGACTCACGGTGTTGATCCTATCGGGCAACTCGTGTTGCACGCCTGCGACAATCCCGGTTGTTGTAATCCAAACCACTTATTTCTAGGCACAGATGAAGACAACAACAATGACAAAGAGACAAAGCAGCGTGGGAAGCACCCAAAGGGAGAAAACACCGGATCAGCAAAGTTGACGACGGAAGAAATCATCGCCATCTATCAATCAGCAGAAGGCCGAAGTGAACTCGGCCGAAAGTATGGTGTCACCGAGGCAAACATCCGTGCCATCCAAGAAGGACAAACGTGGCAACACGTCACCCGTGATTTGCCTCTAAGTGATGTCTTCAATATACCGCGAGTTACCGGAAACAGCAAGCAGAGACGCACATGGCACCCGACACAAATCCATGAAGGGCTCATCGAGCGTTGCATCAGGCTGACGACGCCAGTTGACGGCACAGTGCTGGACCCATTCGCCGGAACCGGCACCACACTTCGCGTATGTAAACGGCTCAATACCCCCTGCACATTGATCGAAGTGGACCCTACCTACTGTGAGAAGATCGCGGAAGAACACGATCTCCTCTACAGTGCCACTGACCCCTATCCCGTTTGGATTAGCCATGACTAAGTTTGTCTGCAATCATTGTAAGGGCACCGGCTTCCTCAACCTTGAACAGGTGGACTGCCTAACAAAAGAAGTGTTCTGCCAGACCGGGGACCCTGATGTCATTCTCCGTTGGATCGCCGACGAAAGGGAACACGATGTAGCCGTTTGCGACTGTTGTGGCGATTGTGAGGGGTGGTACGGTGAGCCGGGTTGGCACGATTGGAGTGATCCTAATGATCCGAAAGGTTGTCGATAATTTCTGAAAGAAATCCGTAAAAGTGGAAATCCAAAACGGGACTTTGGCCGCTTATGTTGCAGAGGCCAGACATATAAGGCCCAAACAATGAGGTGCAACATGATCGACAAGCTGAAACAGTTCGGTATCCACCCCAAATTTCACAACGAGTTCCAAGCCCTTGTCAAAGGCAAGCGGCCGGGTGAGGAGCTTCGGACTCGCCTGAAACACGTCAAGAACTATAAAGCGTGCCTGGACAGCATCTTGGCGGAACTGTCCGCGCCCGTACTTCAACAACACTTTCCGCCGCATTTTGAGAGTATCCAATGAATGCAGCGACAGACTTTCTTGGCCGCGCTATTCAGGCGGGCGACACGGTTGTGTATCCGGTGCGACGGGGTTCCGCCATGTGGCTGAACAAGTTGCTGGTCACCCAGGTGACAGGTGACTCGCTGAGCGGTCAGAACTCTAATGGCCGGTGGGTCACGTTGAAGAACCTGACGAACGTGGTGGTCATCTCCAACAAAGCGTGAGGACACCATGCCCAACTACGAATACGTCTGCGAGTGTGGCAGCTTCGAGGTGTTCCACAAGATGGATGAAAAGGGACCATCGAAGTGCCCGAAGTGTGAAAAAAAGGTAAAGCGTGTAATCGCTCGACCTGCCTTTCACACCCACTACAGCCCATGTCACCCGCGAGCTACTCGTGGAAGAGGACACTAATGTTTAGCAAACGAATCGGTGGCTACGAGTGGCCCGTTGGGCAAGTATTTTGTGAGGCCGCCAAAAGAGCCCTCCGCAAGTGCTCAAAACTGGGCGCGGCATATCTTGAAGTCGACGACGGACCACATCCCGAACTCGCCCAGTTGAAGGCTGTTGATGGAGAGTATTTCACGTACATCGAAATCAACGAGCACCAGCACGTCATCATCGACCTGAATCGCTTTTAAGTGAGGTAACCATGAAAAGTTCCAAGCCGAGTGAACTGCGATACAAAGGCCGCAAGGTTGATCCCAAGACGTTCAAAGCAGAGAAAAAGGACCTGGAACAACTCGTCGGCTGGTGTGGGTGTGGTAAGCGCATCACTGGAATCGAGGCAGTGCCGCACCCTGACCCCTTTCAATCTGAGATCAACTGCGATCAGACACCGGTTGTTCAGTGCGGCGAATGTGACTGCGATTCCAGTTGGGAGATTTAACCTTGTTGCTCGCCGTCCTCCTTCTGTGCTGCGATCCGTGTTGTTGTGAGCCGTGCTGCTGTGAGCCGTGCTGCTGTGAGCCGTGCTGCTGTGAGCCGTGCCCGCCGCTTGAAGTATTCGACTGCTACTTCGGCGGCATCCCGGGCGGGGCCATATTTGGCCCGGGTACGGACTGGCAGAAGGACGGCTACAGCTTCGAGTATGAGTGGGGTGACTGGGGTGGCTACGGCTTCGGCGACCCGAACCATGAGCACAAGCCCAGGCCGCCGCACCCGCCCGGACCCAAGCCCCATCCTGTCCCGGAGCCCGGCTCCCTGTTGGTGTGGCTTGTTGTTGTGGGCACGATATTGGGGTCGAACTGGTATCGACTGATTGTGAAAGGGACGTTCAGCGTGTCGTGGTTGGTCAGCGGCCACGTTAAAAGCCGACCAAACCTTTAATTGCCAAGCCTCAGCTTGCATTAGCGGCGTAGCCGCTAGGGTGCTGCCAGAGTCGGGTAGCGGACATCCTCAGACAACCGACACATCAACAACATCGGATCAGTGTGTCATTGCACTGTTGAATAACCAATGACTACACACGTAGAAGAACCACTGGAAGCAATTCAGGACGCGGGTTCGATTCCCGCCGACTCCATTTGAGACTGTAGCATGAACTTCACCCGTAAAAAGAAGCGTGGTGTCAACAAGGCAGTCTGCAAGTTTTGGTTCTCGGACGAGGGCTACCGTATCACTTGGCGCAGGGAAACCTTTGGAGTGGCCATTGAGCCAAGGTACATGGCAGCCGTCAAGACGTTGGTTCCCAACTATGGCTGTGAGACGGATCGTGTGGATGAATTCGTCATGTTTGATAAAGTCGATCCTGGCCGCCCCCGACTTTACAAAAGTCTGAAGGCGGCCCAAGAAGCGTGCGAAGCACACCTCCAACTATGGACCCAAGCGTGTGAGGCGGCGGGCATCCGAGCCTTAATTGAACTGTTCGGCAAGGTGCCAGGCGTCATTCCCGTGTGGGCCCGCAAGGGCAAACTGAACCGTCACGTCCTTGCGATTCTCATGGCCCCACAAACCCGCAATCGCAAATTTGAGGAAGACGAATGCCCCGAATCCACATCAGCGGATGCCTGCGAATCGAGCCCCGACGCCCCTACAGAAGTTTCAGACACTTCTGTTTCGATCTCGGAAGCAGCATCGAAAAACCCTACCCCTGCCTCACCTGTCACGGATACGGATGGCTCTATGACCCTAAAGACCCGCCGTGTCCGGTCGAAGGCAACAAGTATCGAGACAGACTCTCCTGCCCCGATTGCAGAGGAGGCCAAGGCACCAAGAAAGCGTGTCTCGAAGCCTACCAAGGACAAATCGCCAAGTACGAAGCCGAAAGAGCGGCGTACCAAGCCCTCGCCCGCTGTCGAAAAGAAGCCCTCACCAAACTCACGGAAGAAGAAATCCAAGCGCTCAGAGAGTTAGGCGTATGAGTCAAACACCGATGCACTATATCTCAAATCAGCGATCCCAGCCAGCTACCCAACAGGATATATGGGTGGCCGCTGCCCTCGGCTTCAAACGAGATGGGACATTCGTTGAATGTGGCGCGTTTGACGGGCTCCATCATAGTAACACCTACTATCTGGAGCACGAACTAGGTTGGACCGGCCTGTTGGTTGAGGCTGATCCTGAATTGCACAAGCAGTCAACTATCAACAGACCACACTGCCGCCACTGCGAAGTCGCCCTATCTAAGTTTGATGACCAATGCCAATGGGCTCGCTTTTCCTCGGCAGGACAGTGGGGTGGGCTCGTGGCATATTTGCCTGATGCTTGGATAAAGGAACACTATCGCCGTCACACCAAAATAAACATGGTTTCCACTCTAACACTGCGCACTGTGCTGTCCATCTTCAAGATGCCATACTGGATCGACTATCTCAGTCTGGACATCGAAGGTGCCGAGTTCCCGGTCCTAGAACGATATTTCCGCGAACCACCTAAGCACGTCTTTCGCGGCATGACCATCGAGTATCGTGAAGATGCCGGCGAGTTAATGCAGTTGTGCCGTCTACTGGAGCCACATGGCTACCGCCTTGCAAAGACCCAAGCCTGGGACGCATTCTTCCTACATGAAAGCGTCGTATGAACTACTGCCCCAAATGCAACACCCTAGTATGCCCCGACGAGGACGCCTGCCTCTGTGCAGCTTGCGGATGGTTCGGCGACGTGAGCGAAACGACCCAAGACGTGCAAGCCTCCGTGCGGGAATCTGCTGAGGCGATGCTCGACCTGTTTCGCGATATGTGCCACAAGGAACAATTGGCCGAGGCCATTGCAGCAGATAGCGGCGATACCAATCTTGATATGCCGAGAATTCGGCTGGCAATCCAAATGTCCAAGGGCTACATCCTCTCACTGATTTCATCCCTTGCTGAACGACCGCGAATCCTGGCCACCATTAACGGGATGGTGCCGTGGCCGCAGGACTGGACCGACCGCCATTACAGCACTAACGAGCCATGCGACATGCTAATTGGTCCCTGCGCCTGCGGGGGTTGGCACACAGCGAACGAAAAGTGGGTTCAAGAAGCACTGACCAAACACGGAGCGATCATCAAATGAGAAATAACATCTGCCCCTTTTGCAACCATATTGTCCTTCCCAGAGTCAATCGGGAGGACTACGAATTCGTGTGTCCCTATTGCGGCGGTAACGGACCCTGGGATATGGCATTGACCGAACCTAAGTTCAAGGTCATGCCCACCCTGCCCTACGTGAGCATCGACCTGGAGACGACCGGATTGAATCCGGCTAACTGCCAGATTCTCGAATTCGGGGCCGTGTTCGATGATTGGTCCGGACCCATTTCCCAATTGAAACGCTTCCAACGCTACATCCTACATGACCAGATCACAGGTGAGCCATTCGCATTGCAGATGAACGCCGGCATCCTGCGGAAGATCGCCGCCTACAAACCGGGTGACGACGGATTCTGTCCCGTCTACCAATTGCACAACGAGTTCTGTCTCTGGTTACAGGATTGTTGCGGGTTGGACCACAAACACAACATCACCCCGGCAGGAAAGAACTTCGCCACATTCGACCTGCAATTCCTACGGCCGCTTGGCTTCAATATGTTCCATCACCGGACGCTGGACCCCGCCTTACTCTACTGGAACATCCACGACACGATCCTGCCTGATTCCAAAACCTGCATGGATCGGGCGGGCTTGGATGCCAGGGTGGCGCACACCGCCCTAGAGGACGCCGAGGCCGTGTGCCACATGATCCGGCGAGGGATCGTCAGACTCGGATTCTAATGTCCGACTGTCAACCGGACATCTCGCCAGAACAGCCGTCGTGTATTTCACGGCGGCAGTTTTATTGAGAAAGTGCAAATCTAGTGCAATCCAATTTCAAGTTTTGGCCGCTTAGATTGCAGAGGACCAAACATGACAATGTACACTGACCGCCTGCTGTCCTACTGGCACTCGAATAAGTCCGGCTGGAGGTTCAACCACTACACGCACACAGCCTCGCTACAACACTCCGACTTTGAGGCGTGCCACGACGAGGTGGAGTTCCGCGTGAAACTCAATGACACGTTGGCGGTTGTGAACTTCTGGGCCCGAGGGTGTGCGGTCGCCGAGTGCGCCACGGCCATGCTGGCGGAACTGGCCACCGGGAAGCCGCTGGCGTGGCTGGACACATTCACAGACGAAGACTGGATCGCGTATGTAAACGCACCACTGACGCCTTTTAAGCGACAGTGCGCATTGTTGCCTCTCCAGTGTTTACGAAAGGCCGTGAGCAATGGATGAAACAACTGCGAATGGGATCACTGCGAATGGGGTCACCCTCACCCGTGACGAAGCCGAGATCGCACAAGCCGCCTTGTGGGAAGTCGAATGGAAGAACCGACGCCTCGAACCGAATGAACGCGCACTGCTGACCAAACTCAATACATCTTTGGAGTCACGTTAATGCCCAGCAATAACATCGACGGGAGCCCAATCGTCATTCTGAGCGAAGCGGAGGCTCGACGAGTCTACGAATACCTCAATGGTCCACTACCGCGTGATGCGTTAGAGCAAAAGTTGGCCGACAAGATTTCCCGTAACCTGAATTTGCCGAAACTGGAGTCGCCATGATCGTCGCCCTGAGTCAACGAAACCTCTTGAGTCTCTTACACAAACTGCACATGCCAGGTAGCGCCCGCACCATTCAGAAGGGTGATGGCACAATGATCGTCGCCGAACCTGATGAATTACACTATGCCGGCCGCTGTGCCCCGGGCCCCATGCACCCAGAGACCGAGAAGTTCGTGTCCGAGATGGGACTGGCGCTCAAGCATGTACAACGTAAGCACGAACCTTTCGACACCGTGACTGAGTGGCGTGACGCCCCGATCTGGATTCGAGTGTGCGCCCGAGAGATTTCCGATCGGTTTGGTGGAAGCCACCACACGGAAGCCATTCTGAGAGTCATTTCCCACTACGCCAAAGAAGCCAACTAATGGAAGCAAACGTTCTACACATCATGGAAGTCGCCGAGACAATGGGCAATCCCCTGTTGGCCGATGACTCGATCGCTGAGCAAGTCTACATCAAACACAATATCCTCCCCACCGAATCCGAATTGTGGGAGGCCCGCGCGCGCTTACAGCAGACAACTTGTCCCCAGGAATCCGACATGCCGGTCTCGCTCGACGACTGCGACGGGGATGACCAATACGACTACGACCAGCCGGATTGGCCGATCTACAACACGGTTCGGCACGCCATGCGGGACATGATGGGAGGTTGACATGAGTCGAACCAAGAAGGGTGCCAAGGGCCCAGGAGAGGAATACTGGAGTCGCCGGCCCTCGAAGAATCAACGCGATCCGGGGCCATCCACGAAGAATATCACCCACCGGCAGGAACGGGCGGAGAACAAACGGAATCTGCACAAGGAGAAGCCGTGAACATCACCGAGGCGTTGACAGCCATCTACACTCAAACAGCGAACGAAGGTCTGGCGAAGGCCCAGATCGAGCGGCGGACAGCCGAGACGCAGAGTGCAAACTTGGAAGCAACTTGCAAGGAATATCGTCGGCCCTGGCGGCTGGTGGGGGCTATCATCGAGTCCGACGACATCGGATGGAAGTGTGCGTTTCAAGGCGTCTGTGCCTGGGGCGATTCGCCCGAAATGGCTTGCGACAACTTCGACCACCTTTGGATGTTTGGCCAATGAATGACGACTGCCCGCGACACTGCAAGCGCCGCCCGAAGCCCCGCCAGAAAAGGTGGGGCATTGAACAGTGGATCGAATGGTCCTGGTCAAAGAAGCCGGGTGAGTGGGGCTTCGCCCGCTGGTACGCAAGCGAAAAGGCCAGGGATCAGGCGTTTGAAAACGTGGTCGAGAAGTGCGACATCCTACGGCAAGTCGGAAGGCCCGCGAAATTCCGAAAGATTCAGCGATGAAAACCTATCTCTCGATCGACCTGGACTACTGGCGGAACCACACAAGCCCCGAGGCTTGTACGCGGTTCTTCAAGGCAGTATGGAAAACAGGGCTGCCGGTCTATACCTCGTTCTATCACCACCACCTCCTAGGCCACGTCAACGAGAGTGGCTGCCGCCGCCTTATCAATGTCGATTACCATAGCGACCTGTCCGACCTTGTGTCTGGACACGTACTGACCTTTGAAGAGGGGACGTGGGTCAACTTCGTCGATTGGCGGCACAAGGGCGAATTCATCTGGCGTTTCCCGTCGACCCAAATTTGCGTCAACGAGGAAGACGGCTACTGTCACGCCCACACCAACCCATTCCAACATAACGTTTCCGGCTGGGGGACGGCTACCAAGCGGGTTGGTGTGTACGGGATACCCTGGCGAGACATCACGGCGATCGGCGTATGCCTATCGCCCGACTGGATCAGCAAGCCGTCAATCATTGCAGAGCCGCTGAGCCGTCTGCGGATTGAGCCCTGGGTCAAGCGTTACGATCAAGCGGTGGCGCACAATGAGACTCCCTACTCCCAACGCCCGAAACTCGTGAGGATCAAATGAACTACAAGTGGATCATTCGCAAGCCCGGCAACTACTTTAACGGGGGCTACTCCGGCCATCCGTGGTGTCACGAATTGTGTCGTGCCGTGCGATATGACTCGCCCGAAGACGCCAAGGTAGCACTCCTCGGCAACGCTGAGTATCTCGATAACGTCGAGATTATCCCCTTTGCAGTAACCTTTACGTCAGACGACGTTGTGCGTGCCTTCATTGGGGACGTGAGCAAGAAGATCAAACAGTTGGTTGCACTCGCATCCTACTGGAATCATGTGGCTGTACTAACCACGCTGACCGATGAACAGAAAAACCAAATAAAAGCGGCCCGTTCCCTGCTCGATGACCAGTTGAAAGAAGCCGAAATAATTTGGATGAAGATTCTATAGTGGCGAAAGTCACCATCGAAACCGGCGCGAACCTGATCGAGGCTTTGCAGAAATGACGCGCAAGATTCCCCTCACTATTGAAGAGCATCGACATTTCGGAAGACGGCTCCACGAAATCTACACGGACACCCTCTATATCAGTGTGGAAATCGCAGGCCGTCTCGGAAAATCCAAGTCGCTGCCCAAACACTTGGCCCGAGCGGTAAAACACCTGTCACAAGCCCGCTCGTGGCTCGACGATGTGCTCTACCGAGCCGACCCCGACAACTTTGACACGCACGTCTATTACCCGGGAACTGACATCCCGGCAGACGTACGTGGCCGTTCCCTAGGTACACTCGCCAAGCGGATGGCGGCGTCGGCGCTGGCGTTGAGCACTATCCTGGGCCGCATCTACAAGGCCCTTCCTGTTTCCGCACCCGTTGTGAAGCAGCTTGAAAAAGCACAATCGCTACTGTCTTGGTCTGAGGGCACAACCCGCATCGAGTTCGGAAACAACGGAGGCTGACACAAATGAAGCTCTATCTCGTGCAAAACATGAAGGGTGACTACCTGCAAATCCACGATGGATCGAGGCCGCGATGGGGCCGCAAGGTGATTGCCACCCTCTTCAAGTACCAACAAGACGCCATCCATGCGGCTGGAGGTGTGGACCTTTTTAACGCCAAGCTGCCAGATTGCTGCGTCATGGAAAAGATCAAGATGAGCCCGGCGCAGCGACTCCTCTACGAACAAAACGTAGCCCTGTTGACCCAATGAACGACTACTACGTCTACGCCTTCCTCGATCCTCGCGACCATACCCCTCGCTACATCGGCAAGGGGAAAGGGGGGCGTATTGGCTGGTGGCGGAGTGGTTGGCGTGGTGATCGCTGGATAAACCGATGGTTGCGTGCGCTGAAATTCAAAGGACTTGAGCCGACCGTCTTCAAAGTCATGGAAGGGTTGACTGAGGCTGAGGCATTTGACTGGGAGTACTGGTTAATTGGCCATTTCGGACGTTGTTTTGGTCAGGGGGATTTTGGGACGCTAATGAATGGGACGGACGGTGGGGATGGCACCAGTGGTCATATCGTTTCAGTTAAAACGCGACAACAACTTTCGGCTGCCATGAAACTTGCTCACAATCGGCCAGAAGTCAAAGCAA
>Ga0315284_10005243_pt1 | contig 18411 bp, 15 predicted proteins | sample YL17G09_16_MG_FD_203696 | JGI IMG/M metagenome (GOLD analysis project Ga0315284, IMG submission 203696) | Sediment microbial communities from Yellowstone Lake, YNP, Wyoming, USA - YL17G09_16 | ecosystem: Environmental > Aquatic > Freshwater > Lake > Sediment | place: USA: Wyoming | collected...
CGCGGGAGCTCCAGATCGAACCGCCACTGCCGCCCAATCTTCATAGACGGAACGCGGCAGCGTCTTGTGAGCGTCCGTAGAGTGTCCGGGTCAATATGCAGGAATTCTGCTGCCTCGGACAGGTTTATTAAGCGCTCCACTGCATGATTTCGGTCTTCCATCGTCTCTGTATTTCGCATTGCACCAGCCCTCGAAATGAATGCCGGCAGAATAGATGTAATTGCAAATTACCGAAAATCCAAGGGGAATCTCCGGTATCTCCGTCGTAAGTATTCGGTGAACCCCATCCAGCGCGGATGAGATCACCATCATCATAATACTATCCCCCCCTCCGCGTCAAGCGCTCTGTCAGCTTTTTCTTCGAAAAAGAGGATTTCGGCAACATTTCAAGGCCACAAAAGGGGGATAGTGTGCGCCAAGGCCAAGCTTGGCGATTCTTACCGGTGGAAGTCCGGCCTGGGTAACGCCTAACCAGCGGCCCAGCACCGAGCCTGCGCGTCGGGAGGCAACGACCGGCGTGGAGCCAAGGACCAAAGGGGGGACAGTGGGGGTGTTGAAAAAGTCCAGTCTCGATCTTTCTCCGAGCGTGGAAAGTGCCCGGATTCACTATAAAAACAGGACTTTTTCAACACCCCCACTGTCACCTATTTCTTGCCCCCCAACCCCCTCCCATGCTATACCTAGCCCATGCCACGCCATGCACGCATCGTCATACCGGGTGTCCCGCACCACCTCACCCAGCGGGGGCATGCCGTACCCGCAATATCTCTCTCATTCATCCCGACGTGCAAATGACGCTACCTCTTCGCAAGCGCCGGCGCGACCGGCACGGTCATCTTCTCTGCTTCATGGGCAGCGGACTGACTTTCGGAGGGCGGGGCAGGTTTGCCGGCGGCCTCGGGGGACGGCTCTGATCCGAGAAACCGCCGGGTGACAGTGCCCGCCAGGGCGTTGAGCATCCCACTCGCATCGCCGGCCGCCATCACCTGCGGGACGATGGGATTCTTACTGTCGCTGAGGGCGATGATGGCATTGACCACCGCGGTGGGCAGTTGTCCGAGCGCGCGCACCTGGGCGTCATACGCTTCCGCGCGCGCCATCCCGACGGCGCGCACCTCGGCGCCCTTCGCCGTACCGGTTTCGCGGATGAAGGTGGCTTCACCGTCCGCCTCGGCCTTGCGCGCCAGCGCCTGGTTCGTTTTGATATCCACCCCCACCTTGGACTTGGCCAACTCGGCCTGCATGTCCGCCGTTCCTTGCGCATTTTCCGTTTGAATACGCTCGTCCTGCGCGGATTTCTGCATCTGGTAGGTCTCGATTTGCTGTTTGGCGATCGCGCGGTTCGTCAGCACTTCCACCAATTGCGCGGGGAAGATCACGTCCTGGATGAATACTCCGGGAATTTCGACATCGTAAATGCTCAATTGACTCTTGATATAGGTGAACGCCGCTTCCTGCACTTCCTGGCGCTTCTCGATGAATTGGATGGCCGGCATGCCCTGCAGCTTCTGGCGGAAATAGTTCCCGACCGCCGCCTGCAGCACTTCGTTGACCAGGTTGAGCATCGTCTTGACTTTGGAAATGACAAACGGCGCCTTCACGTCCGGCACGTGGATCTGCACCTGCAGATCGATCTTGAAGGTAAAGCCCTCATTGCTGCGGGCTTCAATCGATTGCAGCCGCTGATCCAGATTGTGGGCAGCCGAACTCGCTTCCGCCCAGTTGAGCGTCAGAATGGCGGTGGGGACAATTTCCGCTTGGTAGCAGTGCGGGTTGATGGGATATTTGCCGGTGCGCAGCGGCTCCTGCCAGATGCCGCGATGACCGGGAGTGACGATGCTGCCGTGTTTGAAGGATTCGCCGGAGACATCCACCGTCGGCAACCCGACGTAAGCTTTAATGACCGCCACCTCGCCCTGCTCGACGACGAGCATGGGGACGATCTCCACCCGCACCAGGAAGGGGTTGAGGTTAAAGGCGCCGTAGAGCAGCACATCGTACTGGAGGCCGATTTTCCCCCCATGATCCAGAAAGGCCTGGAAATCCTGGTAGTTGTTATGCTGGTCATTTTTACTGGCCAACACCGCTTCGACCAGTTTCTGCCCGGTCGCGCCCTCCTGTTCGAGTTGTACGATGTCGCCGAACCCGCCGAGACGGCCGGCGATGTCATTATTCGTCAACGGTTGTCCATCCAACGTGGTGACGACGCCGATCACATCCCGAGTCCGCTTGCCTTCCCCTTCCGGCTGCAGCGACGTGATCACCGTCACATTCAGGTGCTCGGGGCGGAGCCCGAACGATTCGCAGGTGAGACTTTTCTGGGCGAGTTTCTGCAATTCCGGGTCGACCGGAACGCCGTAGACGATCCGCCGGGTGATCACTAAAAATGCAATGGGGTGAATGGGCAGCAGCGATCCGGGAGGCAGCACGGGCCGCTGCACGCCTTTCTCCCCGTCATTGTCAACGAAGACACTGAGGTCGGTGAAGTTTCCGAACTCGGGCTTATAGCGGGCTGACTTCGCGCCGATCGGCAGCGGTTTGCCGACCTGGGCGATCACCACGCCGATCTCTCCCGCGGGAACCTGCACCCAGGGGCGCTTTTCCACCGCGTAGATGATCCAGAACGCCCAACGCCAACCGGGCATGAGCAGCATCGCCTGATACCCCGCCTCGCCCTTGAAGGCGATGGGGTTATCTTCGGTCAGCTTTTTGACGGCGAAGCGTTTCGTCACCAGGCCAACCTGATTCGGTCCAATGCGCCGAATCGACGGGATGACAAACACAATGAAGACGACCAGTCCACAGAAGATCCATATCGCGATCGTTGGTACCATTTCCCTTCCTCCCTTTGACGTCATTGCATCGATGGTTTAACGAAGCTGACCTCCTCGCGCTTTTAACTGCCGATATCCCACCGACCCAGCACTGTTTGCACTAATTCGCCGTTCCTGCATCCGGTTCCTCTTCCGGCGCCGCGGGCATTTCCGCCGCCGGCGGGGGAGTGGCGGCATATGCGTCATCTTACGGCAATTGCCCGGTTGTTTCATGCTCTTGCTCTAAAGAAATTTTGAAATGGCTTTAGCGCAAGAGCAAGAAATGGCCATCGCTCCTGCCGCGTACCTGCAGAGGGACGACCGGACACATGGCCCTCGGACGGCCAGGACGGACGGCCCCGCAGCACCGTGACGAAGTCGGTCGTAGACCTATTTCAATCGGCGCAAACAGGACCGTTTATCGTAACATGACGCATATGCCCACACTCCCACACTCCATCCCCCTCGCCACTCACTTCCTTTTTTCCAGCCTTCTCCTCATCGCTTCATCACCTAACCCGGCGAAGCCGGAACCAAAAGAGCAGATCCGAACTGGAGGCTGATCATCCGATTTTCTCAACACGCTGTAGAGAATTTCGGGGAGTAAGGATTCATCCCTTAATCCTTAAATCCCATAAATCAAGGTTCAGACAGTTCAGGGGAAATTTTGCCGAAAAACCGCCTTTTTAGGTTTAAAACCGCCCGTTTTTGGGTATAGAGCATATATCCACCCCGCCAACCCGACCCACCCGTCTCCCACCCACCATACCCCATCTATGAACAAGGAACTAGGAATTATGAACTTGGAACTGGCTTTATTGAACTCAAAACTCAAAACTCAAAACTTGCCACGCACCTACTTACCATTCACTAAAAAATGCCCGACCCCACCTGTTTTAGCCGCAAAAAGCCGCAAAAAGCCGCATTTTCCGAAAGGAGGAACACCATGACGATTGAGGGAACCGAACGAACAGTACCGCGGAAGCAGGAAGAGGCCATCGCCGCCCTGCTCATCCATCCGACCCTGGACGCGGCGGCCACCGCCATCGGCGTCTCGACTGACACCCTGCAGCGCTGGATGCGCGAGGAGGCCTTCGCGACGGCCTACCACGAGGCGCGCCGCGAGGTGGTCCAGCGCGCCACCGCCACGCTCTCCTCCTCCTGCGCCATCGCCGTCAACACGCTGGCCGACGTGATGACCAATGCCGCCTCCCCCGCCCACAGCCGCATCTACGCGGCCAAAATGGTCCTCGACTACGCCCACCGCGGCCTCGAGCTGCTCGAGCTGGAAGCCCGCGTGGCCGCGCTGGAAAAGGAGGGAGCGTGATGAGTAAACAATTGCGCCGGCGCATCGATCGCCTGGAGTGCGAACGCCGCCGCCCGGACGACAGATACACCCTGGTCGTCTACGAAAATGGAACCAGCCCCACGGGCTGCCCTAATCCCACCCCCGAACAACTCGCCGACCCCCGCGCCGACATCGTCCGCGTCGTCTACGTAGACGACTGGCCGCCGAAAGACACTCGCTAATGCCATGCTCTTTGCGTCTTTGCGAGAGACCTCAGTGCAGGCAACGTAAAGACACAACAGCGCAAAGGGGAGAGACGGGGAACCGCGGAATGAACAGATTGAAACGATGAATCATAGGAGGAACAAATGACCACCCCCTGTGTGCCGTACCGCTGGGTCGAGCTGCTGTCGCTCGATGATGTCGTCACGTTCATGGAGCTGGAGCGCCTGCCGGCCTATGGCTTTACCGGCGCGACGCTCTGGTCGAGTTTCATGAACCATGGGCTGGATTCATACTGGTACACCATTCCGGTCGTCTACCGGCGGTTCCCGGAATTCAACGAAGTGCGCGATCTGAACCGCATCAAGGAAGGCGCGGAGTTCCTGACGGAATTCATCCGGCGGGCGCATCGCCTGGGCCTGACCGTCCAGCACAATTATGACCTGTGCAACTTTGTCGGCGGCCCGCCGACGAACACGGGGTCAGCGTTCGACGTGAACCGGGCGGCGCTCAAGCAGGTGCATCCCGAGTGGCTGAACGAATATGATGAAGCGGACTTCAGCAAGGATTGCTGGTACGAGTTCATGGAAGCGGAAGTGGAGGATTTCCTGACGCAGTTTCCCGGACTGGACGGCCTCTACTGCTGGAACTGCGAGAATTCGCTGTTCACGCCGTCTTTTCTCCACCATCAATCGATTCCGCACGGCGAGATTGTCCGGCGCGCCACAAAGGTCGTCTACGATGTCTGCCGGCGGCAAGGCGTGCTGATGACCCACGATCTTCATACGATTGGCGGGGACGTGGAGGTGACGGAAGCGATCATCGCGGCGGCCGCCGAATACCCGGAGCTGATGCTCGGCGCGGATTGCACCTATGGCGACTGGCAGTTTTTCCTTCCGACCACGCCCTGGCTCGACAAAATGCGCGCGCACAACCGCATCTATGTCGGCTTTGACGCCGCCGGAGAATATTTCGGGAAAGGGAAAGTGCTCGGAGTCTGGCCGAACTGGATGATTCGGCACTTCACCGACGCGAAGGCCTTCACCCCCACTTGCGTCACCGTGCGCACCGAGATCTGGTCCCGCGGCATCTCGGCTTTCGCCTCTCCCTTCCTCGAGCTGAACGTGCGCACACTCATGACACTCGCCATCCAGGGGGAGATCGATCTCGACGCGGAATTGGAAGCCTGGTGGCGCGACCACTTCGACGGTCCGTGGAGTCCCGGCGTGAAGGAGCTGATCCTGCGCCTGGAATCCCTGCAAGCGAATATCACGCACATCAACTATTCCGGATGCACGAATTCGTCCACCGCGTTCCCCGGGAGCATCCTGCTGGCCAACGGGAAGGTCGCCTTTTTCGAGCAATTTGCGGAACCCGGCGCCCGCTTCGACGCGATTCCGGCCAACTGGCGGCTGAAAGCCGGCGACACCGTGAAGCCGTTCGCCGTGCTGCGGCAGGAAAAGCTGGACGGGATGGCGCTGTGCGAGGACGCGGTGGAAAAACTGGAACACCTGGGGTTGCCTGAGGAAACGCGCCGCCTGCTGGAAACGCGGTTCCTCCAGGCCAGGGACGTCGCCGGCGCGTATCTGTATCTGCTGGATGCCGCCCACGCGCTGAACGAGCAAATCGGCGAGTACCGGGACAACACGCTGCCGGACCCGAAAGCCGCGCTGCGGGAAGCGCTGCGGCATCTCCGCGCGCTCGCTGATGACATGGACGCCCGCTGGGGCGCGAGTTTCTACGACGAATTCACCCTCGCCATGCGGACAAGCGCGGTCTCCATCCCGCCTGTGTATTTGCCGGAAGGCAAGGCATAGCCATGACGTCCCGGGCGTGAGTCTCTCGCAACCTCCCCACGGATTGTTATACTGTAACCGGAGGTATCCGCGCATGAGCAGAGGGCGATTGGCGGCTGCGGTGTTGTGGCGGCTGGCGGCGATGCCGGTGGTGGTGGGCGGGTTGCTGCTGTTGCCGGCGGGGACGTGGCGATGGTGGCAGGCATGGGCGTTCCTGGCGGTGTTCTTCGTGCCGTCGCTGGCGATCACGCTTTACCTGCTGGCGCGCGAGCCGGAATTGATCGTGCGGCGGTTGAGGAGGCGGGAGCCGGAGCGGCAGCAGCAGATCGGGCAGAGTGTGTTGGGCGCGCTCCTCGTCCTCGGGCTGGTGGTGGCGGGGCTGGATCACCGCTACGGGTGGTCGGCGGTGCCCGCGCCGCTGGTGCTGGCCGCCGATGCCGTCATCCTCGGCGGGTATCTGCTGATCTTCCGCGTATTCCAGGAAAACCGCTTTGCCGGCAGCACGGTGGAGGCGGAGGCGGGGCAGCAGGTGATCTCCTCCGGCCCTTACGCGGTGGTGCGCCACCCGATGTACCTGGGCGCGCTGTTCATCTTCCTCGCCATGCCGTTCGCGCTGGGGTCCTATTGGACCCTGCCCATCTTCCTCCTCTTCCCCCTCGGCCTGGGCCTGCGCATCCGCACCGAGGAAGCCGTGCTGCGCCGCGAGTTGTCGGGCTATGCGGAGTATGCACAAAAAGTCCGCTGGCGCCTGCTCCCGGGCGTCTGGTAAGCGAGCTGTTAAGCGTTTTCGCAAAGGAGGATATCAGGAACCGCATGCGGTTTCAAATATTTTTGGAGATTATGGGGACGCTTTCCGGACAGCCGATTGGCTGATGGTAACGCGTCCCCTTTTTTTGTTTCCCGGTTGAATTGTTGCATGATTCCTGTGAAATATGATGAGATCATATGGTATACTGAGAGTGGACAATGCGATAGACGATCACCGGCTCATCGGATAATTCGTCGATGGGTAAATTCCGGCGTCCCCTGTTGCTCCTGATCGTTGAGGCTGCGAGGCCGCTGCCTTGCACGCAAGGCGCGTCCTCGGTGTATCGCCGAGGTAGGAGACGATCATGAGAGCACTGCTGGTCTACCCGGAATACCCGGAAACCTTCTGGAACTTCAAGCACGCGCTGAAGTTTATCGCGCGCAAGGCCACCTATCCGCCGCTCGGCCTGCTCACCATCGCCACCCTGCTGCCCAAGGCGTGGGAGCAGCAACTCATCGACATGAACGTGACGCCGTTGCGCGACGAGGATTTGCGCGGGGCGGACCTTGTGCTGCTCAGCGCGATGTCGATCCAGCGGCCCGCGGCCCGCGCGGTGATCGACCGCTGCAAGGCGCTGGGCGTGACGGTGGTCGCCGGCGGCCCGCTGTTCACCGCCAATCCCGAGGCCTTCGCCGACGTCGATCATCTGGTGCTGAATGAGGCGGAGGTAACGCTGCCCGACTTCCTGCGCGACTTCGCGGACGGCAGGGCGCAGCGCCGCTACACGACGGACCAGCTCGCCGACCTTACCACTTCGCCCGTCCCGCGCTGGGAGCTGATCAACATGCGGCACTACGTGGGGATGAACATGCAGCTCTCGCGCGGCTGCCCGTTCGATTGCGAGTTCTGCGACATCACCGCGCTGTTTGGCCGCACCCCCCGCCTCAAAGGCGCCGCGCAGGTGATCGCCGAGCTGGATCGCCTGTACGCCCTCGGCTGGCGCGGCAACGTGTTCGTGGTGGACGACAATTTCATCGGCAATAAGAAGACGGTGAAACGGGAGATCCTGCCGGCGATGTGCGACTGGATGGCACGCCACAAGCGCCCCTTCAACTTCAACGCGCAGGTGTCCATCAACCTGGCGGACGACGCGGAGCTGATGGAGCTGATGGAGCGGGCGGGGTTCACCGTGGTGTTCGTCGGCATCGAATCGCCCAACGAAGACAGCCTGCTGGAGTGCAACAAGATCCCGAACAAGCAGCGCGACCTGATGAGCGGCGTGAAGGAGATCCAGCGCCACGGGCTGCAGGTGCAGGCCGGCTTCATCGTCGGCTTCGACCACGACCCGGTGTCGATCTTCGACCGGCTGATCCGCTTCATCCAGGAGAGCGGCATCGTCACCGCCATGGTCGGCCTGCTCAACGCGCCGCACGGCACGCGGCTGTACCAACGGCTGGAGACCGAAGGCCGATTGCTGCACGACATGACCGGCGACAACACCGATTACTCGCAGAACTTCGTCCCGACCATGAACCCGGAGGTGCTGCAGCGCGGGTATCGGAGCGTCGTCGAGTCCATCTATGCGCCCAACTTCTTCTATCAGCGGCTCAAACGCTTCCTGAAGGATTTCCACCCGGCACGCGGGGGTACACAGCGCGTTACCTTCCGCCACCTGATCGCCGCGGTGAAAATGACGGTGGTGCTGGGGATGCTGGAGAAGGAGCGTTCCTATTACTGGCGGTTGCTCTTCTGGTCGCTGTTCCGTCGCCCGCGCCTGCTCCCGCTCGCGATGGCGCTGTCCGCCTACGGCTTCCATTTCCGGAAATGCTTCGAGTCGCACCTGTCCGCCGGGAGGTAGGGGAAGTAATTCAACGCCCCCTTGCCCCGCCACCGTCGCCGATGGTGCCGGCGCTGGCGTAAACCTGATGTCACGGGGTAGTGTCCGACGCCCGTTCCGGTGGTTGAGTAGGCGGGTGAGCCTTTCGCCTCTTTCCGCTACCCTCGCGCCGTATCGAAACGGTACTCCGTTCGTTAAACCACACGTATAAAGCCCGTTCCCGAAAGGCTTCCCTGTCCCCGCGGTGGTTTCGATACGGCACGAGGGCAGTTGTAGAAGTAAAAAATCGTAGAGGCTGCAGCCGTTCACTAAAAGTGAAGCCTCGCATATCACACGAAAAGGCGCGACATGCGAGGTCAGCATTCACGAGCCCGCCTGGACCGGGGAAGATCAGCGACGTCCCGCACTCGCAAGGTTGGCCTGGTAGGCCGGTGACGCCAGGTAGGCCAGGCCGGGGTGGGGCCGCGCGCCGGCGGCGCCGCGGCGGTTGGTGGCGGGGAGGGCGTCGATGCCGGCGGCCTGCCCGTAGTCGAAGTCGTCCACCATGCGCGTGGGCAGGCGCTCGCCCAGGGCGCGCTCGATGGCGCGGATGATGTCAAAATCCTCGGTGGTGACCAGCGTGAAGGCTTCGCCGGCGCGGGTCATCCGCCCGGTGCGCCCAATGCGGTGAATGTAGGTGTCGGGTGTCTCCGGGATGTCGTAGTTGATGACGTGGGAAATGCTCAGCACGTCGATGCCGCGCGCGGCGATGTCGGTGGCCACCAGGTAGGGCACGGCGCCTGCGCGGAAAGCATCCATCGCGAGCTGGCGCTGTGGCTGCGAGCGGTTGGCATGCAGCACGCCCGTCCGGTACCCGGCGCGCGTCAGCGACGCGGCCACGCGGTCGGCGCGGTGTTTGGTGCGCGTGAAGATCAGCACCGAGTCGGAGGCGATCCCGCGCAGCAGCTTGAGCAGCAGCGCCGTCTTCAAATTCGCCGGCACCGGATAAAGGGTGTGGTCGATGGTCTGCGGCGGCGCGGTCTGGTCCACCGCGATGCGCGCCGGCTCCCGCAGCGCCCCCGCGACGAAGCGGTTCAGCTCGGGCGGGAAGGTCGCGGCGAAGAGCATCGTCTGCCGCTCCACCGGCAGCAGCGCCAGGATGCGCTTGATGGCGGGCAGGAAGCCCATGTCCAGCATGCGGTCGGCTTCATCCAGCACCAGGCATTCCACGTTGCGGAGATCGACGGCGCCGCGCGCCGCGTGATCGAGCAGGCGTCCCGGACAGGCCACGATGATTTCGGTGCCGTTGCGGAGCGCGCGATCCTGCGGGGCCATGCCGACGCCGCCGTACACGGTGGCAGAGCGCAGATTAGTGTGCCGTCCCAGTTGCCGGATGGCTTCGCGCACCTGCTCGGCCAGCTCGCGCGTGGGGGTCAGCACCAGGGCGCGCGTTTTCCGCGCCGGCGCCGGCCGGGTCAGCAACCGGTGCAGCAGGGGCAGGGCGAAGGCGGCCGTTTTGCCGGTGCCGGTTTGTGCGGTGCCCAGCAGATCGCGGCCGGTGAGTGCGACCGGGATAGCGGCCGCCTGAATCGGAGTCGGATCCTGGAAGCCTGCCGCCGTAATGGCGCGCTGCAGGCGTTCGTGCAGGGGGAATTCGGTAAAGGTCATGTTTTCCTTATGGGTGCCCGCCGGCGGCGCAAGCGCGCCGACTTCCGAACCGGGGGGCGAACGTGTTCAGCTCAGTGGCGGCTTCCGGGGAAGGGCGCAACCGAGTGCCGGAGGGTAAAGATACGGCCTGACCCCCACGCCGGGCAGAATGCCGTGGCGCGAGGGCCGGCCGGGTAATTGCGGCGCAGGTTACCAGCGCGATGACGACCGGCCGGAGGGCCGGCTGTTGCGCTGCCCCTGGAAACAATCGGAGCAGTAGACGGGCTTCTCGCCGCTGGGTTGGAACGGCACCTGGCAGGATTTACCGCAGGCAGCACAGGTGGCGCTGAACATCTCGCGGTCGCCGCCGCGGCGGCTGCCGCCCTGCGCTTTACGCGCGGCGCGGCAATCGGGACAGCGCCCCGGGGTGTTGGTGAATCCACGCTGATCGTGGAACTCCTGCTCACCCGCGGTGAACACGAAGCTTTTGCCGCACTCGCGGCAGGTCAGGGTTTTGTCGGTGTAGCTCAAGGCATGCACTCCTTCCGTATCCGGCGTAGTCGGAACCACAAAGCGGAACCGCGCTAGAAGCCGTGAATCACTTTTCTTTACAAGCTGTTGAGATAACGGCTCGTAAGACATTAGTGTGAAACCGTCAGTGGTGTCGGTGATCTGGATGGCGTGAAGGATGTGCTATGCCGGGGCAAGAACAACCGGTACGATGCCAAATCAAGCGGAACCTTAGTCGGTTAGAATAGGGAAACTTTTTCCCGTAGTAAGTATAACTGAAATTTCCCGGCAGCGCACGAGGGAAATAAATTATTTTTAAGAATTTTTCTATCGCCGGCGGCGTTTGGAGCCGCGGCGCTGGCGATCGCGCTCTTCTTCTTTGGCCGTTTTCCGCCGGCGGTGGCAATCCGGGCAGAAGGTCGGCGGGGGATAACTCTGCTCGGCGCAGGCGGCCTGCTCGGTTTCCGTGAACGGGAATGGTTGCTGGCACGCGGGGCACAGGAGCTCGATATCGGGCATATGACGTCCCTCCTTGATGGCATGTCCATCTCGGGCCGGGCAGTCCTGGTTGTCCACCAGCGCTCTGCACGGTGCATCACGCGGGTAGACTCTCGGTGGCGCGGATAGCAATTCGTGCGGCCACCCTTTCCGAAACAGCAGAATCAGTGTAGCCGACCCGTCTGCGGGTGTCAAACGCCCTCATTGCCAAAAAGGCGTGATTGAATTTGACGGCCCGGTAGAAACCTGTTACCGTGAGATGATTGTTCAACAGGAATGAGAGTCTGGAGGTGGCTCATGGCCACGACACAACGTAAATCAACAAAACCCAGCCGGCCGGTTCCCCCCGCCAGGGCGCCCCTCGATGTCACGACGCGTGATGCTGAAGGCCGCACCCCCCTGCATGTGGCGGCGTTTCACGGCTACATCGATACCGTGCGGCAACTGCTGCTGCAGCATGCCGAGGTGAACGCGCGCGATGACCAGCAGCGCACCCCGGGCCACTGGTCCGCCTTCAAAGGCCATCTGGCCATCGTCAAAGCGCTGGTGGAGTGCGGCGCCGATGTCAACGCCCGCGACGCCGGCGGCCGCACCTGGCTGAAGATGGCGATCATCAGCGAGAAAACCGAAGTGGAACGGTATCTCCGCGAACAGGGTGGGGAGCTGTGAGCACCTGAATAGATGCAGCGCATTGCGATGCCTGCCATATCACGCGGCAGCATAAATAACCTCCGCTGAAGAGAGGATGGCACGCTTGCGCAGCACCGAGCCGAAGAGTGCGAATTCGGTGATGCGCCAGCGGCGGCAGAAATCTTCAATCACTCGCATATCGAGTGGAATTTGACTTTTCATGAACAGCCTCCCGGTCCGCTTTTGCCAGCCTGACGTGACTTTTTACCATAACGATACGGCGACATGGATAGGAAAATTCTTTACACCGTGTCGAGAAAATCGACCTGTGACCTGAATTTTCCTCAAAAGATATCAACAAATCCCCGCCGTGAACCAAAGATCAGGATCGTTCTCTTTAGAGAAAAGCCTATTGGTTCCGGCTCCGCCGGGTTGGGGTCATTATAATTGATTTTCTACTTTCATGCAGATCAACGCTCTCCGTCCAGTCCTGACTTTCGCCGCAACTCTTCCCGGAAGGCCCCAGAGGGCCACGGGAGTTTCCCCTTTATCACCGAATCTGGTTTAATAGACTGTAGACACGTGAGCACACTGGATTTTCTAAACGACGGTGAGGCGCGCGCCCGGGGGGAGCTGGAGCTGGCCCCTGACCAGGCGCTGTCGGAGGCGGAGCTGGGCACGGCGCTGAAATACGCGCTGGCGGCGTCGCTGGCTGATCTGTTCGGCGGGGTCGCGGAGATTCGGCGGGCGGCGCGGGGCGGGGCGCTGACGGTGGCCGAGCTGCGCGTCGCGGCGGCGAAGGAGCTGCGGAAGCTGGCGGAAGCCGCGCGGCAGGCCGATCACCCGATCTGGGCGGAGCACCTGGGCCGGCCCGTGCTGCAGGCGCGGATCGCCGACCTGGCCATCGACGCGCTGCTCAGCGAGCGGCTGGCGCCGGAGATCATCCTCGCGCCGGGGAGCCGGGCGCTGTCGCCGCACCCGCCGCTCCACGCGCTGGTTTTCTCCGCCTTCACGCACTGCGCGCACGAGCTGTACTCGCTGCTGGTGGATGCGCTGACGGCGGGGGTGCATGCGGCCGGGGCGCACGAGAGTTGGGTGGCGGAGGGCACGCTGCGCCGCGCCATCCTGCTCGACGCGGAGGCGGACCGCCTGCTGGAGGTGGATCTGGACCCGCCGGCGTCCGTCGCCAGCGCGCAGGCGCTGGCGCTGGACCTGACGCGGGAGGCGGAGAGCCATCAAAAGATCGAGTCGGCATTGACCGTGCCGCTGACGAATCCCTACGCCGGCGCCCGCTGCCTGGACGACAAGGTGTGGACCGCGGCAGCCTGGGCGAACGCCGGGCTGGAGGCGCCGGCCTACCTTTCCTTCGCGCCGGACGCCGCCGATGGGGAAATGCGCGCGGTGCTGGCGGACTGGCTGTGTTCGCACACCCCGGCGCTGGTGGTGAAGCCGGCGGACGGCACGGAAGGCCGCGGCGTGGAGCTGGTGGATTTCGGCAGGCCGGGAGGGGGCGCCGCCTGTTTCGCCCACCTGAACCGGCTGATCGCGCGCGGGCCGGCGCTGGTGATGGAGGAGCGCGGGCAACTGCGCTTCACCTCATCGCAAGGCGCGGTGCGCTTCACCCTGCGGCTGAACGTCTGCTGGGACGGGGACCGGGCGTGGGCGGAGTCCGGCTGCGCGCAGGCCGCCGGCGATCCCGCCGGCATCGCCTCCGCCGGGCGCGGTGGGCGCGTGACGCCGCTGATCGAGGTATGGCAAAATTTACAGCGGTCCGACGGCACGCCCTTCACCCCGACCGCCGCGGACTGGCAGACGGTGCTGGGGGCGGCGGAAGCCGGCACGGCCGCGCTGGCCCGGGCCATCGGCCCGGCGATGTCGCGGCTGATCGGCATCGACCTGCTGCTCGACCTGGAGGCGGACCGGATTGTCCCCGTGCTGCTGGAGGCCAATCCGCGCCCCGCCGGCATGAGCCACGCCCGCTTCGTGACCGCTGCCGGCCCTACCGTGGAGCCGGGGGTGACGCGGCGGATGTGGGGAACGTTGTAGCAGTATATTGATAGCCTTTCCAAACCTGGCGGAATTAGTCGGGGACTGTACCGAGCCCGCGGAACCCAAGCCCGTTCCGCATAGTTAATGCCTGAATCAGGATCAGCGGGACTGTCCCCCCACATGCGAGAAGCAAGCCTATCCACGAGGGGGGACAGTCCCGCTGATTATCCGGACAGGTGAGATGAAGATGATCGGTTGCTGGCTCCGCGGGCGCGGGACAGTTCCCGACTGTTGCAAGAAAGGGGAAAGAGAAAGAGTAATCCTTACTCCCCGAAATTCTCTACAGCGTGTTGAGAAAATCGGATGATCAGCCTCCAGTTCGGATCTGCTTTTTGGTTCCGGCTCCGCCGGGTTAGGAATTGAGCGGTTGAGTAAGGCTATACCGGACATTTAACGGCGATAGGCAGGACTTTCCCGGCGCACCGTTGTATATATATATCTCAAAAAAAATCGCTTTGAAGGAGCACAGCCATGGCAGTCACCCAGTTATCGGTGTTTCTCGACAATACCTCCGGGCGCTTGGCCGAGGTCACGCGGATTCTCGGAGAGCACAAGGTGAATATCCGGGGGTTCAGCGTGGCGGACACCGCCGATTTCGGCATCCTGCGGTTGATCGTGAACAATGAGGAAGCGGCGGTGAAGGCGCTGCGCGATGCCAAATTCACCGTGCACGAAGGGCCGGTGATCCTGGCGAAGGTGCCGGACGTGCCGGGCGGGCTGGCGCGGGCGCTGGCGGGGTTCGCGCAGCGCGGGCTGAACGTGGAATACGCGTATGCCATCGTGCGGTCCATCATCGCCTTCGGGGTCGAAGACGTCGCCGCCGGCGAGAAGATCCTGAACGAGGAGAAGATACCGTTGTTGAGTCAGCAGGAACTGGCGGAGCTCTAACCCATGCAGGTGAGCATCACGACCGACCATACAATCTGGGCTCCCGAGTGGGAATGCGCCGACCGCGCGACGATCCGCCGGCAGCAATTGGCGCGCCTGCGGGAGACGGTGGCGTATGCCTATGCAAAGGTGCCGTATTACCGCGCGCGCCTCGATGCCGCGGGCGTCAAGCCGTCCGATATCCGCTCGCTGGACGATATTCGCCTGATCCCGTTCACCACCAAGCAGGACTTTCACGATACCTACCCGTTCGGCCTGTTCGCCGTGCCGCCGCGGGAGCTGGTGCGCATCCACTCCTCCAGCGGAACCACCGGCAAGCCGACCGTGGTGGGCTACACGCGGAAGGACCTGGATACCTGGGTGGAGCTGGTGGCGCGCATGGTAACGCAGGCGGGGGTGACCGACCGCGACATCGCGCAAATCTCCTTCGGCTATGGCATGTTCACCGGCGGCTTCGGTCTGCACTATGGCCTGGAGCGCGTGGGGGCGACGGTGGTGCCGGTCAGCTCCGGCAATACCGACCGCCAGTTGATGTTCATGGTCGATTTCCAGTCCACCGCGCTCATCTCCACGCCGTCCTACGCCGCCTACCTGGCCGAGCAGGTGAAGAACCGCGGGCTGAAGATCGGCGAGGACATCCACCTGAAGTGGGGCCTGTTTGGCGCCGAGCCGTGGACGGAGGGCATGCGCGCGCGCATCCAGACGGAGCTGGGCGTCTCCGCCACCGACAACTACGGCATGAGCGAGCTGTGCGGCCCCGGCTTCAGCGGCGAGTGCGAGGTGGTGAAGGACGGCATGCACATCGCGGAAGACCTGTTCCTCTGGGAGCTGCTCGACCCGCGGACCGGCGAGCCGGTGGGGGAGGGGGAGACCGGCGAATTAGTGGCGACGCCGCTGTGGAAGGAGGCGCTGCCGGTGCTGCGCTACCGCACGCGCGACCTGACCACCATCACCACGCAACCGTGCCGCTGCGGGCGCACCAGCGCGCGCATGACGCGCATCACGGGCCGCACCGACGACATGCTCATCATCCGCGGCGTCAACGTCTTCCCCACCCAGATCGAGCACGTGCTGATGGAGACGGAAGGCACCTCGCCGCACTACCTCATCGTCGTCACCCGCGAAGGCGTGCTCGACACGCTCGAGGTGTGGGTGGAGGTGTCGGAGCGGATGTTCTCCGAGCGCATGATCAAAATGACCGAGCTGCAAGCCCAGCTCATGAAGAAACTTCACTCCGCCCTCGGCCTCTCCGTGAAGGTGAAGCTGGTGGAGCCGCAAACGCTGGAACGCAGCCAGGGGAAGGCGAAGCGGGTGCTGGATAAGCGGGAGATGGGGTAGGTTGGGAATGCAGAATGAAAAAAGCATAATGAAATTCTATCGACAGCCGGCAACGATATGAGAACATATGGGCTGACGTGCGAGAACGTTATGCAGGATATCGCCACTAAACGGCGAATAAGCAATACAGGGGCTTGGAGAGGTAGGCGGGTATTGAGCGATTTATCGCCTGCCCGCGAGAGATGGTGATCGTTAGATACATATGAAAGATATTGCTTCGACTCGCCGTCTATAACTTCGGAACGGCATTTAAGCAGTGAGGTTTTGCACATGACTGTTGATGTTGAATAGACTTAAGCGATTCGAGTCCGAGATCACATCTTAACAGAGCTGCCATTTCAATTCAAAGGAGGTAAGTGAACAATGACGGGATTTTGGGGAAGGTTTTTCGGCAGGTTTCATAAATCTGATGGCGTCACGGCATTACCGGGTGCCCCTGCTGCGGACAGGTCGAGTCCGGCAGACCTGAACACAGGTGGCACAGCTCCTTCCACACAAATCCGCGATGATAAGACATCCGCATCCGGCAGTAGGAGCGCAGAGGAACTGGTGCGCGGGGTGTTGTTCGGAGGGGAGGTTTTGCATAGCCGAGAGGATCTGGAGGCGATTCTGCTGGTCTTGACATATGCGCCTTTAGGAACCGCTGCGGAGTTTCAGGATATACGAAACCTCGCAGCCGGAGGGATGGACGCTATCGGCGGCCCGGAAGACCGGATGAAGCAGATGTATGCTTTAGCCAATGTCGCCACAATTTTCGAGTTCCTGGAAGGCAAGTCGAGTGAGGCTTCGCTGAGTCCTGCTGCCCGAAATGTGCTCGGTGGATTTAAGATGATCCTGTCGAACCCGGGTCTGACGGTGGATATGCTCAACGAGACTCAGAATTTTCCCGGCGCAGCGGGAGCGATGGCGGCAATACTCCTGGCCCTGACAGGCAGGCCGTCGCACGAGCAATACTCCTATGGCAATATTCGCGATCACCTAGCCGCGAAGGGACGTCTCCTGGGTTGTGAGAGTACTTATAAAGCACAGGAGAATGGGTAACGGTGTGTCTTCAATGAGTACCATCAAAGACTCGGAAGGTAAGGTACTGGCTACCGTTGACGGTTGGCAGCTTGCCGGGACTGACCTGAGTGGACGGAACCTGAGGCAAGCAGTCTTGATGCATGAGAACTTAACAGGTGCCAACCTTTCGGGGGCAGACCTGACGGAAGCCAACCTGGAGTGGGCGAATCTGACCGAAGCGAACCTGACCGGGGCGCGGCTGACCGGGGCGAATCTGGATCATACTGTCCTGCGCAGGGTAGACGCCAGGGGAGCCGATTTTACCGGCGCGACGCTGGGTATTCTCCCGAAACTCGGGGGTGCAGACCTGACCGGGGCTACCTGCGATCCGGAGCTGCAAGAGCGTGCAAACGCTCCCGTTCTACCCGGGCGCTGGTTATTCGTTTCCGAGCGGCAGCAGGTTGTCGGTATCCAATCGGTCACCTTCAGCTCGGGTAGCCGCCAGCTTCTCTGCATCCCTTCTGAGAATCCGCCGGTCGTCCTTGACACCGACACAGGCACTTTCGTGGCGCGACTCACAGACCTTTCGGGGTGGGACAAGGAAAGGCCGCTGCACGGGGCTCCCGTCACCTGCGGCAGCTTGAGCGTTGACGGACAATGGGCATTGACCGGAAGCGATGATACCACGGTAGTCCTGAAGGAGGTCGGCTATCCCAGAGAGCCACGCAGGTTCCTTCGCCATGGGGGCCCGGTGAACGCCGTCTGTTTCGTCCCTGGCGAGCGCGCCTTCCTATCCGCCAGCGACGACGGCACTTTGCGGCTGTGGGATGTGGCGACAGGCAGGTGTGCCCGGGTTTTCAAGGGACATGAGGATTTGGTATCTTCCCTTGCTATTAGTCCCGACGGGCGTTGGGTACTCTCCGGTAGTCATGACAAGACGCTCCGCCTGTGGGACATACAGACTGGTGCCTCTCTGCGCAAGTTCAGTGGACACACAGGATACGTGCATTCCGTCTGCTTCGCCGATAACGGAGCGCTGGCGATTTCAGGCTCCGGGGATCAGACACTACGGTTGTGGCAAACGGCAACAGGGCGACAGGTGAGCATGCTGGAAGGTCACCGGAGCCTGGTGCGGTCTGTGGCGCCTTGTGTCGGTCGGCCGTGGG
>Ga0315284_10005244_pt1 | contig 18407 bp, 26 predicted proteins | sample YL17G09_16_MG_FD_203696 | JGI IMG/M metagenome (GOLD analysis project Ga0315284, IMG submission 203696) | Sediment microbial communities from Yellowstone Lake, YNP, Wyoming, USA - YL17G09_16 | ecosystem: Environmental > Aquatic > Freshwater > Lake > Sediment | place: USA: Wyoming | collected...
ACCACGCTCCGTCGAGGGCTTCGGGTACACGACAATACTTAGGCGCACGCGCCGCCTTACTCTCTCGTAAAGAATGTAAGAGTTATATGTAGGAGTGCCCGTTGGACTCTCAGGGGAATCCGTGTTGGAGGTAAGTGTAAGTCAGGTTTCTTCGAAGGGCCAGGTCACCATACCGAAAGAGATCAGGGAAGCCCTGGGAATAGCTGAGGGGGATCGAGTGGTCTTCGAGACCGATGGGAGTCGCGTGACCCTCAGAAAGGTCTCGGGGGAGAAGCTCAGCCTGATATTGACTCGGCGGAAGCCCTGGAACGTAAAGAGCCTCGACTACCAGAGGGAGCTGCGTGACGAATGGCGCTAAAGGCAGTTCTCGACACCAACATTTTCCTCAACGTGATCAATCAGGAAGAACCATTCTTCAGCGACTCCAGCGCCCTACTCGACCTAGTTGACGACGGTCGGTTTTTCAGCGTGGTATCAACCATCTCCGTAGCAGAACTATCGGTAGGGTACTACGCAGCCGGTGATGAGGCGGGGCTAAGGCGTTTTCTGCTGCACCTTCTCTCCTCGGAGAACTATCAGCTGGTTGACGTGGACTCCAACGTGGCGGAGCTCGCGGGGAAGATTAGAAACGAGACCGGTTTGAGGCTGCCGGACGCGTTAATCATTGCTTCAGGCCTGAAGGCGGGGGCCGACCACGTGGTTACCGGCGACGAGGAATTCAAGAGGGCTGAGAAGATCCTGAAGAGTGTTTCTCCGTCCGAGTTCTTGGCTTCGTTTCCTTAAAAGGCGCCGCGTACCTAAACGTAATCACCGACTTGGTTGTTGAGAAGAGCCGCTCTGACCGCGTGGTTCACCTCATCCAAGACCGAGTATTTATCATCTTATGTCTAAGGACGACTCGATGATCCACTCCTCCGCTCATCGACGCGACGAGCATGAGGAACTCCTCAGCGAACGGGTCGCAGGATCCAAACCTCATCTTGAATGCTTTCACCAGCTCCTCCGGTCTCAACCGCTTCAGCTCGAAGACCTCACTCTTCCCCCTCAGGTAGTACCCCCCGAACAGCTCCCTCTGCGCCGCCACCACCATTCTCCTCCGACATCGCAACAACCATTGTTCATGAACAATGAACAAAATGTTTATAGCACACGAACACATCGTTCACACTACGTGAACATAAGCCTACTATTCTCCACGAAGGAGAGACTGAGGATCCTGAGCGGGGTAATATACGAGACCGGACCCCTCAACGTGAACAAGGTCTCGAAAAAAGTCGGACTCAGCAAAGCATTAGTATCGATCTATTTTAAACACCTCCTGACCGAAGGCGTGCTGCGGAGAGAAAACAACGAATACCGGGTTCAAGATGGCACCCCGACCAAGGCCATCAGGATCCTGCTGAACCTGAGCAGCTTCAACACAGACTTCTTCAGCAAACGCCCCCTCATCAGGAGCGCGGGACTCTACGGAAGCAGCGTGAAGGGCACCAACACCGAGGGCTCAGACGTCGACCTATGGATCCTCACAGAGGACGTGGACCAGGAAACCCTGGCGTCCCTAACAGGCGACCTGAAAAAAACGTTCGGGGACGTCAAGCCACTATACCTGACCAAAGAGAAGCTTGAACTCCTGAAAAAAACGGACGCCACCTTCTACCATTCACTGGTCTTCGGCTCAGTAACCATACACGGTGACGACATTGAAGCGTTTTAACCTAGACGACTGCCTCAGAGAAGGCCTGCTGAGAAGGGTCCCGCCATCCCCGCAGAGAGCCGACGGTAGCCTGAAAGCCGCGTATAGGTGGCTGGAGGACGCGCAGAGGAGCATAGACGCCGGGGCCTATAATCCGTCGGTCCTGTCCTCGTATCTGGCCATGTTTCACTCGTCTAGGGCCATCCTGTACCTGGACGGCTACAGGGAGAAGAGCCACTACTGCATTGCAAGGTACCTGGACAAGTACGTCGCAGACGGCCGACTCGAAACCCGATGGGTGGAGCTCCTCGACCATCAGAGAGAACTGAGGCACGAGAGCCAGTACAACTTCAGCTTCATCACCACAAAGACAGAGGCCGAGGCAACTTTGACGGCCGCTAAAACGTTCGTGACAAGGATGGCCTTGTTGAAAGAATCCATACAGCAGCGACGAAAATAGGTCAAACACACACACGGTGTAATAAAACAGAACCGCCGTCCAATCCATATAGAAACGTGGACTCGCCGCGACGAAAAACATGGTTCTCCCACAGAGCACCGTAGACTCACGCCGACAACATGAGGGGGAACACGAGGTATCCGCCTAAAATTTTATTCCATTAGTATTTAAATATCCCTACGACGGGGGTTTAAAATGTTTGTTTATAAATTTTCTATTTGTTTCTATGTTCCAGTTTTTTGAATAATCTTAAATAATAAAATAGGAGTTATCATTAATAATGCTTATAAAAAAATTATTTTGGGGGTTAATATTTCTTTTAATATTAAGTAATCCAATTTTATATCAAGCCAAAACTAGTCCTATAAATGATAATTATCCTAACGTATATTATCCTCATCAACCTATAAATGATATAAAAATAATTAGCCTACAACTTGAACGTAATGCAACATATTTCCCTCTTCCACCAGACGCTAAGATTATAGTTGTATCATATCACGGTAGGGATATAACTAATTTATGTCATTTTGAAGAATTATGGATGAGGTGTTACAAATTTGGCTTTGTTCGTTTTAAAACCGAAGACTTACCTAATTTAGCGGGACAGATACTCAACGTAACATATACATACGGTCAACCTTTTCAAATAAACAATCAGACTGATTCACTTATAGAACAAACTTTTTCCAATGATTTTGTGCCTAACGATTATACAAGTCTTCCATTATATGAACCATATTTGAAGAGTTCTTTAGAAAAAGCCGGTAGCGGTTATCCTATTTACAAAGTAAATAAATCAAACAGCAATCTATTAACTGTTAATACCAAGTATCAATATGTGATTGTTGTACCTGAAGCGTGGAAAGATGAATTTAATAATTTTATTAAAATAAAAGAGAGTAAGGGAATAAAAACTTATGTAGTAACTTTAGAATGGATAAATGCTAATTACAACGGTAAAGATATATCTGAAAAAATAAAGGAATTTACAAAAGATGCATTTAATAATTGGAAAATAATCTATCTTTTATTAGTTGGAGATAATAATATAATTCCTATTAGACAACAAACAATAACTTTTAAGTGTACTGACGCTTATTTTTCTTGCTTGGATTCGGACTGGAACGAAGCCGAAAAAGTTAAAATGGTATATAATATGGCCGATGAATTTATACCATTAAAAGACTGGATGCCAGATATTATTGTAGGAAGAATGCCTATCTCTAACATACAAGATTTGAGAAATATAATACAGAAAGTAATTATTTATGAAAATTATGATCCAAATGCAGACTGGTATAATAGAGGAATATCCCTACTTGGATGGGATCTCGGTGAAGTAACATATGATAAAGGTATTATCGTAGATTATCTTAGTGAAGATATTCCAAGTTTGCGCGCGCACGCCAGTGGCGTAGATATGAAGACCTATATTAATGGTTACAATATAACAACAGGAAAAGTTATCGAAGAATTGAATAGAGGTCAATGTATTGTTACAGGGACACTACATGGGGGTATAGTATTAACAAGTAATGATGAGCTTACTATAAATAAAATGAGTATTATAAATAACAAAGGTAAATATCCTGTATGGTTTATTAATGGATGTGGTATCACCGACTTTACTCAAACAGATAACTTAGCAACATATTTACTAAAGAAAGCAGATAGCGGAATAATTGTAGGAGCAGGCGGTTCGGGTGGAATAGTAGTGCCTCGATGGTTCTTTTTTGGTGAAGTCAGAGAGGGATATAAAACTAACTATGCTCGGGGTAGACCAGGGATAGCTTTCTATCAAGGTAGTTTATATGAATCCATTTCCTGTATTTTTAGTCCCACCTATAATTTTATTGGAGATCCTGAAATATCGTCCTGGCTGGGTATAACTAAGATGCCGGAGGTAAAAATATATTTAGAAAAAAAATCACTTTTAATAAATGAAACTGCCAAAATAAAAGTATACGATAATGAGACAGATATCCCCGTTGAAAATGCTATTGTAAGAATTATAAACAAGAAAACTAATGATTATTTTGAAACAATTACCGATGATAATGGAGAGGCAATTTTCTATCCTCCCAAAAATGCCGGCGAATACTCATATGATGTTTTTGTATTGATTGGGAATAAACCAACTAAAACTTCAATTACTTTAAATAAATTATCCACTTCAAACATAAGCTGCACAGTATCAAGTAAAGAGATTTTTTTCAATCAAAACATTACGATAAATGGAGTTCTAGAACCTAAACTTCCTAATGAGACAATTAGTCTTACTTTGGTAAAACCAGACAATTCTATTTTTCAAAAAAACATCACTACTGATTCAGAAGGAGGTTATTCAATACCTCTAAACGTGAATAGAGTTGGTGGTTGGCAAGCAAAAGCGAGATGGATGGGAAACACGGATTATTTAGAATGCAGTAATAACATATATTTTGATGTTGTTAAAACTCAATCACACATCACATGTGCAGTAAATGATACAAAAATCATAATGGGAAAATGTATAGTAATTAGTGGAATATTAACACCTAAATTTGTAGGTCGAATAAAAATGAATATGAATGTTAGTTCATTTACAACTACAACATACCTTATTCCTGATACAAGTGGAAATTATCAGTATATTTTCAGACCAGATAAGCCTGGCTTCTGGTCTGTACAAGTTACTTGGGTCGGGAATGAAACATACTCGGGATCAAATAGTCAGGTGATTTCATTCAATGTATTGAAGGCAAATGGTACGTCAAGGGTCTATGTAAAGGATGAAAGCGGCAAACTTATGAGCGGTGTGTCTGTATCTTCAACTTCCCAACCCGGTGGTCAAACAACTGTTTCAGGTATAACCAATTCCTCTGGCGTGGTTGAGTTTAGGGAGGTTAAAATTGGGAGCTACTCATTTATGACTTCTGTTAACGGCTATGACTCCAACACTGGATCTATGAATATTGGTGCAGAGGAGACTACAGATGTAACTATTATTCTTAAAAAAACAACCTCATTTGGAATACCCTCTTACCCGATTGAGGGTATAATATTGGGAGTGTCAATTGTACTAGCAATATTCTGGATCTCGAAGCATACATAATTGATCTTTTCCAAGCGGCTTTAGAGGAGTCCGCATGACCCATGAGAGGGAATTTTTTGGCCAGATAACAAGCCACCTGTTATGACGCCCCACGTGAAAAAACGTAGAGGGGTACCTTACCCTGGCCGTTTTCTCAGCCATAGAACGAGGATCAAGCTCTCATGGAGACCAAGGAGAAGAGACACGCACCCAGCCGCCGGCCCCGTGAACAGCTCAACCCCGTCGCCACTGACCTCCTCGAGGCAAACCAGCTCATCCTCCAGGAGCTCCAACCAATCAATCACGGGAAAGTCAAAGAGACCGCCACTCTAACCAACAACGTCGGAGTCGGCGAAGGCACAATAATCCACGGCAGAACCACGATCCGCGGACCAGTCGTGATCGGCGAGCACTGCGAGATAGGCCCAAACACCTACATACCGTCTCCTATGAGAACGTTTTCAGGAGCCCCGATGTCCGGGCAGCATCCCTTAGTTCCGCAGGCCATTAAACGCTTTCTTACTCATACCCTCAAGCTTCCTCTCCGTCAACCCCCTATTCATATCCCTATACGACTCACCCCTACTCAACATGAAGTACATGATCCGAGCCATCTCATGAGCCACCGCCACAATGGCGCACCCAGCACCCCTCCACCTCGACACCCTCTCATAGACCCCGGAACCTGGGATCAAACCGCACAGCGGCCTGAGCACACTCAACCAACGCCCACCGGAGCCTCTTATTACCCGGACCCGAGACTCCACCCATCCGGGTCCTCTCACCCGACTGGTGCACTGAAGGCACCAGCCCCATCCACGACGCGAACTCCTTCTCGCCGCGGAACCTGCCGACGTCGCCGATCTCGGTCAATATGAGCATCGCGGTGAAGTAGCCGACTCCCATCATCGTCATCAACAGCCGAACACACCGCTCCTCAGCAGCGATAGCAGCGATTTTCTCCTCGATACGCTCAACCTGCTCATCCACAGTCTCCACATCCATCTATGTGAAACCTTTATAAACTCTGTAAACAAATCTGTTTACGATTAAGTTGACTCAGGTTCAACTAAGGTTACCCGAGGAGCTCGTCAAGGAGATAGACACCTGGGTGAAGTCGGGGAGGTTCAAGAGCCGGAGCGACGCGATCAAGGTAATAATAACCCTCTACGAGGAACGAGAGAAGACCCGCGAATTCCTGAAGATGCTGAGCGCCAGAAGCGAGGAAGTGGAGAAGTCCCCTGAGACGCTGGTTTCCCTCGAGGAGTCCCTGTGACATACGATGTTCTTCTACATCCGAAGGCCGCGAAGGAGCTGCGGGAGCTCAACGAGCCCACGAGGTCTAGGATCAGGGAGGGCCTTAGAGAGTTGGGGAGCGAGCCCGAGCGATCAGGGAAGCCCCTAAAAGGCTCAAAGTATTGGAGCCTCAGGATAGGAGACTACAGGGCGATATACGAGATATCAAGACAGAGGAAACAGGTCATCGTGCTGTTCATCGGCCACAGGAGAGACGTGTACGACGACTTCTCCAAAACCCTCTAGAACTCATCTAGTCTAGGACTCGACAATCTTGACGATCATCTCCTTCCTATCCCCACGCTCACGCACAACATAGCCCCTCAGCTCCAGCTTCTGTAGAAGCCTCCCCAGCGAACTCGGCGTAGACCCGAGGTCCGCAGCCAACTCCTTCTGATTCATCCCCCCACGCCTCAGCAAAGTAGTCATCGCCGCAACCGCCTGCTCCCTCTCGTACCCCCTCAGGAAACCCGACAGCTCGAGGGCCATGTCCCTCCCAACCACGGCGGGGCCAACAACCCCACCGACCTCACCCACGCCTATCCCGGCGGCCCCGCGACGCAGCATATCCTCGACGCAGAGCTTAACGTACCTGAGGAACCGCCTGAAGACGCCGCGGCTCAGCCGAGCCACGATCCGCAGCGACTCCTCGGAGAAGGGGTAGGTAGACCCGAACTTCCTCCTGTATAAGCCGACGAGCTCATCGACGGTGAGGGGCCTGAGTTCGAAGACCTCCCCCTTCCCGAAGAGGTAGTGCCCACCGAACAGCCGCCTCGGCACCGCCATCACGAAAATTATTCCCTTACGCTTGACTCCACTCATCCGACAGCGAGTCAACCAGCCTCTCAAACCCCCTAACACCCCTCAGCCCTAGGTCAGGGAAGTCAACCAACACAACGAATCACCGGAAACCCGATACTCCCTTAGCCGGGAACCCCCCCAACCCAAAAAGCCAGAGGAAAACAGAAGCGAAAAAAACCACCTTAACAGCCACGCAAATAATAGAAGATAGAGAAATCAACTCCTCCACTTTATCTTCGGCAGGATACTCTCCTTCACCGCCTCGATCCTCTTCCTGTACTTCATCAGCCTCGGAATCGTCAGCCTGAGCTCGTCGTCGATGTCATTCGTCGGCCTGAACCCCAGTGCGGGCAGCCTCTCCCTATCCGGGTTATAGTAGTGCTTCTCAGATTCAACCCTCGGGTTCTCGATGTTCCTCACCTTAGCATCGATCCCGAACTCCCCTGCCACCTTAACCACATGCCCCGCCAGCTCATTCACACTATAGCACTCATCAAACTGGTTAAACACGCGATACTCACCCTCCGCCGGCGGGTTCTCCGCCGTGATTGTCAAACACTGCATACTATCCCTGAGAGCAATGTAGCCCCTAGTCTGCCCCCCATTACCATAGGGCGTCAGCTCCTCACCAATGATCGCCTGGGCACAGAACCTGTTCAGAGCTGTACCAAAAGCCTCATCGAAGTCGAACCGCGTGAGCAAGTCATCATTCGCCATGTCATCCGTGACGACACCATGCACGACACCCTGCATGATGTCCGTACTCCTAAGCCCCCAAATCCTGCAAGCGAACTCGATGTTATACGTATCATGCACCTTGCTAAGATGGTAGAAACTCCCCGGCTTCCTCGGGAACATCATCCTGTCCTTCCTACCCCGGTACTCTATATCGAAGGACCCCTCAGGGATGTCCACGTTGGGTGTGCCATACTCACCCATCGTCCCCAGCTTCAACAGGTGACACGCCGGGACGTGCTTCTTCATCGCGAAGAGGATGTTGTTGGTTCCCACAATGTTATTGATCTGGGTATAGTTGCAGTGTTGGACATCTATCATGCTGTAGGGGGCACTTGGTATCTCGCCGAGGTGGACGACACAATCAGGCTTCTCCTTCTCGATGACGAGTTCAGTGAAATCCGGGTGTGTGAGGTCTCCCTCATAGAAGCGCAGCTCCCTCCCCGTCGCCTTCTTATAAGCGGCGACCCTCTCCCCAATCGTCATAATGGGTGTCGCGGATTGGGAACCCATCTCCTTCACGTGCTCCCTCCTCGAGAAGTTATCGACACCGCAGATATCGTGGCCCCGACCAGACATGTACATCGAAAGCGTCCAACCAAGGTAACCATCCATGCCCATGATCATAACTTTCAATAGCTACACCAATTTGCAGAAAAACAGAATACTGTAGCCATTTAAACTATTCGAACAACCGCAATACCGAATCGAAAATTATTGGTGCTAATAAAAAAAGTATTAATATGAATTAAATAAAAAAAGAGATAGTAAAAAAATAATATAATACTCACTAAACTACATTCAACCTTTCACATTCTTCCTTGGGATCACAACACCTTTTTTCATGCAAACATAATATCTAGTGAAGTCTTTGACGATGAAAATAGCGATCACCGGCGGCGCAGGCTACATTGGTTCACTACTAATCAAAAAACTAAGAGACAAAAACCATATCCTAACATCGATTGACAACCAATCAATTGGCGACTATAAGTGGCTGAGAGCCACCGGCGTCGAATCCCTCAACGTCGGCGACGTAAAAACCATAGAAGACCTAATAAAAACCTTCAAGGACGCAGACTGCGTAGCCCACCTAGCAGCCCTCCCAGGCTTAACCTTATGCAACGAGAAACCCGAGGAAGCCTGCCTCACAAACATCTACGGAACACACCAAATCCTCGAAGCCGCGAAGCAAGCCAACATTAAACGCGTAGTCTTCTGCTCCACCGCCGCCGTCTATGGCACACCTCAAAAGACGCCCGTAACCGAAGACCACCCACTCAGACCCATGAACCTATATGGCGTAACCAAACTCGCAGGGGAGAAACTGATGGAAGCCTACCACGCAAACGACGGACTAGAAACCGTATCCCTAAGGTTCGGCAACGTCTACGGCGTCGGACTCTATACGCGGTGGAGCACCGTCGTGCCGAAATTTGTGCGACTCGCCCTCGAAAATAAACCCCTCACAATCTACGGAGACGGAACTAACAGTAGGGATTTTGTACATGTCGAAGACATATGCCAAGCCCTGGAGCTAGCCCTCACTCAGTCAGGAGTCGGCGGCGAAGTCTACAACGTCGGGTGCGAACCTACCACTATCCAGGAAATAGCAGAAGTAGTCTCGGATGAAGCTGAAAAATCGATAGGTAACCGACCCGAAATAACCTATCTCCCCCCACGAGCAGGCGAAACAAAGGAATTCACCTATGACCTGAGTAAAATCAGGGATGGCCTCGACTTCAAACCAGAATGGACCATAAGAAAAGGCGTCCAACAACTCATACAATACTATAAAAAGAGCTAGAAAAGGGGCGGCGACTCACCTACTTTTAAACATCCAACCCCGTATATCACCGAGAAACGACGATGATGCCCACAACAAACCGTGAGCAATGCGACGTACTCATAATCGGGGGAGGCGTCGCGGGATGCTACGCCGCAATAAAGGCCAAGGAGGCGAACCCCAACCTCGATATACTCCTCCTCGAAAAAGCCGCCATAAGGAGAAGCGGCGCAGCCTGCCGCGGAATGGACGCCATAAACGTCGTCGTGATCCCCGGCTACAGCACACCCGAAGAATACATCGAATCCGTCAAGATCAGCTCTATGGGTGTCTTCGACGAGTCCGTCACCCGCAGGATAGCCGAGGAGAGCTTTGAAGCTATGCGCCAGCTCGAGGAATGGGGCGTAGAATTTCCCCGAGACGAGCAAGGCAGATACATGGTCTCCAGCTTCCACCCAAAGGGCAGCTTCACAGTCGAGATGAGGGGAGACAACTTCAAGCCACTCCTCGCAGAACATGCCAGAACCTCAGGCGCATGCATCATGGAGCGCACCATGGCAGTAAAACTCCTCATAGACGAAGACCACGTCACAGGCGCCATCGCCTACAACGTCAGAACCGGTAAGATCACCGCCATAACCACCAAAGCCGTCATCCTCGCCTGCGGTGGAGCCAACAGAGTCGGTCTACCCTCCACCGGTTACCTCCACGGAACATTCAACAGCCCCTACAGCGCGGGTGACGGCTACAGCATGGCACTCAGAGCCGGAGCCGAGCTCGTCAATATGGAGTTCACGGCCACGTCGGCGATGACTAAAGACTTCAACGGGCCCGGGCTAAGCACATTCATCCGCCACGGTGGCGTGATGGTGAACGCCCTCGGTGAGGAGTTTCTCACGAGGTACGCCCCTGAGTTCAAGGAGCGGGCTCCGAGCGGTAGCCGATATCAGGCGGCGAGGCAGGAGATAAACGAGGGACGTGGGCCCGTCTACTTCCGCCTCAGCCACCTCCCCGAGGAGAAAATCAAACTCATCGAGGAAGGCATATTCACAGTCGAGCGACCCACCACCCGCGACTACTTCCAAGCCAAGGGCATCGACATGAGGAGAGACGACGTCGAGGTCACCCTCACCGAAACCTACCTCGAGGGAGGCCACGCTATGAGCGGCGTCAAGATAAACGACAGAGGAGGGACAAACCTCAAGGGCCTCTACGCAGCTGGCGATGTCGCCGCGAACCCCTTCGGATTTCTCACAGCCGCACTCGTCTACGGCGCCGTCACCGCACGAAATGCTGTTGAATATATCAAGAACGTCCCCCCTCCCACGATTGACGAGGACGTAGTCGTCGAGGAAGCTAAGAGAATCAACGAGATGACCCGGGGCGAGATAGACCCCCGCCAGTTCGAGTACAAGACTCGCAGGGTCGTAAACGAATATATCCAGCCACCAAAATCCGATAGACGCCTCAGATACGCCCTCGAATACATCAAGAAGCTGAGAGCCGACGAAACCAAACTACAGGCTGAGGGCCCCCATATGGTGATGAAGGCGATGGAGGCACGGTTCATTCTTGACTCCGTTGAGATGGCGACCCGAGCCTCCCTCGAGCGCAAGGAGAGCCGATGGGGCCTAATGCACCTCAGGGTAGACTACCCGAAGCGCGACGACCAAAACTGGCTAAAATATGTGGTTGTAAAGATGGGCGAAGACCGCGAAATAAAGACCGAGACCCGCCCCATCGGAGGCGCCTAACCATGCCCGTAGAGATAGACCACTCAAAATGCGACGGATGCGGGATCTGCGTAGACACCTGCCCCGGCGACGTCCTTAACGTGAACCCCCAAACAGGCAAGGCTCAACCAAAGTACCCTGAAGACTGCTGGTACTGCGGCGCCTGCTCAGTAGACTGCCCGAAGAAAGCGATAAAAGTCATTTTTCCCTATCTGATTCGTTGATCTCTCGAACCCACACCAAGATTCACAACCGGATCCGGCAACGCCAACTCCTTGAAGAACTCCCGAGACACCGCGTAATCATAATGCTGCCCAGTATGCACGATCAACAACTCCACCCCAGGAAAACCCCCAGCAGCATGAACAATCGGAGCCGACTTTATGATCTGCGGCCTCGTCCCAATCACGAGAGCAACACGCATAGATAACACACCCACGGCACGGCTGAAAAACTATACCCATAGCTCCCCTCTAAACTATGAGGCAGCCACCGATTTCACTGTTTTAACCTCAGAGACCATGAGCCCAGCGACGCTATTCTCCCTGTTCTCCACATCGGCCAGAGTTCTCGCGTAGCTCCTGACCACACGCTCCAGATCCTTCACTACCTCCGAATCTCCGTTGAGCCGGAATAGACTCGCCTTCCCGATCTTCCTCGTCTCAACGATCACCCCGCTCGACTCAAGGCCTGGAAGCGTCTTGTAGAGGGTGATCTTCGCCATGCCAAGCGACTCCATTATCTCGCTCCTCGTGAACTCGAACAACGGGTTATCCAAAAACAGGTCGAGCACCCTCGTCTTGGGGTTTGACCCGAACAACATCAGCAATATCGACCGTCGACCTTCTCTATACATCGAGTGTTTCTCCGCCTTCACCATGGAGGATTGCCGCACCAAATTACCTGTATACACCTACATCAAAGCAAAATATATATCCCTATACCCTAAATGGTTTACTAAGTGAACTTTTTGACTAGGCGGGATATGAGGGATGAACAGATCAAAGCCGACATCCTGAACCGCCTAGTCCACGCCGGAGCATTCGGAACATACCATATACCCATAGAACAGATGAGAAGCTGGATACAGAACAAGCTCAAGAGAAACGGGAAGACGGTGACAAGGTGTATCGAAGATCTAAGCCGCGTCGGCCTGATCCAGAAAACGTCTAGAAACACAATATACGCGACCCACGGCAGACAGGGCGAGATATACGAGTACATCGACAAACACCTTAAAGATTAAAAAAGGGTTCCCGTAATAAACCCTCATCATCCCTGAAGGCCGCCACCACATCAGCCCTTAATAAGCTCCATGAACACCTTCTCCACCCCTATCAGCATACGCCCCGTCTGCTAACCATGACTACCCGAACCCACACCAAGATTCACAACCGGATCCGGCAAAGCCAACTCGTTGAAGAACTCCCGAGACACCGCGTAATCATGACGCTGCCCCGTAAGCACATCAACAATTCTAACTGGGAAAATCCCTCGCAGATTAGACGATCACAGCCGACTTTGATCTACGTCCTTAGTTCTAATCACGAGGGTAACACGCTTCGATAAAACACCCACGACAAGTCGAACACTGAAAAAATATGCCTTAAATCCAGATCTTAAAAGACATCCTTTATGTATGCGAATATATACAAACGCATACAGAGACATGTGCTCCGACAAGATGAGAAACCTCACCGTAAGGGTCGACGAGGAGACCTACCGAAACATCGAGGAGACCGCCTCCGCTGAGAACATAGACAGATCCACCGCCACACGCCAACTCCTCAAGAAGGGAATAAACGAGGAAAAGAAGAAACGGGCACTAGACCTCTACAGGCGCGGTAAATGCACCCTATGGCGAGCCGCCGAGCTAGCCGACCTCAACATCAGGGAGATGATGGAACTCGCCACGAGGGAGAAGATCCCCGCCCACATCACCCCCGAGGACGTCGAGGAGGCCTGGAGAGAGGCCCTTGACCAAGCCTAGACACGTCTTCGACTCGACACCCCTCATATACCTAGCGAAGACAAGCCTCCTCGAAGCCGCCCTAGAATCATGCGAAGCCTACACGACCACGTCCGTGATGAAGGAGACTACCGAGAACACCGACTACCCCGACGCGATAACGATAAAGGACAGCATCGAGAGGGGGCAAATCAAGATACACTCCCCGGGGAAAGCGAAGGTCAAGGCCCTCACGCGGCACCCCGAGATCCATCTAGGCGAAGCCGAGGTCCTCGCCTCCGCCGAGGAGCTGGGCGCGTACGCGATAATCGACGACAAAGAAGCCCGATCCGTCGCCGAACTATATAACATACGGGCGCACCCTGGAACGCTCTACATCCTCTTCAGACTAGTCGCGACAGGGAAGCTAGAAGCAGAGGCAGCGGAGAAGAAACTCGACCAGATGGTCAACGCGGGACTCTACCTCGACCCGAGAACACTAATCTCCGCGAAGAACAAGCTAACGAAATACCCCCCCTAGTCTAGACGCAGCAAAGACGGAAAGACCAATAATATCTCCGAAAAAAGTCGGGGCGGGGGCGCAACCGAAGGAGGTAACTTGGGAAGCCGAGCCCCTACACCCCACAATAAATATCGACACCTGAAAATAAATCAATACCCTCAACCCCCCAGTTTCACACACGTGTCTGAATGAGTTTAATCCATAATGCTTAACCGCCCTTCAACCCAATATTATTAGAGAATTTAGCGGAAACTAAACGATACTCCTATGCCAAGAACTTCACGAATCAATGGACGAGTGCCACAAGATCGCGAACGGAACACCGCACGGCGATGGGTGAGAAGCGAGCCACGCGGAGCCACAACCACTAGTGACTCCACACGGCCTCAACTCCCCCACATCCTCCAGGGAGGACGAAGCCGTTGGAGGGCATGGTCGAGGAATGGGAGGAGGAGCTGCTCAACCAAGTTGCGGCAGAACTCGCCGACAAGATCCGCGGCGAATACTACCTCCACTACATCACGGCGATGCGAACCCTATCAGCCCCCTCCGAGAAGCTCATCTACCTCTACCTAGCCTTCTTCCAACCCCAGACATTCAGCACCCTACGCAGAGGACTCGGCCTCCACGAGAACACTGTCTTAAAAGCCCTTAGAACCCTAAAGGAAGGCAACTATATAGAAAGAGATGACGAATTCTTCTGGTGGGTGATACAAAAACCAGTTTCAACGAGTCTTAACAACGTTTAAGAACACTCACGTTGAAGTGGATGTGGGATGTGGGTGTGGGCGAAACAGTAAACATAGATGAAAAAGGTAGAATAGTCATCCCCGCCGAGATCAGGAAGATAATTGGAAATCGGAAACTAAGCGTCGAAATCGCAGACAAAGACACAATCATCCTTAGAGCAGCCGAAGGACGTAGCGATCTCGCGAAGAAAATCGAGAGTCTCAAACTCACAGGCGATATGGCAAAGGCATCCATAGACTTCTCAGATGTCAAAGACCTCTATGGTGGGAAACGCGTTGAGACTTCTTGACGCTGATATACTCGCGTACGCTCTATACGACGATAGCCCCGCCCATAGCTATGCATGGAGTACCGTTGAGCGAGCAGTAATGGGTGAGATCGACCTCCACGTAACATACACGACGATCCTAGAAACCTACAACACCCTATTTTGGTTCTACAGGGTGAGACCTCACAAAACTCTCTTGGAGAAGATGATACTGACCGTGGATGGGCTAAAAGTGGTCGAAACCTCGATTAACGGTCTACAGATATCCAAGACCGAGAACATCCCCCTCGGCGACGGCTTCCTAATCGCAACAGCGTTGAAACACAGCAAACCCATCATCGTGACAAATGATACCCACATCATCAACAAAGCCCCAAAGTACGGATTAATAGTCGAAAACCCAATACCCGACGAAATAAGAAAGTCGCTGTCTACTTGGAAGATCGAGTCTTCTGAATGAAAGCTATGACACAATCATTCTCGAAAATGGTCGACGTTTTTTCCAACTGCCTCTTAGCGAGTAAGATGATTGATTAGGTGTCAAAGAGGCGAGTCGTCATCTCTCGTCCCTACCCTCACGAACAGCCCTGATTATCTCCCCGTCGGATACGTTGACTAGCAACCTACCAAGTTTCTCGGCGGCATCTTTCGCTTGTCTCTTGACCTCGTTCTCTAGGGCAGTGTGAGTAACCTCGCTAACCTTTACACCGAGTGTCTCAATTTCCTTCTTGAGGTCGTCTGGGATCCTAACTGTGATGGATGTCATACCATCATGTACATACAACAATTGTAAAACCAATAAAGGTTATGCGGGAAGTACATCCTCGCATTCCCTTTTAAATAACGATCGAGTAGTAACCCTTTTTTATATGGGTCCCTCTTTTTTCATGGGGTGCATCAAATTTGGGGAAACCCATCAGGATAGATGTGGGCGAGAGGAAGCTGGGTGACTGGACGTTAAAATCCTTCATATGGGAGGATGCTGAGTCAGGGCTACTGCTCGGCTACAATCACCACTTCCAAAGAATGACTAAATCAGGTTTTGTAGAATTCGTCAGACTTGATCACCATAAGAAGGGTGAAGCCTCGGAGGATGCCCCTCATGCCCACATCAGGCTCGAAGCCCGTGAAACACCAAATATTAACGACTCCGTCAAAACTTTCAATAGACTCTTGCTAAAAATTCCCGAAATTCAGGAGGTCCTCACATGAAAGAGCTGAATGATATACATAAAAAATACGGCATACCCGATGACGTGCCTATCACTATCTTCGACTACGTATCAATCCCGACGCCGATACTCGTGGAGAAGATCTCGAAACTAAAGCTGAGACTAGAGGATAACGGGGACGAAACCATGGAAGACTCCTTTGAGATAAACGAGTATAACACACTCAAAGAAGAGCTAACCCGCAGGAACCGAGAGGGAGAAACCGTCCTCAGCCTAAACAATGACCTCGCCTCACTAATTACTCAAAGCCGAGTGAAACTCATAGCCCTCCTACAGCTATCCGGCGGTGCACATTCCATAAGAGAACTCGCCGATGAACTGGGGAGACCCGAGAAGAGCGTCTCCCGAGACGTAGAGATCCTAGAGAGACACGGGCTCGTCAATACGAGGGAGATATCAGATAAGCGTGGCCGGCGAAGAGAGGTCCGTGTAGGGGCAACGAAGTTAGTCCTCGTACCCGAGTCCCCACCGGGTGAAATTGAGGCAAAATAACCTGGGTTCATCTCTCCGCTTCCCTAGATAGCCCCCTTCTCTCCTTTTCGAGGTCTCCCTGTGTTACCCCTACTTCGGGTGGTTGGGGGAGTAAATCTTCGAGGCTGGGTACCGGCTCTATAATGAGTCCCCCGTCCCCGAAACCATACGTGGCCACACCACCACAACCGTCTCATAATGGAGGCCAACTTCATCCGAGACGACATGGACCTATACACCGCCCTACTCTTCACCCTAAACACGACAAACGGCTACCTAATCGCCGAATCCACACTGTGGAACACAGACAGCCTCTTCCACCGCATCTACCACGACCCAGCCTACACAAACTTCAGCCGCCACACCATCCCCTACACAGGTGCCCTCCACCCAGACGGCCCCCTCACACCCCAGATCGTAGACATGATCCAGACCCAGCTCCAAGGAGACCCACACCGCTGGAGACGCGAAATGCTCTGCGAGTGGACCGAAGACCAGAACGCATGGCTACCCACAGCCCTCATCACATTCACCCAAGACAGCGAACTAAACTACACCCCCGCCACGGAGCCCCTACGGGGCGAATTCTACGTCGGCCTAGACTTTGGAAAACACAGAGACCCAAGCGTCGCCGCCGCCATCGAGCGAGTCGACGACACACTCATACTCCGCCACCTCCACGCCTTCCCCCTCGAAACCAGCTACGGGGCGGTGATCGGCTACGTCAAACGCCTACAGGACAACTGGCACACCATCCACAACATCCAAGCCGACAAGACGGGCGTAGGAGACTACATAGTAGAGGACATGCAACGCGGCGGCATCCGAAACGTAGAAGGAATAACCTTCACAGACCAGACCAAGGAGGCCCTCGCCACAGCCCTAAAGGAGGCCATGTGCCGCGCCACATGCCCAACCTGCAACCACCCCCACAACATCGACACCGACGAGGGCGAATGGAAAACCACCTGCCCCACCTGCAACACGACCCTCCGCCCACAACTATACATCCCCTACGACAAAAACCTCATACACGAACTAAACACCGAACGCTACGAACTCGCCAAGACCGGCCGCCTCCACTACAGCCACCCCGAGGGCACACACGACGACCGATTCTGGGTCCTAGCCCTCGCCGTCCACGCCGCCACAGGGGACACCCCACCCCACACCCCAAGAGCCCAAACACTAACCCAAACCCCCCCGTAGGCCGATCGAACCCCCCAATTACTGGGTGGGATAGAGAACCCCTTTCTGAAGAGAATCAGAAAAAACTTTTAACGAATACCGAAAGCGACCAAACCCCGATGAACAGACTCGAATATGACCCCGCCCAAACCCGACTCAGAACCGTCTTCAGGGATTGGCAGGAAACATCCCCCGGATAATCAGGGAGAACCCGAAGGGACTAACCAACCGAACCACATGGGAGAAGGTCAACCAAACACTCGGCAAAGACTCCATATCACGCGCCAGCATAATCAACTTCCTCGAAGCAATGCACGCCATGGGCATACTCGACGCAGAGGACCGCACAGGCAAGGGCGGCCACCACTCCATCTACAGGGCCGCGCTGGACGAGACAGGGTACAAGCAGTTCATAGCCTCGACCCTGATAGAAAGCCTGATGCAAGG
>Ga0315284_10005245_pt1 | contig 18407 bp, 18 predicted proteins | sample YL17G09_16_MG_FD_203696 | JGI IMG/M metagenome (GOLD analysis project Ga0315284, IMG submission 203696) | Sediment microbial communities from Yellowstone Lake, YNP, Wyoming, USA - YL17G09_16 | ecosystem: Environmental > Aquatic > Freshwater > Lake > Sediment | place: USA: Wyoming | collected...
CCGCGACGCCGCCGAGGTTGGTCTCGGATACGTTGTTGTTGTACCAGCCCAGGCCAGGCTCGATGACGAGAGACAGAGCCGCAGGAGACGCGGCTCGAACGCGAAAACCGTTGCCGTGAAAACCAGCGGTAAGAGGGGCCACCAGGGGGAGCGTCTGTAGATCCTGCGCGTTCCCAAACTCTCGGTGAGCGAAAATCGACTGCATCGCAAAACGCAGAGCGAGGTCGGCATCGGCTGACATTACATTGAGATCGCTCGACAGCGGGCGCTCTCGTGGATTTACGATTTCTCGGTCAAACGGATTATTCGCCAAGACGATTCTCCACAGAAATTACCCTACGTTCAGTGTTCACGGTCAGCATATTACTCCCCTCGAAGTTCAATGGCGAAGAAAACACCGCCTGCCTTGATGCGGTCTAGTAAATCGTACAGCCCCATGTAGACGCCCTGCTTGGCTAAGTCGAACCCGTCATACCCGCCCTGTTGGATTGGCGTCGTCGTCAGTACGTCAAAGGCGCTAAGAGCACGCAACCCACCTGTGTCCGGGCTGATTGCCATCGGTCCCGCTGCCGTATCGTCGAACGCCATCCCGACATCGCTAATGGCTCCGATGTTGGGGACCACAACGATGAATGCGCCCCGGAAGTCCTCCTCACCGAACCAACGATTGCGAAAGATGTTGATGTCGCGCGGGTCGTCGAAGCAGAAAATGTTGTCGATGCCATCCCAGCACGTCTGGTACTCAGGGCTCCAGGTCTCGATGAAGTCGATGCCAGCGCCGATGCTGTAGCCGTAGAGCGCGAAGGCAGCGTTGATGGCTGCTCGAAGTGCGTTAGGGGTGACAGTTTCGGGCAGAGCGCGAATACGGTTCTTGTAGTCGGCGTCGGCTTCGCTGTTGCTTCGCGCGATGCCTCGGTCATCTCCAAGCCCATCCAACATCGGTGGGCGACCACCGCAGATGTCGAGCGGATTGGTGACGGTGAACGCTGGACTGCCGAAGAACCTGTCACCACTTGGGCTCAAGAACGCATCGAGGGTGTGGATCTCGCTAATTTCTCCCTCAAGTATTGTGGTGTCTGCTGCTACCCGCTCACCGATCGCGTTGAATGCCCAGTCTGGTCGAACGGCTGCTACCTGCACAGCCACCGGCCCTAAATTTCCCCCAGCAAAAACAGCTTCAGTCAACGTGACGTAGCGGCGTCCTCCGCTAGAGGTACCCACAACAGATCCGGTACGAATAGTGGTGTCCCCAGATGCGGCTGAAATACGGGAGAAATCGACGAAACCGTTGGACAACGTCGGACCAAACGACGACAAAATGTGAGCACCGCAGTCAAGCCGAGCGACAGCGAGACTAAGCCGTCTCCCGATCTCCGCGTATGCCTGAAGCACTTCATATCCCGGCCCAGGAGACTTGAGCGTCTCGAGATAGGACGGGGGGAAAAGACGTTCCCACAAATCGAGAAAATACTGTGCATCCTTGATGGCAGCCTGCGAGCAAGGCGCTGCCCCACATCCATCGGTACCGAACGGATACGCTAGTGTTACAGCCACAGTGTCACACCGTCACAAGCGGAAGACCCGTGCGAATGACCTGCAAAGGAGTAGGAATCACTGGCCCAGACGGACTAGCTACCTCTACCCCCGTGATGAACAATCCCTCGATCGGACGCATCCGTTCGCTGAGATCGACAGGGTTCCAAGTCGCGCCTGGCGCAAGCTCGTTAGTGTAGTTGACCGCCGCCGCGCGGGCACGCAACGTGGTCAGCGGTATATCCGCACCTGCATCAAACGAGAGACGCAAAACAACGGGCAAAAGCACCACAACGGCCACGATCACTTTTACTTCTATACCGAAGGCGCGTGTTTCCTCCAGCCCCACCAGCACCGTAGCAGCGAGCGCAGCCGCTTGTGCTTGGTATGTAGGGCTAGGCGACTCAGAAAAAGTAGCGAGCTGTTGGGTGAACTGATCCGACACAACAAGCTGCACCACACGGGCGGGGGCTCCTTCTGTATCTAGGATCTCGAACGCGGTTGCGCTTTCGACGCCGGGGACAGCAAGCGCGCCTTGCTCCAACGCCGACTTGGTGCCCTTGCGGGCGGTCGTGAAAAACGCGCGGGCTCGAGCGCGGAGACTTGTGTCGCTCTCTTCATCAGCAGCGCCTGCTGTAGCCAAAGCGTTGGTTACAACCAAATCGCCGGGAGACCCAGTGATAGCCGAAACGATGCTTGTGATCGTGCCGATCTTTGCTTGCTGGTCTATGCCGGCTAGTAGCGAGCGAACAATAGCCGCAACAGGTCCGGTAGAAGAAGCCAGAAACAGCACAGCCACTGTGACGGTGTACTGCACGCCTTCCGTCGTCTGCAAAATTGTACCGACGGGGACGGTGAAAGCGCCCGGATTAGCCACCGTCGTGGTGAACTGCACTTCGCCGAGAGCGGCAGCCGCCGCCTTTCGTGTCAGCCCGTAGCGGTCAAACACGAGACGGTCAAGAGCCGCGCCTGTGGCCGTGTCCAAAAACAGACTCGCTTCCACAAGCTGAAGCTGCCCGACCACTTCCTCCCCAACGGCCGCTGCTGCTGCCATGAGAATGTTTGCGTCGGTGCCGTCGCGCTCGACAACATCGCGCGAAAGCCGTGAATTATTACCGAGCGCGGAATCGCGGGCGATGCGAAAGAGCTGCGAAAACTGTGGGAGATCGGCCATCAGAAAGCTCCAGAGCTAGGTAGACTAAACGACTGCTCGAAATTTTCTCCGGTCGGACGCAGACGACCTCGGACAGTGAGTACGAGAATGCCAGTTGCTGAAAGTGTGAGGCTCGCATCTGCTTGCTCGATCTCGGGCTCCAGTGAAATCTGCTGGATCACTTCTTTGCGTAGCATCACAAGGTCACTCGACACCAGCGGTTCTTTGACAGCGAAGCCCAGACCATAATTAGGGAGATGAAAAAAGCTACCGCGTTGAGAGATGAGGCGTCTGAAAATTAGTTTTCGCACCAAAGCCGCGCCGGACACAAGCGCGTAGTCCCCGCCCGAAGTCATCACAAGCGTTCCGTCGACAAACGGATTAGAAATGTCCTGTGGAATTAGTTTTCGTTTGGCGAGCTGCGCTTCAGGAGTAGCTACATCAGACGCGATCAAGCCGATAAACGAAGCAGAGTACGGAGCTTCTATCAGTTCCCCCGTGTCTTTTCTAAGTGTTGTCGAAAGCACTTGGTGTGTCACCGACAGCGCCCCGAACGCTTCAACGACAGTGATGTCGAAAGTTGTTTCGTTCACCTCATCAATGCTGGCTACGGTGAAGACAAAACCTGTATCCAACCTAGTGACAGACCACGTTGCAGGGTTTAGAGCGTCCCCGATACCGGAAACAGAATTGTCTGCGGGAGGCACAGAGACAGTCACCCGCACCGTGCGGGTAGTGATGGCGAACGCTGATTGTACGCTCAACGGCCCGAGTAGGCCGCCGTAGAAACCAAGCCCCCAAGGGTCTAAGCCCCAACCAAGATTTGCCATCAGTCGCTCGCCTCGACCTTGGAGCTGCCCGTCTTGATGACTCCATCACTCATAACCACCGTCCCACCAGTCGGGGGCGGGATAGGTGGCGCTGCTCCAGGCGCTCGCCACGCGATAGCAGCTATCCCAAAACCACCTACGGTAAGATCGAGGAAGCCGCCGTCGACTTTGTCATCCTTACGTGCAACTGCCTTCGTAGCTTCTCCCGCCTCGCCCATCAGAATCTTGCCGCCGCCCGTGACCGCGATGCGAAGGTTGGTGCCGTCCTTGATGTGGATGCTCACGTCCGCGTCGTTGTCGGTTGCCGTGGCAGAAGGAGCGTCGGAAGCCGACCACATGCGTGCGACGATCACGCCGCCCTGATCTGGATCGGCATCTGGAAACGAGATGAGCACCTCGTCATCCTTCTCGAGCGGGGCGTAAAACCCGAACCCCGGCCCAGCGTAGAACGATCCCACACGCACGGTCTCTGGCTCCCCGGACGGTATTATGATCACGTCAGCGAACGCTCCCTCGTCAGTGAGGTGAAACGCCTCGACCACGGCCTCGCAGACCCAGCAGCGTGTGTCCATGCCAGGACGCGCGAGCGCGCGTCCGAGTAGCTGCGTATTTACGGATCTACCTTTCGAGCGGGCTGCCATTATTTGTTTCTCTCGATAGCTGCGTCTGAAGCAGCAATCTGTTCTTGTGTTCTGGCGACAGAGCTAACATCGGTGCTTTTCGGGTTAGCTGCCCCTTGCGGATTAGATCCTGCCACAGCGTCACGAGCTTCGACATAGTTTTGAAAGTCAAACGAGATAGAAATTCCGCTGTCCTTTGCCCACTCGAACCGAACGACGCTGACGCGAAAAAATGTCTGGAGCTGCAAAATGCCGCCGCGCGACTGCGCGACAATCACACGAGCCATGTCAGCGGCGATGTTGCGTGAGCCGAACTTCTGCTCGAGCGCCTTGACCTCTTCATCGAAGGTGTTGCGCCGCGAGTCCGTGTAGCTCGACACATTGGGGGCTTGCGACGATACGCTTCTGGTGTCTACAAGAATCTCGACAGCGTCACCGGGGCGAAGGCGCAACATATCCGGGTCGCGGTTGCCGCTCACGGGGTCGCTAGGATTAGTACCAAACGAAGCGAGGCTCTTGGTAGTAATCGACCCGCCCATCTCCCCACGCATGATCTCTTCGCGGATTGCCTTGGCTATCCCACGAAGCTGATCCTTGTCCGTGATTCCCTTGACTGGGAATCGCATGATCTCTTCTTGTGCATCTTGGCCGGACACACTAACTGACGTCTTGCTGGACGCAGCCACTTTACCAACTACCTTTTCACCCTTTTTCGATTTCTCTCCGCCCGATACGCCGCGAGCGCCTGCTGCCGCTGTTTTCTCCGGCCAACGGACGCGGATGTCCTTTGCCCCACGCTTCTTACTCCCCTGGTCAACTGACACGATCTCGATCGTGGGGCGCTTAATCCCGGTCAGCTTGCGGTCGAAGTTGTACTCGAGCACATCCCGGCCGTAGACCGAACGACGGACACCGAACCCAACACCCGTTTCAGTAGTGCGCTGGCTGCCTCCAGCAAACGGGGTCTTACGGATCACGCCGCTGAGAAAAGGATCGTCTCCCTGACGTTGCTGAAACAAGTCGAGAGAACGCCGAATGAAAAGACGATCCGCTTGGAAATACGGGATGCAGCCCACAAGAAAACAATACTTGGTGATGAGATCCCAGAAATTCAGTTTTTCCCCACCTTGGGGCTTAGACACAGCCGATCCGTCAGCTACTTTTTGACGCACCTTGGTGAACGGTGTGCTGCCTACTTTCGGCACCCCGTCGATAAAGTCGCCTTCTTGCAGATGAACGGTGAAGCCTCCGCGACCTTTGGGATTACCTTTTCCGTATGGATGCAAGCTGATGATCTGCTGCACCAGTTTGTCGATCGGCAAGCTCAGATCTAAACTCTTGAAGGCACGCACATCGATCTCGGTGTCGAGAAAAATAGATCGCATGTCGCGCCCCTCGAGCGACACGCGCGATCCAGCACCTGTGTGACTGACGTGCCACGAATCGACTTGGAACACACCAAGGAGGAAATCTTCTTTGCGTGCGTTCCCCGGCCCGATGGTGTTGAGGATTGAGCTGCGCGATCCGTCTGGCTCGACAGTCACCATCCCTGTAGAAAAATCGCTGGGGTCCACCGTGCCCATGTAGATCTCGACCGAGGCGGATCGCGCGAGCCGTGGGTCGATCGGAAGATCCGCGTACTCTATTTCCATCTTGAAAGAACCAGCCGCACGATATGCCGGCAGCTCCACCGAGCACGACAACGGCACACGGTTGAGGATAGAATTTAGTTTGTTTGCATCACTTCGGATGTCTGCGTTAAGCACCAGCGGGCTGTACACCGGCTTCGCGCCGGAGACAGGTACGTTGTTGATAGTCGACGCCGTCGAGCTGGTCTTGGATTCATCAACGCTGAAGGCTTCATCGAAACGCAAACGAATATGCGCTGTACAGCTCGGGTAATAGACGCTCATCTGTTACCCAGCGATTTTGGAATGAGCACGATCTGACCGGCAGACAACTCGCTTCCAAGCAACTCATTGAACGCCATGAGTGAGCGCCAGGAATCAGGAGAATCAAAATACGCGGTGGACACCGCGCGAAGATCATCGCCCGCTTTTGCGATGTACGTGCCCAACAAATCTGGATCGATGTTCTTGAGCATGTCGGAAAGCTGCTCGAGCGCCTGACGCTCTACCTCGGCTGCCTTGCGTCCGACGTCTGTCGCATACGCCTCCGCTCTGAGCTGGTCTCCGTAGCCTGGCACGGCATCAAAGAAGAACAGATCTGGAGGTGGGACCGAAGTGATCAAGGTCTTAATTTGGTCAGCGGAATCCGCCACGTTGCTGTAGATAGCCGTTAGTCTTCCTGCGATGGCGCTCGGGGTGTTCACGGCTTGCACGACGGTGGCGATCGTGTCAGTAACCTCGTCGGCGAAATCGCTTATTGCCTGACCTAGCGCATCGAGTGGACCCGAAAAAGCATTCAGTACATCGAACGGGTTGTTGGCAATCGCATCGGACATCTCGACAGAAATTTGATCCCACGACGCTTTGATGTTTCCAAGATCCTGCTGCCCAGAGAACACAGCCGGCGATGGTTGATCTCCTTGAGAAATCCAAGAGAACGTCATCTCCCATTCGAGATCTTGACGACGATGCCAGCTCTGCGTGAACTTCTGCAAGAATCCGACACGCACGATCTCGTCCCAACTCACCTTGATGAGCTGCCCCTTGCGCCGCACGTCGTCTACGAAGGTTGCCAACTGCATCACGTCGCTCGCTTGATTGCTGTTGCCGCGAGCATCCGAGATGGTAGCGATGGCTGTGAATTGGATCTGATTGCCGTCAGAAGAAGACTCTTTGACAAAAACGTCCTTCCACATTCCCTTGAAGGTGCTTTCATCTTCGCGTGCGCCGAACACCTGCGTCGTGGCGATCGGGCTGCCCGGATACCACGTAGACTCTAAACCCATCGTGCCAGAGAATACGATCGGCCCATACGGCAGCGCGCGCCCCGCAAGCTGGAGCGTGCGCTTCTCGCCCGTCAGCTCCTTGATGATAAAATTAGTGGGTGTGCCGAACGTGTCTGCCACTTTACGGCATTCCCAGAATCGGGCTTAGGCCCGACATGATCTTGCGCTCCCCGAGCGCCACGAGATCTTGGGTGAATGCGACGGCAATGCGATCAGGGTCGAAGCCTTCGGCGAAGGCTTGCTTGATGTTGAAGGTAGAACCACGGAAGTCATTCACGGGAGGCTTCGATATAGCTTTCTCCGCTATAGTCGTAGCTGTAGGAAAAACAATCGCGGCAATTTGCTCTGGTGTCATTGCCTCCGCAAGAGCCCGCGCAGCTTTCAGGGCAAACGCCATGTCTTTACTGGCAGCGTCGACACCGGACTTCATAAGCTGCTCACCGTACTGACCTATGTTGATCTTTCCTTCTTTGGAAACAACACCGAGACGCCCCATTGTGCGAACTACTGCCTCTTGAGAAGCCCCATACTGACCGCGAAGTTGCCCAAGGATGACGTCTTTATTCATCACGTTGCCCTTGGCCTTGATCTCAGATGCCTGCCATTCATCGATCTTTCCGGCAGCCCAATCAAGTGATTCATATAAAGCAACCAAACCCCCGATCACTAGTGGTCCCTTACCAACCATACCCACCAACATATTAGAGGCGGCTCCAACTTTTCCGCTGAAACCTGCTGCGCTGTTTATTTTCTCACCTAGCTTGTCAAAAGCCGTTCCGAGCCACGGAGCCTTCTGCTGACCTAAATTAGTGAACCCGTCGATCACATGCTCCATCGCTACTTTTTCAGCGGCAGCAACGCCGGCCGAAGCAGCACTCGCGCCGGCAGCGGCAGCAACGCCGGCCGAAGCAGCACTCGCGGCGGCAGCGGCAGCAACGCCCGCCGAAGCAGCGCCGCCCGCGCCGGCCCCGGCACCTCCGCTCATCGAAGAAAAAGCAGAAAGAAGCTGCGGAGCAAATTTGATTCCGGCGATGGCAATAGCTATCGCGCCGACGTGGTCTTTCATCAGGCTGGCAAGAGCCACCGCCTTCTCAAAGCCGACAGAGATCTTCTCACCCCACAACCGAGCGATCTCGAAAACGTGCTCCTTGTTTTCGCTGATGTACTTGAGCAGCTCTTGCGCTTTCTGGTTAAGCGTCTCCATCACAGGTTGACCGAGAATGCGGAAAAGCTGATCTGCCGTCGCGCGCAATCTACCAAACATCACGCTAGGATCTTCAAACAGCGCCTTGAACTGCGGTGCATTTTCATGCACGCGTTTAGCAATCTCCGCAAACATCGGCTCGACACCTTTTTTGCGTAGCTTGTCGAACTCTTTGGTCGTCATGCCGATGACCTTGAGCAATTCCTTGGGTGGTCTACCCCCGCCTGTCGCAAGAATGTTTCCGAACTGCTTGGCTTGAAAAGCAGCCATCTGCACGTTGCCCGTGACAGCCCCGAGCACCGGCACAAGATCTTCAGTGAAACCGAGCAGCTCTTTCTGCGTGAGCTTGGTGCGCTCGAGTGCGGGCAAGGCGATGGCTTTGTAGACGCCTGCGTAGACCTTCATCGGAGCGACACCGCGTGTCGCCATGTCTTCGATAGACTCGAAGGCTTCCTCACCGCGTTTCATGGAAGCGGCAAGAGCCTTACCGGGACCAGCATGTGCGAAACGATCGGACGCGATGTACGCGGCTGCGATGGTGCTGGTGACGTCGCGGGCAGCTTCGTCTACCTCGTAGAGCTTGTGCGCAAACGATTTGACGCCCATCCCTAAGCCAACAAAACCGAGCACCGGAACGAGCAGGCGCTCGAGCCCACCGTTTGCTTTCTGCGCTTGGTTTTGGAGAAACTGCATCTGGCTCGCCATGTTCTTCAGCGGCCCGCTCGCCTGGTCGGTGAGCGTGAATACTGTTTCTACTTTATGCTCCGCCACTTGGCTTATTCTCCTTCACCACAAGACTAGAGATCGCGTTGTTGAACCTACCGAGATCTGCGAGCGTCATCGAGAGCGCAACCGTCGCCGGTTGTTTTCCATATCTCCCCGCGTAAGCTATCGCATCCCACAACACGTCCACCATCCCTTGACGGGAACGGGCAAGCGGGAGTGCGACGGCTAAGATGCTTAACCCACCCGCATCTTCTCGCTGGCGAAAAAACTGGACTCTTCTTCCTCGCTCGCGGACGTCATCTTCGAGTAGGCCGTCACGAGCAGAGCGCGAAGGCGCGGGCTGATCACGTCCCACAGTTTGTCCACGTCTCCGTCTGCAAAATTGGCCGGCTTGTCGTCCAACTCAGCGATGGCGCGCTTGACTGCTTCGTACTGCGCCTTCATGAGATTGAAGCCTCCAACCTTGGACGCTTGAATCTCTTGCTCTGCGGTGAGCGGCTTCAGCCCGATCTTAGCCGGGATGCCTTCACCGCGAAGAGAGACAGGGATGGTGTATTGGTAAACTGGACGCAATGACATTTGGGTCTCCATGTTAGCTCGTGATCACTCGGAAGTCGGACGCGGCAAACTCAACCGTCACCGAGCCGTAGTCGGCACGGCTACCGAAGCTAATCGGAAATGACCCGAAGAAGCAGTCGTTGATCTGCACGCGCGGGCGTTGCCCGTTCGGGTAGTTCAGCGTGGTCTTGATGTTGATGCGCGTGTCCGGCTCCTTGCGCTTGGCGCGATTCACCACGTCAGCGAACAAGTCGAAGATGCTCTGGTTCTCGAAGTGGAGATCCATGCGCCCGGAGACCCCGTTGAAGATCTCATCGTAGCGGTTGGTCTTCTCCCCGAGATACCCTTGTTCGATGATGTCGGTCTTGACCGTCACCTCGAACGAACGCACGTCGGTGATCGAGTCAAGGGCTTGCCCCTTGCTCACGATCAGCACTTCAGTTTCTTGGCCCTTGATCCTTTGATCTGACATTTCTGTCTCCTGTCCTTTTAGTGATGCGCAAACATTAGCGCGTTAACGCTCGAGAGCGTGTGCATTTGAAAGATAGCGTGGTGCTCCCGTACTCAGAACGCCCCCCAAAACTAAGGGGTACTTCCTCGAACGAGCAGTCTAACAACAGCAGAATAAATCTGCTGCCATGGGGATAGCTGAAAGTCGATTTCACGTTAACGCGCGAGCCGGGAAGGCGTGTGCGTGAACGGGTATCCAGACCAGACAACGCGTTGAAAGAAGCCACATCGCTGTTGACCACCTCGATTTTTCCGCGAAAGCCTTTGTCAAAAGAGTCAAAGCGCGGAGCTATTTCCCCAACATACATCTCTTCAGTGACCTCGGACAAAGAGGACAACTCAAGCGACTTCACGGCCGTGATCACAGAGACAATCTCGCCGTTCTTGACGACCTGAATCTCGACGTCTTGGCCTTTGAGTCGGTTGTCCAACGATCCTCCAAATAAAAAGCGCGCGAGGGATCTTCATCCCATCGCGCGCCCTATTCCGCCTGTCTTGCGCGGTGCAGCGAGCTTCAATCTAAAACGATGCTACCAAGCGGGGCAGAGGTGTCAAGTCTTAGAGCGTGCTGGTGATGACCACACCCTCACCGATCTCGGCTTGGATGACGATGAAGTCGGCGGTCGCCAGCGTGCGCACACGGGTGATGAGCACGAAAATTCCCTTCGCCTCCAGCTCCGGTGTGTTACCTGATTTCGTATCGATCTCGTAGTTGTTGATCCGCTGCGCTGCCGGATTGTTTGGCGACAGTAGTTCATCCATGAAGTCTACCGTCTCGCCCGCCGCTGCATCTTTCAGCGAGTTGGTGAGAGGTAGCTTGGCGAACTGCACGAGGCGCTGCGCCAGAGAATCCTCGATGAAGTCTGCCATGCGGCGGCGGTTGATGTTCTTCTGCCCAGAGATGAGCGACGACGTCACACCGGATTGAAAAATTGGGCCGCTGGTGCGGTCGATGCGCAGACCACAGATGCCCTTGGCGCGCAGGTTGATGTAATCCGCCATCGTCAACGCCGACACACCGCGCTGAATGCCGAGCACGGGGGCGAGCACGCCGGGGACTGGAGGCGCTGCTTGTCCGGGGTTGCGCTCGGGAGGCAGGTTCGAGCACACAGCAGCAAGCCATCCGTTGCCGGGGACATCGACGATGCCGTCCAACGTGTTACCGCTTCCATCCGCCTTGGCGATGTTCACGTTGACCGCTTCAGGGATGTACGTCACCGCACCTGGCCACGAATAGAGCACGCGCTCATCCCGATTTGCGCCGACACCCGGAGCCGTATCAGCAATCACCACGGACGTATCCACAGAGGTCAGCGTCGGGGACACCACAGCCAAGCGCCCGACACCTAGCTCGGACGCCGTGAGCACATGCGACTTCATTTTGTTGTTGATGACTGCCGACGTGCGCGCCGTCAGCAAAATACTGACCTCGCGCTCGGGCAGCTCTTGCCCGAGAAAGGCGTCGATCGCGCTCGTGTAAAGGGCATCCGTCGAGGCGCTGTTGGCAGGGTTCACTCCTTGGATAGCCGCCGTGTACTCCAGACCAGGCGCGGTGGGGTGCGTGCGCAGCTTGAGCCCAGAGAGGGGATCCCAAGTCGTCTGCGTCGCAGCCGTCGGGGTGATGGTGGGCGACACCGTTGTCGCGTTGGCGATCGTGGCGTCGAGCGGGCGAGCCGGCACGACGTAAGACGCGGTGCTCGCAAGAGCGAATGCTCCGCCCGTGTCGGCGGTGCGCGCAACGTGAACACGGAACGGCTTCGCAGTTGTTGCAATCCAGTCCGTCTGGGTGAAGTTGGTCCCGTCCTGCTTCTCGATCGTCAACGTGGTGGCTCCGACAATCGCGGTGACGCGATAGGTTCCACCGTTGGTGATGCCGGCGACGGGGAGCAAGTTGGCGTGCGCAGCAGCAGCCGAACCAAGCTGTGCGCGAGCCAAGCCGGTGAAGCTCGTCGAGGTGATGCCGGTGTACGTCATGTACTCGGACTCGACCAGGATGACGCCCGTTGCCGGGAAACCAGCGGTCGAAACAACCGTCGCCGTCAGGTCGCCGATGAGCATCAGGACCGTAAGCGCAGTTGGCGATGGAGCAAGGCGGTCGAGGACAACAACGTCACCGACAGCAACGGCTGCCGTCACGAAGTCAGATCCAGCAGAGACTACGTTCTGCGTAGCTGCCGGAAGTCCAGTGGGGGTGGTCGCCATGTCGATGCCGGAGGCATACGCGGCGTCGTCGGTGAAGCCGAGACGCTTGGCGATGCGAGCGCGGCTCGCGCCGGATTTGAACTCGGTACCGGCCGTAAGAACAGCCGACTGCATCGTAACGATCGGTTCCGCGCTGATCAGGCTGACGTTGGTTGGAAGCTGACGAAACAAACGTGTGCCGAGCGCCGACGCGAGATTGACGGCTTGGAGGATGAGGCGCGAAAACTTCTTGTTCCGCACGGCGACAAAGCCGTTGCCCATCTCAGCGCCGAACTTGCCGAGCGTCGAATCGAAGCCACCCGTCTTGTTGATCATGTCCTGCGCAGACACGACCTCAACAGGCTTGTGCTTCGAGGAAATGCCGCCCGTTGACGACACGAGAATGGCGCTCGAAACGTCAGTGAACTCGCCGATGATTCCGGTGGTGCCGACGCCAACACCGTTGACTGCGCCGGGAGGCGGGAGATCGACGATGACCACGCCTTCGATGAGAGCGATTGTTTCTGCACCTGGAAAAAAACCATATCGACGCACGAATCCGGCCATAATATCAGCTCCTTAGCTCTCGTTGTTCAAGTAACACTTCAATCAGCGTTTTCGTGTGCTTCTTGAAATTACACGAGCGGCACGCTGGTACTATGTTCTCGATTTCATGTCTGCCCCCACGGGCTCGCTTAGACCTGCCCGGAAGCGCAGCAAGGATCTCCACCCACGGCGAACTCGAATAGAGTCGCCGAAGCGTCAATTCCTCTTCTTCCGTCCACGCATTCATTGGCTTGGTCCACATCCTAACAAATCCGCTTCCCTGCAACACCTTTTATGATGCCTGCGTCGGGAGATACTTCGGTCTTGGTCTTGATCCTCGCCAGCGGCAGCGTCATCAACCGCGTCACGGGGACGTTCGCGCGTAGCATGAAGTCGGCCCCACGAAGACGCTGCATAGCAACCTCCGACCCATCCGTGTAGCTCATCGACTTCATCTCGTAGGACGCGCGCTGATTGAAATAGTGAGGCAGCTCCAGCAATATCCCGTAGCGCCAGTCGAGCGGGGACAGCCCCAGCTCGAGCATCGAGCACAAGCTGCTGCGTGCTTCTGGGTCGGCCGCACGCAGCTCGATCACGAGGTCAATACCAAACTCACACGGAGACACGACATACCGATTATCTGGAGCACCCAGTTGGTTGTCGCTTTGCACCATCGGAGTGAGCTTGGAATCTCCGTACTCACCAGAACCCTCAGCACGCACGCAGGCGCTGGGGTACACCGCTTCTTCTTCGGCCTCCGGCCACGTATCGAACACGCGCTCTAAACGAAGAAATCGTCCCCCGTAGTCTTGCCACTCCAGCGTAGAAAGATATTCAGCGAGCCCGCGCGTGAGCGCGGTGCGCGCGTCTGTCTCTTGGTTCGCCGTGAACGAGCGAAGGTCATCCGCCCGTGTGATGAGGCGCGTGCCTACGTCGGAAGGAGCAAAACTTTGTGGTAGTTTTCCACTCATAGTTGACGGTTCAGCTCTTTATCGAGCGCGCTGCAGATCTCCGCCTCAAGATTGTAAGCGATGCGATCGTTGGCCCGCGCGAGAATGTGTTTACCCTTGATGCCGCGTTTACCGATAGCGCGTGCGACGATGAAAGCCAATCCCGGCGCTTCGTCTTTACGAACCTTGCGCGCTTTTGCGACGCCTTTTTTCGTGATGTACTCCACGTTCAGATGACGTCTGACCCATGCCTCGAGCGCGGCCGGAGGCGGCATTTTTTCTCCCGCGCGCCTTCCGTCCTCGATCACTCCGGCATACTTGACCGGATTGTAGATGATGATGCTTCGGTCGCTGACCGAGAAACGCCAGCCGCGCGCATAGGCGCTGCGATCCAACGCCTCACGCATCGAAGTATTCTGTAACTCCGCTACGCCGCGATAAGCGCCGAGCTTGGCCCCCTTCAACACGGTAGGCCAAAAATTTTTAGCGAGGCGTCGATGCCATTCCGCAGCGCCTGCGATCGTCATTTTGTAGGTAGCCATCAGTGAAGATCTCCGTTGCGTCCACGATCAGCACGGGCGCGCTCGAGCTTCAAGTTCCACTGAAACTGACCTGCGAAGAACATAGGTGCCGCAGACATGAAGAAGCGACGACGATCACCTTCCCCGCCGACACAAGCCGGAGGAAATTCGATTTCGTAGTAGAACTGTTCATCGATCGACGGCGGGCGTCCCTCGGAATCGTGGCCGCGCAGGAAATCTTCTGTGTACGACCCGCTCACTTCGGACACCAAAATTGATCCGAACTCGTCGAGCCCGAGCGGGGTCACGATCTCAGACAACGCACCCATGTCAGAAATCTTTGGTGTGGGTAAAATGGTGATCGGATTTTCTACCAAAGACTCAACACCTACGCCCCTCTTACCCCCGGACCATCGCGTGCGAACCAACGACACGACGTATGGGCGAAGTCCGAACTGCGTGTAGAGATCACGAATGCTGTCGACAGCCGGAATTAGAGAGCGTGTCAACGTGCTGCACAGCGGCGTTCCAACAGCGAGTGCTGACTTGATCGCGGGCGGTGTTGGTTGTTTTCCAACGGAAGGAACTGGTTTTGAGTATGGAAAATCCTTGTCGCACGAACCTCCGCACGACCCAGTCGATCCGCAACGCCCGATGCAGGCCACTCGCGCCTACCCGCTCACCGGAACATTGCCCCCGCGAGACGGCCCCCGCCCACGGTAGCGGTTTGAATAGGCATAGAAAGGCACCATCAGAAGATCGGCGAGCCGCCCACCCCATCGGAAATACTCATCCTCGAGCAGATCCGGTTCTTTCTCACGCATTCGTATCTCACCGAGCGACTCCGCAGCGAGGCGTGTTTGAGCAGAAACCAATCGACACTCGACCTCTTCGAGAATGCCGATGATCTGACGAACTTTAGGAATGGCTTCGTCAATCAAGTTAGTCATCGCCTGCTCGACGAGAAAAAGCGTTTGAATAGGGCGCGACAAACCGAACTGCAACGACGCAGCCGAGTTTACCAGCCCGTAACCGAGGTGGTACTTCACGCGTGCGCGTTCATCTGGTGTCAAAATCAACGGCACGAGACACCCCCTCTAATTAGGAAAGCAGCTCAAGCTCGATGCCGGCCTCGATGAGCTTCGCAATTCCGCTTGGCCCACCGTATCCAGATTCATCGATCTCTGAGCCAACCAACATCGTCACCAAACACCCAGACCAGGCGAGCGTTCCGCCCTTTTTGATCCGGTACTTTTTGAAAGCGAACGCGGCCGGTGCTGCCGGTGCGGCTGGCGCTGCTGGCGCGGCCGGTGCTGCCTCTTCGGCGGCTTCGGTCACTTCCGTTTTTTCGATCTTCTTCTTACCAATCATGACGCGGCTCCCGCGATGCAAGAGGTGGCGGTGAAACGCAGATAGCCTTGCTCGCTATTGTCCGGCCATTTCCCCGGCCGTAAGGGATTAGCGAGCCCAACCGTTTGCGTCGCACCGCCTAGTTTGGAGGCGGTTCCATGTGCGAAAGCGCACAGGGTTTGCCTCCATAAAGTTCTCGCGCAATCTTCCCCCGACCGAGGGGGAGTCACAGAGCGAGAACGACCCAGCTCGTTAGTGTAGCCCCCGCACAAGGCGGAGAACTCGAGCCGGCTTTGGGGAGTCCCGGCCCACCGGCCGGGAACACAAAGACGAGCCATAAGCTCGCCCCCACAGCGACCGAAGTCGCCGAACTTGGAAAAAAACAACCCCACGTCTGAGGTGGGGATGTTTTCTTGAGGGCTTCCTACCACGCGCCTCTTACGAGTCCGCGTGCTCGATGATCGCCATGCGCTTGTAGCGCGCTGCGTCGCCGACTGCTGCATCGGTACGAATCGGCCAGTCGCCAATAAAGCGCCAAGATGTCGAGACGAGATCTTGGAGGCGGTTCTGCGGCGCGCGAAGGATCAACTGGATGCGGTCGGTGAAGACCTCGATCCCGTTGTTGTTGATCTTCGGCTCGCCGACCTTGCCGGTGATTCCGGCTTCGGTCAGAAGCATGGAGAGATCGGAGTAATACTCCAAAATCGCTCCCTGTCCGACGAAGATCGGGCGTTGAATCTTGAGCCCAGTGGACGCTCCGGTGTTGTACAACTCGCCCGCGAACGGATCTTCCTGCGAGTACGTCGCAGTCAAACCACCCTCGACCGTGTCTGCTTGCGGGTTCTCGCTGTTGCGGAAGAACACGCACCCGAGGACGTCGCCAACGACGAAGTCCTTGTACATGTAGTAGTCCGGCAGCGAAGTGTGGAGGCGCTGCCACTCTGGATCGGCGAAGACCTGATTTTCCGACGCCGGCGCGAAGTGACAGTGGAAACGACCCGACGGCATCGCCGGCACGTTCTGCTGACGCAGATGCGCGACCGCGTTGCGGATGTCGGCGAGCTTGAGGATGTCGAGCGAACCGATGTCATCGACCTTGTTGCCCCCGCCGACACGCGCGAGGAACGTGCGGTCGACTGAGAACACGTAGGCACGATCGGAGACCGTGACCGCGCCGCCCGAGATCGTGAGCGTACCCGGACCCGTCTCGTCACCAGAGGTGTCGGGAGTAAACCCGACGACGGTGCGGCTAACTTCAGCCGGACCCGCGTTGTCGAAGATCGTGATGGGAAGCGGGTTCGACGCCGAGACGAGGTCGAAACGAACCTGCGACGCGCCCGAAAGACCCGGACGACGTGCGCGAGTGAAGCCGTTGATGCGCTTGACTCGGAGGGTCGTCACGGCCGCTTGCGCGCCGTCGGCAACCGTCCAGCCCGACAGACCGGCATTGTACAGCCGGTTACGAGCGATGCGGTTGACCGCCTGGCCCGCCGAAAGCCCGAGCTGCTGGGCGTTGCGGAGGAACAGGTTGGCAATCGCAACCATCGACGTCGGCATCGGGGTATCAATGCTGTCAGCGTACTGCTGAAGCGTCGCTTCCCATTGCTCGAACGTGTAGCTCGAGGGAACAGGATCTTGCCCCGGCTGAAGCGCCTGCATCTTGGGCTTGACCAGACCGACGCCCGTGAAGATCTGGGTGTCGCCGATGTTGCCGGCCCAAAGCTGCGGAGCGGCTTCACCACGGAACAAGAGGCGCGGGTAGAGCGCATCATGAAACGCGCGCTCGAGGATGCGCTCCTGAACAATCTGACGAATCTCTGGTGCTTGGCTGATTACACTGAAATCTGGAATTGTCTATAGACTCCCGGCCGCTTGTCGACAGACGTTTCGCAACTTCTCTTGGATAGTTTCCAAGTTAGCCCCACAAATCTCAGCCCATTTTTGTGGATCTCGACGACTCTTACGCGAGTTGCATGTTCTGCAAGCTGGCACAAGATTGTCAAGCGCGTGTCCGTTTGGTTTTGAGTACAAGGGATACAGATGATCGATCGTGTCTGCGGCACCCCCACACCACACACAACGATTGTCGAAATTATCGAATACAACTTTCACAATCCTCGAAGGAAGAGGATCAGGAATGGACCCCATCAATTTAGCCGAGCGTCTCTTGGCTTCTTTCACACGTTTTGCAAACAAACCTGCCTCACTGTGTTCATACTTACGCTTCCATTCACGAACACGCTCCGCATTTTTGCTCTGATACGCTGTCACTTTAGCGATGCAGGATTCTTTTTTCCGATGGTACGAAGCGCGTGCCCACGAGCGGACGCGCTCTGGGTTCTTTGCTTCCCAACGACGAACAGCCTCTATTGCTTTTTCTGGATTGGCTTTTCTAAATGCACGGGCGTGCAGACACATACACGTTTTGCAACGCGATGTTAGCTTCAGACGTCCGTCCTTACGCGGAGAGAACTCCGAATAAGGAAACGTCAAGCGACATTTAGAACACTGTTTCAATCCGTTCCCTTTCCAGAGAACAGAAAAACCTCGCTACTACACAGCTTGAGGGTTAAGCCCCAATGCCTGTAGCCGAGTCGTGAACTCATCACGGCTCATCTTCCGAGCGTCGACCTGATCACTTTTGGCTGCGGTGTCCGTGACCTTGGCGGGCGTTGGCGCGGGCGGCGTTCCTGCTGCCGCTGCATCAATCCCGGTTCCGGTCGTGGCTTGAACCACTTTTTCGCCGAAGAGATAAGGACGCTTGCCTCGAAGGTCATTGAAGAACTTGCGCTCATCAAACTGACGAAGCGC
>Ga0315284_10005246_pt1 | contig 18405 bp, 33 predicted proteins | sample YL17G09_16_MG_FD_203696 | JGI IMG/M metagenome (GOLD analysis project Ga0315284, IMG submission 203696) | Sediment microbial communities from Yellowstone Lake, YNP, Wyoming, USA - YL17G09_16 | ecosystem: Environmental > Aquatic > Freshwater > Lake > Sediment | place: USA: Wyoming | collected...
TTAGAAGAAAGAACATATAATTGTCAATCCTGCGGATTGACAATGGACAGGGATCATAATGCGGCAAAGAATATTTATAGGCTCGGAACGAGCCTCGGTGCTTTAAAAACATCTAAGAAGCCAACGACTTCAGTCGTTGGTAGTTCACTACCATGCTGCTTGAACAAATTAATAATGGCTGGGGTAGTAATTTAAATTAAAGGTAAATATAATGGAAGAAACGTTGCAAGTTCTTTATGACGATTGTAATATATATAATATTCTGGGAACCGAGATAAGGATGTATTCTGATGACACTGCGTACGGATGGAATGTAATTGCAGATATCAACGGAGAATATCAATATCTTGGAGATGATTTGGTATGTATAGAACTTGCAATTTGGATATGGCAAATTAAATATAGTCGGGTTTTAAATGATTCTGACCTGGCCAAAATCATGAAAGATAATAATATTTTAACTTAAATGAAAATTTTACAAATAATAAAAGATATTTGCCCAGATAAATTGCCAAAAAATATTTCCAGTTTCATTGCAGGCGGTGCGGAAGGTGAAGTGTATTCCGTAAAAGAATACCCAGATCGAGTAATAAAGTTATCTCTTTTATATGATCTGGATAGAAAAACAGATATCCTGTATAGATATAATGACCTAGAAAAGATATTTAATTTTATTATGGACGAAAAACCTAATCATATTGTAGGTTTACACAAATATAATCTTGTATATTTTGGAAAAAGAAATACTGATATAGGGTATCAAGATTACATGGTTTATTTTTATGAGATGGATAAATTAGAAAATATTTCCGATGATGAATATAAAGTATTTCATACCATTATAAGTCACGAAGATTTCAATAAAGAAAAGAATTATTCGGTGAAAGAATTAAAAAATATTCTAAAAAAATTGCACCATGGCCTTGATTTTTCTGAAGAAGATATTATTATGTTTTATTTGAGCCTGAGAAAATGGCCAATATTGCACAATGACTTGCACCCAAGAAATATTATGAAAAGCTTAGACGGAAATTTTAGATTAATAGATTTGGATAGTTGTAAAATTCAATATAGATATCAATTAAACAAATAATAAAAAGGAGATGATTGGAATGTCACAAAAAATAGATTTAAGTCTTATTAATTCCCTGGTAAAGGAACTCGGAAAACAACTATCAATTGCAGATAGCATTGACCGCGTTATTAATCATAATGACTATATTGTAGAGATGGGAAAGGCTTTGGGACTAACTGCCTCGATTCATGCAGAAGCTCTTGCTCTCATGGGAGATATCGCGGTAGTTACCAAAACTCTCCCGGCAGAGTCGTCTTTAGATTTATTCGGCTCTTTACTCCCAAAGAAGAAAACTACGTTCCAATAAATATGAATACTCTATATAGATTTGGATTAGTAATTTTTACATCAATGATAAATGTATTTATTACATTTACTTCAGCGTCAACCATTATGATGTTTTTGCTATCAACAAATACTAATGAAGCTTTGTCGCTTGCAATTACGTTATTTGTAGCTATCGGAGTGATGGTGTATATTCGGTTTGGTTATTTACTGTTTTTAATTATTAAAGGAGAACAAAACAATGAGTGATGTAATTAGTAAGATATCTGAAAAAGATATGGTCGTGTATAATACAATTCTTTCCACGCTAAAGGCTTGGTCATTTGATAAGAATTATAAGTTTCCAGAATTACTAAAGACTATAGCAGAAAAGCTAGGTGTTTCAGGAATTGCAGATATGGCTGATCTTGATGGTCAAATTCGACATCTGGTTAAGATGCATCCACAATATGTTTCAAAGCGCGGAGCTAATGGGGGAGTTGCTTTAGTGGCATCAGAAGATAAACGCAAGTTTGGCATATCGGCTCGAATGGCCGCAAAGGCAGATGCAGCTGTAAAGGTGGCCGCTGCTATAAATGATCAGACGTCCACGGAAGAATTAGAAGACGGTGATATTAGCGAGTTTGCTTAGTACTAGTTATATTATTTTTTTCTTAGCCTAAAATCTAAAAATATCTGTTGTTATATATATTATGAATGTATTCTCTTGGTCGAGAAATATATTTAAAAATAAACAGTTATACGAGGGTGGATTCGTTTCGTGAAGAGCGAATCTTTTAGTGGTTAATAAAATGATACGTAAGTTATTATTGTTTGGAATAACAATAATGCTGGGATGTAGTGGTGGACAAGGGGTCGTTCCTCTTCCAGCAACACCATCTCCCACTCCTATTGTTGTTCATAAGGAGCCGAAAGCCCCTGATGATGTTACAGAAGAACTTGTTAATGGAATTAAAGTTTTTCGCGGAACCGATTGGTCTATCAATGTACCTGCAACTTTTGAAAGAAAACAAACAAAAAATAAAGATAATGCTTTATTGTTTGCCGCTTTCGATCAAACAGAGCAGCGACTTGTGATGCTAGTAAGAGGGGAGGTGAAAAATCAAACATTAGCACAATTTTCCGGACAGATTAAGTCAAATATTCATGAATCCGGAATGACTCTTATCAGCGAATCTGATGGAGTTATTAATTCGATTCCTTTTCATAAGATCGAAAGCTTTAAGCCACCATTAACTATAAATACTTATATTCTTGTTAACAAAGAATTAGGGTTTGTGTTAGCCTGTGGTGGACTTATGACGAACGCAGTCTCTAATTCAGAGAAATGTGATCAGATAGCATATTCACTTGAGATTAAGTAATACGTAAACATATTTGGGCAAGATAGTTTAATTCCTATCTTGCCCATTTTTAATTTTAGACTATGCCATGAGAAAATTAACAACAAAAAAAATTTGCATATAGATCTAATTATGTGCACTATTTTTCTTATACTTATTTGAAAGTAAATTATATTAGCGCCTATATAAAAGTAATAATTACCTGTCCTATTCATGGTGATTTTGAACAAACTCCAAATAATCATCTGCAAGGTCGTGGTTGTCCAAAATGCGCTGGGGTTGCAATAAAAAATACAGAACAATTTATAAAAGAAGCTGCTGAAAAACATGCAAATAAATATTGTTATGAAAAAGTAAATTATATAAATGCATTAACAAAAGTAACGATAACATGCCATGTTCATGGTGATTTTGATGAGTTTCATGGTAAGTTTTGGCATGGTTGTCCAAAAAGCTTTAATCCAAATGATATTAATCCGAGAACAAAAACAACCTATGGCGAATTTTATAATAAAACATTGGCCCGGGAAAAGTTAATAAAAGATGCCGGCTACAAATTAATTGTTAAATGGGAAGATTAAAAAAACAATGATAAAAGCACCTTTGAAAAATGGATTAAAAGTAGACCAATACGGAACTAAGCGTTGGTATAAAAACGGCAAACTACATCGAGAAGATGGTCCTGCTTGTGAATATGCCAATGGAGATAAGTTTTGGTATAAAAACGATAAACGACATCGAGAAGATGGTCCTGCTGTTGAATATGCCAATGGAGATAAGTATTGGTATAAAAACGGCAAACGACATCGAGAAGATGGTCCTGCTTGTGAATATGCCAATGGAGATAAGTTTTGGTATAAAAACGATAAACGACATCGAGAAGATGGTCCTGCTGTTGAATATGCCAATGGAGATAAGTATTGGTATAAAAACAACGAACTACATCGAGAAGATGGTCCTGCTCGTGAATATGCCAATGGAAATAAGGTTTGGTATAAAAACGGCAAACGACATCGAGAAGATGGGCCTGCTGTTGAATATGCCAATGGAGATAAGTATTGGTATAAAGATAGCAAATATCATCGAGAAGATGGGCCTGCTGTTGAAACAAAAAACGGAACATGTTTTGGATATTATCTTGATGGAAAACAACTTAATTTTCCGAATGATATTAGACTGACAAAAGAACAAATGGAATTATATTTAACTTTTATGTGAGATTAGAAACTTATGAGAAAAAAAGATACATATAATAAAACATTGGCCCGGGAAAAAATAATAAAAGATGCCGGATATAAGTTGGTTGTGATGTGGGAAAGTGATTTTAATATTTAATTAATTGAAGGGATAATTTATAAACATGATAAAGACATATATTACATTTATTGGGGCGACAGCATTATTTGCAGCCCCAAGTTTAGCACAAGCACAAAGTTTAACACTACGCCTTGAGCCAGGAGTCGCAGTACCTTTAACAGATCCTCAGGCTCAACGTTTTGATGTAGGTGGTGCGTTCGCTCTTAAACCAGAGGTTGGACTTGGCTCATATTTTAGCGCAGGCCCTATGGTTCAGGTTATTCAGCTGCCATCAAAAGTTTCCGGTGTCGAGGCAGGCAACGCATGGAGCTATGGATTATTTGGTCGATTAAAAAGACCCCATAATGAGAAGAACACCGGTCGTGGTTGGTCCGCAGTTTCGCCTTGGGTTGATTTAGATCTAAAGGTAGTGCATACAGACCCGCTTGACCGATTTGGAGCCGCCGTTGCCGTTGGAGCTTCTGTTCCAACAAGTGATAGTCGTTGGTTATGGGTTGGTCCATTTGCTCGCTATGACATTGTTAACCAAGAAGATGGCAAAGCGAGTGTCAATACTAATAGCGCCAAGACATTAATTTTTGGATTAAGTTTTGAATTAGGTGCAACGATGGACGCAAAGAAGGAACCAAAGCCAGTTGATCCGCCAAAGCAAAGCCCACCTGTAGAACAGCCAAAAGAAACACCCGTGCCACCAACACCGCCGGTAGTTGTTCAATTCAAACCACGAATTCAGTTTGCATGGGATTCTGCAACATTAGATAATACAGAAATAGTTTTATTGAAGCATGTTGTTAAAGCAATGTTAGCAGATGTTTCTTACCATGTTAATATTTCTGGGCACGCATCAAGTGAAGGTCAAGTTGAGCACAATAATAAGCTTGCTCAAAAGAGGGCGGATTCTGTCACGGAGTTTCTCGTTGCCAGTGGTATTGATAGAAGCCGAATGACTGCTACCGGGTTTGGTTCAAGGGTTCCAGTTGCTGATAATGCCACTGAAGATGGACGCGTTGTAAATCGTCGTGTTGAGTTCGATGTAAGTTTTTCACTCGTGAAAGGAGCTAAGTAAAAATGAATAAGCTATTTACAAAGGCCTGTGTTGTTTTAACGGCAACCTGTATTTCTATCGGCTGCGGCTCACAAGTAATTGAATTTCCTGAAGGCGCCCCCGCACCTGGCCCTACTTCAACATATACACCTGTACCAACGCCGACTGTGCCAACGCCAGTTCCTTTTCTAACTCCACCATTTACACAATTTAATGATTGTGTTGATGCGAATTGTACAGTTGGACAAGTCTGTAAAGGTAATGTTTGCGTAAAGGTAGATCCATGTGAGGGAGTTGTTTGCCCTGGCGAGTCTACCTGTATCGAGGGAACGTGCGTTGAGACGGACCCTTGCGCTGGCGTGACGTGTCCAGAAGGCGCCACATGTCATAATGGGGCCTGTGTGACACCCGACCCATGCGCTAATGTTGTTTGCGAAAGTGGTACGTGTCAAGAGGGCGTATGCGTTGTTAATGATCCTTGTGCCGACGTAGTTTGTTCTGAAGGATTTGTTTGCAAAGATGGAACATGTCATAATTCTTGCGAAGGGGTTTGTTGCCCTGAAGGAGATGTTTGCAAAGACGGTGCATGTGTTAAGGTTGACCCGTGCGCTGGAGTAGTTTGTCCAGAGAGTCGAGTATGTAAAAACGGAACATGTATTTGTGAGGGAGAGCCGCCGCAGCCACCTTCTGATAATGAATGCAAGAATGGAAAGGTATTAATGTGCCACCTTCCACCTGGCAATCGAAGTAATAAACATAATATTTGCGTCGATAGTCATTCAGTTCCAGCGCATCTTCACAAGGGGGATAAGCTTGGCTCTTGTTATGATCGCGATTAGGCAAGTGATTTAACGAATTAATGCCGAGAGAGACATCTTTCTCGGCATTTTTTTTGAGCAAGCGCAGCGTTTTGATATGAGCGGCAGGAATCATGAAAAATATAGTTCTAATAATTGATTTTATGAATTATGTACATCGTTGCAGGGTTGGCAAGTTAGAAGGCGAGTACGTATTAATTTATAATTTTTTTCGCAACTTAAAATCCACTGTAAGCCAATTTAAGCCATGCAAGTTATTTTTTGCGATGGATGGTAGGCCGAAGCACAGATACGCGTTAGATTCAAATTACAAGGCCAACAGGATTATAAAATTGGCAAACGATGAGCGCTCAAAAACGATAAATCATGTATTTGAATCTGCTGGAGGCATAAAAAATTTATTATTATGCCTGCCAACCACAATAATTTATCATCCGGATTTTGAGGCAGACGACATAATATTTTCATTGTGTTGTGATATGCCTGACGAGAACATAGTGGTTATTAGTTCCGATTCCGATTTCACGCAATTATTACAAACGCACCAGAATTGCAAAGTATATAATCCAATTAAAAAGCAATATGTAGAAAATCCTTGGTATCACTACATTGCATATAAATCTTTAGTTGGAGATAAGTCAGATAATATTCCAAGTTTAGTTAGTGAGAAAGCCGCTCAAGCATTATTATCTAATCCTGAGAAATTAAATAGCTTTCTAAATATAGAAGAGAATCGTGCAAGATTTTCAATTAATCGAAAACTAATAGAATTTGTGTTAATTGAGCTTAACGAAGAGAATATAGAAAGTGGCATATGTGATTTCGACTTATTAAAGCAGTCATTTATAAAGATGGAGTTTAAGTCTTTAGTTGATGATAAATACTGGAATAATTTTACTGAAACATTTTTAGAGATAAGCGGCTAGAATTAATAGCTCATTTAAAATAAGCCAAGTCATTAGGGTCACATTTCCAAAAATGAGCCAAATGCATTGCGTCATAATAATTTGGATGTGGGGACAATTGATTATTAATTGGGTGCATAAGGCCTTTTTTGTCAATATGAGACAGTCCAATAAAATGTCCAAGTTCATGAGCCAAAGTTGTTCTAAATAAATTACTTGAGTGACTTAACCTGTCATCAACAAGGTAAAGTTCTTTTGTGAGATTTCTTCGCCAAGCACACAGGCCAATTGTTTTGCTTGCATGCTCTAAGTCTGATTGTTTAATTTTTTCATTTGACGACAACACTTTAATAAGAATTGATTTGTCATGAAAAAAACTATAATCAATGACATCAAACTTAAATTCGAACTGAATAATATTATTGGTAAAATTTGTTATATCATTGGCGGCCGCGTAGATTAGCCGTCTTTCTTTTTCTGTAAATAATATATCAGCATGAATAGTTTCTAATATTGAAGAATATACTTTTCTTTTTGGTTTATTAAATAAGAAAGGATACGGCCTTATATTTATGCAGGCAATTCTAGCGTATACATAAAGTAATCTAATAATTTTATGAAACAGCCACATTTATTTGTTGCGAAGCCTGCCTATTGCTTTCAATATTTCTTCTTGGATTTCTGGGTTTAGGCTTTTGAACTCTCTGTCAGCGTGTAATGTAGCTGGTAAGTTTAAGATAAACTCTTTATATTTAGGCTGTTCTTTTGATTGAGACATTAGAGAATCAATTAATTGTTTGCGCGCAGCCTCTCGTTCTGCCCCTGATAATGCATTAAGGGCTACCATGGCATCTTTATTAGACAAAAGAATTTCTTTAGCTATTTTCTTAGCAAAATCACGAGCTTTTACTACGACAAATTTATTTCTAAGTTTTTGGACATCATACACTTCCGGTCTTTCTTTTTTAATTTCTTCCCATCTTTTTAGTTGTCTAGCTTTATGATGTTCCTGGTGTTTTTCGTACTGCTGTTTATTTGAGACTCTTTTCTTTTGAAGATACTTTTCATAGCGGGAAGGGTCTGATTTTAACGATTTCCATTCGCGCTGTTTACTTTCTAAATATTTCTTTGGATTTCTTGCTACCCAAACTTCTTTAGCTTCTTTTTGTTTATGGCGATTAATAATTCTCAGATTAGGATCATATTTGCCCATTGTTGAGTGGCTCATATCTGATTGTATTTCTTTCCAATCTTGAGCCGAGAGGTCTGAAATATTTTCTATCTTGGCCATTAACTGAATTAATTCCGGAGCTTTTTCTTTTAAATATTTTATGGCATTATTAATTCCGCCAGATTCTAATAGCTTTACGAACTCAGGATCTTTTTTAGCTTGGTTTAATAGACTAATAACTTGAGATTTAATTTCGGCAGCTTCATCATATTCTGGAGTATCCACAATCTCTACAGTTTTTTCTTGAACATCAGAAGAGATATCGGTTAATAAAGAGAGAAGTTCGTTTTGATCAAAGTCATCATCTTCTTGAAAAAAGCCATCTTTATCTACATTTATATATGGATCTCCAGCAATATTATTCATCGATTCTAGCACATCCATAGAAAGTTTAGCGGCTTTTGAAAGGTCCTTGCCGGCAGTCAATTCTTCCAAGAATGATTTATAGTTAGCTTGTAATTCTGATAGCTTATTAAATAGACCTTCGTTTTTTACAGAGTCAACGAAATTATCTAATTCTGCTAATAATTGTGCTGAACCTTGAGCCCATTTAGTAAAATAGTACGTTTGTCCAGCTTTGCGAAGATATGCATCGGATTGTTTTAGAAGAAAGTCTCGTTTGAATGAGGCGGAAATTAGCATTATATACCTTAAGATATATGGAATAATATTGATAATCGTACCAATAGCAGGTGAGGGTATATACTACATCCCATTTTCATCCATGGACCATAATCGTAGATTGATTGATATATAATTAATATGATTATTAGAATTTTAGCCTATGCGTGCGATGATTGTAGAATTGAAGTTGCTTTTCCAAAACAAGGAAGCGTATTAAATTTGCCTGAAGGGTGGGTTTCAGAAAAAAGCCTATACGGTTCTTTTCCACCGGAGCGACACATATGTAACTCTTGTGTTGAGAAGAAAGAAATAAGGGAGACATTTAAGTGATGCAATGAAAAATGGACCAAAAATAGACAAACGAGGAAATAAGTTTTGGTATAAAAACGGCGAACTACATCGAGAAGATGGTCCTGCTATTGAATATGCCAATGGAAATAAGTTTTGGTATAAAAATGGCGAACTACATCGAGAAGATGGTCCTGCTATTGAAACAAAAAATTGAACATATTTTGAATATTGGCTTGATGGAAAGCAACTTAATTTCCCAAGTGATATTAGATTGACAAAAGACCAAATGGAATTATATATTGCTTTCATGTGAGATTTTAAAATGTTAAAAATTAAAAAAATAGAAGCGGCCGATTATTTAATAAACAATTTTGGTTTTAAGTTTGTTGCATCTGAGTTAGACGGATCTGTTTATATTGATGCGCCGGAAAGAATATCGCAAACAAAAGCAAGAAAATTAATTTCAGCAGTAATTAAGCTCCATATTACAAAGCTGGATATTGTAAAAGCCCAGCGAAAATATGATGCGGTAAAAGCGTATATATTTGAGTTGCTAAAGTGAAAACATTATGGATTTGCTTTAGCTCGGGGTTTGCGTAGCTTCAAAAATATTTATATATTTTTGCGCTACTGCTGCCCAAGAATTATCGTTTATATAATTTTCTTGAATTAATAATTGTTTATCTACGGAAGATTTATTACAAAATAAAATATTTAATTCTCTGGCGATCTCTTCTGGAGAATCCGCTTTTATTGTTGGCAAATCAGAGAAATGAGGAATTGATGATGTTATGATTGGAATGTTTGCCGCCATCGCTGTTCTTGCTGCCCCAGACGCTCCAAATACTTCGTGGCCAGGATGAGTCGCATATGGGAAAACAGCCGCTTTGTTTATGCGAAGGTAATTATCAATAATGTTATCGTGTTGAAAGCCTCTAATAATAGATACATTATCTTGAAGCCTAAGCTTATTTGATAGAGAAATTAGCTCATCATAATATTTTTGATGCTCAATTACATTGGAGGGGCTCTCGGAAAAAATGGCCGTAAAGAACACATCATCATATTTTTGTTTTAATATTGATGTTGCGATAATAGAGTTTTCAAAGTTTTTATATCTAAAGCCAAACCCCTGACTCATAAATGTTCGCTCTGTTTTATAAAAATTCCATAACCGTTCTTTACTAATACATGGGTCGCATCCATGAGGTATTACATAAACAGAGCCTGAGATTTTTTTTATATCTTTTAATAATTGTTTAGCCCCTTCAAGGTGAACAACAATTTCCGGTATTGGTGCCTCTATGATTGTTTTATCTTTATGGTAAAATACAGAATGCATCGTAACAATCAATCTAAATTCTGCCAATTGAGTTAGCATTGCCAGCCAATATCTTGCATTTGGGAATAGCCCGAACTCATGTTGAATTAAAATTATATCTGGGCCATATGCCTTAATTTCATTAACTAATTCTTGAAGAGACTCGCCTCTTCTCCAGCAAGCAAAAACTTTATACTTATCAAGTTTTACATGTTCCATATCAAAGATATTACCAATGAATTCGTCTCGCTCTATAAATAATTTGTAATCACCGACATGAGGTATTATACTATTTAATAGTTTCTCTGAATATGAAGCAATTCCACATTGTGTTTTGTAATTATTCACAAAGGCCACTTTTAAATCTTTAGCCGATCGTTTACCGCTTATATTAACAATTTTATTATTTTTTAATTTATAGTTATTAATTAAATCATTATCATTAATATTTTCCAGTTCTGGAGTTAACCCAATAATCTTAATCTTATCGTTACTAAACGGAGTGTCCGATATAAACTGTATTCTGCCATTAGAATTAATACCAACAAATTTTGACATTAGGGCTCAATAATAGAATTAACCTTCACTATTAATTCGGTAAAATCCACATAAAACTTTTCGTTAATTTGATTAATATTTGTCAAGTTATTTATTAATTTATTTTTAGATAATTCATAATACGGAATAAAGTTTCCTCTACCCGGAAAGCACTCTTTAATTTTATCATGATGGTGGATGGCAATGTAAGGCTTATTTAATATTTCTGCCAATATAACTCCATGAAACCTTTGTGTAATTATTGTTTCATATTGTCCAAAATAATCAACAATTTCACTAAAACAATTAATTTGTTTATATGATGTATATGAGCAGTTTCTATATGTCATGCAATTAATTATTTCTGTAGCCGCCCAGTAATCGCTCATTTTATTATTATTGCACATTGAGAAAAAACTAATTGTATATTTATTATCTATAGCCCAATCCAGAAATTGAGAAAACTCGGACTTAAAGTATTGCCAAGATGAATGTTTCCAATTTTGATCCGTTCCTTTTGGGACAACCTCAATATTAGGTAGAATTAATAATGATTTTTTAATTGGTATTTTTTGTTTATTTGATTTTAGAGCATATACTAAATCAGGAATGCAAATAACATTAGGGTTTATTTGTTTAATTTTATCTATATGATTTGATCGTATAGCTATTAATTTTGCTTGTTTCATTAATTGAATATGTACTGGGTGAATGTTTGTTTCTGCACCAACACCAATATATATAACATTGTGATTTTTTAATAATTCAAGCGCATCCAGTGTTATTGCAGGTTCACCATCTAACAATGATCCTCCGCCAATAAATACGCAATCAATATTAATTAGAATATTTGCAGAAATGTTTTGAGTGTAAATAAATTGATGGCCTGGAAATAATGTTGAAAATGCGTCCTCGAACAAATCATCTCCAATATTACCACTTCCATTCCACCCAAGAACCAAAATCTTTGACATATGGTTATCGTCCGCCTATCTTAATGTAGAGCCTTAACTATTAGAATACAACTTCCCACATAATTTTTCTACTATTTGCAACTGCCCATTTTATAACCATACAATGTTTTTTATGAAAATTACATTCGAAAGATTTTAGTTTGTCATGATGGTGAGGATGACAAGGTGTAATTTCACAGTGCCCTGAAAAGATAGCCATTACATGTTTAGGATTTTTTGGCAATTCAATGTGAACTTCATCATCACCAGTTACTGTAAGTTCACCAGACATAATATCTATATTTTCTTTATGTTTGTTGTGTTTGTCGTCGTCATGATTGCGCATAAAGTCTCCGTTTGATAAAAAAAAGACGCTTAAAAATAGCATGATTAAGCATAAAATTGAGATTAAAAAAAATATCATTTAGTTAATATCTATTGTTTTTTATGCACAATTAAACAATTTGTAGTTTGCCGGGTTATATAATATATGTGCACGTAAAATTAATAATTGCTTCTGGTCGCTCGATATGCCGCGGAGCTGAATGTAAAAGGTTGCCTGAGTTTGTTTTGAATGATGGCAGGATTATAAAGGGCATTACGTGCGCGTCTATTACTATTTATGGGGCTTCTGGCGTTTGCACTGCGTTTTATTGTGATGATTGTATTGAAGATTTAATGCTACTTTTGAAACGAGAGCTTGATCCAAATTTAAGAGCTTTCAAGTAATTGTCGTACATCAGCGCACATGCCATTTTCATATCGGGAGTATGAAAACAGGAGGTTTCCAAATTGAAGCATACAGAAAATCAGGCTGTTCCGGAACTTAAAAAGGGGCTAACTTTACAAGAAGAATTTGATGTGGCTCAGGAGTTATTTTATCAGCAAAAACCTAAAGAGGCTGAAGAATTAATTTCGCTAATACTAAGTGAAAGATTTAGTATTAGTTTAGATGAGCTTAAACCAATTTTAATTTCTTATCTAAAAAATAATGTTGATGCGATAGCTGAACAACTACCATATATTGCCCCAAATAACGACTGGTCTAAATGCATAACAGATCAAAATGATATTAAAAAATGGCTTATTGATTGCGCAACTAATTCAAAAGATTGGTCGATTTATGGAATAACAGAAACAGATATTCCTAAAGTGTGGAGTATCATGTTTACTAATTTCTTAGCAGAAACAGATGGACATATTGTTGGTTATGTTTACGTTTCAGAATTTGGCAAAATAAAGCATGTATTTGTTCAAAGGGATTAAATGAAAATTCAAGATATTATTAATTGGTTGATTCCTAAAGAAGATAAGTTTTACGCGTCATTAGAACATCAGGCATGCATAGCTTATGAATCCGCCGCCCATCTACTTGCATTTAGACAAGGTGAAAGTGCAGAGAATATAGCAAATGTCGTGCAGCAATTGGAACATAAAGGCGATAAGCTTGTTCACGAAATAGAGGAGGCGTTGGCAAAATCTTATGTTACGCCAATTGACAGGGAAGATATACAGAAGTTATCTATGGAACTTGATGATATTATTGATCTTACTAATGGGGCGGTTCGCGCAATCGTTTTATTTGGAGTAAATCGCCCAACTGAACCTATGATGCAATTAATTGACGTTTTAGTTAGCTGCACTGTTTTAATTAAAGACGCCGTGCCTTGTTTACGGCATCGTGATTATTCAAGTTTAATTGATGCGGCCAGAACAATTCGTATTCTTGAAAAAGACGGAGACGTTGTTTTCCGAAATGCTATTAGTGATTTGTTTCATGATGATTCCGTTAATGCCAAGAGATTGCTGCGGGAACAAGAGGTACTTGAAGACTTGGAAGATGCAATTGATCATTGTGATAGTGTCGCAGGAACTTTGACAAATATTGCTATTAAGCACGGTTAATTATTTAAATAGCTTTCATAATGTAATTAAAAAGGATTATCAATCACAAATTAATTTAAAGCAATCAATTTCATTTTTGAATTCTCTATTAGGGACAAATGAATCTTAAAAAGAATACCAACTGTTCTTATTGCGGAGCTAAGTTTGCTGAACAGGTAATCAAATTGTATTTGTTTATGGATGATCTTGAAAAATATGCGCTTAATCAAAAAACATTAGTAATATTGCTCTTGCTAATAAATAGCTTAGAGTGTCATGGAACACAGAGCGTAAAATTATTATTATCTGATATTGAAGAAAGAACATTTTATTCCACCGATGATGTCGTTTCCGCAATAAATAAGCTGACCGCATTTGGCTTGGTAAGTTATAACGCTGTCGATGCTTCCGCAATAATTACAGAATCCGGCAAATTAACGAAAACAAATGATTTGTTGAAAAAGATGCCGGTTCAGTCCCGTAGGTAAGACGCAAACTATTAATTTGCCATTAATATATGGCCTATGGCGACAATATGAGGGTTTATGGCCCATATATAAACAACAAACAAACTGGTAGAAAGATTGTTATTGTTGTTGATCGCAATGGGAAAAGACGCACAGTTTCATTTCCAAAATGGCTAATGGAACTTCATCTTGGCCGGAAACTTGATCCAAATGAATGCACCGTAGATCATTGGAATAGCAATATTGATGATAATGAAATATCAAATCTTCGCTTAGTTCCAAGAGACCAGCACTCGGCAGATGATACTAGAAGGGTTAAGCTTATTGATTTTAATTGTGCCTGGTGTGATAAGCCGTTTTCAAGATCTCCAAGATTGATTAGAGATAAAGCTAAACATAATAAGGCCGGACCATTTTGTAGCAAGAGATGTTCCTCTAGTTATGGAAGAGCCGTTCAGTTAAAATTAATTGAAAAGTTCCCTGCACAACAGCATGTTCCAAGCGAGTATTATAAAAGAAAATATATTTCTGCATCGGCAAATTATAAAATAGATTATGATGATATAGATATAGATATGTTAGATATTTTACTGCAAATTAATTAAAATAATCAATGTCAAAAAAGAAATTACCAAAATTAACAGAAGAAAATGCCCCTGCTTATTATGCGCAGATTGTAGTTGATAGACATCCGGAGTACATCGAAATGTTTATGAACGGCAAATCGGTTGTTGATATCTTATTAAAAGAAGCAATGAAGGAAAATAAAGGCTCATGTAATCAGGGTCTATTAAAGTCGGCTATTATAGATTATTTGTCAGAGCATTTACTTAAGTAATTTTAACAATTAATTATCATTTGTTTAAGGAGATTCACATGCAAGAATTAGAATCGAAATATTCCGGTTATGATTGGTTTCATTCTGTTGGAAAAGAAAACAACCGCGATGTTGTATATGTTAATTATATTAATGTCAATGTAATTAATACGATAACTGAAAATGCATTAGTTCATTTTGCCAGTTACAAGACCTGTAAACCAAATATAATTTACATTGATCTGCTTGGCTTGGACATTGAAACAAATTAAAGGAAACAATAATGGAATTAATTATATTTGAGGTTGGAGACGATCTATGTTCCCTTGCACTTGATTATTCGCTTCGTTATAATGGACATTGGAGGTTCTTGTATCCTGGCGAGTTTGGTAGTGGCGTTGGAGAAGTATGCTATCCAAAAATAATCATTGACTCGAAAAAAGAGCGAAATTCAGCCTACGAATAATATAGTATAATATATGACATGTAAGGCGTCAGTTATGAGGCTAAAAATGAGAAATTTTAATTCTCTTTCAGTTAATACGCGATTCATTGATTTTGCATTTTATAGCCATATAAATTATAGATAATATTTAATCATTTCATACATTTACATAATCATTAACAAAGGAGGCATCTAATATAACGTAGAGGGCAATTAACTGCTATTATTATCCGGAGTATACAATGAAGGCCAATGCCACTAAACTTAGTCCAATAAACGAAATAAGCGATGAAGAAATTAACGTTCCAATTGATATGTCAGACATATTAAATGTTTGTAGGGAATATAATAAACTCGGATGGAATATTCAAAATCAAATAGAACAAATTATGGAGTTGGGAGTGCATGACGCTATTAAGGCCGGAACAGTTAAATTAGATGCTTTGCCGCATATTAAAGAGTTTTTATTTAGCATTAGGGATAATGCGTATTTCGGTGATGCTGCAAGCCAGGCCAATGATTGTATTGATTTAATTGATATTTTTGAAATATTAAATGTTGATATAATTTCATTAAATAAAAATTAAAATCATCTCAGCATTAAATAGCATATATTCATGATTTTATGGTTATTGTTATTTGGTGCTGCGGTTATTATTACAACCTGTTTTGGTTATTGGGCGCACAAGTTTCTTCACATTGGTTTAATGGGAGTTTTTTCTACATCACATAAAACTCATCATGAAAAACTTTATCCGTTAAATGATTATAAGTCTGATATTTATAGAAGTGCCGGAAAAGATAGCGCAACAATATTCTTTTTGATAATATCATTGCCTTTATTAGCTATGCCGTTCGTGATGATGCTATTTGGTATTTTGTCATTATTTAGCGCACTATTCATGACAGCCTCAATGGTTTTTATTGGGTGGGTTCATGATTATACGCACGATTCATTTCATATTAATAATCATTGGCTTGGGCGAATTCCATTATTCAAATCATATTATAATTATTTAGAGAGAATGCATTTAATACATCATAAAGATGAAATGAAAAATTTTGGAATCATTACATTTTTTTGGGATAAAATTTTCGGCACATTGTTGCAAAAATAATTTAATTAGCCCATTGACAAATTAAAATATTGATGTATATTAAACGGCACACAAAGGAGGCGTTATGGATTTTTTTCATGATCGCGTTATGAGGGCATCGGGAATTACCGCTTTAGTTTTAGTATATACGCTAATTCAATATTTGAATAATGGAACATCGCTAATGTTTATTATTGGTGCAACCGCATTATTAGGGTCAGTTATTTTCCTGGTAAATGAAGTTAAAAAAGATTGGAAAAGCTAATGAGGTTGCGAGATAGCATAATATACGCTATTTGCATATCTTTCCTTTTTACGGTATGGGTAGCAATGCCGTATAGAGAAAGTGGCCCAGCTTCATTTGATTTTATATTTGGCGTAATAACGTTTGCAGTATCAATTTTAATAATGCATATTTTTATAGAAAAAAAAGATGTTTAAATGGGTTGAAAAGTTTTGTGGATACGCCTATGTAGAGGGAATATACGGATCTGGCAGTATAGATCTTTTGGACGATGGAAGGTTTCGTTGGGAGGCGCATTCTATTAATGAAACTATTCAAATGTTAGATTATGATGGTTGGTGGGGCATTGAGCAAGATAAAGATTTGGCTAAGAAAAAAGTAGAAATTGAATTATTAAAACATTATAGGGAGATAAAATTATGAAAAAGGACGAGCTTAAGTTGGTTTATTTTAGGAATGGTAATGAAGAAGAGGCGTATATAAAGGACGGAGAACGAGACTTCCTGTCAATTATGGAATCTGTTAAGAAGCTTTTTGCTTTAGGTTGTCGTTCTGTAAGCCTAGAATCTCAAGAAGTATCATTGCTTTTTGAGGCCAGTCAATTCGGAGGAAGGTCTATTGCCGGTAGGTTCAAACAGAACTATCGCGTTGTCAAGTGAGAGTAAGCGCTCATAATTATGTAGGAAAAAAAATAAATAATATTGAGATAGTGTTATGTTTTAGAAAAAATAATAAAACATTTTTTAATTGCATATGTTTTTGTGAGAAAAATTTTGTTTCTAGATCTGACTCTATACTTTCTGAAACAACAAAAAGCTGCGGATGTATAAGTGGATTTTTAATATCTAAAAAAACTTCAAAAAGAAATAATGCAAATCAAATAAACTCATTATACGGAAGTTATAAAGCAAACGCCCTTAAAAGGAAGGTAATATTTAATTTATCTCTAGATGAATTTAAAGAAATAATAGTTAAAAATTGTCATTATTGCGGAGCGAAACCATTCCAAAAATGGATGCATAATAAAAAAAGAAAGCACTATTTCAATCAACCTATACTATATAATGGAATAGATCAGGTTATGCCCGGATACGGATACTATATGGATAACGTTAATCCATGTTGTCATATTTGTAATAGAGCAAAACATAATTCGTCATATAGCGATTTCATAAACTGGATTAATAGAATAATAAAAAAATATGGTATGCATGAGAACGTTAATTCTATATCTTCTGTAAAAGAAATACTATTAATAGATATTAATTTTCAATCAAAAAATAGCGTTGAGTCTGGTGATACATTTGGATTCATCTCGGTTCTTGGCAAAAATATATCGGGGTCAAAATTAAAAACATATAACTGTTTATGCGTTTGCGGGTCAATAGTACATCGCGATAAATATGATTTAATAAATGGACTTGGCAAGAGCTGTGGGTGCAAAAAAGGTATATTAAACGCCGGTAAAACAACAAAATTAAATGGGTATGCGCAATACATGCACATTTATAATAGATATAAGCGTGGCGCATTAATACGAAATATTAAATTTTCATTATCATTTGACGAATTCAAATCAATTATAATAAACGCTTGTAATTACTGCGGAAAAGAGCCATATAAATTTTCCACTAAAGGATTTGGAGGAAAAGGTATTTGTAAAATAGATGTATACGCTAATGGCATTGACAGGGTAAATAGTGATG
>Ga0315284_10005247_pt1 | contig 18401 bp, 12 predicted proteins | sample YL17G09_16_MG_FD_203696 | JGI IMG/M metagenome (GOLD analysis project Ga0315284, IMG submission 203696) | Sediment microbial communities from Yellowstone Lake, YNP, Wyoming, USA - YL17G09_16 | ecosystem: Environmental > Aquatic > Freshwater > Lake > Sediment | place: USA: Wyoming | collected...
CGAAGCGAACATCGAATACCGCTTGTGCGCATCGCACCCAAAATATATGTTCATCCTGCAGTCCCTCCTTCTTCCTTTTATAATCCTTTTCTTCTAAGGACTGCAGCGCTTTCATATAATCAATGACGGGGTTAGGTTGTCACGCTATGTGCTTGGCAATGACAGGGTCGGGGTGTCATTCTAGGTGATTGGCAATGACAGGGTCGGATGGCCGCGGCACAAAGTGCCTGGCCAAGACTTTCGGGATCTTGAAAGGAGCACGCGATGTCAGGAACATGGTATATCGTCATCATTCTCTTGTATCTCCTTGTCTTGACCGTATTTAATTTCATCCGGGCCAAGCGCATCAAAAGCCAGGAAGACTTCATGGTGGCCGGCCGCAGCTTGAAATGGTCGGTCATGGTGTTCACCCTCATCTGTACCTGGATCGGCTCGGGCACGTTCATCGCCGGTGCGGAATTTGCGGCCAAGGCCGGATTCTCGGCGCTGTGGCTGGCGGCAGGAGCCTGGGTCGGAATCATCCTGATCTATTTCCTGGCCGCTAAAATCCAGACCTTCGGCCAGTACACCATCGGCGATATTCTCGAAGCGCGCTTCGGACCGGTGGCGCGCGTTTTCGGAGCTTTCGCCCTGCTGATATCCTTCACCGTGATCGTTTCCTATCAGTTCGTCGCCGGGGGGTTCATCCTCAACGTGATCTCGGACGGAAAGATTTCAGCTTCAACCGGAACCATGATCGCCGCGCTTTTTGTCATCCTCTTCACGGCCCTGGGCGGGATGATGGCCATCGCCTATACAGACCTGCCCAACGGGATCATCATCGTCCTGGCCTGTCTGCTGGCCGTGCCCTTCGTCTATTCGGCGACGGGCGGTTTCGCCCAGGCCACAAAAGTCCTGGATCCCGGCTATTTCGCCGCGGTCAACACTCAGTTCGGAGCCCATCCCGCGCTCAAGGTCGGCGGCTATTTCCTGTCGACCCTGTTCCTCCTGCTGGGCGTCCAGAGCATGTACCAGAAATTCTACAGCGCCAAATCCGTTAAAGACGCCAAAAAGGCCGTCGTCTGGTGGACGATCGGCACGATTTTCGTGGAAACGGTCGTCGTCGTCATCGCCGTTTTTGCCTACAGCAAGTTCAAGGGCCAGATCGACCTGACCATTCCCAAGGAAGGCGGAAAAGTCGTGTTGATGGCCGCGAGAAGCCTGGTGCCCTTTCCGGTCGGCGTGCTGCTGCTCGCTGCGGCCTGCGCCGTCGTCATCTCCACCGGCATGAATTACCTCCTCTCCCCTTCGACAAACATCATGCGGGATATCTACCAGAGGTTCATCAAAAAAGATGCCAGCCAGAAGACCATGATCGCCCTCCAGAAAGTCATCATCGTTTTGCTCGGACTCATCGCCTTCTTCCTGGCCACTCAGCTGACCTCGGTCCTTAGCCAAGCCTTGTTTGCATATACAATATACGGAGTCGCCATCACCCCGACGTTGATCGCCGCCCTAGCCTGGAAACGGGCGACAAAAGCGGGCGGTGTCGTCTCCATCATCTCCGGAACGGCGGCCTGCATATTATTAAAAATTATCGCCGGAGTCCTTCCCCCTGATAAAGCCCCTGACGGCGACCCGTGGGGCATCCCGATCATTTATCCGGCGCTGGCCGTGTCGATCATCACCTTGGTCGTCGTCAGCCTCCTGACGCCGAAGCCGAAGCCGGAGACGCTGGAGAAATTTTTCCCGAAGAAATAGTTCGTGTGGCGCGGGTCCTGTCACGGCATGTCCCCGTTCGTCCTCGCTGAAGACCCCCCCACCCAACACCATCAGCTGCGGGCGGACGAGGAGCACACCGCGCCACCCGCGCCGCTTTATAGGATATTATAGAGGATCGAAGGGAGTAATAATATGACTACAGGAATCGTTAAAGACATGCGTTACCTGGCGCATGATATGGGCGCGGATCATGTCGAGAGCCCGCGAAGGCTGGAGGCGATCTACAACATGATCGAGAGAGAGATCGACTTTCCGCTTACCCTCGTCGAGCCTCGTTTTGCTACAGACGAGGAGATCGGTTATGTCCACCATCCCGCCTATGTCCAATTCATCAAACAGACGGCGGGCAGGGACCGGGTTTACCTCGACCCGGACACCTCGACATCGGCTCGCTCTTACGAAACGGCGCTTCTCGCCGCGGGGGGCCTGTTAAAGGCGGCTGATTTGATCATGGAGGGAAAGATCCAGAACGGGTTTGCCCTTGTCCGCCCGCCCGGACACCACGCGGAATCCGACCATCCCAAAGGATTCTGTATTTTCAATAATGTCGCCATCGCGGCCGAATATCTCGTCCGGAAATACGGGTTGAAGAGGATCCTGATCGCCGATTGGGACCTGCACCATGGAAACGGCACCCAGAACGCGTTTTACTCCAGGAACGACGTCTTGTTTTTCTCCACGCATCAATTTCCCTACTATCCGGGAAGCGGCTATTGGGATGAGATCGGGAAAGAGGCGGGCGACGGATTTACGGTAAACGTCCCTCTGAGCCCCGGAAAAACAGACGAGGATTATCTTTTTATCTACAAAAACATCCTCGGTCCGATCGCCGCGGCCTATAAACCCGAGTTCATCCTGGTCTCGGCAGGCTTCGACATCTATGCCGGTGACCCCCTGGGAGGGATGCTGGTCACAGGGGAAGGTTTTGGAGCCCTGGCTGCCGCGCTTCTCTCCATGGCCGGGGATCAGGCTCAGGGCAGGATCCTTTTTACCCTGGAGGGCGGGTATAATCTCGAAGGCCTGGCCGACGGGGTCCACGAGGTCTTGTCACAGCTTGCCGCTAAAAAAACCCCTCCGGCCATCAGGGCGAATATTTCCAACAGGAGCGAGCAGGAAATCTCCCCTATTATCGATATCCAGAAGAATTATTGGCCTCTCTAACACAGGGGGGCGCTCCAGCCCGGAAGGCTTCAGGCGATATAAAACTACACTCGTCCCCTTTAAAGGACAGAAAATTCAGGGCTAAATTGCATAATCAGGCGGGGAAATTGGTATATTTATTGCATAGAACAGGGGTGTAAGGAGAACTAAGATGAAAAAAATAGCCGGAATTTCTTTCGCGCTCCTTCTGCTGGTCCTCGTGGCGAACGCGCAAGAAACAAAATATACAAGCAGCTCCTTCGCCAGGCTGAGTTTTACGAGCGGCAACATCTATATCCAGAGGGCTTCGGACCTTGGCTATGAGGAAGGCACGGTGAACTCGCCGATCGCCGAAGGCGACAGGCTGGGCACGACCGACGGCAGGGCGGAAATCTTCCTGGGCAAGAAAAACTACATCCGCCTCGATGAAAACACAAAGATCGACTTCCTCAACCTTCCCAAGAAGGATTACAGCTTGACCCGAATCCGCAGTTGGGCGGGCAACATCTATCTGGACATCAACTTCCTGGAGAAGGAAAAAAGCATCGAAGTCCATACCTCGGACGCCACGTTCTATATTCTCGATAGGGGCCTCTACCGGATCGACGTCTGGGAAAACAAAGAGACGGAGATCCTCGTCTTCCAGGGCGTCGTCGAAGCGGCGGGCGCGGACGGCTCGATGCTCGTTAAAAAATCCCAAAGATTGACCGTTGCCGACGGGCGGTTCATCAACCGGCCGGCGTCTTTCTTCGCAGGGGCCGAGGACACCTTCGACCGCTGGAATGGCGGCCGGGCTTCCATCATCAACCGGCAGATGGCCAAACGCTATTTGACCGGAGAGCTTGAAGATTACGAATACGAGCTGGACGAATACGGCGATTGGACATATATGTCTCCCTACGGCAATGTCTGGGTGCCCCGCGGGCTTGCGCAGGACTGGCGGCCCTATTGGCACGGACGCTGGACCTGGCTGCCCATGGCCGGTTGGACCTGGATCCCCTATGAGCCATGGGGATGGAGCACCTTCCATTACGGCCGGTGGCATTGGGGTATCGGCATGGGCTGGTACTGGATTCCGATGCACGTTTGGGGACCGGGCTGGGTGAATTGGGGGTGGGATTACGATTATTTCGCCTGGGCGCCGATGAGCTACTGGGGCTATCCCGTCTATGTCGTAGACAACGTCTTTTACGGCCGGGGCTATTACGGCGACAATTACTTTAATTCCCGGGCCCTGACCGTCGTCCATAAAAATCAGCTCCAGGCTAAAAATGTTCAAAAGGCCGCCCTCGGCCGGGACGTGATCAAGAGCCTCGGCAAGTTCGAACTCAAGGAACAAAGCCTCAAAGCCCGCCCCTTCTCCTCTCCCAACATCTCCGTCGAGCAGGTCGATGGGAAGAAGATGATCATGAGAAAAGGCGGCGAACCGGTTGAAATGAAACCGGGAACCATGCCCGGCCGGGATATCAAGAACCGAGAAGTTTCGAGCGCGGCTAAGACCGGAGATCGGGTCGCCGAGAGAAGCGGCGAAACGAAGGGCGCGGCCAAGACCGGAGACCGGGTAGCCGAGAGAAGCGGCGAAACTTCGCGCGGCGGCAAGATCAGCAAAAAAGGAGAGACACCACCGCCCGCCAGCCAGTCTCCCCCGAACACCGAAAGAAAGATCCGCAAAAAGAAAGACGGAGAAGCCGGGGCCGCGAGCGGCGAGACGTTGTTCAATAATTCCACTCGAAGAGAAGGATTTGGCTATCCCTCGTCCGGGAGCATCACCCGCGAGAATTCCTCCCGGGGGAGCGGCGTTTCCCGATCGAGCTCAGCGCTCGACAAGTACTATCGATATTTCTCCGGCCAGGGCAATTCATCGTCGTCCCGCAGTTCTTCTGTTAAAAGCCCCGCGCCCAGCAATTCAGCCCCCCGTTCTTACACGCCGAGAAGCTTTTCCTCGCCCTCGATATCGCGCGGGCCGTCCTCCGGAGGCCACTCCTCTCCCCCGGCGCGGTCCGGCGGAAGCGTCAGGAAAAAATAGCCCCTCCACAATCCCCTCATATAAAGGGGACGGCACGATCAAAGTGCCGTCCCCCCTTTTTTTTCAGCGTTCTTCTTTGGCCCGGCCCAGAGTCGAGTAATCCAGAGTCAGCATGTGGTCTTCGTAGGTGCAAAACCGGACAGGTTCCGTCCCGTTCAGGAAAGCCTCCATGAACGGCCATTTGCAGATGGGCGCCGCCAACAGGCCCGTCCTCAGGTCGATGGGAACAAAGACGATATTGGAAGGGACCTCGAACTCTTCATAGGCCGGCTCGGTCCCGGCGATTTTTGCATTTAATTTTTCGTCGGCGATGACATTTTTAAAGAATTCGGTCCAAACGGGCAGCGCCGCCGCGGCCCCGGCCTCATTGCTTCCCAGGCTGACGTTGTTATCGTTTCCAACCCAGACGCCCGCGCACAGAGAAGGCGAGAAACCGATGAACCAGGCGTCGGTGTATTTGTCCGTCGTTCCGGTCTTCCCCGCCAGCGGCTTATCATTGAGCAAAAAACCCGCCGAATTGGCCGTTCCGTTCTGGTGTTCGATCACGCCCTGCATCAGGTAAGTCATGAGATAGGCCGTCTGAGGGGAAATGACCTCTTCGGACTCGATTCGATTTTCCTCGAGGATCCCGCCCTCCCGGCTTTCGATGCGGGTGATAAAGTATGGCATGACCCTGACGCCTTTATTGGGAAAAACGCTGTAGGCCGAGACGAGCTCCAGCATCTTGACATCGAACGTTCCCAGGGACAGCGAGAGATAGGGATAGATGGTCGTCGTCAGCCCGAATTTCTTGCAGTAATCCACCCCGGTCTGGGGCGAAATCTGGTCCAGAATTCTGGCCGTAACGACGTTCCGCGACTCTTCGATGCCCGTGCGAAGGGTGACCGTTCCTTTATATCGTCTATCATAGTTCTTCGGCGTCCACGGCTCTCCGCTCCATTTATCGGGGAAGTCCGTGGGCGCATCCAGGATCCGGCTGGCGGCCGTGAAGCCGTTCTCCAGGGCGGCCGTGTAGAGAAAGGGCTTGATCGCCGAGCCGGGCTGCCGCGGCGCCTGTGTCGCCCGGTTATACTGGCTTCTTTTGAACGAATAGCCGCCGATCATCGCCTTGATCTGCCCGGTCCGCGGGTCGATGACGAGGACAGCCCCTTCGACCTTGGGCTCCTGGTCGAGCGAGACGGCCAGCTCTTTTTTCTGTTCGTCGATGCTCTTCACTTTGACCTGGATCACATCTCCGGGCTTGATCAGGCCGTCAAGGTTCTTGGACCGCGTCCAGTCGACATCGTCATTGAGCATCCTGCCGATGTAATTCTTGACCTTGACCCTGGCTTCGCGCTTGGTGACGGACAGGACGATCGCATCCAAAATATCGCCGGCTTCCAAGCTCGGGCCCGGCCAGCTCTTCAACCAAGTGTCCTCGAGCTTCTGGCCTTTTTTCAGAAATTCGCCCTCCAGCAGGTTCTTTTTGTCCTTCCGCCAGCCGTGCCTTTTATCCAAGGCGCGCAGTCCGTTGACCAGGGCGTTTTCGGCAAATTTCTGATAGAGGGGGTGGAGGGTCGTATAGACTTTCAAGCCGCCGCGGTAGAGCGCATCTTCGCCGTAGGTATTGACGATGTGCCGGCGCACTTCTTCAAAAAAGGTGGCCCCGAACTCGGAATCATCTCGGCCCAGCGGGAGGACGCTCATCGGCTCCTTCCTTGTCGCCTCGGCCTGGGCTTTCGTGATAAAGCCCTCCTCGACCATGCGATTGAGAACATGGTTGCGCCGGTCAAAGGTCAGCTCAGGAGTTGAATAGGGGGAATAAACCGATGGCCCCCGAAAGATGCCCGCGATCAGGGCGGCCTCTGCCAGGTTCAGCTCAGAGACCCTCTTGCCAAAAAAGAAATTCGCCGCCGCTTCGACACCGTAAATCCCGTGGCCCAGAAAAAACTGGTTGCAGTACATCTCGAAAATTTTTTCTTTGGAATATCTTTTTTCTATCTGGACGGACAGGACCATCTCCAGAAGCTTGCGGTGAACCGTCTGTTGGCGGTGGAGGAAGAGGTTCGTTGCCAGCTGTTGGGTGATCGTGCTCCCGCCCTGAAGCTTCCGCCTGCGCAGAAGGTTTCGGAAATTTTCCTTAAAAGCGCGCAGGATTCCTCGAACGTCGATGCCGCGATGTTTGAAAAACCTGGGGTCCTCTGTCGCCAGAATCGCCTTTTTAAGGATATCAGAGATTTGGTTATAGGAGATGATGACCCGCTTCTCTATGCCGATTTCTTTGATGACCTTGCCGTCGTCGGCATAGATGGAGGTGAGGATCTTGGGCTCGAACTTTTCCAGCTCGGAAACATCGGGGAGAGTGTTCCGGACGGCCACATAGAGGCCCAAAAATCCCCCGAGAATGAGGGCGGAGCCGAAGATCACGATAAGGAGGAGGGCTTTGAAAAATTTCTTTCTATTGAACTTCTTCATCTGGATGCGCCAGATGATGTTTTTTTTGGCCATAGAGTTAAAAATATAGCAGATTGGCGTGAAAAAACCAAATTTAGGCTAGAGTCGGGAGGCCTCTCCGTCTGTCTGATTTCAATGAGGTGTAGGAATCGCCCCAAAGGCCCCCATAGCGGAGGGAGGCCCCGGCAGCTTTGCGACGGGGGGAACCGACGGGACTGGTTCCCCAGGGGGCCGGGGGCGATTCCTACACCTCATTGAAATCACATGTCTGGAGATCCTTCTGCCGAGACAAACCTCAACCTATAACAAAAAATGTTGAATGTTGAGGTTTGACCCCGATTTATGATTCCGGTTTCTTCAGATATTTGAGGGTTTTCTCGAGGATGAGCTTGCTGATCTCTTTCCTATCCAGGCCGGCATCGATATGATGGAACCTGCCGCCCTTGAAGCTGCGGAAAATCCTCCGAACCTTGGCAAGGTAGGCGGCGCGTTCGAAGAGCTTGTCTTTCTTTTTCCGGCCTTCGATCCGGGCCAGCCCGTCCTTGGCCTCGATGTCGAGGATAAAAACCAGGTCCGGCTTGGGGGCAAAGGCCTCGTTAAGACGCATGATCCTAGCCCGGTCGATCCCCTTGGCGCCCTGGTAGGCGATCGTCGAAAAATAATACCGGTCGAGGACGACGACTTTTTTTTCTTTGAGCGCCGGCCTCAAGTTTTTTCGAACATTCTCCTGCCGGTCTTTTAGGAACAAGTCCAACTCCTCCTCCGGCGTCAGGGAGGCGGCTTCCTTGGCTTTCCGTTTAATTTCTCGCCCCCATTTTCCCCTGGACGGCTCGCGGAAATACACGGCATTCATGCCTTCTCTCCGGAGCATCCTAAGCAGGAATCTGGCCTGGGTGGACTTCCCGGCTCCATCAATGCCCTCCAGAACAATCAATAAGCCCTTTTTCAACCTGCCTCCCCAATCGGGGTCAAACCTACTCATTACGCAAAATTCTCTCGGGGAAGATGCGTAATGAGTAGGTTTGACCCCGAACGAGGAATTTTAACTGGACGGCGCCTGAAATGCAACGTTTTTGAGCTGCGCCAGGTTTAAAATATTCGCCGGAGTTTTTTGGATAGCCCCCTCTCCCCTCCTCAATACGGGGATTAAAGGCTTAAGAAGAGGGGACGGCCTTCGAAGGAATAGAGGGCCGTCCCCTCCGAATCTCATTTGAATTTTGGAAAGGAATATGCTATCTTTTAAAGCTAAAAAAAAGCAGCAGATAGCGTTCACCCGGCACGAAATGGAGGATGTCAGATGAAAAAATTTGTATGGATCGCGCTGGCAAGCTTCTTTTTGGGAGTGCTCCTTGCCGGCTACATATTTGTCTATTTGCCCGAAAAGCATGCCGAGACAAGCTTTTTGAACAAGACTTCGTCTCCTCTCGGCGCCAACCTTTATGCGGAGGCGCCCCAGGTCAAGCCCGACCTGGATTTCGTCAAAGTCTCGGAAAAACTCGGACCGGCCGTGATGAAAATCGAGAGCGAGAGAGTCGAAAAACAGTCTTCAATGACTTTCCCGGACAGTCCGTTTGGTGACGATTTCTGGGACAGGTTTTTCGGACGCCAGCAGCAGCGCCCCCAGGAATACAAGATGACCGTCCAGGGAACCGGATTTTTCATCAGCAACGACGGCTACATTCTGACGAATAACCATCTTGTTGAGAAGGCCTCAAAGGTCAAAATCTTCACCGTCCAGGGTGACGAATACACGGCTAAAATTATTGGCACCGACCCTAAGACCGACCTGGCTCTCATCAAAGTCGACACGAAAAATGTGCCCTTCGCAGAGCTGGGAGATTCTGCCCAGCTGAAAATCGGCGAATGGGTGCTGGCTATCGGCAACCCGCTGGGCATGGAGCACACCGTGACGGCCGGCATCGTCAGCGCCAAAGGCCGCCAGCTCGACCTCGGCGACGGCAACTATGAGGATTATATTCAGACCGACGCCGCGATCAACCGCGGCAACTCCGGCGGCCCGCTCGTCAATATGAAGGGCGAAGTCATCGGCATCACCAGCAACATCCTGACACCCACGGGAGGAAACATCGGCATCGGCTTCGCCATTCCGTCCAACATGGCCAAAAAAGTCGTCACTCAGCTCAAAGAAAAAGGCCGCGTCATCCGCGGCTGGCTGGGCGTCAGCATCGGCACCGAGCCCATCAATCAGGACTTTCAAAAAGCGCTCAACCTGAAATCGCGGAAGGGCGCCCTCATCAATTCGGTCGAGCCCGGCAGCCCCGCCGAAAAGGCCGGCATCAAACGGTACGATGTCGTCACGGAAGTCAACGGCCAGGCTGTCGAAAGCCCCACCGACCTCAGGATGAAAATCGCCGACATCCAGCCGGGGACAAAAGTCGAGATCAAGCTCATCCGCGACGGCCAGGAAAAGACGGTCACGGCGGCCATCGCCGAGCTTGAGGCCGGTGAAAAAACCAAAACCGCCGCCGAAACCGCCGCCAAAAACATCGGCATTACGGTCTCCACCCTGACGCCCCAGATCGCCAGGCGCTACGGCTTGCGGACCACCGAAGGCCTTCTGGTTACGGATATCGAAAACGGAAGCGACGCCGAACGCAAGGGAATCCAGCCCAGCGACATCATTCTTGAAGTCAATCGCCAAAAAATCACAACAGTCAGCCAGTGGGAGAGCATCATGCGGAAAGTCAAGACCGGCGATGCGCTCCTCCTGCTCATCCGCAGGGAACAGGACGGACAGTCGCGGGACGCCATCGTGACCATTAGGATCCCATGAGTGAAGTTTAATAAATTCCATTCCCTGGGCAACGACTTTCTGATCGTCGATCAGGGCGAAGTCGCGGAGCTCTCGGAAAAGGACCTCGGCGATCTGGCCCGCAAGATCTGCGAGCGGCACACCGGCGTCGGGGCCGACGGGCTTCTCCTCATCTCAGTCAAGGACGAGGCGCGGGGATTGGTCGGTTTTCGAATTTTCAACGCCGACGGCACCGAGGCCGAGATCTCGGGAAACGGGCTGCGCTGTGCCGCGGCCTACCTTTATTCCCAACAGAAGATCGAAGGCCCGCGGGTCATGTTCGAGACCCCGGCCGGCAGCCGGGAAAGCGAGCTGATCGAGAAAAGTGAAGATCGGTTCATGATCAAGATCGAAATGGGCGTCCCGCGCCTGGCCTCCACGGAAATCCCTTTTGACGACGGGTCCGTCCATGAGCGCCTGATCGACTATCCGCTGATGATCAACCGCGAGGCCTATCCGGTCACGGTCGTCTCGCTCGGCAATCCGCACTGCGCCGTTTTCGTCGACCGCTTCCCCGCCCGCATCGAATGGCACCAGCTCGGCCGGGAGATCGAGTCGCACCCGTTTTTCCCCAACCGGACGAACATCGAATTCATCCGGGTCCTGAGCCGCGACGAGATCGAAGTCCTTTTTTGGGAGAGAGGCGTCGGGGAAACGCTCTCGTCGGGCAGCGGCTCCTGCGCGGCCGCCGTGGCCTCCATCCTCAAAAACCTGACGAACCGGAAGGTCCGGGTGAAGACAAGCATGGGCCAGCTCATGGTGGAATGGGGCAAGGACAAGGTCTATCAGGCCGGGCCGGCGGAATTCGCCTTCATCGGCTCATTCCTTCTCAAGTGAAGTGCTCGTAGCCTTTGATCTCTAAGCGTCTTTTGCGGCCGAAACGATCCACGGAATAAATTCCTTTCTTGCCGGTCATCCGGCCGATCATGGTGATCTTAAACCTCTTTTTCAGGCTCTCAAGGAGGTTCTGCTTCCCGGGCGCCGCCGTAAACAACAGCTCGAAATCCTCTCCCCCATGCAGGGCGTAATCGAGAGCTTTTTTGCCGCCGAACGTCCGCATCCCGGGCGAAAGCGGCAGCCTGGCGAGCTCGATCTCGGCGCCCGTGCCGCTCTCTTCGCAGATATGCATCAAATCCACGGACAGCCCGTCGCTGACATCAATCATCGAGGACGGGATGTTCCGGCGCGCCAGCTCGCGGCCAAGGGCGATCCGAGGCACGGGGTCGAGAAAGGCACGCAGGATGGGATCGGCGCTTTTGGAGCGGCCCAGCCTCAACCCTTTCATTGTCAGAAGAAAGCCGAGCTTGGCATCTCCCAGGCAGCCTGAGACATAAATCCGGTGGCCGGGCCTGGCGCCGCTGCGTCGGACGGTATTCTTGCCTTCGCCCAGCACGGTTACGGAAATCATGATCGTCAGGGCTTTGGAGACATCCCCTCCGATCAGGGCAACGCCGGCCTGCCGGGCCGCCGACCCAAATCCGGCCATGAATTCGCTGACCCAGGTCAGGGAAAGGTCGGGAGGGAAGGCAAGACCGAGCAGGGCGTATTTCGGGTTCCCGCCCATCGCGGCGATATCGCTGAGGTTGACGTTGAGGCTTTTGCGCCCGATGCAGCGGGCCGGATGGAGGCTGCGGATGAAATCGACGTCCTCGACCAATAGGTCCTTGGTCAGGATGAGGGGAATTCGGCCGGGTCGAACAACGGCGGCGTCATCGCCGATGCCGAGCACGATGTTCTTGCCGGAGCCCGGAAATTCCTTCCGGATGGCCGCGATCAGCTCCCGCTCGCCGAGCCGCTCGAGCTTCATGCCGCCGCCTATTTTGCCTTGGACTTGACCAGGGCGTGGGCGAAGACTTCGCGGATCTCTTCGACGAAGATGAACTCCATCTCTTTCTTGACGATCGCCGGCAAATCGATCAAGTCTTTTTTATTGGGCGCGGGAAGGATCATCTTTCTGATGCCGGCCCGCTGGGCGGCCAAAACTTTTTCTTTGACGCCGCCGATCGGAAGGACATTGCCCCTGAGGGTGATCTCTCCGGTCATGGCCACGTCCCAATGGACTTTGCTGTTCGTGCAGACGGAGATCAGGGCGGTGGCGATGGTAATGCCGGCCGAGGGCCCGTCTTTCGGGATGGCGCCCTCCGGGATATGAACGTGGAAATCGTTTTGGGAAAAGATCTTATTGTCGATCCCCAGCTCCTTGGCATGGGCCCGGGCATAGCTGAGCGCGGCATGGCCCGACTCTTTCATGACATCGCCGAGCAATCCCGTGAGCGTCAGCACGCCTTTGCCCTTCATCTTGGTCGCCTCGACGAAGAGAATTTCACCGCCCGTGGCCGTCCAGGCCACCCCGGTCGTGACCCCCACCTGGTCCTTTTTCTGGACCTGGTCCTTGAAAATCTTTGGCGGACCGAGGTAGGCTTCGACATTTTGCGAGGTGATCTTGTGCAATGTCTTCTTGCCTTCGGCCACCTTCCGGGCGACCTTCCGGCAGACCGAGGCGATCTCGCGCTCGAGGTTCCGGACGCCCGCCTCGCGCGTGTAGAGGGCGATCGTTTTGGTGATCGCCCCGCTGGTGAAGGAGATGAGCTTCGGGCTCAGGGCGTTTTCCTTGATCTGTTTCGGAACGAGGTGACGCTGGGCGATCTCAAGCTTTTCTTCTTCGGTATAGCCGGGCAGCTGCAGGACCTCCATCCTGTCGCGGAACGCCGGCTGGATCGGGTCGAGGAGGTTGGCCGTGGTGATGAACATGACCTTGGATAGGTCATAAGGCACGCCGAGATAATGGTCGCGGAAAGAAAAGTTCTGTTCCGGGTCGAGAACCTCGAGCAAAGCCGATGACGGGTCGCCCCTGAAGTCGGCGCCTATTTTGTCCACCTCGTCCATCATGAACACCGGGTTATCATAGCCCGCCCGCCTCAGCCCCTGGATGATGCGCCCCGGCAGGGCGCCGATATACGTCCTGCGGTGGCCGCGGATCTCCGCTTCGTCGTGGACGCCGCCCAGCGAGATGCGAATGAATTTCCGGCCGAGGGCCCTGGCGATCGATTTGCCCAGCGAGGTCTTCCCGACCCCCGGAGGGCCGACAAAGCACATGATCGGGCCCTTGATCTTTCTCGACAGCGACCGCACGGCCAGATACTCCAGGATCCGTTCCTTGACTTTTTCCAGGCTGTAATGGTCCTCGTCGAGAATGGTCTTGGCCAGTTTCAAATCGAGGTTGTCGATCGTGCTTTTGCTCCAGGGAAGAGCGAACATCCAATCCAGGTAATTGCGGGCGACCGTTGTTTCGGCCGACTCCGGATGCATCTGGGCCAGACGGCTGATCTGCTTTTCGAGCTCCTCCCGGACCTCCTCGGAAACCTTGATTTTCTTCATTTTATCCTGATAGGCCTTGATCTCCTCCTGGAGCTCGGTGCCTTCACCCAGCTCTTTCTGGATGGCCTTCATCTGCTGCCGGAGGAAATACTGCCTCTGGAGCTTGTCCATCTCGCCCTTGGCCTCCGTGCTGATCCTCGACTGAACATCCAGGATTTCGAGCTCCTTGGCCAGGAGTTCATAGACTTTCTTCAGCCTCTGGACGGGGTCCGTGATTTCAAGGATAGCCTGGGCCTCGTTGACCTTGAGTTCGAGGTTCGCCGCCGTCAGGTCGGCCAGCCTGCCCGGCTCCTCGACATTGGTGGCAATGATCAAAACCTCCGGCGGGATGTTTCTCCCGAGGGACGTGGCTTTTTCCAGGCCGCTTCGGACATTTCTCACCAGGGCTTCACTTTCCAGGGATTTATCGGTCGCTTCGGGCTCTTGGACCACCTCGACCTGGGCCGACAGATAGCCGTTCTCTTCTTCAAAACTCTCGATCTTGGCCCGGGCCAATCCTTGGGCGAGGATCCGGATCCGGCCGTCCGGGAGCTTGAGCATGCGCATGATCAGGGCAACGGTTCCCATGTCATAGACTTCTTCGCGCTTGGGGTCCTCGGTTTCCATGTCTTTCTGGGTGAGGAGGAGGATCATCCGGTGCGAGGACAGGGACTGGTCGATGGCATTCTTGGATTTTTCACGGCCGACGAAGAGGGGCACGATCATATAGGGAAATACGACGATGTCCCGGAGCAAGAGGATGGGGAGCTTCTGGGGGATGTTCAGCTTCTGGTCTTTTTCTTCGATGATGTCCTCCAACGGTTCGTTGGCTTTGGAGTCTTTCTCAGCCATTGTCGCCTCCCGCTTTTTCCGCGCTTTTTTTGATTTTCACCAGGACTTCTTTTTCCCTGTTTTCCCGCATTTTCTTCAGACAGATGGTCAGAACGCCGTTTTCCAGGATGGCCTTGGCCTTATCCGTTGACACGGCGCAGGGAAGCGGGATCGTCCGGCGGAATTTTCCATATTCCCGTTCCAGGCGCAAGTACCGGATATTTTCGGAGACCGGGCTTTCCTTCTTGGCGCCCTTGAGCTCGATCCGGCTCATATGGAGGGAAATATGGAGATCGCGCTGGGACATACCCGGAACCTCGGCCTCGACGATGAGATCGTCTTCTTTTTCGTAGACATCGACATAGGGGACCCAGCCGTCCTCGAGGTCCGGCCATTCGCGGCGCTGGGAGAGGACTTCGCTCATCAGGCGGTGGATCTCTCCCTCGATTTTGATAACCCTGGTAGTCGGCTTAATTCGTCTGATCATGCTCTTCTTCCGATTTTTTTAGTTGACGGGGTCAACCCTAACCTTAGTTGTCATGGCGAGGCGCCTTGTATCGTGGCCATCTCATAAGCGTGTCATTCCGAGCGAAGCGAGGAATCCCCGCTTTTATTGCGAGAGACATAAGCGGAGATTGCTTCGTCACAAGGCTCCTTGCAATGACACGGTCGGATCGCCACGCTCCCTTGGGACTCGCGATGACAAGGGAACAATGTCAAATGTTGAGGTTTGACCCCGAACTACTTTTCTTTAAGCAGGTCTTCCAGCTCCTGCTTAAACTCATGGACATCCCGGAATTCCCGGTAGACGGAGGCGAACCGGACATAGGCCACCTTGTCCAGGTCTTTGAGCCTGTCCATGACCAGCTGGCCGATGTCCGAGGCCTTCATCTCCTTCTCCGGCCTCTCCTGGAGCTTGGATTCGACCTCCTCGACGATCTCCTCCAGCTTGCCGACGGCGATCGGCCTTTTTTCGCACGCCTTCAGCATCCCCCGGAGAAGCTTCTGCCGGTCGAAAAGCTGCCGGGAACCGTCTTTCTTGACGATCATGTAGGGGATTTCTTCGATTTTTTCGTAGGTCGTGAACCGCCTTCGGCAAGCCAAGCACTCCCTGCGCCTCCGGATGGAAACGCCCTTTTTACTCTCTCTGGAATCAATGACCTTGCTTTCCAGGTGGCCGCAAAATGGACACTTCATTGTTCGATCGTCTCCCCGAGTTTTCGAAGCTGCAACATCGTCAGCCCCTCTCTCCACAATATAGCATATCCGCAAAGGCATGTCATCACCAGCTGGATGGCATGGACGACGATGGTCAGGCCGAAAGCCTGGTTGGGGTCCATCCCGAAAAGAGTAGTCAGCCCCAGCTTGCTGAAGGCATCCAAGCCGCCGATCATGCCCGGCGTCGGTATGGAGGCGCCGACGGCGGTCAAAAAGATATAGGGGATCATGAACAGATAGGGGATCGAGATACGATAAGCCAGGAAAAACAACCAGTAAAAAAATATGATCCCCAGCCAGACAACAAAGGACAACAGAGTATATATTAACAAGTTGCCGAGGGAATGGAAGAATTTCAGGCCGTCGATGAATTCATGCAACAGGTTCAGGATCTTTTGGTTGAGCTTATGGGGGAGCGGCTTCAGGAAAAAGCCGGCCACGCGGATGGCCTTCTCGCGGAAAAAGTAAAAAAGGAGGCTCAGGACAAGCAGGATCGAGGCAAATGAGACGCCGACGATTCCCCACAGGTAGAGGTTCTTGAAAGCTCCGGCCTGGATCTTGAAAGCGGTCGGATAGAGGGGCTGGGCGAGAAGAAAAACGCCCAGCAGGAAGCACATCGTGAAAATGTCAAACGTCCTCTCGACCACCACCGTGCCCAGGGCAAAGCCGGCCCGGATATTTTCCTTGCGGGCGACATAGAGGGGCTTGACCAGCTCGCCCAGCCTTCCCGGGAAGATGAAGGTCACCGTAAAGCCGATGGCATTGCCGGCGAAGAGGTTGTAGAATTTCACATCGCGTTTTTCGTGGATCAGGAGGTATTTCCAGCGGTAGCCCCGGGTCACAAGGTGGAGGGGGGTGAGAAGGATGACGAGTGCGAATAGGAGCCAATTGACGTTTGTCGAATACCGGAAGGCCTCCTTCCAATGGACACCGCGGATGAAGAAATAGAGGAAGACAACGGTCAGTAGAAAAATGACGGCCAGGCGAATCCAGGTTTTCTTCATGTTGAGCCGTCCATATTATCATTTTCTTCCGGGTTTGGAAAGGGGAGGACCCAGGGCCCGATTTCCGGAACAGGGTTGAAAAATCGGGAAAAATCCATTATCATACCCGCGCGGTTGGGAAGTCGTCCAACGGCAGGACTCATGACTCTGGATCATGAAATCAAGGTTCGAATCCTTGCTTCCCAGCTCCCCTCTTTCCTTCTATTTTTACCCTCTTCAACCTGTCAGAATTCACAGTCGAATTTTTTGCGGCCCTTTCGATTTCTACAATCCGTATTCAGGAGATCGCGGAAATTCTGTCCAGGCCCCTCAAGGCCGGCCGCGTTGACAGGGATTCTTTATTTAGGATATATTCATTCCAAGATTTCGACAGGTGCAATCCTATGGAAACCGGCCAAAAATAAGGAGGACGCTATGAGAAAGCATCACGGGACACGTTTGCTCTCTTTGACGATTCTCATTCTTCTTTTCATCCTGCAGACGGCCGCCCAAGAAAACGTCGACCTTCAGGTCATTCAGCGCATTCGCAGAGAGGGACTCGAGTATTCCAAAGTGATGGACTATATGAGTTACCTCTGCGATGTCTACGGCCCGCGTCTTTCGGAATCCCCCCAGTATCGCAAAGCGGGCGAATGGACGGTGAAGACATTGAAGGAACTCGGCCTCGAGAACGCCAAAATGGAGCCGTATGGGACTTTTGGCCGAGGCTGGGAGCTTCAAAAATTCTATGGCGCGATGACCGCTCCCCAATATATGCCGCTGATCGCCTATCCCAAAGCGTGGACGTCTGGGACCAACGGCGTCATCAAAAGCCAGGCGGTCCTTCTGAATGTCAGAAGAGTGGAAGACTTGAATCGATATAAAGACAAGATCAAGGGGGCCATCGTCCTGACCCAAGGCGAACAAGAGCTGGGCTTGGGATTTGATCCCGACGCCAAACGAGAAACGGAAGACGATCTCAAGAAATTGGCCCTGGCTCCCGAGCCCGGGGCAAAACCGGCCATGGCCAATCGCATGGCGGAACTCATGGCTCGTCAACAGCTTCAACAGGCCGTGAATAAATTCGTCAAAGATGAGGGAGCGGCCGTTCTGCTGGAACCGAGCCGCGGCAAGGACGGGACCATCTTTGTGGCCAGCGGCGGATCGTTCGCCAAAAATGCACCGATCACTTTACCGGCCGTTGTCGTCGCCCTGGAGCAATACAATCGGATGGTCCGCATCCTTCAAAAGGAAATCCCGGTCACGATGGAAATAGAGATTCAGGCCAATTTTGTCGAAAATGATTTTCCGGGCACCAACGTTGTGGCCGAAATTCCGGGAACGGACAAAAAACTGAAAGAGGAAATCGTCATGCTGGGCGGACATTTCGATTCATGGCACGGCGGAACGGGCGCAACGGACAATGCGGCCGGCTGTGCCATCGCCATGGAGGCCGTTCGCATTTTAAAAACCCTCGGAGTCAAGCCCAAACGGACCATTCGCATCGCTCTGTGGGATGCCGAGGAACAGGGATTCATCGGTTCCCGCGGGTACGTGACCAATCATTTCTTTGATCGGGCCAAAAAAGAAAAGAAGCCGGAATATGATAAGCTGGCGGCGTATTTCAATTTTGACAATGGAAGCGGGAAGATTCGCGGCATTTACGCTCAGGGCAACGTCGCGGCGATCCCCATTTTTGAAGAGTGGCTCAAGCCCTTTCATGATCTCGGAGCGGCGACCGTAACCATCCGCAACACCGGCGGCACCGACCATCTATCCTTTGACGCCGTCGGTTTGCCGGGATTCCAATTTATTCAGGATGAGCTGGATTACGACACGC
>Ga0315284_10005248_pt1 | contig 18397 bp, 10 predicted proteins | sample YL17G09_16_MG_FD_203696 | JGI IMG/M metagenome (GOLD analysis project Ga0315284, IMG submission 203696) | Sediment microbial communities from Yellowstone Lake, YNP, Wyoming, USA - YL17G09_16 | ecosystem: Environmental > Aquatic > Freshwater > Lake > Sediment | place: USA: Wyoming | collected...
CCCCTCCCGGCGGAACAGGAGCAGGCTGAACAGCTCGATGGCCACGAAGAATCCGCCGCCGACCACCATCCCGGCCAGGCTGCGGGGCACCGGCAGCACCCAGCCTGCCCAGGGCACCACCACCGACACCCGCCCGTGGCTGCCCGCCAGCCCGCCCACCAGGTCCTCCAGGATGCCGATGGCCAGCCCGGCCACGACCAGCTCGTCCGGGATGATCATGTGGTCGAGATCGGTGAAGAACACCGCCACCAGCACCCCGGCGAACGCCAGGTAGGCCAGGAACCGGACGAGGTCGCCCCCTCCGCCCTGGGCCACGAGCTCGCGCCCCTGCATCAGCCACAGCGCCAGAAAGAGCAGCCCGGTGAGCAGCTCCACCGTGAAGTAGCGCCAGCTGATGGCTGCCCCGCAGTAGCGGCAGTGCCGCCCGAGCAGCAGGAAGCTGAGCAGGGGCACCAGGTCGGCCGCGCTCAGCCGGTGGCCGCAGGCCGGGCAGTGGGAGGGCGGCCGGACTACCGATTCCTCCCTGGGCAGGCGCCAGATGCAGACATTGAGGAAGCTGCCAATGGCGGTGCCCAGCGCGAAGACCAACACTGCGGTTGCGGTGTAGGCTGCGGTCACTGCCTACGCGCCACTGAGGTTGTTGATGATCGCCAGCATGGGCAGGAACAGGGAGATCACGATGAACCCCACCACCACTCCCAGGAAGACGATCAGCACCGGCTCGATGGCGGCGGTCAGGCTCTGCAGGGTGGCGTCCACTTCGGACTCGTAGAACTCGGCGATCTTGGTGAGCATGGCGTCCAGGGCGCCGGTTTCCTCGCCGATGGTGATCATTTGCACTACCATGGGGGGGAAGTAGCCGCTGCGCTGCAGGGGGTCGCCGATGCGGTCGCCTTCCCGGATGGCGGCGCGGGCGGCCATCACCGCGTCGCCGATGATCTCGTTGTCCAGGGCGGCGGCCACGGTCTCCAGGGCGGAGAGGATGGGCACACCGCTCATCATCAGGGTGGACAGGGTGCGAGAGAAGCGGGCGAGGGCCACCTTGTGGTTGAGCTTGCCGAACACCGGAAACTTCAGCTTCAGCCAGTCGTAGTGGCGGCGGCCCACCCGGGTGCGCACGTAGCGCTGGATGGCCATCATGGAGAACACCGCCGCGATCAGCACGAAGTACCACCTGCTGGTGAGCAGGTTGCTGAAGTTGATCAGGATCTGGGTGGGCAGGGGCATCTCTTTCACGCCCATATCCCGGAACAGGTCCATGAACTTGGGCACGATGAAGGTGACCAGGCCGATCACGATGCCGATGGCGATGCACATGACCAGGACCGGGTAGGTCATGGCCGACTTCACCTTGCGCTTGAGCCGCTCGTTGTCTTCCAGGAAGCCGGAGAGCCGGTTCAGGGTTTCATCCAGCACGCCGCCGACTTCGCCGGCGCGCACCAAGCCGACGAAGAGGTTGTTGAACACCCGGGGGAACTTGCTCAGGGCCCGGGCCAGGGTTTCGCCGGATTCCACCGAGGCCTGGATATCGCGGATGATCTCCTGCAGCCGGGAGTTGGTAGCCTGCTCCTCCAGCACCGCCAGGCAGCGCACCAGGGAGACGCCGGCGTTGATCATGGTGGCGAACTGGCGGCAGAAGACGGAGAGGTCGCGGCCGCTCACCCGGCCGAAGATGGCGAAGGAGGCACGGGCGCGAGGGGCCGCCTGCTCGGCGGCGGCTTCGCCCCTTTCCTCGGTCACCTTCTGGACCCAGAAGCCCTTCTCCCGCAGCCGGCGGACGAGGACCTGCTCGTTCTCGGCCTCGCTGCGGCCCTTTTGCACCTTGCCCAGGGAGTCTTTGGCGACGTAGGTGTAGTAAGGCATGGTGTGCTCCTACCGGCCGGTCAGGCGGCCCCCTCCTTGGTAAAGAGCATCTTCTTCAGCTCTTCCTGGTTCATGGCCCGGGCCATCGCGTCCTCGTAAGTGATGAGGCCGCGCTGGTAATAGTCGCGCAGGCACTGGTCCATGGTCTGCATGCCCAGGTGGGCGTTGGTTTGGATGATGGAGGTGATCTGGTGGGCCTTGGCCTCCCGGATCAGGTTGCGGATGGCGGGGGAGGCGACCATGATCTCCAGGCAGGCGATGCGGCCGGGCATGCCGGCCCGGGGCAGGAGCTGCTGGGTGACCACCGCCACCAGGTTGTTGGAGAGCATCACCCGGATCTGGTCCTGCTCGTTGGGGGGGAAGACGTCCACGATGCGGTCCACGGTTTGGGAGGCGCTGTTGGTGTGCACGGTAGAGAACACCAAGTGACCGGTCTCGGCCGCGGTGATGGCCAGCTTCATGGTCTCCTGGTCCCGCATCTCACCCACCAACAGCACGTCGGGGTCTTCCCGCAGGGCGGAGCGCAGGGCGTTGAGGAAGCTGTGGGTGTCCTGGCCCAGCTCCCGCTGGTTGATGATGCTCTTGCGGTGGGAGTGCATGTACTCGATGGGGTCTTCGATGGTGATGATGTGCACCGAGCGCTCGCCGTTGATCTGGCCGACCATGGCGGCCAGGGTGGTGGACTTGCCGGAGCCGGTGGGGCCGGTGACCAGGACCAGGCCGCGGGGCCGGCGGGCGAGGTCCTCGACCACGTTGGGCAGGTTGAGGTCGCGCACGGTGGGGATCTTGGTGGGGATCACCCGGAAGGCGGCGGCGCAGTTGCCCCGATCCCGAAAGACGTTGACCCGAAAGCGGCTGATGTTGTAGAGCTGGTGGCTGCAGTCCAGCTCCATGTTGCTCTCGAACTTCTGGATCTGCTCGTCGGTGAGGATGTCGTACACCAGCCGCTGGATGTGCTGGGGATCGAGCGCGGGGTAACTGGTGGCCAGCAGGTCGCCGTCGATGCGGAGCACGGGGGGGATGCCCACCGCCAGGTGCAGGTCGGAGCCGTTCTTCTTCACCACCAGCTCGAGCAGCTCGTCGAGATGCACCTCGTCCAGGTTGTGGACCACCCGGCCGACGGTCTCGCCGACGATCGGCTCCGTTTCCTGGGCGGCGGTAGGTACTCGACTGGCCTCAACCCCCATCACCGACTCCTCCGAACGCTGGCGCTAGCTGGCCCCCACACCAGCGGTAAAGACTACGCGCATTACTTCCTCGAACGAGGTAATCCCCTCCATGACCTTGGCGAAACCGTCTTCCTTGAGGGACTTCATGCCGGAGGCGATGGCCGCCTCCCGGATCTCCGAGAGGGGCGCCCGGGCCACGATCAGGTCCTGCAGCTCCTCGTTCATGAGGAAGAGCTCATAGAGCCCGATCCGCTTCCAATAGCCGGTGTGCAGGCACTGCTCGCAGCCGCGGCCGCGGTAGAAGGTGATCTCCCGGTCCTCGGGCGGCTTGAACCCGATGCGGGCGAGGGCCTCCACGGGCGGGTTGTAGGGCTCCTTGCAGTTGTCACAGATGCGCCGGGCCAGCCGCTGGGCGAGCACCGCGATCACCGAGGCGGAGATCAGGAACGGCTCCACCCCCATGTCCACCAAACGGGTGATGGCGGACGGGGCATCGTTGGTGTGCAGGGTGCTCAACACCAGGTGACCGGTCAAGGCGGCCTCCACCGCAATAGACGCCGTCTCCAGGTCTCGAATCTCACCGACCATGATGATGTCCGGGTCCTGGCGCAGGAAGGAGCGCATGGCGTTGGCAAAGGTGAGGCCGGCCTTGCGGTTGACGTGCACCTGGTTGATGCCCGGGAGCTGGTACTCCACGGGGTCCTCGATGGTGATGATGTTGCGCTCGACCGAGTTGATCTTATTCAGGACGGCGTACTGGGTGGTGGTCTTGCCGGAGCCGGTGGGGCCGGTGGTGAGGATCATGCCGTTGGGCTGCACGATCACCGATTCCAGATCGGCCAGGGTGTCGGGCAGGATCCCCAGCTTGTTGAGGCCGATGAGCACGCTGCTCTGGTCCAGGATACGCATCACGGCTTTCTCGCCGAACACGGTGGGCAGGGTGGACACCCGCATGTCGTAGTCCTTGCCCTCCACGCGCACGTGGATGCGGCCGTCCAGGGGGAGCCGGCGCTCGGCGATGTTCATGTCGGCCATGATCTTGATGCGGGAGATCAGGGGCTGGTGGACATACTTGGGGATGGTCATCACCTCGTGCAGCACGCCGTCAATGCGGTAGCGGATGCGCACTCCGCGGCGGTCAGGCTCGACGTGGATGTCGGAGGCGCGCTGCTGGATGGCCTTCTGGATGATGACGTTCACCACCCGGATGATGGGTGCCTCTTCGGCGAGCTGAGTGACCTTGTCCACGTCCTCATCGCCGCCGGCGCCGGCGAGCACGGTGGTGTCCATCACCTGGCTGCCCCCGCCGGCGACGCCCAGGGCCTGCAGGGCCGTTTGCAGGGTGGCGTCAGCTTCCACGGGGCTGGCCCGCTCGCCGCCCGGGGTAGCGGAGCGTTGGAGGTTGGCGATGTCCTCCGGGGTGGCAAGCACGGGCTCGATGTCCATCCCGGTGATCATGCGGATATCATCGATGGCGAACACGTTGTTGGGGTCGGTCATCGCCACCGTGAGCCGGTTGCCGTTGCGCTTGATGGGCACCGCGTTGTAGCGCTGGGCGTGGGCCTGGGGGATGAGGCGGAGGGCGGATTCGTCTACGCTAGCACGGTCGAGGGTGACAAAGGGCACCCCTAGCTGCTCGGCGTAAGCCTTGAGTACGTCCAGGTCACTGACATAACCCAAGTCAACGAGAATCCGGCCCAGCTTCTCGGTGCTGTTTGTCTTCTGGATCGCCAGCGCTTCGTCGAGCTGCTGCTGAGTGATCAGACCCTGCGCCAGCAATATCTGTCCGATCGGCTTCTTTGGTCCTCGGGATGTCGCCAATCCCTTTTACCCCAATCTCGGGTCTGTCGGCTCTCAGATATACACTAGGAATGCAAATGGCTAACCCATTGGACCGAGGAGTCTTATTCCACATTTAGAGCGGCGACGACAACAAGCACCCGCCGACCCCTGGGTTGCCTGACAACCTGATCGTGCGCGCCCATAGTGTTCCCGGCCAGGGTGTCACCTAAACAAGATGTTTGGCCTGCAGGGGTGCGCCACCCAGGGCTTCGACCATCTTCGCCTTGCTTGTTTCACTTCCCTTTTCCCCGGCTGGAGCCCCCCGGGCCGGGGGCGCTCGCCAGCGCTTCCCGCACGGCCAGGGCCATCACCGGGACGGGGGGCTGCACCCCCGTCCACAGCGCCTGGCCGATCGCCCCCTGGTGGGCTAGCATACCGATGCCGCTCTGGGCCCGGCAGCCCCGCTCCCGGGCCGCGGCCACCAGCCGGGTGGGGTCGGGGTTGTACACCAGGTCGTAGACCGCCTGGCCGGGGGCCAGCCACTCGGGCGGGATGGGGCTGGCCTGGGTGTCCGGCCACATCCCCACCGAGGTGCAGTTCACCAGCAGCTGGCAGGAGCGCACCGCCTGCTCCCGCTGGTCCCAGGGCACCACCTGCACCGGCATGTCCGGCGCCAGCTCGGCCGCCAGGCTGGCAAGCGCCTCCCCTCGGGGGAGGGTACGGGCCACGATGGCCAGGGACGCGGAGCGCTCGCTGGCCGCGAGCGCCGCCGCCGCCCGGGCCGCGCCGCCGGTGCCGAGCAGGCAGACCGCCTGCCCCCCGGGCGGCACCCCCAGGTCAGCCAGGGCCCGGCCCAGCCCCGCCCAGTCGGTGTTATGCCCGCGCAGGCGGTCGGGGGTGATGACGATGGTGTTCACCGCGCCGATGCGCTCCGCCATGGGCTCCAGCTCGTCCAGCAGCGGGAGCACCGCCTCCTTGTGGGGGATGATCACATTCACGCCGCGCACGCCCAGGGCCTGCAGGCCGCGCAGGGCTTCGCCCAGGCGCTCGGGGGGGGTGGGGAAGGGGATGTAGGTCCAGTCCAGCCCCAGGGCGGCGAAGGCCTGGTTATGCATGTGGGGCGAGAGGCTGTGCTCCACGGGCCAGCCGATCACGCCCACCACCTGGGTGAGGCCGGTTACGGGGCGCATATCATTCCTTTGTCCGGGTGCGGATGAGCAGGGCCAGCAGCAGGCGCTCGGCCAGCCGCACGATCATGGTGCCGGGGAATTCCCACACCCCCAGGGGGCGCACCAGCACGGTGTACATGCCCACCCGGTTGCCTCCCAGGATGTCGGTGAACAACTGGTCGCCGATCACCGCGGTGCTCTGGGGGGAGGTGCCCATCAGCGCGGCCGGCCGCAGGAAAGCGGAGGCCCGGGGCTTGCCCGCGCCGGTGATGCAGAGCACGCCCAGCCGCTCCGCCATGCGCCGCACCCGGCGGGGGCTGTGCGCGTTGGAGGAGATGCACAGCGCCAGCCCGGCCTGCCGGGCCTGCTCCAGCCACGCCGCCACCTGGGGGCGGACCTGCTGGCTGTTCCAGTTGACCAGGGTGTTGTCCAGGTCGAGAATCAGGCCCTTGATCCCGGCGGCCGCCAGCGGGGCCGGCTCCACCTCCCACACCGCGGGGCACACCTGGCTGGGCCGCAGCAGCTCGAGCATCTAGCCCAATGCCTCCCGGCGGCTGCGCAGGGCGACCAGCCTGGTGTCCAACTCCTGGCGCTGCCCCTGCACCTTGGCCACCACCTGGGCGGGGGCGCGCTCTCGGAACCGAGGGTCCTCCAGCTTGCCCGCCACCCGTACCAGCTCCTGCTCGGCCTTGGCGATCTCCCGCTTCAGCCGCTCCCGCTCCCGGCGCCGGTCCTCTGCAGAGAGCACGGCGCTGATGGAGAGGTAGCCCGCGCCCTCCCGCCAGGGCACCGGCACCGCACCGGCGGGAATCTCATCTGTCACCCCCAGGGGCTGCAGGCACAGCTCGGAGGCCCGCGCCAGCTCCCTAACCAAGTGTTCGGTGCCGCGGGCCACCCCGAGCAAGGCCTCGTCCCGGCTGGCCAGGGCAGCGGCCACCGCCGCGCCGGGGGCCACCCCCTGCTCCACCCGCAGCCGGCGGATGGTGCTCACGAGGTCTATCACCAGGGCCATCTCGGCCTCCGCCTGGGGGTCGCACAGCCGTTCGTCAGGCTGGGGCCAGGGGGCGATCATCACACTCTCGCCCTCGTGAGGCAGGGCCTGCCACAGCTCCTCGGTGGCAAAGGGCACGCCCGGATGCAGCAGCCGCAGCGAGCGGTCGAAGAGGCAAACCAGCAGCCGCTGGGTGCGCCGGCGGTCTTGGGGGCTGCCGGTGCGCAGCGCGGGCTTGACCAGCTCCAGGTACCAGTCGCACAGCTCCGACCAGAAGAAGTCGTAGAGCCCGCGGGCATATTCGTCCATGCGGAACCCGGCCAGGGCCGCGGCGGCCGCTCCCGCGGCCTGGGTGAAGCGGCTGACGATCCAGCGGTCGGCCAGCGTACCCTCGGCCACCAGCTCCCGCAGCTCCTGGTCGCTCACGGGGCGCGCGGCCTGTGGGTCCAGGTTCATGAGCACGAAGCGAGTGGCATTCCAGACTTTGTTGCAGAAGTTGCGGGCGATCTCGATGCTGGGGTAGCGCCAGCCGCCTTCGGCCTCCGGGTCCGGCTCCTGGCTGAAGCGGATGTCCTGGGTGAGCGAGCACTGCATGAGCAGGCCATAGCGGGTGGCATCCGCGCCGTAGCGCTCCATGAGCATGGTGGGGTCGAGCCCGGTGCCCAGGGACTTGCTCATGCGCCGGCCCTGGTAGTTGAGCACGGTGGGGTGGACGTCCACCACGGAGAAGGGGATATCGTGCAGGAACTCGAGCGAGCTGATCACCATGCGGTTGACCCATAGGTTGCGGATCTGCCGGTCGGTGATGAGCAGGTCGGTCGGGTAGTAGTAGCGCAACTCCGGGGTGTCGTCGGGCCAGCCCAGCACGGCGAAGGGCCAGAGTGCGGAGCTGAACCAGGTGTCGAGCACGTCGCTTTCCTGCTCGAGCTGGCCGGAGCCGCACTTGGGGCAGCGCTCCGGGCGCTCCACGGAGGCGATCACCTCGCCGCAAGGGCAGTAGTAGATGGGGATGCGGTGCCCCCACCAGATCTGGCGGGAGAGGCACCAGTCGCGAATCCCCTCCATCCACTCGATGGCCAGCTCGGCAAAGCGCTCGGGCACGTAGCGCACCCGCCCCTCGCGGGTGGCGCGGATGGCCGGCTGCGCCAGCTCCTGCATGGCCAGGAACCACTGCTCGCTAAGCAGGGGCTCCACCAGGGTGGCACAGCGGTCGCAGTAGCCCACCGAGTGCAGGTAGTCCTCCACCCGCTCCAGGTAGCCCTGGGCCTCCAGGTCGCGCACCACCGCCTGGCGGGCGTCGAGGCGGTCCAGCCCGGCGTAGGCGCCCGCCTCCGCGGTCATCTTGCCGTCCTTGCCGATCACCACCACGCTGGGCAGGTGATGGCGCTGGCCGGCCTCGAAGTCGTTGGGGTCGTGCGCCGGGGTGACCTTGACCGCGCCGGTGCCGAACTTGGGGTCCACGTAGCCGGTGTCGTCGGCGATGAGCGGGATATGCCGGCCCACCAGGGGCAGCACCAGCTCCTTGCCCACCAGCGCCCGGTAGCGCTCGTCGGCGGCGTTGACGGCCACCGCGGTGTCGCCGAGCATGGTTTCCGGGCGGGTGGTGGCCACCGTGACCGAGCCACTGCCGTCGGCAAAGGGGTAGCGGATGTGCCAGAGCTTGCCGGTGCGCTCCTCGTGGCGCACTTCCAGGTCGCTCAGTGCGGTGTGGCAGCGGGGGCACCAGTTGATCACCCGGTTGCCGTGATAAATGCGTCCCTGCTCAAAGAGCCGCACGAAGGCGACCTGCACCGCCCGGGCGTAGCCCGGATCCAGGGTGAACACCTCCCGGCGCCAGTCATAGGAGCAGCCGAGTTGGCGGAGCTGGCGCAGGATGGCGCCGCCGTACTGCTGCTTCCACTGCCACATGCGCTCCAGGAAGCGCTCCCGGCCGAGCTGGTGGCGGGTGAGCCCTTCCTTGGCCAGCTCCCGCTCCACCAGCATCTGGGTGGGGATGCCGGCGTGGTCCATGCCCGGCAGCACCAGCACGTTCTTGCCCTGCATGCGGTGCCAGCGGGCGATGGTGTCGTGGATGGAGTGCTGCAGGGCGTGGCCCATGTGCAGCTCGCCGGTGACGTTGGGCGGGGGGATGGTGATGCAGAACCGCTCCCGGCCGGGTGCGGGCTCGGAATGGAAGTAGCCGCGCTCCTCCCAGAAGGGGTACCACCGCTGCTGGGCCCGGTGGGGATCGTAGACGGTGGGCAGGTCAGCCTTTGCCATCAAGACCACTCCGCGGGCGCGCGCCCGGTAGCATGAAGACAGGTGCCCCGTGCGAGCACCTGTCTGCTGGTCATTATAGCGGCGGCCGCCCGCTTTATCAACTGGGGCCGGCGGCCGGCTCCTGCTCCTTGGGCTTGGTGCGGTTGCGGTTGCCAGGCGGGCAGGACTTGGCCAAGGCCAGGGGGAGCACCTGGGCCATGTCGTCCAGGAAGTGGAACTGGAGCTCCTCCCGCACGTTGCCGGGAATCTCCTCCAGGTCTTTCTCGTTGTCCCGGGGCATGAGCACGGTGCGGATGCCGGCGCGGTGGGCGGCCAGCACCTTCTCCTTGATCCCGCCCACCGGCAGCACCCGGCCGCGCAGGGTGATCTCCCCGGTCATGGCCACGTCCTTGCGCACGGGCTGGCGGGAGAGGGCGCTCACCAGGGCGGTGCCGATGGTGATGCCGGCGGAGGGGCCGTCCTTGGGAATCTGCCCGGCGGGAACGTGCACGTGCACGTCGGTGCGCCGGTAGAAGTCCTCGTCGATCCCCAGCTCCCCGGCCCGGCTGCGGGCGTAGGAGAAGGCCGCCTTGGCCGACTCCTGCATCACGTCGCCGAGCTGCCCGGTGAGGGTGAGGTTGCCCCGGCCCTTCATCAGGGTCACCTCCACCTGCAGGATATCGCCGCCGGTCTGGGTCCAGCCCAGCCCGGTGGCCACCCCCACCTCGTCCTTCTGCTCGGCCACGCCGTAGCGGAAGCGCACCGGGCCCAGGTAGCGGTGCAGGGTGCGGGGGGTGATGCGGGCCCGCTTGCGGATGCCCTGGGCCACGCTCTTGGCCACCTTGCGGCAGATGGCGGCCACCTCCCGCTCCAGGTTGCGCACCCCGGCCTCCCGGGTGTAGTTGCGGATCAGCGCCCGCAGCCCCTGCTCGGTGAACACCACCGCTTTGGGGTCCAGGCCGTGCTCCTTGAGCTGCTTGGGCACCAGGAAGAGCTGGGCGATCTTCAGCTTTTCCTCCTCGATGTAGCCCGGGAACTCGATCACCTCCATGCGGTCCTTGAGCGCGGGGGGCACGGGGTCGAGCAGGTTGCCGGTGGCGATGAACATCACCTCGGAAAGGTCGAAGGGGACCTCCAGGTAGTGGTCGCTGAAGGCGTTGTTCTGCTCGGGGTCGAGCACCTCCAGCAGGGCGGCCGCGGGGTCGCCCCGGAAGTCGAGGCCGATCTTATCCACCTCGTCCATCATGAACACCGGGTTATGGGAGCCGGCGGTCTTCATCCCCTGGATGATGCGGCCGGGGAGGGCGCCCACGTAGGTGCGGCGGTGGCCGCGAATCTCGCCCTCGTCCCGTACCCCGCCCAGGGAGATGCGCACGAACTTGCGCCCGGTAGCCCGGGCGATGGACTTGCCCATGGAGGTCTTGCCCACCCCGGGCGGCCCCACGAAGCAGAGGATGGTGCCCTTGGCCGCCGGGTTGAGCTTGCGCACGGCCAGGTATTCCAGGATGCGCTCCTTGACCTTCTTCAGCCCGTAGTGGTCCTCGTGGAGCACCTTTTCCGCCTCGGCGATGTCCAGGCGCTCCTCGGTGCGCACGCTCCAGGGCATGGACAGCAGCCAGTCCAGGTAGGTGCGCACCACCACCACCTCGGGGGAGGCGGCCGGCATCTTTTCCAGCCGGTCGAGCTCCTTGAGCGCCTTCTCCTCCACCTCCTTGGGCATGCCGGCGGCCTGGATGGACTTGCGCAGCTCGTCGAACTCCATCATCCGCTCGTCGGCCTCGCCCAGCTCCTGCTGGATGGCCTTGAGCCGCTCGCGCAGGTAGAACTCCTTCTGGGTGTCCTCCAGCTCTTTCTTCACCCGGGCGTTGATGCGCTTCTCGATCTCCAGCACCTCGATCTCATGGCTGAGCTCGAGCAGCATGCGCTCCAAGCGCAGCTTGGCGTCGCCGATCTCCAGCACCTGCTGCTTGTCCTCGGTGCGCAGGTTGAGGTAGCCGGCGATGAGGTCGGCCAGGCGGCCGGGGGAATCCAGGGTCTTGGCGTTTTCCAGGGCCTCGGGGGGGATGGTCTTGCCCAGGTTGATGCATTTCTCGAAGCGGGCGAGGCCGATGCGCATCAGCGCTTCCACCTCGACCGAGCTTTCCTCGATCTCGGGGATGATCTCCGCCTGCACCAGGTAGTAGGGATCGGTTTCCAGGTAGCGCTCCACCCGCATGCGCTCGAAGCCCTGCACCACTACCCGGATGGTGCCGTCGGGCAGGTTGAGCATCTGCACCGCCTGGCAGAGGGTGCCGATGTCGTAGAGGTCTTCGGGGTTGGGCTCGTCCACGTCCACGCTGCGCTGGGTGAGCAGCAAGATGTAGCGCTCCTTCTCGGCCGCCTCCTTGAGCGCCCGCACCGACTTCTCCCGCCCCACAAAGAGCGGGATCATCATGGAGGGGAAGATCACCTGGCCGCGAATGGGCAGCACCGGCACGGCGGTGGGCAGCGGTTTGGCTGTGGGCTCCTGGGCCTCTTTCGGTTCAGCCACAAACGTCCTCCTTGGTTGCTAACGGGCTGCCGCGGGGCAGCCCGGGTAAGGCTCGGGCATCACAAGAACGGGAGAGGCAGCACCAAGCTGCCTCTCCCATATTCCCCGCCTCAGGGGGCTTACCTTTTGGCCTGCTTACGCCGACTCGCGTGCTTGGGCCTCCAATTGGGCAGCCGTGTAGAGAATTGGGTCCGTGCGCTGCCGCACAGTATCGGCGGTTACCACGCATTTGGCCACGCCCTTGAGGGAGGGGATGTCGTACATGATGTTGAGCATCACCTCCTCCAGGATGGTGCGCAGGGCGCGGGCCCCGGTGTGGCGCTTCATGGCCTCGTCGGAGATCGCCTCCATGGCGTCCTGGGTGACCTCCAGGTCCACGCCGTCCCACTCCAGCATGCGCTGGTACTGGCGCACCAGCGAGTTGCGCGGCTCCACCAGGATGCGCATCAGCGCCCGCTTGTCCAGCGGGCCCAAGGTGGCCACCACCGGCAGCCGGCCGATGAACTCGGGGATGAATCCGAACTTGAGCAGGTCCTCCGGCATCACCTGGGAGAGCAGCGCCCCCATGTCCCGCTCTTCGCGCTGGGAGCGGGGCTGGGAGCCGAAGCCCAGCGCATGCTCGCTGGTGCGCATCTCGATGGTGCGGTCCAGCCCCTCGAACGCTCCGCCGCAGATGAACAGGATGTTGGTGGAATCCACCTGGATGTACTCCTGCTGCGGGTGCTTGCGGCCGCCCTGGGGCGGGATGTTGGCGGTGGTGCCCTCCAGGATCTTCAGCAGCGCCTGCTGCACCCCCTCGCCGCTCACGTCCCGGGTGATGGAGGGGTTCTCCGTCTTGCGGGAGATCTTGTCGATCTCGTCAATGTAGACGATGCCCTTTTCCGCCCGCTCGGTGTTGCCGTCCGCGGCCTGGAAGAGCTTGAGCAGGATGTTCTCCACGTCCTCGCCCACATAACCGGCCTCGGTGAGGGTGGTGGCGTCGGCCATGGTGAAGGGGACGTCCAGGATCTTGGCCAGGGTCTGGGCCAGCAGCGTCTTGCCGCAGCCGGTGGGGCCGATGAGCAGGATGTTACTCTTTTGCAGCTCCACGTCGCTGGTCTGGCGGCCCATGCGGACGCGCTTGTAGTGGTTGTAGACGGCCACCGACAGGATGCGCTTGGCCCGGTCCTGCCCGATCACGTACTCGTTCAGGATGTCATAGATTTCCCGGGGCTTGGGGATGGTTTCCCGGTAGGGCTCCTGTTCCCCCAGGGAGGCCAGGGCCTCCTCCTCGATGATCTCATGGCAGGCGGCCACGCACTCCGGGCAGATGAAGACGCGCTCGTCCCCGATCAACCTGCCTGCTTCCGCCTGGGACTTGCCGCAGAAGGAACAGCGGTACTCGTCCCGGCCGCTTCCTGAGCGCTGCATTCGCTAACCTCTTCTCTGGTGTGGATACCGGCCAGGCACGCTGGCCGGTCTGCTGCATTGCCAACCCATTATACCATGCCGGGTACTTGGCAACAGCTTCCCGGCGGGGGCGATGGTGCCGGCCGGGGTGCCAGCGGGGGGGCGCCGCGGGGGCGCCTGGGGCCGGCCGCTAGGAGGCCGGCTTGGGCTGGTGGACGACCACTTCGTCCACGATGCCGTAAGCCTTGGCTTCCTCGGCGGACATGTAGAAGTCGCGGTCGGTGTCCTTCTCCACCTTCTCCAGGGACTGGCCGGTGTGCTTGGAGATGATGCGGTTGATGACGTCCCGGGTGTGCAGCATCTCTCGGGCCTGGATGTCGATGTCCACCGCCTGGCCGCCCAGCCGGTCCACGTGGGGCTGGTGGATGAGCACCCGGCAGTTGGGCAGGGCAAAGCGGCGGCCGGGGGTGCCGGCGGACAGCAGCAGGGCCCCCATGCTGGCCGCCAGCCCGATGCACCAGGTGGACACCGGGGTGGACATGAACTGCATGGTGTCGTAAATGGCGAGCCCCGCCTGCACCACTCCACCGGGGCTGTTGATGTAGAGGTCAATGTTCTTGTCCGGGTCCTCGCTCTGCAGGAACAGCAGCTGGGCGATCACCAGGTTGGACACGACATCGTCAACGGGCCCGGTGATGAACACTATCCTGTTCTGCAGCAACCGGGAATAGATATCGAACGCGCGCTCCCCGCGAGGGGATTGCTGCACGACCATGGGTACGACCAATTCTCTCCCTCCTCTCGGCGCGCCGGGCACTTGCTGCTCCTCTACTGTGCCCCAGCCTTCTCTTCCCCGGCGCCCGATTCCTGCGACTGGGGGGCAACTTCCTCGGTGCCGACCCGGGCATGGTCCAGCATGATCTGCAGGATCTTGCGCTGGTAGAGGCGGTTGATCAGGCGGCGCACCCCGGCCGGGCCCAGGCGGCGGCGGATCTGCGCCGGGGGTTGGTTTTCGGCGGTGGCGATGGCCGCCAGCTCGTTCTCCAGCTCCTCGTCGGTCACCTCCACCTGCTCCTGGCGCCCGATCTCGTCCAGGATGAGGGCGCGTTTCACATCCGCGCGGGCCGAGATCAGCTGCTCCCGGCGCCACTGGTCGAAGGCCACCCCCTGCCGGCGCAGCAACTCCTCCAGCTCCAGGTTGCTGCGGGAGGCTTCCTCCCGGGCCTCGGCCAGCCGGCTCTCCAGCTCCCGCGCCACCAGCACTTCGGGGGCTTCCACGTAGGAGCCCTCCACCACCTGGCGAATGAGCTCGTCCTGCAGCTCGTGCTCGGCGGCATGCTCGGCGGTGTCGGCCAGGGTTTTACGGATGGTGTCGGTAAGCTCGCGCGCGCTGGCCAGCCCCAGGCGCTTGGCCAGCGCCTCGGTGGAGGGCAGGGCGCGCTCGCGGACAGAGCGGGGAGTGACCACCACCTGCACCGTCTTGCCGGACAGCTCCGGGTCCGGCAGGTCGGCGGGGTAGCTCACCTCGAAACGCACTTCCTGGCTGGGGCCGGCCCCCTCCAGGGCCTCGTTGAGCTCGGGGAAGATGCGGTCGGCACCCACTTCCAAGGGATAGCCCTGGACGCTCTTGCCCTCCAGCTTCTGCTCGCCGGCATACAGGTCGTAATCCACCACCACCAGGTCGCCGGCGGCGATGGGGCGGCCCTTGACTTCCTTGAAGCTGCTGTAGCGGGCGCGCAGCCGGTCCACTTCCGCCTGCACCTGCTCCTTGTTCACCTTGACCTGGTGGCGGGTGGCGCGCAGCCCCTGGTACTCGCCCAGCCGCACCTCGGGGCGGGCGGTGACGGTGGCCCGAATCAGCAGCGAGCCATCCTCCTGGACCTCGGCCGCTTCCAGCTCGGCCTTATCCAGGGGCTCGATCTGCACCTGGTCGAGGGCCTGCGGATAGACCTCGTCCACCAAGTGCTCTATCGCCTGGGCCTGGGCCGCCTCCGCACTCACCTGGCGCTCCAGCAGCGCCCGGGGCACCTTGCCCTTGCGGAAGCCGGGGATGTTGAGGCGGCGCCCCAGGTCCCGGTACACCTGCTCCACCTCCCGCTGCAGCGCCTCGGGCTCCAGGGTGATGCTGAGCTGCACCTTCCCGCCGTCGAGCTTGGCCGTACTTACCTGCATGGTGGGGTCAACTCTCCTCGTGATTATGATAGGCAAACAAAACCTCGCCGGCCACCCCAGGGGGGAGCGGCGAGGAGCATCCAGCGGCCGGGCTCGGTTGGTGGGCGAGGAGAGATTTGAACTCTCACGGGGTACTCCCACATGATCCTAAGTCATGCGCGTCTGCCATTCCGCCACTCGCCCGGCCGTTTCATGGTATCCGGGGTGGTGGACGCTGTCAAGGCGGCAGGCGGTGGTAGCCTGCGGGCGACGTGGGGGCCGGCCCCTGGTATGGTTCTTGCTGCAATGAGGTGCCAGCCCCTAGCCTGGGCCGCACTCCGCCCTGGAGGTACGCACATGGCCTGCCGCCGCATCCTGCTTGTCCTGCTGATCGCCCTCGCCCTGGCCGCCTGCGCCCATGCCCAGACCACGGCCTGGGAGCGCACCTACCAACTGCAGTACCAGGGCGAGACCGCCCTGGTCTGCCGGGACCATTTCGGCATGCCCCACCTCTATGCTACGGGCGAGGCCGCGCTCTTCTACGCCAACGGCTACGTGAGCGCCGAGGACCGCCTCTTCCAGCTTGAACAGTACCGGCGGGACGCCAAGGGCATGCTGGCCGCCATCTACGGTTCGGGCTACCTGAGCCACGACCAGCAGGTGCGCCGGGAGGGCTACACCGAGGCCGAGCTGCAGGCGCAGTTCGATGCCCTGCCGGCCCAGCACCAGGCCATCCTTACCAGCTACCGGGACGGCATCAACGCCCGCCTGCAGGACGTGCTTGCCGATCCGGACAACCTGGGGCCCAAGGAGCTGTGGGACCTGGGCCTGGTGCCGGCGGCCTGGACGGTCACCGATTCCATCGCCATCATGCACATGATGGTGCGCCGGTTCGGCGCGGGTGGGGGAAATGAGCTGAACAACCAGGCTTACCTGGATGCCAACGGCTGGACGGCCTTCAACGCCTGGTTCCCCCTGAACGACCCCTCCGCCCCCTGCACCATCCCGGCCGCGGAGTCCCCGGTGCGGCCGGCGGCCGTGCGCAAGGCGGCTTTTGGGCCTCCCATCAACACCTTCCCCGGCATTCCACCCGAGGTGCTGGAGCAGCAGCGCCAGGAGCGGGAGGAGATGGAGCGGTCGCTGGTCAGCCTGGGCCTGCCCACCAAGTGGGGCAGCTTCTCCGACGTGGTGGCCCCGGGCAAGTCGGCCACCGGCCACCCGCTGCTGCTGGGCGCCCCCCAGATGGGCTATACCGAGCCCCAGATCGCCAACGAGGCGGCCCTGCACGCCCCGGGGCTGGACGTCGCCGGCATGCAGTTTGCGGGCGTCCCCTGGATCCTGATCGGCCGCAACCGCTACCTGGCGTGGACCACCACCAGCGGGTGCTCAGACAACATCGACACCATGGTGGAGACCCTCAACCCAGCCAACCGCTACCAGTACTGGTACCAGGGGGCGTGGCGGGACATGGAGCGGCGAACCGAGCACATCCTGGTAGCCGGGGGGAGCCCGGTGGACTATGAAGTGTGCCGCACGGTGCACGGGCCGGTCACCGGCTGGGACCTGGCCCACAACCGCGCCTTTGCCGCCCAGGCCACCTTCTGGGGTGCGGAGATGAGCACCATCGAGGCTTTCCTGGACTACAACCTGGCGCATAACATGGCCGAGTTCCAGGAAGGCGTGACCAAGGTAGCGAGCAGCCACAACTTCCTGTGCGCCGACAGCGCGGGGAACATCGGCTACTGGCATGCCGGGCGCTTCCCGCTGCGGGCGGCGGGGGTGGACCCCCGGCTGCCCACCAGCGGCGACGGCAGCCAGGAGTGGACGGGTCTGCGGCCCTTTGCCTCCCTGCCCCAGCTGCTCAACCCGGCCCAGGGCTACTTCACCAACTGGAACAACAAGCCGGTGTGGTGGTGGGATCACGGCGACGAGCGGGAGTGGATCGGGTACGACCACGTGCAGCTGATTATGGACCTGATGAACCCGGACCCCGCGGTCACCTTCGCCGAGGTGGAGGGCGTGCCCCACGGGATCAACAGTAAGGGCACCTACATGCAGGTGGTGGAGGTGGGATCGGACCTGGCGCTGCCGGCGGTGAACATCGTGCCGCCGGGGCAGAGCGGCTTCATCAGCAAGACCGGCGTTTACGATCAACACTTCTTCGACCAGAAGGACCTCTACAACGGTTGGAGCTACAAGCCGTTTCCCTTCCTGGTGCCGGAGCTGGTGGCCACGACCTTCGCCCCCGACCCGCTGGGGCCGGTGCAGGGCACCGATGACACCGACCCGCTGCCCTTCACCCTGCGCCTGGAGTGCCGGAGCCCGCTGGGGGAGCTGGCCGCCGGCTACCAGGGCACGGCCGCGCTGTCGGTGCCGGCGGGACTGACCGTCACGCCGGCCGCGGTGACCCTCACGGACGGGGTGTGGTCGGGCGAGGTCCGGGTTTCCGGGCCGCCCCAGGAAAGCGCCAGCATCGGCATCTGGGACTCCTACTGGCAGGCGTCCGGGACCAGCACCTCCTTCCGCCTGGCGGGCAAGGCCGACGTGAACGCCGACGGCGCGGTGAACGTGCTGGACGTGGTGCGCACGGTGAACCTGGCCCTGGGGCGGGCGGCGAGCGAGCCCCCAGCCAGCAGCTTCCAGGCCTGGGCGGCGGACCCCAACCGCGATCACGCGGTGAACATCCTGGACGTGGTGGGAGTGGTCAACCGCAGCCTGGGCCTGGGCGGCGTGGGGCTGGCCCCGGCCGCGGGGGGGCTGCGCACGGTCAGCCTGCGCCACCGGGGCAAGGACACCTGGCTGGTGCAGGTCAGTGACGCGGCCGGCCTGGCGGGGTTCCAGCTGGACCTGGACCTGGGCAACGGGCTGGAGCCCGTCTCCGTGGCCCTGGCCCCCGGGCTGCTGGCCGCCGGGTGGCAGATCGAGACGGCCCCGGTGGGTGCCTGCCTGCGGGTGATCGCCTACCATCCCGCGGCCCAGCCGCTGGCGGGCGGCGAGGGGGCGCTGCTGCGGGTGGAATGCGCGCGGACGGGGGAGAAGGGGCGCCGGGGGCCGCTCAGCCTGAGCGGGGTGACCCTGAGCGATGCCGCGGGCGAGCGCCTGGCAGCGGCCGTGC
>Ga0315284_10005250_pt1 | contig 18395 bp, 16 predicted proteins | sample YL17G09_16_MG_FD_203696 | JGI IMG/M metagenome (GOLD analysis project Ga0315284, IMG submission 203696) | Sediment microbial communities from Yellowstone Lake, YNP, Wyoming, USA - YL17G09_16 | ecosystem: Environmental > Aquatic > Freshwater > Lake > Sediment | place: USA: Wyoming | collected...
ATATGGGTATCGACCTCGGTACCTGTACGACGCTGGTCTGCGTGCGAGACAAGGGCATCGTTCTGAACGAGCCGTCCGTGGTCGCGGTGCGTAAAGGGACGAACATCGTCCTCAATAACGGGGAGGCCGTCGGGCTGGTGGCTCGCGAGATGCTTGGCAAGACCCCGGGTTCGATCAGCGCCATCCGTCCGCTCAAGGATGGGGTGATCAGCGACTTCGAAGTGACCGAGGCCATGCTGAGCTACTTCATCCACAAGGTGCACGGCCGGGGCAGGCTGGTCCGGCCTCGCGTCGTCATCGCCGTGCCCAGCGGCATCACCGCCGTCGAGCGGCGGGCCGTCATCGACAGCGCCGAGCGGGCGGGCGCCCGCAGGGTGTACCTCGTCGACGAGCCTATGGCCGCCGGCATCGGGGCGGGCCTGCCCATCACCGAGCCGACCGCCTCCATGATCGTCGATACCGGCGGCGGAACCACGGAAGTGGCCATCATGTCCCTGGCCGATATTGCCACCGCCGAGTCCATTCGCGTCGGCGGCGACGATATGGACGAGGCCATCATCGGCCACCTGAAGAAAACGTACAACCTGCTCGTCGGAGAGGCGCGGGCGGAGAAGGTCAAGATCCAGATCGGCTCGGCGGCCCCGCTGGAGGAGGAGCTGACGATGGAGATCGCCGGGCGGGATACGATCTCCGGCCTGCCCCGCAAGATCACCATCACGAGCGAAGAAATCCGCGAGGCCCTGAAGGACCCCGTGGCGGCCATCATCGACGCCGTCACCGGCACGCTGGAACGGGCCGAGCCCGAATTGTCGGCCGATTTGATCGACAACGGGATCCACATCTGCGGCGGCGGATCGCTGCTGCGCGGAATGGACAGCGTGCTCGCCAACGCCACCGGCCTGCAGGTGCACCGCGTCGAGGACCCGCTTACTTGCGTGGCCCGCGGCACGAGCGTCTATCTCGAAAATTTGGAGATCTGGAAGGACACGATGGATCACAGCGATCGCGGGTACGATTGACGATCTCGCGATCTCCTGTGCGTCTCTTGAGTGTGATTCGATGTTTTCGCCATACCTGTTGGGCACAAGGCCATGACGCAAAAGTGGACGAGAATATCCAGGCGGATGCTATTCACGTGGTGCCTGCTGGGCGGGCTGATCTGCCTGTTTGCCCCGCCAAGCCTGACGAGCAAGCTCCAGTTGGCGTACACGTACGCATTCAGTTGGCCTCTGCAAGCCGGGCACAGTCTGTCTTTGACCACCAAGACCATCTCGTCGCTGCGCGACCCCGACAACGCGGACACGGGGGCGGCCGCGACAGAGCGACAGCGGCTGAAGAACCACATCGCCAACCTCGAAGCCCAATTGAAGGAAGCCCGCCAGGAGATCGACGATCTCGGCCGCGTGCACGCCGTGCGGCAATGGGACCGCATGACCTTTCTGCTGGCCGACGTCAGCCTCACCAGCCAGACACAGGATGTCCTGTTCATCAATCGCGGCCAGAAGGATGGAGTAGCCGTCGGGCAATACGTGCTGGGCGATATGAGCATCATCGGGGTCATCGCCAGTATCTCGCCGCAGCGGGCAAAGGTCAAGCTGATGAACGGCCAGGGCTCGAAAATGCCGGTGACGATCGGCGATTCGGACTTGGCCAGGGTCATGGAGGGCCAGGTGGGAAACGTGGCCAAAATCCGGCTGGTTCGTGCTTCCGATGCGGTTACCAAGGGGACCAAGGTGTACGCCAAGAAGATGCCGGGCCTGCTGGATGCTCCCATTATCGCCGGCCGAGTGACCCAGTGCAGGATCGATCCGGAGGATCCAACGGTGCTGGATATCACCGTTGAGCCCGCCTGCGACACCACCAACCTGACCAGTGTGGCGGTGATTGTGTCGGCGTCAAAACCGTGACCCATGCACATGCAGGCAGGGGATGGAGACAGCCCGGCTTGTTCTATCGCGGGTCCTTCGAGGCAGCCCGCCTTGCTGTTCTGAGGAGTTGTTGAATGCGTTGGTTGCGGTTTGCAGTGCTCGTCCTTGTCGCCACGATCCTGCAAACCAGCCTCGTCGGCACGATCTCCGTCCGGGATGTCAAGCCGGACCTGCTGCTGATTCTCCTGGTCTTCTTCGCCATCAGCATCGACCCGCGAGACGCCATCGTCGCGTCATTCGCTATTGGGTTCGCGGCCGACCTGAGCAACCCCGTCAGGGACCTCATGGGACCGCAGATCATCAGCTTCGGAGTCTTCGGCACCCTGTTGTCCGACGTGCACAGTGTCGCCTCCATCCGGAAGATGACGCATCACGCCGTCACGATTTTCCTCACGGGTGCTCTGACGGCCTTGCTCAGCTACCTGCTGACCTTCTTCCGCGCCGAGTCGGCCGCCGCCCATTTCGCGACGCAGCTTCTATGGCAGCCGTTGTATTCCGCCGTCATCGGGCCGTTCTTGTTCTTCCCGGTCACCTGGTGGATGCGGATAGACAGAAAGGGCCGCAATCGCAAAAGGCCCGGATTCAGATAACCCCGTGATCCCACCCGGTGCCGCGCGGGTCGAGTCGATTCAGGATGTACGACAAGCGAGTCAAGATATTCATTGCGATCAGTCTTGCACTGCTGCTGATGTGCGTGCTGCGGCTGGCGCAGATGCAGTTGCTCGCCGATTCCGGCCTCCAGGACGAGATCGCCGACCTCAAGCGGCAGAGAGGCCAGTCCAGGCAGCTCAAGACCGTCCGCGGAAGGATTCTCGACAGGAACGGCAACGTCCTGGCTGCCGATGCGCCGCGGTTCCAGATCTGCATCACCTACGCCCTCAGCTCGTTCCTCGACGAGCGCGTCGTCAAGGCCCGCGAGTCGAAGGCCGCCGAGAAAGACGCCAACCCCTCCCTCGTGGACTTCTACAACGAGCTCCAGGCAAAACGCAACCAGCTCGACGAGGTCGTCATTCCGGGCTGCGTCAAGCTCGGCACAGGCGAGCAGGAGGTCCGGAGCAGGATCCGGGCCATCAATGACTATATGTGGGACCAGCGGGCCTTCCAGGCATGGCGCCGCAGCAACCCCAACCCGAACCTGCTCGCAAAATACGGCAACGTGGTGAGCGTGCGGCTGTCCGAGGCTATGGCGGACTTCGAGGAGCGGTTTCCCGACGCCGCGGTGCGGCAGCAGCGAATCGCAGACGTGGATGATCTGCGGGAGATGGAAAAGTCCATGCCCCTGCTCGAATTGAAGACCGACGACGACATCTTCGCCGCTCAGATCGAGTTCAAGGACATCAACGACATCAAGATCCTGCCCACGGGGTATCGCCAGTACCCGTACGGATCGGTCGCGTCGCAGACCATCGGCTGGGTGGGCCTGGCCACGCAGGAACGGGACAAAAAGCTGTTCGAGGACGACCGGCTGGCCAGCTATCTCAAGGACGATCTCTGCGGGCGGGAGGACGGGGTCGAATACGTCTGCGAGAGCATCCTGCGAGGCCGCCGGGGGGAGCTGGTCTATGATATTGACCGCGAGCTGGTCCGGCAGAACGAGCCGGATTACGGCGACGACGTCATCCTCACACTGGATGCCGCCCTGCAGAAGAGAATCGAAGAAGACCTCACGAGCCCGCAAATCAACCCGCTCTACCATGGTGTCGGTATGGCCGCCGTTGTAATCGAAGTGGGCTCGGGGGACATCCTCGCCCTCGTGTCGGCGCCGACGTACGACCTGAACAGAGCACGATACAATTATGGCGACATTTTGAAGGACCTCAACAAGCCGGCGATTCACCGGGCCATCAACAAGCAGTACCCTCCCGGCTCATCCGTCAAGCCGATCGTCCTGATCGCCGCGATGGAGACGGGTTTGGTCACGAGCGAAGAGGTCATCGAGTGCCCGGCCCGCCCCGCCCCCGCCGGCTGGCCCAACTGCTGGATCTTCCGCGGAAACGGTATCGGCCACAGTAACGAGTGGACCAACAACGGCCGCAACGCCCTCAAAGGAAGCTGCAACGTCTACTTCTCGCATCTGGCCGACCGGCTCGACCCGCTCGTCCTGCAGCGATGGCTTTTTCTCTTCGGGTATGGGCGTCCGCTGCCGTTGGCCTGCCCGGTCCCGTCGTCCGGCGAGCAGCCGCCGCGCGAACTGCGCCAGGCGCCCGGACAGATCAGCGCCAAGCCGGTTGCGCCGGGCAAACGAATACAGTCCTTCGACGATATTCCCCCGATGAACCAGGGCGACAAGAGGCTCTTCGGGATCGGGCAGGGCAACCTGTGGGCCACGCCGCTCCAAGTCGCCAACGCCTTCGCCACCATCGCGCGGGCCGGCCTGCACAAGCCGCCGCGATTGTTCCTCCAGCCCTTGCCAAGCGCCAGCGGCCCCAACCTGTCGGCCGATCTGAACATCTCCCGGCACACGCTCGACGTCGTCTATGACGGCATGAGCGCCGTGGTCAACGAGCGAGGCGGCACCGCGTACGACGCGTTCGCCTCCGCCAACCTCTCTCGCTACGGCGTACACGTGTACGGCAAGACCGGCTCCACGGAGGCCCCCGACAACGCCTGGTTCGGCGGATTCGTCGAGGACACCCGGGGACGCAAGATCGCCGTCGCGATCGTCATCGAAGGCGGCCAGCACGGCTCGTCCGACGCCGCCCCTCTCGCACGGCACATCATCCAACTGTCCATCGAGGCCGGATACATCGGCAACGGCACACTGACGCCGCCTCGTCCAACAGCGCAAGCCGCGACACAATAATACCGAATCGCCCCTCCGCCACCCCACGCTACGTTCAGGGCCTGCCCTGATCGCAGCCGAAGGGATGGCAAGAGGCCGAGAGAATCATCCATGGTCCACATGGCTCGATTCGAGATCATGTGGCGATGCTGATGGGCGTGTCGAGGCGGGACAGGGTGGCTTGGAGAATCTCGAAAAATTTCTGATTGTCGGGCCAGAGGATTCGGTCGTCCTGCGGCATGGGCCCGTCGATCTGATCCAGAAAGCGGGCAAGCACGGCCTCGTCCAGCTCTGGCGAGGAGACGCCCAGCCCGAGTCTCTCCGCATAGTGCGCGTTGATGATCTGCTCGTACTGCCCAGCCAGGGGCAACAGCAGCATGCGCTTGCGCAGGTAGAGGCATTCGCTCATCAGGGAAAAGCCCGCCGAGGCGATCACGCCCCGCGAGCCGGCCACGTCCTGCAGAAACCCGTCGGTCGATCGCTTCTTGAAGATGCAGTTGCGGGCCTCGATGTCCTTGTTGAACCCGTAGACGAGGAACTTCTGGCCGGGGAATTTGAAGAGCGTCTCGCGCAGCCGGTCCTCGTGCGTGCCCGTCGTGGAGTAGACGGCGATATGGCCCTCGTTGGAGGGCGTCAGGGTGGTGACAACCTCGCGCACGACGGGCGGGGCCAGCACGGCCTTCTCGTGCTTCAGCGGCGCCGTGAAGAAGTTGATCATGACGTACGCCTGGGCCCCGATGCAGTGAAGCCTCGTGACCAGCATCGAGGTGGCGCGCGGGACCACGTTCCTGAGCCTGTGCTCCAGCTTGCACATGATCAGCATGTGCTCGTTGTCGAGGCTGATGAACGGGACCTTGCGGTACCAGGCCCACCAGCCGCTGAACGGCTCGAAATCCGTCACGACGAGGTCCGGCTGGAACGGCCGGTACACCTGGTCGAACAGCTTCTTGTTCATCCGGGTGCCGAGGGTGAGCCGGGACAGGTTCTTGCGGATGGTCGCCAGCGGCTGGACGTAGCCCCGGCTGTACTCGTACGTCAGGCCGAAGATCTCATGGACTTGCTCGCCGTAGTATTGGCGCAGGTACAGCAGTCCCCGGTGCGAGCTGGCGAACAACACTTCGTGCCCGGCATCGAGGAACCGCTGAGCGATCAGGTGCACTCGACTGGCATGCCCGAACCCCTCGCCCGCCGCCGCATAAATGATCCTGGCCATAGCAGCACAGTGTACCAGATTCCCCCCCGCCCGCCAGTCCCTGATCCAGTCACTCCGCTTCCACGGAATCTGTCCTTAATTTGCACGTTGATCCGTGCCGCAGCTCAACCAGTAGTCCTCTGCCAAGCCACAAAGGTCCCACCCACCGAGCCCAAGGTACCCGTTGGATCGGTCATTTTCGTGGCCACCGGACAGTACATGATCCGCTCAATGGCTGTAAGCCACGGTGGTTTTGGGTCTTCCGATCCAGGTTCGCGCGGCGGTTCCACCTCAACCGGCAACTATCGCCAAGAGGCCCACCGGGGGTCGGAGGAATTGGCGAACTCCTTCTGGGCCGAAGGTATCAAATACCCATCATTGTCCGCCCGCCCCCCCAGGCCGCTTATCAAGAGATTTGCTTCACAATTATTTCTATAGACGACGCGAGGTGACAACGCCTGTGGGGTAAAGGACTTACAGCGATAATAACCGCGAAGACAGACCTGCTGTGAAATCTTTTCGATTTTGATCCGACTGATTCATTCGTAAGGATATTCAGAGGGAGTACGATCTTCGGGTGGACAATAGGCACAGGTTGGGGGGCAAACGTGATGAAGAGGGCCGGGGCGGGCTTGGGCACACGAAACACGAAAATGATGATCGCAACAATATCGGCCGTAGTGCTGCTGACCACCGGCACGGCGGCCCCCTGGTGGCGCCATAACAGCACCGTGGAACTCATCCAGGGAACGCCCCACAAGACCCTGATGCAGCTTACCGGCACCGCCAGCGGCCATTTCACAGGGTACTACATCTGCAATGGCAAACGCACCACCGTCTGCGGCATTCTTCCTACGACGCTCACCGAGTCCGGCATTTCGCAGTGCGAGTTCCGAAAGGTCAAGCCGAACGACACCCTCGTCCTCCAGGTGCGCGACAGCGGCTACTACCTGCATTTCGCAGCCCTTGCCGGAACGCGGGGAGTCAGGGCCGATACTGCCACGGGAAACTGGAACGCCGGAGCAATCAAGAGATAGGCCGACAGAACAGTCGGATGGGCAAGGATGCCGCGCCGGCGTGGATTGGGCCATCCTCCTCCGATCCGTAATCACCATTCCAAATCACCACACCCGTCAAACACCCACGCATGTCACCATCCATGTCGTAATACCTGTGCGGCAAAGGACTTATGGCAACAAGGCCAGAAAGAACCAGCCTGCCATGAAATTTTCCTGGTTTTGATGCGACTGATCTATCTGTGGAGCCTTGCAGAACGTGCCAGGCGGGCATATGATCGCTACTCGTAGCAGCGGAACAGGAAATGCGAGGTCGGGCAGAACCGCGACACCCTCGTTCTTGAGGCGCATGATGGCAGGTCCTATGTGCACTTCACAGCCGCCGCTGGGATGCGGGGAGTCCGGGCCAACACGAAGAGGGGCTGGAACATGGGGGCCGTCATGGATTGACAGCAAGCCGGGAGAGCACCGGATCATCACCGGCTACTCGAATTACGTGACCTAACGGTCGAACATGGAAAGGGGAAGGAATGAACAAGGGACTGCATGCAAGAATTGCACTCGCCTCTCTTCTCGTTCTCACGGCATTTCTGACGACCTCCTGCATCTACATCGGCAATCACGTCGAGATGGCCCGGTGCGAAAAAGAGGTGTCTCTGTCCGCCCCGCTGCAGCCGGGGTCATCGTTCTCAGCCAACACGGGCGACGGTTCCATCATCGTCAAAGGGCTCGACACGACTGAGTGCAGAGTGATGGCGAAGATCGTGACCCACGCCAGAACGCAGGAAGCCGCGGAGGAGCTGGCACAGCGGATCGACGTGCGGCTGGAGCCTTCCGGCGGCGGCCTCAAGGTGGTCATCGACAAGCCCCCTGTCGTCACGAACGCCTATTTCGGCGTATCCCTCGACGCGGACGTGCCGGCCAGGACCCGTCTGGCCCTCGAGACCAGCGACGGGGCCGTGCGCATCGCCAACGTGACCGGCACGATCGACGCCAAGACCTCGGACGGCAGTATCGAGGCGGAGGGCCTCAACGGCGATGTCAAGCTGAGAACATCCGACGGCGGTATCACGGTCAATGACGTCCGTGGGGACAGCCTTGACCTGCACACCAGCGACGGGTCCATCCGGTGCCGCAACGTCCTTGCCGCCCGAATGGATTGCCACACCTCCGACGGCGCTATTGAAATCGAATTCGCCCCGGATGCGCCGAAGGCGATCCACGTGAACGCAACCACGTCGGACGGCAGCATCACCTTGACGGTCCCGCCCGGGCTGTCCGCCGCAATCGAGGCAAACACCGACGACGGCTCCATCCACACGCACCTGCCCATCACGGTCCAGGGCAAAATCGGCAAGTCCGTGCACGGGACGGTCGGGGCGGGTGAGGGCAAGATCTATCTCAAGACCAGCAATGGGTCAATCACGATACGCTGAGGATTCCTATGACGGGAGAAACCGAAATGGCACGACGTAGCTTGCGCAGAATGGTGGCGATGGGCCTGTGTGCCCTGTCGCTTATGATGGTGGGATGCACGATACAGTGCGGCGGCTGGAGCCAGGCCAAATACGAGAGAACCACCAGCCAGCAGGCGCCCGTGGGAACGAACACCGCTATCGACGTGGAGAGCCGGTTCGGGTCCATCACGATCACGGGGGCCGAGGCTGACGAGTTCAAGGTGGAAGCAACTATCACCGGCCACGCACCGACGCAGGAAGAGGCGCAGGAGCTGGCCGAGAAGACCCAAATCCGGCTGGAATCGGTCGGCAATACGCTGCGGGTCCGGGCCGATGCGCCCACCACCGGGAACAATCGAAGCGTCAGCGTCAGCTACATGATCGCCGCCCCGAAGCGAATCGGCGTCAAGTGCGAAAGCGACTACGGCAGCCTGCACGTGGCCGGCGTTGAGGGCACGGTCGCCGGCAAGTCGAGCAATGGCTCGATCCAAGTCGAGAACATCCAGGGGTCGGTCGCCGTGCATACCTCCTACGGATCCATCACCTGCCGGAACGTCACCGGACAGATGACCGAATTGGAAAGCAGCAACGGTTCAATCACCATTGCGGACCTCAAAGGCTCAGCCAAAGTGGAGACCTCCTACGGCTCCATCACCTGCGAAAACTTCTCCGACGGCGATTATCACCTGAAGTCGGGCAACGGCACGGTCACGCTGGCGCACGGCTCAGTCGGCGAGTGCGACGCCTCCTCGTCCTATGGCTCTGTCGTCTGCAACGATCTCAAGGGCGACCCGATCAAGCTGAGCTCGGGCAACGGCAGCCTGGAGGCTACAGATGTGGACGCCCGGAACCTGGACCTGTCCACATCGTACGGCGCTATCAAGGCGCGGCAGATCACCACGGCGGATGTCACCGTCCATTCGTCAAACGGCAGTATCGACATCGTCTGCTCCGAGTCCTGCCCCGCCGACTTGAAGGGGGAGGTCAAGAGCGGTTACGGCAGCATCGACTTCGCCGCCCCGGCGCAATTCGCCGGCCAGGTGCACCTCTCGACCCAATACGGGTCCGTGCGAACCGCCCGGCCCGTCACCATGAGCGGCCAGATCGATAAGAAGAACATCAGCGGCACGATCGGCGAGGGGGCCGGCTCTCTCCATCTGGAGACCGGCAGCGGATCGGTCGAGTTGAAGTAGCCAGGCCGCAGCTCAGTGACTCACTCGATCAGTGTTCGCACGAGGTCCCGTGCTGCTGTGGTCCCGCAGGCGCTTTCTTCAATTGAACTCCGGGCCGTTGCGATCCGGCAATTACGCTCGCCAACTTGGCCGTTTTTTGAGCGTCATCGAGCTGATCCCATGCGTTCGGGCAGCCGGCGCAGCAAGACGCCACCTTCTGTCCATTGTACACCCTCGTCAGGTTTGCCGGAACCTTGTCTGCATTGATCTTTGACCCCATGATAGGGCAGCGGTCATTGACGATCGATGGCTCGACGTGCTTGCCAATCGCCAGGCGGACTGCCTCAAGCGAGCTTTGGGCTTGCTTCAGCTCCTTCAGGGCCTCCTGCTGGTGGCCGGCTTCGAGGTGCTGGATTGCCCGAGTGAGCGCCTCCTGTACGGACGGCAACTTCTTCGAGTAGATCGCGTCCAAGCCCTCCGCCGCCTGTCTTCCCGCGCTTGTCTCCTGCTGCAAACCACCCTGCCCGTGATCCTTATGCTCCTGCGCATAGCTGCCGGCGGCAACAAAAGAAACGGCAGCGGCGACACTGACGAGAATGACGCCTGTCCTCAAGGCCCGGTGTTTACCTCTGTTCATCTTCATTTCTCCTTTTTTAACATGCTGTCTCTATGAACCGCCTTCATTCGTCATCTAAACGGTCCGCCGGCCGGTTACGTTCCAAAGAAACGTATTATTTCAGGCAGGGAGGCAATGCAGCAGGTGGTAGCGGAGAATGACTCAGATCGTAGACCGCTTGACATACAAACACTTGGACGGTTATTGTATCTCGTCGAAACCCAAATGGCGGCCGGTTTTTTTGGAACGCTTTACGGTGGAAAACCGTTTAGATCAGGAAACAACCAGACAGATGCAGGGCCCGGAACGTTTCGAGCAGATCGCGCTGCCGCACCTCAACAGCGTATATAGGGCCGCGGTAGCCCTTTGTGGCCGGTCTGCCGACGCGGAGGATCTGACCCAGGCCACGTTCGCAAGGGCCTTGGAGCGGTTCCATACATTTGAAGTCGGAACCAACTGCAAGGCATGGCTCTTTCAAATCATGAGGAACGTCCGAATCGACCACCTGAGGCACAAGAAGGTGGCCGGCAACACAGTCCCGATCGATGAAGAGTTGCTGCCCACGGAAGCCCCGATCGAGCAGACCGTGTGGTCGAATGCCGAGGATTTGCTTGAGAATTTTTCGGACGAGCAGATCATCCGCACCCTCAAGCGGTTGCCGGAAGATCAGCGATTGACGCTATTTCTGGTCGATGTCGAGCAACTGAGTCAGCAGGAAGTGGCCGACATCACCGGCGTCGCGGTCGGAACAGTCAAGAGCCGAACCAGTCGGGCCAGAGATGAACTGAAGAGCCGTTTGCTGTCGTACGCCAAGGAACTGGGGTTCACAGGGCGGAACCGATGAGCCATCTGACACAAGAACAATTCGAGGACATCTTGCAGGGTGGGCAGAAAGTCCCTGACCACATTGACCAGTGTCCGGACTGCCGGGCTCGCCTGGAAGAAAAGCGGGCTCTGGCCCAAAGAGTGCGCGGAACGTTCTCTGCGATTCAGGCCGGCGCGGATTTGACCAACCGAATTCGTGCGGACGTAGCTGCCGCCGGACAAGCGGCTTCGGCCGCGACGGCCCGGCCTCGGATCATTCCTCTGCGTTTTCATCGACACATCTGGTCCGCGCTCGCGGCAACGGCGGCCGTCTTGATCGTTGCCGTATCCATAGCTTTCTATGTCAGCACGGGCTCGAAGATAAAGGCCGCTCAGACCGCATTGGTCGAGATTCACCAAGCCAATCTCAGTTCTCTTGCACAGCCTGCAACCGGCCACGACCCAAACGAACTCGGCGCGTTCTTTCGGAACAAGGTGGGCTACAGCCCGGTGATGCCCTGTGCCGGGGCCGGGATGAATGCGTGTGGCTGTAGTGTACAGGAATTCTGTGGTCGGCCGGTGGCGAGCTACGTCGTCAAGGGACCGAATGCCCCCGTATCCGTCATCGTAGTGCCCCACTCGCCCAGGGCTCTGGGCATGACGCCTGCCAAGGACGAAGCCACGGCTAAACGAGCCATTTGGCAAGCCGCATGCGGGAACTGCAACATGGCCTCCATCCGCATCGGTGAGTACTCGTATTGCGCGGTCGGCCAAGTCGCACAGGAGGAATTGACCGGCGTGCTGAATGCCCTTTCGGAGTAGGCTGGAAGCGCCCATAGTGCAAAGAAGGGTGGAACGCTGGCCAATGCACGTGCCGCCCATGATTGCAGCTTTCCAGACCATAGACTTACGAAGCGTGGACATGGCGCCCAGCATATGCCGGCGGGGATGCAAGTCCCCGTCAGCGGTTGGCCGTCTGCGTCAGTTTCAGGGCCCAGTCGAGCTTGGATTTGGCTGATCCATCGGGGAAGATTGGAAGAGGAATCGTCCCGTCGTCGTCCGCGTCGGGCGTGGCGACCTCGGTCCGGCTGCCGGTGCGCGGGTCGAACCAGGTGGCGTCATATGATGCGCCGGGGGCGGTGCCGGAGACGGTCGCCTGCGGGCAGTCCTTCTCGAAGTAGATGAGGAAGAGCTTCTTATCGTCGGTGCGGGCGCACCAAGCCCAGCCGACGAAGTCCTTCTCAGGCCCCGAGCGATTCGGCGAGACCAGCTCGGCATGCGGCACGAGCTTCTGGTAGGCGCGTCCCTCCGAAAGCATGAACCGGGCCAGATGCCTCATCTGCGAGCCGGAGGGCCACTGGACAACCTCCCAGATGTGGGTCCTGGCCTGCGGCTCGATACTGCCGCCCCAGAGGCCGCCGTCCCAGCCACCGGCGCCGTAGATGTGGCCGCCGAGCCCGCCGGACAGGACGTTGCCGTACATCGCCGAGCGGCAGTAAAGGTCCGAGAGCGGGCTGCCGCCGGGGGCCCCTTCCTCGCCCACGGCGTCGATGTCCCTCTCCCAGCCCGACCGCTCCATCCCCGCGTAGTACGGCTCGCCGTTGATCGCCGGCATGGGAGGGGTCTTCCTGAAAATCTCCGTCAGAAGCTCGTAACTGTTGTGGGTCCGCTGCCCGTTGCCGATCTGGTGAAAACTCAGCCACCTGGCCTTGTCGGCGTGCCCGAAGTTCCGCAGCGACGACGGGTTGGAGTTGCAGCTTGCCAACGTTCCGAACGGCGGCGGGCCGTACCTTTCAATGACAGTATTGGCCGCCGCGTTCCAGTCATCGGCCGGGATCGTCGCCCCGGGCGAGTCGAAGTGGATCGGGCTGAAGAAGCAGATATTCGCCTGGTAGCGGCTCCAGACGTACTGGATATACCGCGTGTACGAGTCCGGCCAGTCATAATACTTCTTCCACGCCTGCCCGATGTCACGCCGGGCCACTTCGATGAATGGAATGATCCCGTTGGCGTTGAGGTAGTCGATCTTGCGGTCGAGGTTGCGGAAGTAGGCGGGATTGATGCGGTCCAGATCCGGGAAGACCTGCTCATACCCAGGCACTTTGCCCGGAAGCAGAAACGCCCGGTTGCCGGCCTCGTCGTGCATGTCCTTGGCGCTGTTCGTCCCCGCCTGCTGCCACGCGGAGCGTAGCACCGTGCCGTCAGCGGTCTGCAAATGGGCAGGCTTGCCATCGTTGGCCCAGTTCGGGAAAGCGGCGATCATCGCGATGCAGTTGAAGCCCTGCTCTCTGCTGAATCGCACGTAGTCCTGGAAGCCCGCGTCGGGCCCGATAGGCCGGCGCTTCTCGCCGTCAAGCCACGGATAGCGAAACGTGCCCACGGACCACCATGTATCGCCCAGCAAAAAGAACGGCGTCCCGTCGGCGTATTCAAAGGCACGGCCGTTGGCCGTCGGACGGACCATTCCGCGCCGGCACGGATTGCCCGCCTGTTCGAGCTGCGACCAGGCGGTCGAGACGAAGACGCCCTTCTTGCCGTTGAGGCCGTCGTCGGCCTGGTTCGAGCCGCTGACCCAGATCCACGAGCCCGGCCCGGTCGTCAGGACCCGAACGCGGAACGTACCGCCGCCGTCCCAGAAGCCATAGCATCGCTTCTCGAAATCGGGCCCCGTCAAATCCGCCCAGACGGTTACGTCCTTGTAGGGATTCTCATAGGTATTGTTCGCCTGGAGGACGATCTCGACTTTCTCCCAGGTGCGACAGGCCACGGTGGCCGCCCGGACGATGCTCGACGCGGACAGGACGATGAGAAGCAACGCTTTGGGGAGCCTGGTGCGAGCAACAACGGTCATATTTCTCTCCTTGATGTGAATCCTCTCCGTGTGTGGAAGCCCTCTCAGGAGTCAACTGCCGAAGCTTGGGGTTCCGGCGCCCCCCGCCCGGCCCCCCGCCCCCCGACACGCGACACGAAGTCTAACCACTTGTGCCAGGCTTCTCGATAGACGTCGCTCGCGACCAGAAAACTATCATTATGGCTGCCGAAGATTTCAGCAAACTGCTTGGGCTCATTCGCCGCCTCGAACAGCCGGATCCCGAATTCAAAGGGTACCAACTCATCCGCCTTGCTGTGCATCACCATTACCGGGCAGTGGACCTCCCGGATGTATGCCTGTGTATTGTACTGAAAGAAGGCAAACCGGCGAACGGGCATGTACGGATAGAACCTAGCCCCGATATCCGGATAGGAGGTGAACGCCCCCTCGACCACGAGGGCGCCGGCCCGTACGCGGGCGGCGAGATGCGCGACGATGCTCCCCCCGAGCGAGTGGCCGAACAGGATGATCTGCTCGGCGGGCACATGTTTGTCATGGACCAGCCAATCGAAAGCGGCCCGCGCGTCGAGATACGTGCCGGCCTCCCCGGGTACACCGGCGCTGCGACCGTACCCGCGATAATCGAAGATGAAACAGCTCACGCCCAGATCATGAAACAGACGGAGGTTATCGAGCCGATGCATGATGTTTCCGCCGTTGCCATGGCAGAAGAGAACCGTGAACCTCGCGTCTCTCCTCGGGACGTGCCAGCCGGTCAACGGGACGCCGTCGCCGCTCCGGAAGCTGACCTCTTCGAAGTCCAGGCCGATATGAGCGGGCGAGAGCAAGATTTCACGCATCGGCCGATAGAGCAACCTCGGCTGCAGGAAAAGCAACGTCAGCCCCGCAACCACGTACAGCAGGACGGACACAGCGACAAGATACAGCAACAATGAACCCATAACGCCCTTCAACTCACGATTGACCACATACCGTTCAAAGCGTTGGGGCATTTTAGTTTGCCGGGCGACGCCGGACAAGCTACAATCGTCCCGTGGCTGCAAGAAGACTCACGACAACTGTAAGCGTTGGCTCTGTGAGGCTCGGTTCCTCTGCCCCCGTCGTCATCCAGTCGATGACCAAGGTCCCCACGACCGACATCGCCCGATGCGTCCGGCAGATCGACCAGCTCGTGCGGGCGGGTTGTGCGCTGGTGCGGGTAGCCGTCCCCCGGCGGGCGGATACGGCCGCGTTCGCCGAGATCGTCAAGCGCGTCGATGTCCCGCTGATCGCCGACGTGCACTTCAGTCCGGAGCGGGCCATCGAGGCCATCGAGGCCGGGGCGGCCAAGATCCGGCTCAATCCGGGCAACATCAAGAACCGCGAGGACATTCACCGCGTCATTGACGCCGCCAAATCGCATAAGGCCGCGATTCGCATCGGCGTCAACGAGGCCAGCATCCGCGACCTCAACCAGGAAGCGGTCCCGCCGCAGCGACGGACAGAGCTGATGCTCGACGAGATGCGGCGATACATCCGCCTGTTCGAGGACCGCGGCTTCGACCAGTTGGTGCTCAGCGCCAAGAGCAGCGACGCCGCGCGGACCATCGAGGTCAACCGGCGCATCGCCGAGAGCTTCCGGTACCCCCTCCATCTCGGCCTGACTCACGCAGGGCTGCCCGAAGACGCAAGAATCCCGTCCGCCATCGCCCTCGGCACGCTTCTGGCCGAGGGAATCGGCGATACGATCCGGGTCAGCGCCGCCAGCGATCCGGTGATCGAGACGCGAATCGCCGCACAGATCCTCGTCGCGCTGGGGCTGCGCGAGCGGTCCACGCCCGAGTTGATCGTCTGCCCCACCTGCGGGCGGACCGAGATCGACATCATCAAGCTGGCAAAGCAGGTGGAGAAGGCCCTTCGCAAGGTGAAACAGCCGGTTCGCGTGGCGGTCATGGGCTGCGTCGTCAATGGTCCGGGCGAGGCCGCCGATGCCGATTTCGCCATCTGCGCCGCCAAGGGCAAGGCCTACTTCTACCGGCACGGCCGGAAGATCGCCACTGTGCCGGAGACGGAGATCATCCCCAAGCTCCTCGAAGCCTTATCGGGATTATCGTAGAATCGTTGAAGATTCAGTGCGCGTATGACTGATGATATCAAGCAAATGCTGAGACGGTTCCTGGCGGCTATTGTTTTCAGCATCGCCTTCGGCTACATCGAATCGGCTGTCGTGGTCGATCTGCGGGCGATTTTCCATCCCAATGGTTTCCATTTCCCGATGCATGTCTTCGCATTGACGCCGGAAGGCAGGCATCTGCTGCTGACGGAGATCGGACGGGAGGCGGCAACATTGGTGCTGATCCTGACGGCCGCATGGCTCTTCAGCAGAAAGCGGCAGGAATTCGTCGCCTACTTCATGCTCATCTTCGCCGTCTGGGATATCTTCTACTACGTCTGGCTGAAAGTCCTGCTGGACTGGCCCGCGACGCTCCTGGACTGGGATGTCCTGTTCCTGATCCCCGTGGCCTGGGCATCGCCGGTTCTCTATCCCATCCTCGTCTCGATGGCGATGTTCGCATTCGCGGTGGCGATCCTTTACCGCAGCGCACAGAACCGGCCCCTGGTGGTGACGCTTGGGGATTGGCTCGGCTGGCTCGTAGCCGCCGCCGCCATTGTGGTTTCGTTTTGCCTGGCAGGCATGCGCATCGATCAGCCGGATTATGCAAGCTACTTTCATCCGGCGGTTTTCGCTGTCGGTTACGCCATCGGCGCCGCAGCATCGGTGCGGTCCCTGCGCAGGTTCCCCGTACAGGCATTTGCGGAGCCGTCATAGGTCCTATTCCTCAGGGCGGAACACGCGCAAACAGTTGTCCCCCTACGCCCCCGTGCCGGCGGGTCGGCGCGCCGGTGGCCGGCGCGAACCGCCATTCTCATCCTGCGTGGTGAATGACTCGAATCGGCCGAAGATCATCTTGCCCGCCGACGTTTGCAGCGAGCTGGTCACGCTTATCGCCACATCCCTGCCGATCTTGTTGCGGGCGTTCTCAACGACGACCATCGTCCCGTCGTCGAGGTAGCCGATGCCCTGGTCCGCCTCCTCGCCGGCCTTGACGATCCGCACACGCATCTGCTCGCCGGGCAGCACGACGACCTTGAGCAGATTGGCCAGGTCGTTGACGTTCACGACATCGACGCCGCGCACCTGGGCAACCTTGGTCAGGTTGTAATCGGTCGTGGCGATCCGCCCATTGCAGGCCTTGCAGAACAGCAGCAGTTTCTGGTCCACGCCCTTGGCTTCCTCGATGTCCGCCGCATTGGTCTCATCGATTTCTATGTCGATGGCCGGGCTGGCCTGCATCTTGTTGAGCACGTCGAGCCCCCGCCGGCCCCGGTTGCGCTTGAGCTTGTCCGCGGAATCCGCGATGAGCTGCAGCTCGTTGAGGACGAATCGCGGCACGACCACCGGCGCGTCGAAGAAGCGGTTCTCGCACAGGTCTGAGATGCGGCCGTCCACGATGGCCGAGGTGTCGAGCACCAGAGGCCGGGCCCCCTTCGTCTGCTTGGCGAACTCCACGTACGGAATGACGAACCGCACGTCGTCCTTCGTGCGCACGACAATACTGATCGTCAGGTAGCATATGCAGATGCCCACGATCCACTTAATCGCCTTGACCGCTTCGTCGGACATCTGAATCGCATACGACTTGTTGATCATGTCCACGACCGGGGCCAGCACAACGCTGATGAGCAGCCCGACAACCACGGCGAAGAAGACACCGGCCAGGGCGCCGAGCTTGCGCCGCGGGGTTAGCACATCGATGAAAAAGACGAACGCCCCCATCCCGAAGCCGCTAAGGATCACGCCGATGAAATTCGCCTGGCGATCCGCCGCCTCCCGGGCGATCTCTATGGAACTGGCGCTGGCGAGCATGAACGCGACCAGCACCACCCAGAAAATGCCCCTCAAAACCCATAGCAGCATCGGTATGACCTCCCAATAATGACATTGACAACTTCAATATGCATGCCATTATATCCATCGGCAACGGCGGCATCAATGATTACACGGACCACCCGCAACAGAAAGTATCCGACACGGACCCCGGAGAATTCCCGCGAACAGGTTCAGGCCAGGGATTCTCGGACCGTCCGACGGCCCAGCCGGCGGCCTGACCCGGCACGTTGTATCATGCCCCCAAATAATCGGGACCTGCATCGCGTCGCGCGACACAGGCCCCAGCGGGTAAAGTACTCAACTGCGTCGACCGTGACGGCCACAAGTGCGGCTCGGCTCAACGTCGCCGTGTAGGTGACATCCGTCTCACTCGTGCTCTTGTCGGTGTTGAACATGGGGACGTACTCCTCGCCGATGAACTCGGCGAGGATCTTGGACCACGGAGACCAGCCTCTGAACGGATGAGGGCGGGCCATCGGGGATGCCGATGACCACAAACCAATACAAAAGGGATTTGCCCAGAACATCAGGATCGACGAGGTGTTCGCGACCCCGTTGCCAAGTTGGAATGGATTCCTCACAGGCTTCTTCAACCCACCAAATCGGCTGAGTCTGGGTCAAGGAAAGACTGTCACTCTGCCCCAGATTCCTCGCTTATCCCCAT
>Ga0315284_10005252_pt1 | contig 18393 bp, 23 predicted proteins | sample YL17G09_16_MG_FD_203696 | JGI IMG/M metagenome (GOLD analysis project Ga0315284, IMG submission 203696) | Sediment microbial communities from Yellowstone Lake, YNP, Wyoming, USA - YL17G09_16 | ecosystem: Environmental > Aquatic > Freshwater > Lake > Sediment | place: USA: Wyoming | collected...
TACCGTCGTGCACGGATTTTTGGCGCGATAGCATGGTGTTGCCCTGGCGCCGACCGTAGGGGCAGAACCCCAGGTAGAGCATCTCACGCTCACCGTTCATTTTGATCTCGGCGACGTGCCGGTCAGTGAAGGCGTGCGTCAGCGGTTCGTCGGTAAGGATCGTGGGCAGACTGCCAGTGCAGCGGGCCGGTGTGACCAGCATATTGGACGGCGCTGGCAAATCGCCTACTGGCACTTGGACCTTGGGGATCAAGCGCTCTAGGCTGGTGAAAGCTGCGTTCAGCAGCGCGGCCTGGTCGTGCGTGCCACCCGCTTTATCTGGGTGGGCGGTTTTCTGCGCCTGGCGACGGGCGGCCCGTAGCTCTGCCACCGTGTCTGGGACGGCACTGAGACCCAGCACGGCTAGATGCGCCAGCAGGCCAGGGTCGATAGCGGACGCCGCTGCAGCGGCCCACTGCTCAGGGCTGCCAGGTGCCTCGGTGGCCGGGTCGTAGTGTTTGTACCGCGCCCAGAACTTGTCCATCTTGGCTTTTTTCTTAGGGTCAGCCACGTGAGTGCCTCTTGAACCGACGCTGCTTGACTGTCGGTTTTTTGGGTTTAGGCTCAAACACCGACTTAAACTCGTCTGGCACCGCCACGACGTCGTAGAACCGCCATGTGTCGCCGCCACCAATGTTGATGGTGCCAATAAAGGCGTAGGTTTTGTTCTTGATATAGGATGGTTTGCCGTCCTTAGTCAAAATCTCCGGCAGATCAGCGTCCTTGTACTCCATCGTCGCCTCCTCCTCGACGCCATCCACGTCGATACAGGCATAGACCCGGATCAACGTGTCGGAGTAGCGAGTCAACTTGTGGACCGTGCCGAAGTTCATGGGAATCTCCTAGAGGGTGATGAAAGAAGGCCATATTTCCTTTTCGGAGCTATACCTCTCGGACTTTAGATGTCAGGTTTCTAACATGTTAGCCCTATAACATAGGGTCAGTGTACCACGTCCTGACGCATGGTGTCAAGGTAGGTGGTCGTTATTTTTAACCGGAGCTACGCCCGAACGACGGAAGGGTATCCCGAATGGCCTTGACTAAGCACCAGGTCCTCCGCCGCCTAATAGCTGCTGGAGTGAGAGTAAAGAACGGCAAAGTGTCAAAGACCGACCTAAGCGGCTGGCTGGCCCGCGCCGATGCCCCACGCGCTTTCGACTATTTGGTTAAGATGGCAGAGCAGCCGACCGACGAGCAGCCCAAAGGCCTCAATGCCTTTGTTGACCTGGTAACGCAGGTTTTGGACGGCGGCCTTGAGCAATACGCGACGTCGGGCCAAAATACCGGGCTTGGTGAGGTGGCCTGGCTGGCACAAGAGGTCGAGCCTGACTTTGCGGAGAAACTCCGTGACTTCACGCCGCGTCTGGCCGACCTAGGAAATTACGGCTGCCTTGGCGACTTTGAGGAATGGCTGAAACACAACTATCAACTGCTCAGTCAGAAGATTCTAAACTTCTACCACAGCCGTTGGCCAAGTCTTCCAAAAGACGATATGAAGGACCCGACTCGCCGTGTGTTTTTCGCACTGCAGCGGGCCGGCATCAGCGTTGTTGATGGTCAAGTTGCTGCGGCAGACTTGGATGCCGCAGCAACTGTTATAGCCGACGTGATCTCTGATAAAGAGCGAGCCAAGCGTCAGCAACAGCAAATCAAGGACACAAAAGGACAGCCTGGTAAGAGCTTCAAGCCAAAGCCCGCACCAGAGAAGTCAGAGAGGCCATCACACCTGAAATTAGCTAAACCAGGTGATAAACGAAAGGTGGACTTTGGCGACTATGTGATGGATAAAGTCAAGCCAGAACTTGAGAGTCAAGAGCGCCACTGGCCTAAAAACGCCACGTTTGAAATCTTAGACCGAGATGAGTGGTATTTTCATCCTGGATCGTGGCCAGACTCAGTGAAAATGTGGGCTGCACCTTATCATTGGCACTCCTGGGACGGTGGAGAGGTAGACGTCCCAGTTTCTTTCGAGCTGTTTGACGATGAAGGCAATCACGATGAGAGCGCTGGCCACGGCATTTGGAAACTTGTTGGTGATCCGCAGGCAGATGCCTGGTCTTACATTAATCTGATTACAGACCAAGAAGACAAACTGCGCGAGCGAGCCGTCGAACTTGCGGCTTCACATGTTAAGGCTTCCTTGGGGGAAAAGGTTATGGCCAAAGGTGACGAGCACAAGTCTCTTAGGCTGCTAGACAAACTCATCAAGAAGGCCAAAGAAATCCGAGATGAAGCCGGCAAACGCGGCCAAGTCACCAAAGAGGACATCACAGCGCTGCTAAAGGAAGTGTACAACGTTACGCGATTTGTTAGCGACGTTGCCATTACCCCACACGATCTGGACGATCTGCTGAAAAAGCGGTTGCCGGAGCCCAAAGAAAAGAACCCATACGTAGAGGGCATCCCCAAAGGGCGAATGAAAAGGCTCCAAGAGGGATGAATCTTCTAACCGTCACCGCCGACAACTTAGTCAGAGTGTTCGTCTACGAAACGCTATTTGATGCGACGATTCGCCAGCAACTGTTTAAGCGTGAAGTTCAGTTCGAAGAGGACTCCCTAAATAACTACATCAACACTGACGTTACTCTAGCTGTTGATGGTACAAACTATCACACGCTAGAGAAGATGCCCGGTCACGAAACACCTGGGCTGGTCCTACACTTGACCCCTCAGGAGGTCAAGAAGATGGACGACTGGGAAAACTATTACAATCGCGTCAAAGTGCAACTGGTGAGTGGGCTGTCGGCTTGGGTGTATGTGCTGAAAGAACATCAGGCCACCGCTGGTTACAGAGACTACAAGTCCGACGATCTGTCGCTGCTGTCGGCTATCATCGAGACAGGCGAGGGCACTTACGATTATCTGATGTCGTCAAATGCCGATGAGCAGTGGGAGATGGCACAGGAGGACGGCGAAGAGGACCGCGCACGGTGGGCCAAGTCTGAGGATCGTGAAAACAACCGCGCCGGTAACCCCGCTCATTACTTCGCCACCCCTAAAAGATACACCAACTTCTGGATTATCCACTTCACCAGGACTGATCCGGCTACAATCATCAGAACTGGATTCAAGGGTAAAGACACGTTCGGAGTGGGACTCACCACGCAGTATCACCCAGATGCTCACCCAGGCTCTTTGGCCTTTGGATTTCCTATTGACCGCGTCGAGATGTACACCGATGAGGGCACCACCAGATATGGGCAGAAGGCTGTTCTGGTCTTGGTTGAAGAAGCCCTGGTGGCACACCATTACGGCGATGTAGAATGGCAGGCCGTGTTCGACGTTAAAGGCGTCAAACGCATGTATGCTGTCTATCCTGAACAGGGCGAGTTAGAAGAGGGCGAAGACGCAGATGCTGAACGCAATCTGGTAATTTATGGAGATGACGGGTCGGTGATAGCTAGATGTAAGGCAAATGCCGATGGCCCAGCACAGCTGGTAAGGCAGATCGAAAGCGTCAAAGCCTCGCTGGTAACCGCAATGGACGACAAAACCAGGCGCTCGCTGCAAATCCACTTTTTAACGCTGGCCGTTGATGCAGTTATCAAACGTCGCGCACCGGGCACGAGGCGGCCGGTGATCGAGGTTAGTGAAACCCAGGCCGAAATGCTTTTGCCACTGGCTAGGACCACGCCAGATGGCAGATTGACAGTGAAGTTCAGATTTGGGTTGAAGGCCATTGAGGGAGTCTTAGAGCGGCCCGATCTAGCAAATCAAGAGATCGACAAAGCGGTGCTGGTCGTGCGGTCTTTGTCTTAAAAGACGTTGTACCAATAAGCAGGTGTATGGGCGAAGCGTTGTGTTTCGCCCATCCCAAATTGACTAGCCGATCTTCCAATCAACTAGACCCAGTTGCCTGCTTTATTGGTGCACCCTCAGGCGAACCCAGCCTGCAAAGACTCCAGCAAACCTGTGTCGTAGTAGTCTTTGCTCCAGGCATCAGCCTCGTCCAGAGGCCAGCGACATTATTGGCCCACCTTGACAAAGTCTTTGTTCTTCATACCATCCTGGGCGTCTTCGATGCACTCAATAGCGGCAACGATGTTGGCATACGGGTTGTCACCATCACTTGTGAAAAGCGAATCCTCCTCATCCGCTGGCATGAGGTCTTCGGCGGCATTGAGAGCGCGGCGGGCCTCGCCCAGGAGTTCGATCACTTTGTTTGCATCGGCTTTCGACATCTTGACTGTCATGGTCGGCCCTCTCAGACTGGTTTAAGCCACGTTCTCTGTGAAGGTAATACATCGTTGATCCGCAGTTTGAACGACGCTGGGGTCTCGGCGATCTTGCCGGCCGGGAAAGCCGGCTTGGCGTCGAGGTTCTTGATCACGAACCCCTCGGTGATCTTTTTGAGGAACGGCACCGGAATGCCCCAGAGTTTGGCGACGGTCTCGATCAGCTGATACTGCCCGTTGAGCAGGTTGCGAAAGTCCTGAATGAAGTCCTTCGACTGCCACGACAGCCAAATGTGACGGCTGGGCGTCACGGTGTGGCGCAGTAGCGCGGTGCGCTCTTCGAAAGTCATATGCAGTTTTTGGCCTTCGATCACCAGGACGTCGAACAGGTAAATCCGACTTTCTCGGTTGAGGTCTTTGCTGTAGACATGGCCACCGTCGAATACCGACAGCGGCGGCAGCACGACGCCGTCGAACACCTTGCCGGTCATGGTCGTGGGGCTATCGTTGCGGTGCGAGTAATAGGATGGTTTGCCTTGGGCGTCGGTGCAGATGAAGCCCCGGTCCTCGTCAATTTTGAGTTCGGCAATCCAGCGTCCGGAGTTCTGCATATCAATCAGCTTATCCGTCGCCCATGGTATCACCAGAGGTTTTTCGATGCCGAATTTGGGTTTGCCGCCAGTATAGTCGCTCAAGGGAGTTCCTCCGAGTAGTCCAAACCTTTTTTCGGCGTGTATAACCTTGGACTTTAGAGGGCTTATTTTAAGCCCGTCTGAACCATTCGGAGAGCCCATGAAACCTACCCTAGTCCAAGCGTTGTTGATTGCCAAGGCCAGGGGCGCCACCAAGGTCCGGATGGCCGACGCCCACCAGATCCTAGGCACCGCCGAACTTGCGGCCCCTCAGTGGATCCCGCTTGACAACTATGAAGTCAAACTCCCTGAGTCTTACGTCGCCAGCATCTTAGCTGATTCAAAACAACTTGGGCGATTTGTGCGGTCTGCCATGCAAGCTACGCGCTTTGGCAAGTTCATCACTCAAGATGGACAACCAACAGACCTGGATGGGCTGATCTACCAGTACACTATGATTCGTAGCCCCATTACTACTCGTTGGGGTTACCAGCTGTTTTCGTGCGGGCAGCCGGTATCAAAAAATGCTGAGATGCCTAGCGACCAGCACGCCAGAGCAGAGTGTTTCAAGGCGGCTCAACAATTGGCAGAGACAATGTTTCCACAGGAAGATCGGCCTCATCTTGGAGAGCCGGAGGCTGGGGAGCCGGTAGAGACTCCCACCCCGGATAGAAGTCCTGAGGCGACTCCGGATCAGCCATCCACAGAAACTGAAGATGCATAAGTAGCCATTCGTCCGGGCAACCATCTTTTGCTCTGGCCGTGCCGTATGGCATTTCCTGTGTGACCATGGCAAAGTGACGATAAAGTGGTGCGTAGGCTAAGGCCGGTGGATCTTCACCAGCCTTCACACAGTCGATTACGGCCTGGTGTAAATGTGGCTTAACGCCCCAGGCGGTTAGATTCGCTTCCATCTTGCTGTCGGGTTTCCACTTCATCTTACACCTAGACGGTTAGCTGCGTGAGGGTGAACGTACCATCGTCATGGACGTCTAGATGGAAGTTGCCTTTTTTCGTATATAGGCCAGAGTTCCGGATGGCATGGGTGATTTTCTTGACCGTCTGATTTTTCCTGGTCTTATCGTCGTCGATAAACCTCACTTTCTCTAGTGAGATGACGTCGTAGTCCCCCGCCACCGCGTCTTCTAAAAAGCGTTTGGAGTTTTTGGTGAGAATTGCCCACCCTTCAGCTAGCTCAATAATCTTGTCGTCCGGCATGCCTTGGTCGAGAGTGATGACTTTAAGCCCCGCATCTCGGAGACCATCCTTCAGACCGAGCAATTGCTCGTCGAGGAGTACAGTCACTTTACTGCGGGCGGCACCTGCGTCGGTTTCCATCGCGCCTCCTTTCTCTCATAATACCACGTTTAACGCTATGCGTCAAGCCCCAGGACCCAAGCCAGGATCTTGAATTCACGCTCCAACACTCTGAGTTGGTCGATTTGTGCGGCCAGGCCGACTAGGTCGTTATCCATCAGATTCCTCGTCGAGGTTATTCCATCGGAATGGCGAGATAGCGGCGGATTTTGTCCACCAGGTCGTCGTATTGTTCCTGTACCTTCTTTTGATCAGCGGCGTTCAGCGGCTTAAGGACTATCCAGCCCTCCACTTCCTTAGGAAGTGGCGCGCCGTCCGGCGACTTGACAGCCAGAGCGCTCCATACGACCTGTTTGGCCAGGGACTTTGCGGTTTTTGCACTGATCACAGGCGTCTCCTTCCGTTGGGTCCTGGCGGGTCCTCGGTTTGCTGCGTTTGGTTTTCTAGCTCTCGGTCCATCGTGCTCACCAGCTGACGGAGCCGCTTGATCAGTGCCTTGTCCTCAGCCAGAGTAGCCACCGCACAGGCCGCTCGTAGCGCCACGACCACGTCCCGCACCTGCTTCTCGGTCAGGTTGAGGCGCACGTACTTATACGGGTTCATGTGATTTCCTCTGGGTTGGCCATTCGCTCATAGTGGCGTTTTTCGGCCCAGGTGCCCATTAACCCCTCACGGCATTCGGTCCGTAGTAAGACTTCCCACGGCCTTTAGGAAAGCGCTCCTTTTCGGCAGCTGCTTCCATTCGTTTGGTTTTCTTGAGTTTGTGTTTGTCTAGGTGCTCTTGGAGCCGAAGGTCGGCCTCGACAAACTTGGATTTGTGTGCCACCATGGCGTGCTTCCAGCGTGGATCTTTGGCGAGGCGCTTGGCGGTGTCCCAAGCCTCCCACCACGTCATGCGTGTAGCCAAGAGTTCGACTGCCTCGGCGTAAGCCACTTCATCTCTCATGTGTCTCCTTCCTTGGTGACGTCTAAGACCAGTGCGTACAACTCAAAAACTGTGGAGGCGTAATTCCGTTTCTGATCTAGGCCGTGGTAATACCAGCAGCCATTGGTGATATCGCGGCCGACCATCAGGCCGTGCTTAGCGGCTAGAGCATAAAGCTTTTCGTGTGTGCCGTTCACGCCTCGTCCCTCCGCTTCAGGTATTCAGCCGTCTGGAACAGGTAGAGTTCGAAGGCAAACATGAACACCCCGGCCAACCAGCTTTCCTGCCACAGCCCGAAAATTATCGGTGTGACTAGGGCAACGAACGTCTCGATTCCCCATACGGATCCCTGGTCCTTCCTCACGTAACCCCCCTTATGCGAACAGGCTCGCTGCGCTGGTGATGATAGTCTTGGCGCCTTTGTTGTCGGTGTTGCTGGTGATCTTGTTGAGCGTGTCAGCAAACAGCTTCAGTGTATCGTAGTTGATCGGTTCGTTGTTTTCCAGGCCGACGCTGTGGATGCGCACTTCGGTTTTTTGTTTGAGGAGTTGGATTTCGTCCACTTGGGTCTGGTTGAGGTTCGCAAAACCGTCCGTGATGAACACGATATCGGCCGGCTTGAGCGTCGGCTGCGTAGCGCGGAAGGCGAACGCTGCCATGATGGCCGGGTAGTATTCCGTGCCGCCGCCGGGTTGGAGGCCGACGATTTGCAGGCGCTGTTCCATCGTCAGGCGTTCGCCGCGTGGCACCATGATTTCGCGCTGCACGCGGCCATTGAACACGTTGAGGTAGAAAGCGCGTTTCTGACGTTCGGCCAGAGTCGCCAGCGCCAGCGCCACAGCTTTGCCCCAAACGGCGCATTGGCCGTCGCCCATGCCCATCGAGCCCGACATGTCGAGACACATCATGATCGGGCCGTTGCCGACTTTCTCTTCGCCTTTGAGGTTGTACTGCATCAAGTTGCCTTCGGAGAAGTCCTTGAAGAACAGCAGCTTGTTGTAGCGCAGCTTCATCAACTCAGCCGGGATGAGCCGGTTGATGTCGTTGCCAGTCGTGATGTCCACGATTTCGTCGTAGCCGTGCGACGGCGAGTTGGCGACGCTGGCCTGGACGACGTTGATGAACCGGCCAGCTAGTTTGGCGATGCGCTGCAGGCTGTCGTTGTCCACCAGCATCTCGGCCAGGCGCAGTTTTTCTTTCGCCGGCACGGATTTGAGGTCGGATGGGTCTTTGCCAGCCAGCAGCCCGATGCCTTCGGCCAGGCCGTCCACCTTCTCGGTGGCGTCCTTGAGTGCGCCGCGCATTGCGACCCGGAACTTCGCCATCGCCTGGTCTTTGGCCGCTTCGCCCTGCTCTGGGTCGCCGTTTTGTTCGGCCTGCTCCAGCTTTTGCTCCAGTTGTTCGAACTCTTTGAGGGCGGTTTCCGCCACTTGGGCGACGGCCATCGCGCTGCTCACGTCGTCGAGTTGGGTGTACTCGCGCAGGTTTTTGTACTCGCCCAGGCCCCAAACGGTTTCGACCACGGTTTTCTGGGCCGTGGGGGCGTCCTCTTTCAGGGCCGGGTCCATCTTGTAGAACCCGTAGAACAAGTCTGACATGACCGACGACTCTTTGGTAACGGCGCCATCTTTGGTGGTCTTGGCGTGGCCCTGGAGGACCTTGGAGGCGTCCTGCATACCTTGGTATGCCATACGGTCAAAGACGTCGTGGGCGACGGCGTTCGTGTATTCTGGCTTGGTTTTCTTGGCCACCGGAGACCCCCTGAGTGAAAGGACACATTTTCTTTTCGGTAGGGGTATCCTTGAACTTTAGTGGGGTATGTCAAAAGGCTAACACTAAACATGGCCGGTTTAGTATTTCCTCTCAACCAGCTTGAACGTCGATACTCCTAGAGGGCAGGCGTAGACTAGTCGGTTGAAGTCGATCGTCGTCGGCTCCGGGCTGCCATCGAGAGTCTTCACCACACCAGGCTGACCATCCACTGGCCACAGCACAACCTGGCCTGTGTCGCCCAGGACCTCAACCATCGTGATCTGTCTCAGATCAAGGTCCTGGTGGATGTCGATCGGCACTTCCATCCAGCTGGATGTGCTAGGGATCAGCGTCTTTTGCAGCATTCTAGTCGCCATTGCTGCATTATAACACAGTGCGTTATGCACTGTCAAGTCGATGATATCTCTGTTGGCTTGGTGCCAAGCTTACGCAGACCGAAGTCGGCCCATTGACTTCGCGCTGGAATTCGTTCATCAGACTAAACGTTCCTGCTCATCGATCAACTCCATCTTTGTTTTTTCTATCTAGCAACTGCTGATGAGCTTCCTCGGCTAGGCATGGGTACTTGGCAGCAATAAGATGAGTAACCTCTTCATGTATCTTGATATAAGCGTCAGCGTGCAAATTGCCTTTGTGCTTCAGGTGACGCTCATATTGTAGTATCCACCTGTGTCTCAGGTAGTTGATGCACCAATGGTTCAACGTGCTGGTCCTGACGTCGGACAGATTGATCTTCTTGTGTAGAATCGACTCCATCGCGCACAATGCGCGAATTCTAAGATCTACAATTGGAAGGGTGGGAATGTCAAGAAGTTTTGGAGTCTTTTTCTTTCCCTTCGCCATCGCGCCTCCTAAGGTAGTGACTGGTCTGTTCTGTCGATAGTCCCACTATTGTGAGTATCGAACTAATCTGTGACTCCAACAGTGCGAACTGAATGTAGGCCGCAGTTGGAGACCTCTTCAGGTAAACTAAGTCGCCATCTACTGTGTCGAATCCCCAGCCCTCTAGCATGCGCGTCACTATACCGTGCATACGGCTGGTTGGCTTGATCGTTACCAACAGACCATCAATATTCATGACTGTACCCTCACCCAGGAGTCTTTTTGATCTTGAAGGAATTTGATGTTGATCACCCGATGGCCGCAGCGCCAAAAAGTTGCGGTATTGTGGGTGAACGTCAGACCGATGAAGGGGCCTTTGATAAATCGTACCACTCGCGGCGGTTGGACGGTCATGCATACCCCATGGAGGCGTGCATTATATCACAAATGGCGCTATGCGTCAAGGGACCAGGTCGAACTGCTCGAAATAGCTAGTCAGAAGTGGTCCGATCACATCTTCAGGATGTTTGCTGATAGACTTCAGCATAGGTCTGACAGTGTGCAACCCAGGCATGCCCCAGCCCTCTACATCTTTTTCTGGGTTGGTGTTGCGAATATCAAAGAAGTCGTACTTTATGTTTGCATCGCAACCAATAAATTCACAGATTGAATGCAAGACGTGGTCTGGTTTCGACACGATGTCCGCATAAGACACCAGCAACATATTTTCGCGGTTGGTCTGAAGACCGGCCAACGTGCTTTGGTAGGGATCCTGGATGTACTCTTCCCAAAGTAGCTTGGCGCGATTCTCGATGGTCAGAGATAATTTCTTTTGTTTGAGTCTGTCATCAACAAAATTCTCATGGGGGTTGCGCAGAACCAAAATGATGTATGACGTGATCACTTCCGCAACTGGTCTAATTGTGCACACGATTCGCGGGTTTTTGATGTATCGGCTTAAGTTTGGCGCGTTGCGCGGCCAGCCGCGATGCTTGTCAAAGACAATAGGCTTCTCAACATGGGCATAGAAACTGTTTAGCAGGCCGTCGTGGATACGGAACTCTTGAGTTGTGCTAAAAGAATACTGCTTGCGCAATGTTCCGATGCTCTGATCTGTCAAACACAGCAGGTCCATTAGCGGACTGGTGCCTGAGACGTAGATTTGCGGATGCTGGTTCATGATAGAAGCCAGAAGTGTGGAGCCAGACCTTGGCAGTCCAGAAAGGAAAAACAAACGGGTCACTTCATTGCCTCGCGGATTTCGGTTAAAATCTGGTAACTGCTGGGCATGCAGCCATATGGCGCCTCCGGATTCGTGCAGAAGTCCACCCGCACGCCCTCCGGGGCAGACCTGATAGCGTTCACGCCGCAGGGCCAGCACTCCGGCTTTTTGTTGACGACTTTTGCTTTGTGCCACGGAGTCCCATGGCGAAATGGTAGAACGAAGTAAGGATGTTTTGTGGTAAACACCCCGAGAATCCAGATGTCGGTGGCGCCGGCCATGTGAATCGGTGCCGAATCGTTCGACACCAACACACGTGCGCGACTAAGCAGCGCTATGGTCTCTTTAACGGTCAGCTTGCCCCTGGCATCTATGACAGTGTCGGACTCCCCCACAGGAAAATCCTGAATGCCAACTACATCTGAGCCGCGATTGGGGCCGCGATAGGCGCCACCTTGGCCAATTACGACTGTGTTGATTTTCCGGACCCGTAGACCATCTAAAACCTCCAACCACGTCCGTTCTGGGACTGTCCTCGTCGGCCACGTCAGTCCCGGATGCAAAATCACTGCACTATCTAGCCAATAAGGGGAAGTTAGCAGATTGTTCAGCATCGACAAATCTTCGTGCTCTGTCGCTCTGATCTGAATCTCGCGTTTTTCTGGTGGCAACGGTCGGCACAGCGACAAATACGACGACAAGTCAGTAGACGACATCATGGTATGCGTCATTCCAAAGCCTAGTGTAGCATCTGGACCCTGATAGGTTTGATACACCGGCTCAATACAGCCCTCTGGTGTTGGCGTCCCTGGGGGCACTATTTGGTCGATCCGATATGGCAGATCTTTCCACAACTCTGGCCAGTGCGATTCAACAATTAGATAGTCTTTGTCGTGCAGCCGTCGAATTTCTCTGACGACAGGCTCCGCTGCAATTTGGTCACCCAGGCCGCCGCCCACTACGACCTTAACAGGACGGCTGATGTGGAAGTCGGGACGCATGGACTCCCAAACTTTCAAGTCCTCACATATCAACGTCTCTAGGGCATCACTACCTAGACTGTCAAGTCCTTCATAGTGAATGAAGTAAGAGGAAAAGCGATGGTATCCATTGGCTTTCACATCAAAAGAGGGCATGCGGTTGAATTTCGCCCAAATATCGAAAACCTTATCAGCTCGTCCGAGAACACCACCAGAAAGAATCCAGGCCGCATGTCCGAGACCAAGCAGCAGCACACCAGCGTTGTACCGCCCTGGTGACTCCTCATAGGCCCCTATCCAGCCCTCTGGAACCACGTTGAACAGCGATGGTGCATCATCTCTAATGACTATCTTGGTGTCTAGCATCAGGATGCGTTCGTAATCGCCAAGATTTTGGTAGTCAGGCTGGCGCTCCGGCACTGCGAGAAAATCCGCTCCTATCCTATCAGCATAGGTCCGCATTGTAGGATGAGTGAATTTGGCTAAGGATGCTAATTCGGGGCCGTAGAAGGTAATAACTAAGTTTTTAGATCGCATCATTGACCACAGCAGTAATCGCCGTCATCACCCGGTCTGTCGTCGGGAAGCAGCAGTACGGTGTCGCCACATTACTGCAAAAGTCGGCCCTGACCTCATCCAGGGACGTCGTTTTTGCATCAACATTGCAGGGCCAGCATGCTGGCGTACCGTTGGTCTGAAGGGTTTTGTAGTCTTGGCGGCCCTTTCGGAAAGGAATCACAAACGATGGATGCTTGGCTGTGAAGATACCAAGAATCCAGATGTCTGTAGCACCGGCCATGTGAATCGGCGCTGAGTCGTTGGAGACGAGAATCTTAGAGTGATCAAGCAAAACCAATGACTCTTTGATAGATAGCTTTTCGCGAGCGTCTAACACTTCTTTCGGCAGTTCTTTGAGAGCAACTAACCCCTGAGCGTCTTTGCCATCCTTGCCAAACACCACGGTTTTGTAGCCGAGATCGACACACCGCTGGATGATGTCCTGCCAGAACTCGGACGACATCGTTTTGGTGCGCCACGACCGACCTGGGTGAATACAAACTGCGTCGTCCAGATATCCTGGCAGCACTCCAAGCTTGGCGTACGTGTTGACGAAGTCCTGAGCCGTGTACCCAATTTGTATGCTTTTTTTCTCTGGTGGCAACACCCGACGAATCGCTAGTTGCGAGCTGAAGTCCGCAGAATGCGCGAACACGTGCGTCATGTACTTCCACGCCTCGCCGTCTGGGCTAGCGTAGGTGTGGAACACCGCATAGATTGGCTCCGAGATGGAGTGATTGCGAATATCCACTGACTCCACCTGGTAAGGCAGATCTTCGAATAACTCTGGCCAATGGCTGGCCACAATGACACGGTCTTTTGGGTACAAACGCCGGATTTCTCTAACAGTTGGCTCAGCTTCAATTTGGTCGCCAAGACCACCGCCGACCGACACCTTGATGATCTTAGGGACGTGATAGTCTTGCTTTTCTAGACGCTTCCACTCTCTGAGGTCGTCACCAATCGCCGTCAACAAGTTGTCGAGGCCGATGTTGTTCAAGGCCCCAGCGTAATGAACGATGTAGCTTTCCAGTCGATGGTCGTTGGTCTGCTTGTTCTCGTCCAGGTGCGACATGCGGTTGAAGCTGTGCGGCAGTTCGCGCAGATCGGCCTTGGTCCGCGCCAGCATGATGTTCAGGTAGGTCTGCTCATAGAAGTGGTCGATAAACTTCGGCGGGTCGGCGAACACACCAGCGTGTTCCTTGTCGAATACCATGACGCCAGTGTTGTAGTACCTGTCTTTGAAGTTAGGCGCAGACAGGCCAAACTGTTTGGTGGCGTCTTTCAAGGCTTCCAAACGGCTGGAGATCCAGGCGCCTTCATTGAAGGCGCAGAACATTCCCGGTTCGACAAAGTCAAAAAGGTTGGGCGTGTCAGGACGAACAATGAGGTCTGTGTCCAGGTAAACGATGCGGTCGTACAAATGCAGATAGTCGCGAAGCTGAAGTTTCTCGTAGCCGATCGGGACTGACCCTGGTTCAAAGCTTTGCTTGCTGATCACAACGAATTGGGCGCCAATTTTGTCGGCATAGGCCTGCAGCGTCGGATGCGTCAGTTTTGCAATTTGTTCGTAAGCATCGCCAAACGTCATAGTTACGACAGCAGTTCTCATACCTTGGCCCACCAGAACGGAAAGTTCTCAGACCCCTCATTGCTGTAGACTCTGTGACCGGTGAATTGGGCCCATTCGTTTACCGCTGTCTTCACACCAAACTCGGCGATGTTGTTTTTGCCAATTGGCGAGTCTAGATAGTCGTGGCCGCACAAAACCCCGCCCTTTCTCACTTTGGGTTCCCACAACGCAATGTCCTGCTTGGCACCGGCGTAACTGTGATCGGCGTCGATAAAGACGAAGTCTAAGCTACAGTCCTCAAACAATTTGACAGCGTCCTTCGACAGCTCTCGGATGATCGTGGCGCGTTCTTTATAGTGATAAACCGCCATGAACGTGGCGGCCATATTGTCGAGTTGTGCGTTGTGGTCGGCATTGGCGACGTCTTGATAACCTTCGATGGTTCGCCAGGCGTCAACCAAATAAAGCTTGGCGCCGTGCCAGTGTTCCAGCAGGTGTTTGCTGAAACTGCCGCGCTGGACACCAACCTCAACTCCAAGACCTGTTAGGCCTAGCTGATTGAACAGAAACGGCAAGTCCTCACGAAACTTGGTGACCTTCGCTATTGACTCAATGTTCATTGGTTCCAGGCCTTTAAGACAGTGTGGAGTTGTTCAACTGCATCGCTTGGATTGATAGTCGTGACTTCTGCATGGTGGATGCCATGGTAAGCCGGCCACAACGCCGCGTGCTTTAAACCATACTTGGCCACGTTTCTAGACATCACGTACTCATCCACAATGGCGGGACGGTACAGCCTGTTCTGGACTTGGTCAGGGCTGTGGTGAGCCGGCAGTGGTTTGAAGATGTCTCTGGTGTTCTTGGAGCAGGCAACCAGTGACCCGACGATGCCTAGGTTTCTACCATCGCGTTGGAAGTACTGGTCGTCCTCGGTAGGCCACAGCGTCAACTCTGGGCCTTTGATTGGGTATTCCTGCCATGACCCGCACTGGTCTGGATTCATGGGGGTCAACAAATCTGGTAGTTTTGGGTGTAAGATTAGGTCAGCGTCAACTAACAAAAGCTGGTCACAGTGCTTCGCCATCCAATAGGCTTGAAGCTTTTCGTAGACTGGGTGCCATTCAGGGAACAGGCGCTCGCTGATAACGACAAATTCAGCACCGATGCGGTCCGCGTACTTCTTCAGATTGGGGAAGGTGAGTTCGCAAACTTCGGGTCGGTAGTCGTTAACAGCTACAGTTACCAATATTCGTTGCATTGACGCCTGAGGCTTGAGTTACAGGGCTACTCAAGACTTTTAGCGTCCGAAGATGTTGTTGTTAGGGATAGCTGTAATCCCGGCGGGGAATGGAGTAGGGCGTCTTGAAGCCGTTCCATCACCAAGTTGACCTTGGTTGTTTTGCCCCCACGCCCAGGCGTAAGAGTTGGAGTCTATCGCCTGTATGGAATCGTTGTATGCCACTGCAGACCGCCACTGCTTCCCGGTCAACACCGAGACAGGGCTGGAGACTGATAGGGTAGAGTTGTTGCCAAGCTGGCTACTACTTGCTAGTCCCCACGCCCATGCATAAGAGTTAGAGTCGATAGCGACAGCAAAGGAAGTTCCGGCACTGATTGACCGCCACTGCCGCCCGCCAACCACCGAAATCGGACTAGAGGCAGAGGCAGCCGCCCCATTACCCAATTGACCATTGGTTCCGGTACCCCAGGCCCAAGCATAGCTAGCATTGTCTAGCGTCAATGAAAAGTTGCTGCCAGCGACAACGGATAGCCATTGCTTGCCTCCAACAACGGAAATAGGGCTGGACGATGAGGTAACAGCGTTCGCGCCCGTCTCACCGTTAGAACTGACCCCCCAGGCCCAGGCATAGGAGTTGCTGTCAAGCATCAACGAGAAGCCGTTTCCACCGCCCCCAACTGCTCGCCACTGTCTACCACCAACCACAGAGACTGGACTAGAGGAAGAAGCCACGCTGCTGATGCCCAACTCCCCAGACCCATTAAGACCCCAAGCCCAGGCGTAGGAATTGGAGTCTAATGTCTGAAAGAAGTTCACCCCACCACTGATTGTGGTCCACTGCCTGCCACCAACAACCGAGACTGGGCTAGATATAAAAAGTGGCGTCGTTACTCCAACCTGGCCATAGGCATTGGCGCCCCACGCCCAAGCATAGCTGTTGTTATCCAAGGCTGCCATAGTAAAGTTGCCGTTTACAATTGCCAGCCACTGCTTGCCACCGACGACGGATACTGGACTTGAAGTGGCTATGGCATTGTTGTTCCCAAGCTGGCCGGAGCCATTGTTTCCCCAGGCCCAGGCGTAAGAACTGCTGTCTAACGCTGATATCGACACATTGCCCCGACCGGTGCCAATTCTGATGAACTGTTTTTTCCGCCGTACCGACGCCACGCTGGTGGCTTTTGGTAGAGTGGCCGTTGCGGTGTTGCGTCCGAAAATGTTCTTCGGCCCTGAGTTGAATGCAATGGAAACCGGAGAGGAACTGGCAACGTTTGACAGGCTTCCCACCCTCATACCTAACTGGCCGGTGTTTCCCAAGCCCCAAACAATTGGATAAGAGGATGCGTCCAGAGCAATACAAACATTCTGGAGGGAGCCTACTGCCAGAAATTGTCTGCCGCCAGCCACCGAGACTGGGCTAGAAGATGCGGACGCTGTGTTGTTTCCAAGCTGCCCATAGGCATTGGCACCCCACGCCCAAACGTAAGAATTGCTGTCTAAGGCCAGACACTGGTTGCTGCCGACACTTACTGCCCGCCATTGTTTGCCGCCGACGACAGAAGTTGGACTGGACACGTTGGTTACGGCGCCAATTCCCAAACGGCCAGTGGTGTTGAGTCCCCACGCCCAGGCGTAAGAGTTGTTATCCAGCGCAACCGCGTAGCCATAACTGCTGCTAATAGCGACCCATTGTTTGCCGCCGACCACCGAGACTGGGCTTGAAGCGTTGGATGCTGCACCGTTCCCAAGTCTGCCGAACGTTCCTCGACCCCAGGCCCAAGCGTATGAGTTATTGTCTAAAGCAACTCCACCCGCTGCCAGTGACCGCCACTGCTTGCCGCCTACTACGGAGACCGGACTAGACGATGGGGTAACAGTGTTGGTACCTAATTCCCCGTTATTGTTGGCGCCCCAGGCCCAAGCATAGGAGTTGCTATCTAAGGCCACTGAGAAACTGTACCCCGGACCAACTGCTCGCCACTGCTTGCCGCCGACCACCGAGACGGGGCTAGAAGATGCGGACGCTGTGTTGTTTCCAAGCTGCCCATAGGCATTGGCACCCCACGCCCAAGCATAGGAGTTCGAGTCAAGTGATGCAAAGAATCCGGTGTTGACACCACCGGCAGCCATTGCCAACCACTGTTTGCCACCAGTCACGGAAACAGGGCTGGACGTCTGAAAAACGCTATTGATTCCGAGTTCACCGCTGGTGTTGGCGCCCCACGTCCAAGCATAACTGCTTGAATCTAGCATGAACATACTAGAGAACCCAGAATATTTTACACCGGTAAAGTTGGCTACCCGCCGCGCTAATGTGGGGTTGGTAGCTGTGTATTTAGGTACCTGCGTTCTGCCGAAAACATTGGTAGGAACGCTTCTGGGTAGACCGATGAAAATTGGGCTCATAGCGATTGTTGCGACGTATGCTAGGCCAAATTGGCCTTGGACACCGGACCCCCAATACCAGACATGGCTGGAAGAGTCTAGTCCAGACGACGACGTGTTCCCGCCACTAAGAGTTGACCACTGGATTCCACCAGTGACTGAGATAGGACTGGATCTGCCACTGCCAGTGATGCCGTTCCCTAGTTGTCCGCTGTTTCCGTTTCCCCACGCCCAGGCGTAACTGCTACCGTCCAGTGCCAGTGCGTGAGTGGTTCCGGCGTCTATTAGTCGCCACTGTCTTCCGCCGAACACGGAGACCGGGCTAGATGTGTTGGCAACGGCACTGTTTCCGAGTTGCCCATCACTTCCGGTTCCCCAGGCCCAGGCATAAGAGTTGCCATCTAGGGCCAATGAGAAGGCGCTGCCGCCAACTATCGCGGTGAACTGCATACCACCAACCACCGAAACAGGGCTGGAAGTTGTTGTTGCGGTGTTGTTGCCCAACTGGCCAGAGGTTCCTAGACCCCATGCCCAAGCGTAGGAGTTGTTGTCTAGCGCCAGCGCAAAAGAGGAGCCGCCGACTGCTAGAGAACGCCATTGTTTGCCGCCAACAACGGAGACTGGGCTTGACGATGAACTTAATGTCCCGTTACCAAGCTGTCCACTGTTGCCGATCCCCCACGCCCAGGCATAAGAGTTGGAGTCTAGTCCTATTCCTGCCGCGATGGACCGAAACTGCCTTCCTCCAACCA